>JAABUU010000144.1_pt1 | contig 172980 bp, 163 predicted proteins | sample 5559301 | NCBI WGS metagenome assembly JAABUU01 (sample SAMN10711884, study PRJNA513360) | rock metagenome | isolation source: Antarctica rocks | place: Antarctica: Victoria Land, Richard Nunatak white
TATCATGAATAGCAAGATGAGCAAAGATTCTTCTACATATGCTTAGCATATGCATTAAACATGCGAATTATGAACTCAACTTGTGACATTCTCATTCACAAGCTATCGTTCATGTTATCTTTGTCAGTGTTGGGACCGTACCAATGATCACCCAACCTAAGGAGCTCAGGGCTGGTATGTATGTAATTGTTATTTAGAGGTAGTAATAACAGGACATTAAGTGTACAGAAGAGAAGAGGAAACAGACTCTTCTAATATACTCAATGATCTTCGGCTGCGCTAAACCCAATTGGTAAATGTGATGAAGGGGGTGAAGGCAAAGGGGTGAAGGGAAAAGGTGACGAGGTAGGTGAAGGGGTAGGTGACGGAGTAGCCATGAGGGCGCGCGATGCGGGACCCAACTAGGCTTAGCGCCATGGCTGGCCCTATAGGGTTAGAACTAGTGCTGGCCGAGCCGGGCACGTTCGTAACAGTCAGATCTTTCTTCTGCATTTTCTTCTTCGTGATTTGCATTGAGAGAATCTTGAGTTTCTTCTTAGTATATGCGTGACATACTCTTTGTGCTCAGTTGATGCTGCGCATATGCACAGACGAGACTTTGATGACCAGATGTGAATTTATTTGTGGCCTCGCTTAATGCTCTTGGCATATGCTTCGCATAGGGCCTGAGACTTTTCCAACCCGACGCCAGGTCTTGGATGTGCGGGGCATATGCCATTTTTAAAGTCCAACCCGACGCCAAGAATTTTTTCCGACCCCGGCTCAACTTTTCCAACCCCCCGGCCAGCTGTAACCCGGACGTGGCAACACCCACAAGGCTTGGGTGGGGGTGTGGAGGGCTGCATGACGATTTAAGACGCGTTGATTGGCACGCCTATTGTGACCGCTCAACACTATAGTAGTACTCCGGATGCGCATGACATGTGGTTGGCCAAGGGCCGCCGTGCCGTCGGGAACTCCGCATCGGGACAGAGCATCGGAAGCTCGGAAGCTCGGGTACGGTGTGATTGGTTTCCTATTCATTTAGCTTCGTGTGTTTCGTATCAATCCAGCGACTACAGTACCGATGGTACCACAGTAATCCTCACCGCCGTTCAGATGGCGAAGTGCGGCCCGTGTTGCTAACTACCTACTACGTACCTTATGTATAAGGTTCAATACGGAATACACTATGCGTAATAACGCAAGCTGCGAAACCTTCCTAATGGCTTGATCAGGATGCGGGGCAAAAGATGTCGGCGTGAGGCGGGGTTGTCCGGACCAGCATATACACTGTACGGAATACTGTGTACTGTGTAGATGCAGCCTTGGCAGCTGGAAGCGCCGTGCTTGTCGTACAGTAGTAAGTTTCAACTTCCAACCTCTTTCTTCCAAATTCCCGTTTAGCACCGCCTTAGTCCCAGGCGTGCCAGGCTACAGCGCAGTGCAAAAGTGGATCTCGATCCCCTTTGCCTTTTCACTAAACGGAACGGGGTGCGGCGGTGGATCATGCAATGCGCTGTGCCAGAATATCCAGATCCTGATAAGGACAAATGTTGCGAGTACCACAGTAATGATAGTTTCAAGCACCGTAACAGAGTTACTGAGGTGGCTAGCTACCTTGGTACGTATGTTAGCTCCGCCGTTGCACGTTACGTAGAATACCACGTTCGAGTAAATTACTCGCAGATTCGAAGCCGAGCTGACTTGAGAAACGGACAGCTGGTGAGGATCCTTGATGTAAAATGCCGTATTCTTTCATCGAATATGGCTTTGACACGAATGTACCCATCGACGGGTCCGGTAGAGCAAACAGTGTCGGAAAGTTTGGAATCTATCTCAATTGGGTCTGGGCAAGCATCCTGCTGTGTTCTTTTGGATGCAGCTAAATGGTTTGTGAAACGTAGGAACAAAAAGACTCAGGGGCTTAGCAAGAGCTGCTCTACTCCCTGTAGAGTCTTTCTATCTCTGGTAAATAGAGTGAAAAGCTTGGCTGTCTGAGGATCGTGTCTTTTGCTGTTCGTGGTAGAGGCCTTTTTGCATCTGTAAAAATCACAAGGCTCCTCGTCAACTTAACATAGTCAGAACATCGTTCGTTGGCCGTGGCGATGTATGGCCAGATATCTGTCAGTTTTGACTCTTTCTCACTTTCTGGGACTAAAGCATTCTCAAGGAGATCGATGATCAAGAATGGCCGTGGTCTCCCCCTTCCTCCTATAAGCGCGACTCTTACGTCCGGATGTTTCTCAATCTCTATCTCCATATCGGATGCGTAGAGGCCCTCTCCATGCGACAGAACTACCAAATCATCAGTTCTCCCCGAGTAGCGCCATAAATTTGGTTTGGAAGGATGCTTCTTCCAAAGATCCTTGGTTGGAAACTCGTCTAGATTTGGATAAACCTGAAAAAGCTGTTGCCAACGTGCAAACTCTGATTGTCGACGAAACACAAGCTCGTACAGTTCTTCCGTTCTTTGCTTGAATTGAATGCCCATGGCTGGACGAAAGCAGTAATAACACCAATCGTCGTCGTTTCTGATCTGGATAAAATATGCGCCGGCTTCAGTGGAACCCATAGCTGGCTGAACCTTGCAGTGGCCCACTAACTGTTCCGCGATTGGCTGCGGGAGAGGTGCACCAACAAAGTAAACATATTCCAGGCTGCGTAAACCATTTACCCCTCGAGGATGGCGGCAGACGTCTTCTATGAGCGACGGAGGCAAGACCACTCCGGCGACATTGCCATGGTCGAGTATTTGGATAACTTGATCAGCGGTCGCTAAATCAGGTGGCCCAACAACGAGGACAGTGTTGAGGAATGTAGTCCATTGAAGAGCAACTGTCATACCAACAAACTGCGGCCGAGGTTAAACCAAGTGATAACAGAGGCTAGCAAGATATACTTACGTGAAGATGAGGTAGAGCTATGTAACAGCGGGAATTTCGAAAGTGGTCGTTCATGGTCTCCTGATCTGTATCTGGCATGAGTTCTGCAGCATCGAACGATGTCATCATCCAATTTGTATATACGATCGGCCTAGGCAGTCCTTGGTCCAGTGTCAAGATTTCAGCACCCCCAACATTAGGAGCATAAGATCTTACCAGTGGTACCGGAAGTATGGAAAATCAGCCATGGATCCGAATTTGCTTCCGCCCAGGTTTTTCTGTAGGGAAACACAGGAGCTTCCTCTTTAAACAGCCACTCATCCATTTCTGGGATCGCCAACGATCTGACATCCGAATTGGTTCCAAGGATCGATCGAATTATCTGTCCAAAAGAAGAAGCGTGAATATATGTGCTGCATTTAGTGACGCGCAACAGATGCGTCTGCGCTTCTGGCGTTGCAAATGGTGAGGCCAGGAGTAGCTGATGTAGGAATCATGAGCTCGACAAATCCACGTTCGTGAGACAACCTACCTGCTTTCCGCACTTGACAGCTGCCAGGGCGAGAATAGGATATCTCAGATCCTTTGGTCCAGCGTAGGCTAACGTTTCGAATACAGCTGTAGTGTCTGCAATCATATGTCTCAGCCACCAGGATGCGTGATTGACAGCGTTGGCAAGCTCCTTGTAGCTGATATCTCTGAATCCCACTGTAAGGTCATCGTTGTCCAATGGAGCTGAAGCCCACACTTTGCTTGGATCGTTGATAGCGTAAGAATCGATCACGCAGGCAAGTAATCGTTTCCCTCTCTCATCTTGGGACACCATGATTACACGACGTTTGAAGACAAATGTTGGAAACGTTTCTTGAGGTTGGTTTTAGAGGTCACTTATACAGGAAGTCCAATAGGTTTGGTCGTAGAGATCCTCTCAGAAGGGTGAAGCCCTAGCCTAGCTCATCTGCAGGAAAGTGAATAGATTACAAACGATCAATCGCGTCGAGAATTTGTAAACGGTAAAGGACCTAAAGAAGCAGGTAAGATAATACACATGGTTTCCTGTTTCAAACGTGGCAGAGCCTTATTACACGTTCAGCATGTTATATCGAATAAATCTCTTGATTTCAACGACACGTATTTTGGTATGTTGCCCTTGATACGGAAGAGGTTGCGTTTTAGGAAAGGATCATCGATCCGGGGTCCACGTTAGGGCCACGACCTGCATTTCATCTGCGTCCTTGTTGGTTCATGCATATTGGCTGTAACACTCAGGATTAGTGAAGTCAAGGAACGACTGCTCGACCACGCCATCGAGAAGACCTATCGTATGTATTTACATGTGTAATGTTTAGAAAGTAGTGTAACGTACATACCCACTCGAGTAGAAGGTATTTATCGATACTTAGTCAGCTTGAATTCACCCCATAATTGCATCCGTATGGCATTTCGACCGACAGAAGTTAAGATGGCAAAATGCGATGGTTGAGCTGTCAATGTCACTGCTCTACCGTCGTACAGAAATCTCGACGCTCAGATAGCTTTCCTAGTATTCGGTATAACTCATTTTCAGACAAGTCGATAACGAACTCCCCAGCGATCTTTGTTTGCAGCCATGTTAGAATACTCCACAATTGCCCTGAGCCTATCTCTCGTTCTCACCCTCTACGGGTTTGCAGCAGCTAGACGATATCTCATTCGGCAGAAAACTATTCATGAGCGTGGCTGCCAGCCCCCTCGCTCTCTTCCACAGAAAGATCCACTATTTGGACTTGATGTCGCCTTTCGAATGTTCAAATCATACGCGGGAGGGCAACGCAGCGCGCAGTTCAAAGAGCAGCATGAAGCCTTTGGATCCACCTTTCAGTCTATGGCTCTAGGTAAAACCCGTATATTTACTATCGACCCTAACAACCTTCGCGCCATTTTCGCCACTGATTTCAAGGACTGGGGCGTTCAGCCGCTAAGACTACCTTCTTGGGAACCATTCCTAGGTAAAGGAGTCATGGACACCGATGGTGCATTCTGGAGACACTCGAGAGATATGGTTCAACCTTTATTCAAAAGAGAGCAGATCTCAGATCTTGTTTCATTCGACGTTCATGTGATTAGATTTCTCGACTTGATACCCAAGGACGAATCCACGGTGGATCTGCAGCCCCTGTTTGCTCGTCTGATCTTAGACTTCACCACTGAATTCCTGTTCGGCGAGTCCGTCGAATGTCTTACATCTGCTCCAAACCAAGCTGCCATGGCTTTCCTCGAGGCCTTTCACTATGGCCAAGCAGGTATTGGCAAAAGGACGCAGCTCCCCTACTGGATGGTTTTCACCCACGACAAGAAGTTTTGGCAGGCGGCTAAGATCACACGCGATTTCGTCGATGGATACGTCAATCGGGCCATCCATCGCCGCGATTCCCAAGGTACTGACAAGCGCCGTAGATACATCTTGGCCGACGAGCTCGTCAAACAAACCAAAGACAAGCAAGACATCCGAAATCAGTTATTGAACACTTTCCTTGCCGCTCATGATACCACGGCTGTGCTCCTAACCAATGTGTTTTTCAACCTTGCTCGCAACCCTAAGGTCTACGCCAAGCTTCGTCAGGAGATCCTTCAAGTCAACCCGAAAGAAGCGAGCTGCGAGGAGTTGAAGAGCCTTCAATACCTCTGTAAAGTCGTGTTGGAAACCTCTCGACTGACTCCAGTTGTGGGACAGAGTGCCAGGATTGCTCTCCATGACACAGTCCTTCCTACTGGTGGTGGCCAGTCAGGGATTTCACCGATCTACGTCCGGAAAGGTACCTCGGTTCAACTCAATTATTTTGCGCTACACAGGCGCCCTGATATCTACGGACAAGACGCCGGGACATTTCGTCCTGAAAGATGGGAGGCGCTTCATGTTGGCTCGTGGGAATTCCTACCATTTATAGGTGGGCCGCGTGTCTGCCCAGCACAGCAGATGGCTTTGATGCAGGTAAGGTATACTGTTGCCAGGATTGTGCAGAATTTTCGCAGCATCCAAAATCGCGACCCGGTGCTCGAATTCGTGGAGCAGTATAGAATTACCTCTGACAGCAAGAACGGCTGCAAGGTCGCCATGACCCCTGCACAACAGGATCCGCTGAGCCGAGTCTAGAATCAGACCTCAGTCTAGTGATAGTAGATCATTAATCATTTCTGTTTATATCTTGTGTTGTCATAGACACAATCGTTACAGTATATTAATTAATTTCGAGTCTGTACTGGCAGCTTTAATTCTATTGAATTAGACATGAGAAGGCAGACAAGATGAAACGCGACTGATTGATAAATATTCTATGTTATTTGAGACTTTATAGCTAATCTTGATGTGGTTCTCGACAAATTCTGAACGTGCTGGTCAATCTTTTGCCTTCAACGATATTGTGCATGATGCGTCTTGTGAATCTCGAACACTTGTTGAAACAATTGTTTTCTAATCCCATCACAACGACTGTAAGCGACGTCGTCATCTATGCTGGTATGCAAGTTTGACTAGCATCGCAAACATACGGGGGACAGCATCTTCCAGTAGCTCTGCAGCTGGCACCGAGAGTCCTTGGGTCGGTGCAGCTGGGGTCAATGCAACTGATTTCTGGCCCGGCACATACAAGCGGGGGACAGCAGTGACCAGAGAGGCCGCAGTCGGCACCGACGGTGCTTGGATCCGTACAGACGTTAGGGTCTTTGCAAGTGTTGGTAAATCGATCGCAGACGAGCGGACTACAGCAGCGTTGGGTGTTGGTGCAGTCGGCACCGATGGTATTTGGGTAGCTGCAGCCGTCGGGCTCTCTGCAAGTGCTGGTCAACCCATCGCAGACGAGCGGACTACAGCAGTGGTAGTTGCTGCTGCAGTCGGCACCGACAGTGTTTGGATCGCTGCAAACGTTGGGGTCTATGCAAGTGTTGCCACGGGAGTAGGAGCATTCGAGCGGGCTACAGCAGTATCCTGTGCTGCTGCAGTTGGCACCGATGGTCATCGGTTCGGTGCTTGGATTGCTGCAAGCGGTGGGATCTACGCATGTGTAGTCACTCCACTGGCAGAAAAGCGGGCACAGCAGGCTCCGGTGACGTTGCAGCTGGCACCGACGCTGTTTGGATCGCTGCAAGCTGTTGGAGAGGGTGGACTTGAAGAGGAGCTCGCAACTGGAGATGCGATTGGAGAAGGCACGCAAAGCTTCGTTGTTAAGTCGCACTCCAAAGGGCTGCAACATGCCAGAGTACCACTACAGTCTGCACCCACGGTACTTGGGAAAATGCAGCCACCGCTGCGAGCGGACAGGGCCGTGGAGAATGTAGAAATGCTCGATCCGCCTGGGGGAGGAAGGAGGCCACTTCCCCAACCTGGAGAGGCGCAAAGGTACGTAGATTTATCGCACCACAGAGGGCTACAGCACTGGCCGGTGTGGCCGCAGTCCGCGCCAACGGTGCTTGGTAGAGTGCATTTACCGATGGGAGAGGGCGGGGCCTTGGAGGATATCGAAGTAATCGATGTGGTTGGGAAAGGAGGTGGGATAGCACTTCCCTCGCCCGGGCACCCACAAACACCCAGCGATACGTCGCACCACAGAGGCCAACAGCACTCTAGGGTCTCCATGCAGTTTGCACCCAAGCCGCTTGGAAGAGTACAGGCCGCGGTACCGGTGGGAGATGGCATGGTTTCGTTCACGAACAAATTTGTATTCCTAGTCAACGGACATAAGTCCCTTGTGGTGGAGTTGAACGATGTGGTTGCCGGCCTGTTTGTAGAAGCCGAAGGGTAGCCGCTAGTGTGAAGCGTGGTGTTGGGACAAGCATGCCTGAAGACGGTCTTTGTAGTGGTATGGTGGACAGTCACCTCCGCCGTTGAAGGAGAAATGAGCGCGATGGCACAGGCCAAGAGCATTGGGACAGAAGAATGCATGATGCGATGTAGTGTCGAGATATCTACTTTTGATTCGACGAAATGGCGGTAGAGACCGAAGGGTGGTTCAAAGACGAAACCAGAAAGAATACTGAAGGGTCAGGATGTTGTCATTGGTAAAGCGTTTGACATGCGAGAGGATGCGGCTTTATACACGCTGGACCTGGTAGAGAGCAGACTCTCTAAGCCTGCAAACGTGATACCGCGCACTTAACGTGGATGAGGAAGTCACTCGCGTATGTCTTCTTCAGCCGTCAACGATGTCCCGACGTACAAGGGAGACGGAAGACGAGATACACACCCGGCACCCGGGCAAGATATGGGGCCATGGGAATTGGGCAAATTGGAAATGAGATGAGAAGCCACGATGGTGCGAACGTTGCATCCAGACCGACTTCAAGATGAAATCGCCAAGCATGTCGTTCCCTGCGTCGAAAGTCCATCGCTACCTATGGCCCATCTTTAACGTCGGAACAGCAGCCCCCACCGAAATGCACAATCGCCAAAGAGTTTCGGATGCGGCCAGAGCTTCAAGGGCTTCAAGGGCTGCATGGCCCCGGTGAGCTTGCGCGATTGCCTATCTTACCGACATAAGTAGTCGATCTTCTTGGGCCCAAGGATGTCGAATATCTTCCGCGGTCTGCAAAAAAAATAATAAAAAAATAATAAAAAATGTTGTATGTAGAACGCCCCCGATTGACGACAATGTGCGAAGTCGTGGACAGAACATGACATTTAATGTGCTTTGAATGAGTAACATCTGTCGCGATGACTTAACGTGTGTGCATGAAATGATTCTCACAAATCTGCGTGACAAAGACAGCCGTGACTCACATCCTCGAGAACCCAACGCCTTACGCCGTCTTCAAACCATGTACCTGCTCTTCTTCAATTTCAAGTATGAAAATGATAGTGGGCGCAATATACGTATCTGCACGTTTCGCGAGACATATGAGTTTCGCTACGATTCTAAGCCCGCGAAACATCAACCTATTGGGCCTCGACTCCGTTTGAGCTACAAATATATATTATATTTATTTGGCCTGAGTTTGTTGGAAATAGGGGAGTCGGTAGCCTACGCTTCATAGGGCTGGTAGGGCTGGGGCCCGCTACCTAAGAGCAACAACCAAAATATCAATATGCTCCCATATGACCTCGTACCTATTCCAACACTATCTGTATCCCAGAACATGCACGACCCCTTAGCCAAAAAACCTTAGGACTCTCACTACTACAACCCCATCTTCCTACATCATCTAATCCAACACCAACTGCTAAGTATCCAGTCGCGAAATCTTCCTCCCGCAACTTCTTCCATCCAAACAGGACACAGATCATGCATTCACCGATCTTGCACGCCCCTTCCTCGACACAGGCTGCCGTGCTTCATTGCGTTCGTTCAGTATCCCGTTCTTTGGCGGTTTTGAGGTTTCCACGGGCTTTACACGCAAACCGCAGCCAGACAGCAGAATCCTAATCATAAAAGTCTATAGCATGTGGTGGGTGGAAGATCTTTTGTGGGGGGGATATCCGTTGCAGGGAAAGGATGAGAAATGTAGAGGCACCCATAGCCTTTATTTCTTTTCCTTCGTATTTGCTTCACCCTCTGCTTCAATTCCCTTAATTCATCTCGCACAGCGCCTCATACAAAGTAAATCACTCTGGTTTGCACTTGACATGGAACTTTCTCTATGGATAGTCGCTTCACCTAAGATGCAATCATGTGCTACGTGCCCCCTTCACTATCGATAGTGTGTTCATGTTTTCTTTCTCCTGTGGATATATAAAGCCTACTTCCCCTCTGTAGAAACATTGGTCTTTCGATATACTTTATATGTTTACATTACGGTTAATATATACAGAAGACGAGTCCCAATTTTCTAAATAGGGTTTCCGCTCAAGGAACCATCAATACAATCTTACCAGATCTCTGCCCATACACAGATGCCGTAAGAAGTCTTATGGGATGGATGCATTTGGCACTGTTGCAGACCTTATTGCATTCCCTTTCACTTGCGGAACGCCAAGGAACTCATCTTAAGCCACCACGAAAAAACCAAGCTCGGCCTAAAACACTCGGGAAAAGCACCCAAGGCTTTTGATCCAAGGGTTAAGGGCCTTCAAAAGATCAATAGTATGGTTGGATAAGGAAAAAGCTGCAAGCAAGCGGCAAGATCCCCTACCTTTATAGATCGTCTACTACGAAGTAAGAGCTTTACTAATTTGTTGTTGGAGGCTGAAGTCCGAGACCCGTCACACTCACAAAGTAAAGAACATATCCAGGAGTGAAAGTGCTGCAGACCAAGCGTCACGACATTACTTTGGCTTAATATAGCTACTCCTACCGAATCACAAGCTTTCAAAGCTAGAAAGGAACTATACCACGTCCAAGGGTCGAACAGCACTCTTCTCGACACCAGTCAGTCTGGGAAAAGCACGCCGCTCATTTTCGATACCCGCGAGGCTTTCCCTGCTTTCCGCATAGTCCTGTGGAACATACCCAGCTACGATAAGTTCAGCTGCCACATTAGTTTACCCTTGCTTTCTTGGTTCTTTTGACAGCATGGACTCGTGTTGCTTCCGTCAACACTTAATACACTTCATAAATCCATCATATTCTCTCAACGCACTACGAAGCTCGCTCGAAACCAAAGGGGAGTCGAACCTCACGATGTACTTGTTGCAAGAATCGATGAGCGAGTCGAGGCCGGGCTACCTACCAACATAAATGGACCCCGATGATGTCAGCGGTGATCTTTATATCGTCGAGACCAGATATGACGATCAGTTTATGCTTTATGGCTTCTTTTCTTCTCTTTCTCTTTCTTCTTCCGTCTTCTTGCAGAATGATATAACGAGCAAATTTCGTTTCTTGATGGGATAACCATACTTTATACTACACAGAACAGTATCGTGTTCACTTTTCTGCATGTTTGCTCTTCAACCAACCGGATTATATGCTTATCAGTATAACTTTTCCGCAATTTCTTACCGTCTATCTCTATTGCTATGCCCCCAAATCATTTCAGTCAATCTTCGCGGATGCACCCTTCAAGAACTGGAGCATCCTACATAGTATGCTGCAGGTATACTTTAGTAGCAGCATCTGTCGAGAGGATGGAGATACACCCGCGAAGTATAACGGAAATTGAATGAGCTTGGCTCTGTATGAGAAATTTGCAAGACATTCACCCAGGAATTTTTGGGCGCAACTGGCGTCAGAGGTAGATGCTTTTTCGGGTCCCAACATCTGGAATATCGGTGGTATATTCGCCTGGTCAGAAACGCAGAGTCCTGGAATTCAGCATACGGAAAGCAAGTCATCCTACAAGAGAACGAATGCGCCGCAGAATATATAAGCTCTTTACTGGAATAGCAAATGGGACTGTTACGCTTCCGCTGCGCGGCACAGCTGATATTGGACTATGACCTCAAGGATGTGATAAAAGCGAATGCAAGGGCCCCAGAAAAACCAATATGGAACGAGATTGAAGAAAAACAGTGACGTGTTGTAGAGGTTCATGGGCTTCCGAAGACATGGACTCTTCGAGATGTCACCCACGAGGCTACCGAAGGACCGTTGATGCATGTGAGCCTATGGGATGCTCCTACATAGTTATTGCAGCCCCCGAAGCTCATTATTACACCGCTTCAAGTAAGCTCCACTAGAAGATAACAAAACGGAAGAAGATGCATTAGCCAACATGGCCGCCCAACAAGTCCCTGGTGATCTCACCGCCTGCTCTACTCTTTGAACAGAATCCGAGCTCTCGGCAGCGCAACCAGCAAGTATCACTTTGGGCAAACAAACACAGTTCACTCTCAGATGGATGCTGCTGTCGTCAACACCCAAGAGGCCCTTACAATTGATTTTCAGCAAAGAGTCTCTTTAATTCCCGCCCCAGGCACAAAGTCTAGGGCTACTCGGAGCCAGAGCGAAGTATGATCAGGAAATACGAATTAAAGCGGCCACGAGTCGAGGCAACGACTATCCTAAACCCCCAAACAAAGGCGCCCCGGCGGCGCTGCTGCAACCACCAAAGCATCACAGAACCCCACTATTACCACTCATTCAGCCAGCAGTCCTGATGCTGTTGATACCGAAGACGCAAAGAAATCGACTACTGCGTCCCAGCCTTCAATCAATATTCCAGAACAGAAACTATCAAACGCTCGCCAACTCACAATGAGACATTTGAAGCAGCGATTACGAAGCCCAAAGGTAGTTCAATGCTCAGAATCACATGTAGTCAAAGTAAAGCATTATAAGAAGATGAGGCATTCAACAATTACTTGAAGACGACGATGATGATCAACAATCGAAGCCAGAACGACCGGCCAAGCATCAGTGTGGTCGTCGTGGCGAGGCTGTGGCTCCTGGCCGCCAGTAACAAAATAACTAAAGCGGGCGAAAAGATGGGAGTCAGCACAGTATGCGTGAACCTATGAAAGAATGAACTCCCGCAGTATTTGAAGGGTCCTACGAATATACTTTCGCTATGTCGAAGAGTTACAGCAAGAGACCGATGTGCTGCCTGACTTGTCAATCAAATTCACCTCGCGAAGAATACCTGAGCACACTCCTACCTTGTTAGTATTCTTGCAGATGTCTAGACATCACAAAAGCGTATATATCGCTCTGCGCACGTCCGAAACTGAAAGAGGGAGTAGAAACCACGGAGCAATATCAGCCCAAGGAAGCAGAACCCCTTCTACGCTACCATATTCTTCCCTGTCAAAGAACACGAGATGAAAAAGGTAGGCACAGGGCCATCCACTTTAAGTCCGTCATCTAAAATACCTTCGGGATCTGGAACCCCGGATGGCACTTCCAGTCAAGGAAGCCTCTTTGCTTTGCCATCTCCATCCCCGCCCCCGAAAGCTGTGGTCAAGCGGCCAATGTTTTTTCGATAACGTCGAGGATAACCCTGCTGGATCGTCAGGAGCTGGAACTGCGGCTTCAATTGCCAGCGGGTCGTCTTCTGGCCTCTCCACTGCTCCTGTCTTCCCTTTAGCTAGCCTTGGTGGCACTGCTGCGGGTACCAGAACAGCAAGAAATATGAAACTGTCTCCTGTAAAAGTAGCCCAATCAATGAGAATAGGAAAGAGTAGACCGTCAGGGAAAGAAGGACGAAAGAAAACAGTAAGAATAGCTTCGAGAGCCTCGCCGTCAAGGAAGTTGATCTAGAAGAGGTCCGTCTCGAGGGTGAGCATGTCCAGGTATCGTGATGGATTTGGAGGCACATTGTTGCCTCCTCGGACCCCCAACTTATGGTTCATTCTATTCCCAACAGTTAAATGACTTCATCACTATATATCAGTACGATCATTGACTGACGCTGAAAAGAGTCCTTGTCTCAATTTCTACTTCGGTGAGTACAACAAGTATTGGGGAGTCTTTCGACATCGAGTCTAGCATCGTTAATCAGCCATGTATACGCAAAGACCCAGAAACATAACGACCGATACGAGCCAATACAGCGGAGTCTGCGCCCAAAAGCCGACTGGGCCGCAATCGAGCCAGAGCATTTGGACATATCCTACTATTGCACTGCAAATTAGGACGTCAGACTTATTCCAAGCACATAGCTCGATCCTTTGCCCCAGAATCAGCATAGCAAACAAAGCAAGAAGCATTGATGTGGTCCGGAGCCCATGTTTACCTCTATGATTAAAACCGAGCTTTACGGCGACGATGACAGAGACTCAAATTCACAGAAAGTTCTTTCTCTCTTGTGGTGCAGCCGCCTAGGTGCAATCAAATCAGTCAACGTCAGATTGATACGCTAGCGAACAGAAGAATATGAGAAATAAATTGATAATGAAGATCTTTGAGTTGACAAAAGATGAGTTTGATAATGTTAGAACAGAACTGAAGCAAGCATTGAAAGTTGAGGAACTTCTGTCATCGAACGTCAATTTTCAAGCGAGCACATTCAAGAAGAAGCTCGAAAATATTGTGATCAACAGTCTCACCAGTCACGTCAACTGAATAATATCGCAGGGCGTGAAAGAAAAAGACTCTCATGAATATAAGTATGAGGCTAGTGAACAATGTCAAGCGATTAGAGTATGTGGTAAAACTGAAAGTCAAAGATGTAGCATTGCAGTCTGCACTCACTACTAGGTCGCTCAGAGATCTGAAATCCATGATCTTTGAGGTTTTTGCAAGTGATCAGAAACATAGATTTCTAATTGATGAAATCTGTACTTCCTGACAGATGTAGTCAGACCAATTCAATCGACACAGCTCAGTCATCAAAAGTTCAACTACAAGATTCAGAACAATCATCTAGACTTCGAGAAGAATGCGAAGCTGTTCGAATATTGGAAAGAAAGTCAGCCCTCTCGCCGGCAATTTCGTGGCCACGAACGTTTCGTTCAAAACCTTCACCGGCGCGAATAACAGCAAAGCTTCCAAGGCAGCTTCATTGGCGATATACTGGCTAAGGAAATGAAGATCGAGCCCAACGTTCGACGATTAAACTCATTCTAAGCTCCAGCCAGATAGAGACGCGTCAACGGGACCCAATAAATGTTTCTCGCCAAAGCAATGAACTGGTCGAGAACGTCGAATTCGTTCAACGAATGGCGTACCATTTATTGACAGGCTTAAATAAACAATCTTAAATACCCTTGTCAATCTCGCTATTAACAATTCTTGCGAGACAAATCCAAAACCTCGCAAGGAACTCTACGGCCGTTGGGAAGAAATTGACCGGGAGCCAGGTCGTTCTCCATTAAGGACAGATCAGAAAAACCTTGAACCATTCCACGAGTTGGCAGACGATTTCGCAGAGAGTTTCCGGAGGCCTTTTCTTCTCTACATTCTCTGTTTCTTGGCGACGAGGTCGCCGCCTTTTCGTTTCAAACCGGGCGGACTGTCATGACTCCTGCCCAAAGAACACTTCCGGGCGTATTCAAAGACCGCTTCTCTTTCCATCAACTACTGTGTAACATAAATAGTCACTAAAGAGGATATCAATAGAACATACTTTTATCCATACATAATTCTGCCTGTACGGCTATCTGACAAGCCCTTACTATCTTATTCTAAAAGGGTTGGACGAGATCCGCATTGGTAGCGGCCATGCTCCTTTATCCTAGCGCTGCGACCGCTCTTGCTGAATATGAATTATATGATTTGGCCATTGATCGATAGATTCAGAATGTGATTATAACTTGAACATAATGTAGATTAGAACGCATGATAGAACGGGTTAACAAGGGCTTTCCGAAATGCTACCATCGTAGACGGGTTTGGTCTCGGGTGGAAAAGCGCTGATTACAACCAAGTTGATGGTGACGAGCGATGTTTTGACATCGTGGAGCAATCAGCGAGGGCTTGAATACGCTGCTTTAATCGCTTGGCCATCTAGTCCTGCACTGCCTGACTTTTGCTAAGCCGCTCAAGTTCTATTGAAATTGGAGATGAGGAAATACATGTGCAAGATCTGATAGACCGTGGCTTTCACGATCTAGGCTTCCATGGCTAACAGTCTCCTGTATTGGGAATTGGTCGAGGCGGCCAAATGGTCATCTCCATTCGTAGACATCAGTCCCCAGGTGTATTATAGCATTGTATAGATTATCCTTGGTTCTGCTGAGTCCAGCTTCCTCCTCCAGTACCGTCTGCTGGTCATTAACATACGTGCTCTCATACACATCTCTTATTTTCGCATCATCATGGAAACCTCACTGGAGCCGTAATTTCCTTTGCTGACCGACATCAAGCGTCGTCTCTTGAACGTTATCCTTTGGCAACAAAAGACTTTGTTGCTTATTCACGGCTGCTCTCTTTGCAACATGCCAGTACATCACTGGCGTAGTTCATACCATGTTGCTGTAGACTGTGACGATTTTCCCTCCCTACCGGGGTGGGAGTTGGAAAATCGCGTTAAAAAACCGGTGTTCAGATAGATTTGGCCAAGGTAAATGCTATTGCTCTCACGACCGAGCCTCTTAGGTCTTCGAGGTGTACAATTGGAAATCTTAACCTTATGAGTGTCACTCGGACAGCCTTGAGGATTTCCATAACGTGTATATCTATTTATAGCGATTCCGGAGGATCTTCCGCTAAAAAGTAGAATTCCGTCCTGCGGAATAAATCCCCCACAAGCCAGCTGAACTTGTTTTGCCTCGTATCCAAGATCCCAAAACCACCAATTCGACCCAAAATGCCACGCACACCCCCCTCCCTTCCCACCACCTCCTAACATCCCCACCCCCAACAATGCAAACCTCCGGCTTCACCTCCGCCCCCATCTCCTCCCTCCTCCTCTTCACCACCCTCGCCTCCTCCCTCCTCGCCAGCATCACCGACACCAAATATCTCTTCCACATCCAATTATACCCGCACCTATTCCGCCACCTCCAACTCTGGCGCCTGCTGATCTGGCAGTGCTGCTACGCAAACAGCTCCGAGGTCTTGTTTGCCGTGATGACGATGTATCATCTCAGGGTTGTGGAGCGGTTGTGGGGGTCGAGGAAGTTTGCTGTGCGTAGGGGTCTTTTTTTTTTGGCTGCTGTGGGTGTGGGTGTGAGCCAATTGGGTTTTTCTCTAACCGGGTGGTATGTAGTCGTTTTTGATGGCGTGTCTACCGCCGACGCTGCTTCTCCCGCCTTTGGCTCTCATTCTCCTGCGCCCGCTCACTTTCAACCGTGTCAACATTCTGCCCTCGGGGCCTACGCCCCTCCTCTTCGCGCTGCTGGCGCAATACCACGCAGCTATACCTACAATCTACAAATACCGCCTCGTCACGTCCTCTTCGACTACCCAGCCACCCTCATCCTCTATAACCTTCACCGATAAATCCCTCATCTATCTCCTTGCAGCTCAACTTGCGCTCTCCTCATTACCGGGAAGCGTGATAGGCGCCGTTGTTGGATGGGCGGTGGGCGTGGCGTGGAGGGCAGAGGTGGGGCCGGCTTGGTGGGCGAGGTGGAGGTGTCCGGGGTGGGTTGTTGGGGAGGCTGGGGGTAGGAGGGGGGAGGGCATTGAGGGTTTGAGGGCGAGGTTGGAGGGAGAAAGTGGGAGGGCGAGTGGGAGGGAAGGAGGAGAAGGGGAGGGGACGAGGAGGAGGGGACTGGGGAGGGGCAATCTGGATCAGTTCCGGGGGGCTTTTTGATGGCAGTGAGGTTTTATATTGAGATATCCGCTTTTTGTACATAGAAGTTATTTTTATAAATCTTCGGAACAAGCGGACAAGTGAGGTTCTGCAATACGAATGCATGGGGCCGAGCTCTGGGCTGGAATCTGCATAGCATGAGTGACAAAGGTGAAAGTCCAAAGCCCTTCCTACAAGCAATCCTGTAAAGAGACAGATCCAATATTCTAACAGTATATTCCGACGACATAAGTACAAATTGTGACACATACTGCAACTTTGGGACTGTAAAGTGCTTCACCTGGTCGAAAATGGATAGTGTCTTCGCACACGACATCAGGCCATCGATGTAAACCGGAAGCATGGTTGTCTATCACTGCCATTTATGTCGCTATTATCTCTGATGGACCAATCGTTTTAGTTAGGGCTTAATATAAGGACTTTTAATTAAAGGACATATAGTCCGGCTATAGAGAGAATAGTTATCAAGGATAACATGAATGCCTGTTGGTGGCAGATTCAATGGTGCAGTGGTCGCTCTCCTTCTCTCCTGCCGCTGGTAGTGGATCCGCTTCGCATTTAACACATCTAAAATTGCCGACGATCGGCGATAGACCTCGCTGGATGCGTTGCGCCGTTGTGAGCGTTAAATTGATACTGTGACCACATTGTGGGAGTGGGGGGAGTGCCAAGCTGATAACCCTTGACTTAACGAGGAGATTGCTATTGTCTGAGAGAGTCTAATCGAGTTTGTCCTAGACAGAGACGCATGGTCGTCTCGGCGCTGGATGAGGCAAGGCATCCTTTTCTGAGAGGAAGGAAGATCAGATGAAGCGGCCTTAAGTAAAGGGCGTCCATACGACTAGGTATCCTCGGGTTATTTTCATGAATAGATAAATAAATTTTTTAGAGCAAAACTGTGTGCAAGAAATAGCGAGCTTTGTGTCAAGGCTGGCTACGGTGTGTAACCATGCATATCGAGAAATGAGAGCCTAAAGTGTGGTCCATAGCTTTAGCTGTCATCAATTTCCAAGATAGGGTTGTCACCTGGAAAATAAAATGTATATTTGGAAGCGGCGCTATCATGTCGCGCAGATGCGTTCATGTGACACAGTGTGATCATTTGCTGCTCTCTCCAAAAGCTTGTAAGGCTCACATGAAGAGTCTCAGCGTACTTCGCCTGCTTATCGGCAGGCCAACCCGCACGATAAGGGCGGTGAAATGGGGAAATTTCGAGATCTCCAAAGGTGGCTTCTCTGAAGTGGTGTTCAAGAACGACTGTCACATTTTCGCTGGCTGAAGTCGACTCCAGTAGGTCACGGAGCCATGTATAATCGAAATGAAAGGGCCATTGCTGATTGAGGCATATATGTAGATATTTGAGTAGTTTGAACTTCGCCATGGGCGCCGACAACTGATGGATATGTGTTAGATGCCACCTGCCAACGGTAGAAAATGGCTGCACCAGTGTCCCGGTTTCCGGGTCCCACAAACGTTGGGTCTCTGGATGCAGTCCAGTGACAATACTTAGGTGGACCGAAGTAAGGTACGATTTCTGATGTCCGTTCAGGCTAGCCTCGAAATCGGCCAATGCTCGATCGTCATCAAAGGAGAAAGTGCTGGACGAGTAGACGAGGCTTTCAGCTTCGTAATGTATCTGCCGACATGTTCGCAGAAAGGCGGTTGATAATTGGAGACGGTTGTTTTCCAGACAACCAGCATGCCGAAAAGAACAGAATGGCAGACATTCTGAGTCACCGTTGCTTGCCAAGACAATGGCACCAGAGATGCTGGAGGGTCCATGGGCATGAACGCCCAACGATGGGGCGATGCAAAGCCTGTGTTGCAACATTTGTCTGGAGCTATCATGACCGACTTGTGGGACGCGAAGGTTGATGAATGTGGATAAATGGTCGGCCTACCAGCTCATCCCAAATCAGCTGCCTCAACTCGAGAGGAAGCGCCAAGAGAGACATTGATGCAATGTCGTCGATGAGCCTGCACGACAAGGCTGGCAAGCTTCCATTCCTCCCCGCTTACAAAGCTCGATGTAACAATGGGTCGAGTCTGGCGGTGTCCCTTATGGCTGACGCCTTTTCAGTTTGGCGCACTCCGATGCCAGCGATTCCGGTAGCGAGGTATTTGAAAATGCGATGGAAAGTCTTCACCTGGGAACGACCGCCCTACCATTTGACCATTTAAAAAGCGAGACCTTCTAAGTTCTCACCATCTTTTTCGACGTCTTGAAGTGATTCTCTCTGAAGCTTTACGCACAGGAATCATGAATCTTACGAGTTTGATAACATGTGAAACAAACGAGGCTGCTGGCTACCAATGTCCTTTTGGGAACTGCCTTTACCTAGATCACTTGTAAGGATGTGTATTAATAGACACTCCTTATGTAAAGAGGCTCGCCTGATAAGCTATGCTCAACTTCATCTTTACATGCCAGTAACACAAAAATTTGGTGTAGAAAAGAAAATCAGAGCCCATCAAAATGTATGAAAAGGCGGAATTGAGCTGCGTTATCCGCTGGAAACCTCTCGCGTGTTTCGACTTCCACTGCCTATGTCCTCTTCGTCCAGACCGTCACTTGTCCTGGTAGTGATCAGGCATCTCTAAGGTAAATACCAATTGTTGTTTAGTGGATTCCGGTCCATCAACGAGAAAGGTTCAAACAATGTTGCTGCTAGCGCGTGGATTTAGTCCAGCTATCTAATTATCTCCGAAGCTATGTACAGTAGTCGAAGCTTCCTCTACATCGCCAGATCCAGAAGACGACCAGACTCTTTACCTATGTTTTAATAACAATCGATAGTCGAGCATGCCAGGTTAGCTATCAGACTAAGTAGGCGTTTCAATGTGAAAACTCAAGCCTATGAATTTGATTTATTTATTTGCTCCATTCTTCTTGCCACACAAGCTCTGATTTCAAAATTGTGTCAACAACAGAGCTACTTCAAAGAAGATAATGAGCCTACTTGTTCATTAAGATTTCTCTACGAAAACCAATCACTATTCACTGCCTCCTTGCACCCCGGTGAGAGACTACGGCGAGTTCATTCGATGCGGGTTTGTCGCTAATGCCTGCGAGAAGAACATTGCCACGTTCCGAGACGGAACAAGATCATGTTCCTTTCGAAAATTTCTGTGGGTTCAATATCCTGATAATTCTAACCGAAAGGACTTTCGAGCGTATTATTGCTTGCAACAACCCAGTTAGTCGGCTATGAGAGAACAATGCTCGGGGGTACATTGGCATGGAAGGAATGATTATATAAAAGTTAGAACGGGAAATAATTCGAGACTGGCTTATTTGATACACCCCCCCTTTTCTTATATTCAAACCCCACAACCTCAAAAACATAACTTAGCAGAGTCTATTCAAGCACATCAACTCAATCAAACCCTTCCCCTTCCTCTCATTCATGCCTCCCGTCTCACTTCGCCGAGAAAACTAAATCTTTGGCTGAAAGCTTTTCTTCGGAGCGAGAGAATGAGATCAAAGAAAGAAGAGACTCTCGTCGCTCGCACAAAAAAACCATCACTTCTCCATCTAAGTAGAACACGAGCACTTTTCGTCTACTGATATACCTGATAGTCTCTTCAAATCTCACTCGTCTTCTCCTTCTAACATAAAACCAAAATTACACCTCGTGGTAAAATCCCGGTCTCTCTCAAACCTACAAGCAAATGCATACATACATAAGAATTACCAAATGCATTCCAAAAAGGCCATTCTAACTTCTCGAGCATCACTCAGATTCGAACTCTGAGCATCACCGTGTTAAAAAGTTCAACAAATATCAAAAAGACAAATTCAGCTGTTGATTGCAGAAACACGAGCGACCAATATATTTGATCGCGCACATAACACAACTGCCCTGCGATCTTGTCTATGAATATTACCCGTGCCGTTGTTCATATACACCTTAAATTTTAATACATTTTTGGAATTCTCCAAAGAATTTCACCCGCTCAAACCTCCTTTTAGAAAGGTCGTGATATCCTCCACCAGTAGATGGTGCACCTGGACACCATGACATGACACGAAGTATTTCTACCTCCAAAGTTATACTCCGGATCGGGTAAACAAGTGTGAATTACCACAACATTAGATTCCGAATCGTCCAACCTCCCAGCCATTCCCTCGAAAAAAATGACAAGCATCAAGACCCACACGAGCATCCCGCCCCATATCCTCCACTCACGACACAACACCACCCACCCCCAGTGGTTACAGCGACTCGTATCCTTTATGCCACACTCCCCCCTTCCCCCTTCCCCCTTCCCCTTCCACCAACCACCTCCCCGCCCCCCAACAAGCCTCCCATCCCCGCTCCGCCACCAGCAACCGTACGCAAGCTAAACGTGTCCTCGGCCATGATCCCCAAGGTGAGCAGCTCGATGGCGCAGGAGAGCAAGGTCCAGTTGGCGGGGATGGCTTGTATGAATTGTTGCAGGGACTAGGTTTGGGGTATAGGATGGTGGGGGAGGCGGAGGTGGTGTTGATGGTGGCGGGGCAGGGGGGTAGCGTTGGTGGGAGGGAAGGATAAGGGAAAGGGGCTGAGGGAGAGGGTGGCGGCGGTGGGGATGGAGGTGGGGTGGAAGAGAGGGGAGGGATTCATGGTGGCTTTGAACTACGTCCAGCTCTTTTGGGTGAGATGAGGAACACGGTTAGCAAATTGGAAAGAATCAACACACTTGCCAGGATCTTTCGGCAACATATGGAGATAAGTACTCACCTGGGCCCTTTGAACTGGCGGATGAGGACAGAGTGCGGATGGAAGCATCGTGTATAGCAACAGGTCCTGCAGAAGCGACTCTTAAACATCAGCGGACCAGCTGTAACACGGCGTTTGTTTCGTATTGCTCGAGAAATGTCGTAAGATCCATTGGATGTATCCATAAAGACGTAACAATTCGGGCAATCTAGTACCCCTGAATCTGCTTCGACAGATACGGCTCCTCGAGGAATTTTGCCTCTTCATCCGTCAACTTGAACTTGATCGCCTCAACCGCCTGATCGATCCTCTCAATGCTGTTTAGCCCAATAATCGGATACTCCATCTTCTGCCTCAACACCCATGCCGTCGCCACCATCGCCATCCCCACCCCTCTGTCTTTTGCGACCTTCTCCACCCTGCCCACAATCTCCTTGTCAACATCCGTCTCCCGGGTGCGCATCATGCTCATTAGGAACCTGTCGGACTTCTCGCGCTTGGAGGAGCGGTCGTCCCAGGGGTGAGTGAGCACGCCGCGCGCAATAGGGGACCAGGGAATCATGCCGACGCCGGTGTCGAGGCAGTAGGGGATCATTTCGCGTTCTTCTTCCCTGTAGATTAAGTTGTGGAAGTTTTGCATGGAGATGAATTTGTGCCAGCCGTGTTTGTCCGCGATGTTTTGGAGGGATTGGAATTCCCAGGCTGCCATCTGAGTGAGTCGTCAGTAACTTCTTCAATGTTCCACTGACTTTGGTGATGTAGTTTGTATACCGAGCTCGCTCCGATGTATCTGACTTTGCCGCTGTCCACAACATCGTTCAATGCCTTCATTATCTCTTCTCTTGGCGTCTCACGGTCCAGTCGATGGATTTGTAATACATCGATATATGTTCCCAATCTTTCGACACTTGCGTCAACCGCATCGAAAATGTGCTTTCTTGAAAGTCCGGCCCGGTTGACAAACGGTCCGTCATTGACAGTTACTTTGCTGAGAGGCGGCTGGGAGCCGTAGTCGACGCCGAAGAAGCATTTGCTGAGAAGAACAACCTTGGAGCGAGGAATACTAAATTTCTTTAGGGCTTTGCCAATAATTTCTTCCGACACGCCATTCGAGTATACGTCGGCCTACGCAGCAATACCGTCAGCTCGGATACCACTAGATATTGTAGGGGGGAATTACGGTATCCCAAGTATTTAATCCAACTTTGTAAGCGTGCTCGAGTAAGGGTAGGGCTTTCTCTTCATCCAGGACCCACTCTTGCCAGTCAGGACTGCCATAGCTCATGGCACCAAGGATGACCTTCGAGATCTTGAGACCGGACTTGCCGAGGCTGTTGACGACTTAGCATGAGAGGAAGAAGAGAAGAATGCAGTAAGGACAGCCCACCGGGTGTACTCCATATTGATGTATAGTTTTCCGTTGATATTCGGGTGCTATGCAGATGCTACAATTCCTGTAAGTTACTAGAAGGGCAATTGACACGACTTGACCTTTATATAGGCGATAATCGAAGACTACCTCAATATTTCAGTCGATTATTATCACGGAGCACACGGATTTAGTCAGGCTATCGCCGGCGCTAAACTCCGCTCCTCCTATTTCGCATTCTTCTCCAGTCGTATACATTATAAATACCGGATTTTACCCTAAGTAACGTCACGCGCAACCAATCATAGGCACAAGCCAAGGTCCGAGTTAGACATCGTTGAAGCTGCTACACTAGCCGTCGCAATTGGACGCGCAAGACCGACGCAGAGACTTCTCGGCTGGTTGGCCATCTTTGAAGCTTCCATCCATTCTACGGCCCCATTCTTAATGGCCCCCGCTTCGAAAAGCTTAGAGTGGCCTGAAGCGGTTGGCAATGTATAGCTACTTCGATCATGAATCTCATACATTGATTCGACCCATGGCAATGAGGTTCAACAAATATCATGAATCCAGCACCAAGGACCAGCAGGTCGACGAGCAAGGGCCACGGGAGATGTAACATCTGACGAAGACTTATTCACCTTTTCCGACTCGGGACGTTGCAAGATGTACCGGACGAGTATGTTGTTAGCGAGAGATATGGCTGGTGTGAACCAGATCCCCCTTGCTTTCCGACGACCTCAGATTGACACGAAGAAGTAATTTAGCGATTGGGAAAGGATCAGTTCAAGCTGACTATGGGACATACCCATCTCCCGGACTTCAGAACAGATCTCTATTTCGGTGTACCCCTATGCTTCTTTGCTCCATGATCTAGAAGGCCATCTGGCCTTGTGACATGGTAGCTTGTGTGGTGGTTCCTTCTCTTCCCCTCCTCATTTTGACCAGTTTTTCGTCCTACAAGCCTTCTCAGCCTCCATCCGCATTTTAATAACCTCTAAAATAGAGAACGGGCATATCTCTTTCGTAGACTCCTCTTTTTGGGATTGTCCTCCTTCCCCTCTGAGAGCTTCTTATATCATGCCATTAGTTGGCGTCATCTTTCCTTCTCTTTCTCTCCCTCTGTGCTCCTTTACTTCTTGGTTGTCCTTTCCTTGGCACAACAGCTCAAGAAGCCAGGTTTCGTATTCGTAGCCCCAACGAATATAAATATGGATAACGTGACATGTCAAAATCTCAACAAGAAATTGCAACGCGAAATCGATAGGACAGAAACGACATGTCGCTAAGAAGCATAGGCCCCGCCTCTATGGGACTGTTGTATGCTGTTTTGGGCTCACCGCCCCCAGTACCAGACAATCTCTTATCCTAAACCTTGACCATCCAAATGTGCCACTGAACACCGCCCTTCCTGAACATTTCACCCGCATGGCAATAGCTGCCGAAACCCTCGTAGATGTTAACCCGTTTTACCACCAACCGTCATTGTAGTCATATATCGGTTGGTCAAGGCCATAGTGGATCAACGAACTTCGTAACGAAGGAGCGAACAACATCTCTTCCACCCAACTCCGAAAGACCGCTAAATTAAGCGCCGAAGCGCCGATGGATTTCACTCGCTTCGGAAAGTCATGTGTGAATAACGAGCCTTTTATGCAAATTTCGTCCACTTTCTTGAGATCCGAGCCGTACACATGACAGATCGCATTCTCATTCGGTATCACGGGGAGTAATTCAGAACACATCAATAAAATACCGCGGGTAATATAATCATGATGACAGACGCGTCATTATTCCTCTTCACTAGAAGTACCAAGTACATAGGTAAGGAAGGTAGCTTGCGGCCAGGGAATCAGTTTCGGTATCCGTGTTGGAGGGAAAGACACTAAAGCCAAGCGTAGGATGTACAAGTCATCAAATCCTTCTCTGGTGTTGGGATTCGAAGGTGTACAGTACATAGACGAGTGAGGTGTTTGATGGCGTTGTTGGTGATCGGGTTTTGTTCGAAACATCCGAGTCCGAGTACCCCGCTTCCCAAGGCATGCCAGACGTGCCAGGGTCTGTCTGCAATTTATGCGAGCTACGCGGGGCTGAGCGAAAAAAGCATTCGAGAGTCGCAAAAGAAAGCGTCATCCGGTTTCGCAACGACTACCTACCTACCTTACTCAGTCATCAATGGAACGGGGATAATCCCGTTATGTTGTATGTAACGACAGGTAGGGAAAGCCACAGCTGTGCTCACTTCATTTGTAGATTCAATACGGAATACGGAGTACTTCTAATCCATTCCGTCCTTCCATCCGCCCTTATGGGGCTGAACAAAGCCTCAGCCGCAAGCCGGTATCTGGAAACCCGCAGTAGATCAAACAAGCGAACAAGGCTTTGGCTCCTTGGTGGCATGATGAATAAGCGTGATGTGATAGGAAAGGTTTGCGAGGGGTTTAATACTACTGCCCCTTCTCTTTCACCATGCTTGTGCTGACACGGCTGACTCTTCGCGCCGTTGTCCGGGTCGGCTCAATGTTTGTACCTTCCTTGAATCAGACTTCCTGCCTGGTGGATGTGAGTTTGCATCAAATCAAATCAAAACACCTTTTATATGCGATAGCAAGATGCTTCTCTGTCTTGGCATGGCAGTCGACGTAGCAGCAGCTCACCGCCATGAGTTTTGTCCGCTGCTTAAAGTCACCAATGGACGGCAAAACCAATTCCTACCAACCCTTCCGTACCTTCTTACTTCTTACACCACAAGCCACACAAGCCTTACGGGCTCCACGACCTCGACTCCAGCATCCGGACGTTCCAATGGGTCTCTGGGAAGCAGTAAACTGGCAATGCAGGAAGGAAGACTTGGAGACGAAGCTTCAACGCAAGCGGTCTCCTCTACTGGCTCTGCATTGCGTACAAAGAACATAAAGCGGTCGGCCTCGAAGTCTAAGACATCCTTCCAGCTTGCCCATCCACCTCCGGCCGTCAAGCACAGGCAGCGGTTTAGCATCCGCCCACGGCTACTGCTACAATTGCAGCAAACGTCGGACTCTACTCGTCCGGTACCTGTCCTCGATGTCCTACCGTCCATTACTTTCGCACCTAGACTCGCAAAGAAATTCCCTCGAATATTCAAAGGCAAAGACGGTCTCCGCGCAGATGACTTGGTGGTTGTCCGAAGCCAGACCTATGATAGGTCAGGTGCACCGGAAAGTCAAGTAGGAAAATCTTCGGATGACGACGACTGGAACACGCGGGACTTCGTGGCAGCATTCTGTCAGATGCGAGTAGGCGAAGGGGCCGTACTTGGAAACACAGAGATATGCTTGAATCATGGGCCTTGCTGGGAAGCAATTTCAATTGCGAATGGTGCCTACGAGTTCGTATCTACCGACGGAGAAGGCCAAAAGACTGTTGCAAGATGGGTGCCAAGATTGCTTCCTGGTCGCCGGCGTTCTGGAAAAATACAAGAGCGCTCCGCTACAACGTCGCCTTCTGGAATTGAAAAGTTCAATTTTAGCATTATCAATCCCAATTTTCGACGCCACCCTGTCATTGCCACTCTAACACGCCAATCACTCGGCATTTTCGACCGATACTCTGTTCCGTCTACCCCCACGTTTCCGCAGACTTCAGCATCGCCAAGTGGATCACTATTCAGCGATATTGATGCTCAAGATGTAGACTGTGATGAGACTGAGACTCCACTAAGGACAATAATCGAAACTGACGAGCATCTGAGGACTCTGATTGTTATCACTGGGTTATGGGTTGCTTTTCGAGAGGGGTATTCACCAAATTTTAAGTATAGTGATCCGATTTTTTCTTCGGTAGCTGCAGCCAGGGCCCAGCAACAGACTCAGAAGTCTCATCATCGCCGGAGTTTATCCATCAATATAGGAAACCTTGCCAATGGTCGCGCGGGTAATAGCGACAGTGGAAAACAGAAGAGAGGGGCACAAACCAGGCCGGAGATTATAACGTCTTCTTCAGCTTCAGTGGCCTCAACATTAGCATCGCCAACTAGCGCACGTGAGACGCCCCGCAGAACTACATCTGCTGGTACAGCCTTCATGAATCGAGTCAATAAGCGAAGTGGCTCGTCAGCGGTTGTCCCGAGCGCCCAAAGTCCTATTGGCTTTCCCAGTCCGGTACCATCTCATGAAGGGATGAATCTGGAGAACCTGGCAAGTCAGCCTATTGAACGGAACTTTCCATTCGAATATCCGACTGCCTCTCCAAAGTTACGACAACGGCATACGAGTATGGGTGCCAACAAGGAATCGAGTCATCGTAGCTCGCTTACCACCATCAACGATTTGCAAAGCTCTGAAGGTTCCGCTACTTTAATGGATAGGAATGGAGGCAAGCCTGGGAGGCTGAACAGATTATTTGGCTTTATTCGAAGAACAAGTGGTGCTCATAAATAAGTCTCAGTGGGGAGGTCTACTGGTTCAATCTTCGCCAACAGGAGCAACGTCGTCGACGCTTTGTTTTGAAAGGAGACATGGGCAAATGCCCAGGGGTTTGTGGGTCATGGCGACAATCTGACTTTGGGTTAGTTATCGTCAGCCTATACCGTTACGAAGCTGGGGCTTCTACTACTTACAGATTTATTGCTCACATCTTACCTACAAAGCCTCCTATGTCTATCTTTTATTTCTATAAGCCGAATGGGAAGAATAGATCAGACGTCACTATTCACGTGATACTTCCACATCTAAACCCAGTAAACCGGTCTTATAGACAGACCTAATCCAGCCTTTGACAGCAATTACCCTGGCTTTGACATTTCGCATTTCTGTGCTCTTAAATTCCCAGTCCAGAACAGTGCTACGTTCTTCCAGATATCTTCGCACTTCTCGTTATTGATGCATCAATAAGTGCAAGACAGATGCTTTCACCCAAGGGGGGGGGGAGGGAGTAAGCAACATGTCTATTACTGATCATCTACCATTGTTCAGGCGATGCGAACAGCTACCTAGTTAAATATGGGTGGTAAGCTCATTAAGTTTTGATTTAAGGGAATGCTGTTTATTTGTTGGGTTGATGGTAATTCTTGCCGCTTGCTGTTCGATGACTTTTGTCCCCACTGATGAGCCGGGGTGTTTAGTGCCTGAGAACAGCACTGTAAACTTACTTACCAAGAGATAGTAAGATATGAAAGAAAAACAGAACTAGGTACTGCTCAACGATAGAGATTGGCGGGGTCCAGCAGCCAACTTACATGATAGTCCTGAAAAATTACAAGTATCGATCAATACAAGTGAGAAGGCGTAAAACGGCATTGAGACCGCCGTAATCCGCAAAATCGGACGCGTTCTGCACACAAAAATATCCGCCTTTGTAGCTTTCAACCTCACCTCATCTGTTATTAAACCAACTGTCAATAACATCAGCTTCTAAAAGTACTTGTTCACTGTGTGATGTATAAAAGCGGTTAAGATTGGATAGCGAACAGGTTCGACCTACTCCACTCTTGCTCTACAACAGTGACCCAGCCAGAATCTTCACGGCAGAGCAGAAGGTCAAGTTCCAAGCTTACCGCTGAATCTCAGTACGCAGACCTCAATCAAAACCCTCAAAAGTTGCAAAGTCAAACAATTACCTTGAGCAAACGGACATCTGACACGCGGTCGCTTGCATCTGTGGGCTGGCAACATAACCCGTTATCAAGCGGCACCAACAATGACATTCAAGGATGTCACACAATTACAACAACTATAGCGTTGCTTCATCAAGGGGTCCACCTAATTCGCAAGAGAGTAGTGCCTTCGAAAGCTTGACAGGTTCGCTGATATATTGTGATCATCGGACACCAATACAACAGAGCTATCCACGTACATGGTCAGGTGAAGAGAGTTGGCCAAACTACGTTCAAAAAGGCAATAACTATGAAATGCATTACCAAGGGTCGCCGACAAATAATGGCGGGAAATCTTTTGGCCATCAAGAACACATTCCTTACGATGAAGGTGATGACTTCTATGACAATGAAGATCCAGATACGGTCAGGGGAATCGAACAAGGTAATCAAATGTCTAACGGAATTGATGGTAGTACCTTTACCAGAGGCTGTAATACCGCTATGCTTCACGATGCAGCGTCTACCAAAGTTCGAACGGACAAGCAGCCGCAATTGTATAGTGTCCGACCTGGAATTGCAACTCCCAAACCAGATACAGCTGCTCTCAATGATAGAGCAGCCGAGTTGAGAGCTAAATTGCTGGCCACGAAGCGTGGGTCAACGCCTGGGACCCCATCTAGTCACCTCAAGAAGACATCCGGATATGGTTCCAAAGGCTATAGTGGATCTGACGACTCCAATGAACCAATCAAAAGTAGTCTCACCGAACACTTCACTTCAGACCGTCAGAATGACCTCGATGTCTCTGCTGGAAGATCTCTACCTGTGATAAATAAAACAGACGAAGCACACCGCACGTCTTCGACGCAGGTAGACGGTAGCCACGATATTGAAGCACTCTTTGCTGAGGCTAGGGCTGCAAACGCAGCTAGTGCAGCCGGGGTAATATCAGCACAAGAATCCGGGGAAGAAGATCACATCGACAGAAAGCTCAAACCCAGTAACAAACAAACTACCACCAAACCTCATCTTCAATCAGAAGTTGCTACCAGTAAGAGTCGTTTGTCGCTGAACAAACCAATGGTTTCATCCGATGGCTCTGAGCTTGGGGAAATCCGTGATGACAAACCTAACCAAGCACGCGCACCCTACCCTGAGCCTTTAAAATCCACGAACTCAGGTCATAAAAACCGTGTCTCAAATGAAAAGCCAATAGTTCAGACCTCAGCCGACAATGCTTCAAAAGGTCAGGCAGTAGAGAAGCTCAATACAATTTCGTCCGGCGGTCCGAAGAGCAGAGCAGGCGGGAATTCTACGCAGCCCCAAGGTGGTTTGACCACTCATCAATCGCCTGGTAGTCCGTTGGTTCCCCAACATCGAAACAGCCACCAGACTCCACATGCTGAACATCGCCAAGAAAGAACCGAGCGACCACAGTCAAATCAAGACTTACGACATGAGCAAATGCGTGACCTTACCAGTCAGCCAGTTCAACGAGCAAAAGATAGCCTTGCAGCTGGCCAAGAACCATCTCGTGCGCCAGTATATGAATCCGAGCGTGTTTCTGCCGGTCGTCACAGACACTATGAACACGACTTTCAAGCATCCAGGGAGTACATTGAGAGAAATGCCCGAGCAGCTGCTGTGTACAAGAAAGAATTGGAAGATAAGGCTCGTCAACAGGATTCATCACGAACAAAAATGGGAAATGTTGAGTCAGACGCCTCAACTGACACAAGAGAAGTTCGAAAGCGGCCAGCATTGATGCCTAAAGCAACAATACCCGCGGAAAAGCCCTTAGCAGCTGATTATCATCATCCTAATCAGACTTTGGACAATAGACAGCCCAGAAAAGAGACACGACGTGAATTAAAAGCCGAAACTGGCAAACATGCTGTGGAGAGCACCGAAGATCTAAAAGACTGGCTTGAACTAACTAATTATTATGACCTTCAACTGCGCAATCAACGTCTTACCCTTTTTAGAGAAATGAAAGCTACTGATGCTCACCGAGCGGAGCTCCAACGCCAAGCTGAACAGCTTGGTATCCGGACACCATCAGTTCTATCTCAGGAGAGCAGTGAAGCGACCGCGTCTCGGAGCATCGCGTCTCCCAAGAATCTTCGCATCTCGTCCACTATTGCCATGCCACCCCCACCTGCTCCCCAGCGGGGAGGTCATGATGATCTAGGTATAAAGATCAAGAACTCCGCCAATCGTGAAACCTTATCGTCACCACGAAAATCAAAAAGAGCGCATGCAGACGATGATCTGGCGTCGAGGCATGCTCAGCCTAAAATGCCACGGCTTGACTCCAGTGGAGTTTCCAGTCAATCTGAACAACAGCTGAGCCCTGCCATCCTCAGAAGAGGACCAAATGCTTTGGAAGATCGAATCTCGGCAGATGATAGACAATATCCAACAGACTTTCGTGAGAGAAGCCGATCGCCACAGGCTCGGCGTAGGAGCTTGACACCTGTACCTCGACACAGAGAGCATCCTACCTCACCCACCCGATTTGAGATAGCAAACACGAGATCTGAGCAAGAGTTCCATGAGAACAATAAAAATCCGAGGGGATACGAGACACAATCTCAGGACGAACGGGGTAATTTCAGTACCGAATACAACCCACGCTGGAATAGCTATCGACCAAATGCAAATTACCATCAAAGCGCTCCTAACAGCAATTATCGAGGACGTGGTAGGGGTGGCCGGGGTGGGTATTATAACAACACTCGTGGCGGTCACAAGCCGTATAGGTACAGTGAAGGAAATCATGGTGTAGAGGAATTTGGCAGTGCCTCTTTGAACCTCCAAGCAGGTGGTCAGTCTCGCCGCTGGACCAAGATTCGTCCCTTTCTCCTACTTGCTCGATTTCCTTGCTGACCAGAGTTTATAACCACAGATTCGAGGTACTTTATGATTAAAAGCTGGACTTCTGATAACGTAGAGACCGCACAACGTGATGTAAGTTGAGGCAATTTAGGTTACTCCTGACTTCATCCATCACATGCTGTTCTTGATGATTAATATTACCGTGTATTGTTATTATAGTGCATCTGGGCAACTCAACCAAAGAACACCGCCATTCTCACCGAAGCGTACAATACCTGTCGCAACGTTATCTTGTTCTTCTCGATCAACCTGAGCAAGGCGTTTCAGGGCTACGTAAGTCTTTGTCCCCTACTTCACACTATACTAGACCACATTATCAAGAGACTTTATTTCATATTCTCCCCCTGCAAACATCGTTCGATATAGCAAATCCTCTTCGAGTTTCTCTATTACACCAATATATCGTTCTGTCCTTTCAAGCAGCTCTCCTCATACTTCTTCTACCAAGCAGGCACGAATGACTTCAGCCCCGAGCGAAGATAACCCTCCACCCAGCTGGTCTAAACCCCTCATCTGGAAAGCTTCGCCACCCTTCCACATCCGGTGGATCATAATCAACGACACGCCGTTCAACCGCACTGGGCACCTGAAGAACGCGCTGAACGAGGAACAGGCAGTTCTAGTGGGCAAAGATGGACAGGAAATCGAACCAAGCTGCGGACGAGACCTTTGTGAGTTGATCGATGAGGAGGCGAAGGTGGACGCTCAGGAAGGCCGGGAGCCAGGGGCTTGGGGATCTGCGGGGCGGGGAGAGCATGGTGGACATGAGGGGTACGGGGGCGGGCATACGTACGATGGATATAGAGGCCGCGGAGGAAGGGGCAGAGGAGGTTATGGCGAAAGACGTGAATCTAGTGGGAATGAAGAATACGGCGGGAGTCATAGAGGGTATGAAGGTCGCGGAGGTCGTGGAAGTCGCGGAGGCAGTAGTGAGCTTCATGGCTATGGAAAGCCTGGCAATAGTGGATGGATGGGTAAGGTTGAGGGTGAAGACAAGATGGACTGGTCATGAGTGGGATGAATTGAGGTCCTATGGTTGGACAGAGCATACACCACACAGAAAGGTACTGGATCTGCCTCAGCGAGTTAGCTGATTCGGCTACTTCGTACTCAGCTAGCTCTTTAAAATTGGGAGGCTTTAGGTAAATTATGCTTGCAGAAACAGGCGATAATTACTTTGGTTCACAAAAGAACCCGAGATGAGACACATCCAACCATAAAGTATGTCTATTTGTTACATATATTCAAGTCTCCGTGTACTGTTACAGAATACGAAGATATACGACGGCCAAACATGGAAAGAGATCGGCCACTCGCTTACAGACCTGCTGCCTGTCGTCCATGTCGAGTTCGACCACCTTCGCACAGCCTTGCGCTGTCAATAAAGTGACGGCGACTCATTGATACTTCGTTCAGTACGGCATCAGGTGAAAGAGAAAGAGGCTTCAGCTTCTTCGTCTAAGACTCAGAAAGCGCCAATGCTGCTGATCGACGGAGTCCGATGTGAGAAGCTTTCAACCAAAACCACATTGGCCATTAACCCCTCTACCCAGGACTGCTAGAGATGGCTAATTATCGCATGGTCTTAGACCAGCACTGGGAAGCTGAAGCTGGATCCCTTCGCTCGCGCGCCTCCAGTGTGATTTCTACAGGGACGAAATTCAGCTTCTCCACCTCGGCCCACGAAGAGCACCCCAACATCGATGGAGTTCTCGGCAGGCTCAACTCGGTTGCTAGTAGGGCTCGCCCAGGATCAATCCTCTCATGCGAAGAACCTGCGCCTCCCTACGATGATCGAGAAGGAATGGACATTTCGCAGCCTCCTAGCGCTGAGGACGAAAATCTCTCACGGACACGGTCATCCACCCCAGTCGCCGAAGAGAATGTACTTCCAACGACCACACCGCCCTCCGACTCTGAAAACGCCTTAAGTGACCATTACACCCGCATCATCCGCTCCCTCGATGAATCCCATGCCCGCGAACTCTCCCTCCTCACTCAATCTTATTCCCAAGGAATGTCCGCACTGCGTACCTCTCTCAATGACGCACAAGAACGTATCGAGCTCCTGCAAAAAGAACACGAACAACAGCTCGCGGCTACCCGCAATGAAATCGACCACACCTATCGTAAAGAGTACAAAGCTGTAAGGCGCGAAGTGGAGAAGAGCCGGGAGGCGGCTGCGACAGAGGCCGCGGCGTTGAGGGAGGAGCACGAGAAAGCGATTGTAAAGGCGAGAAATGCAATCGAGGATATTTGGGAGGCGAGGTGGAGTGATCGAATCAGGGTTGCGGCGGAGGAGGTGGAGAGGATTGAGTCAAGCAGCCAGCAGAGGCTGGGAAGAGCAGCTGAGAGTATTACAGAGCTAGCTGCAAAGTTCCCAGAATTAGCGCAAGAACTAGAAGGCTTGGTTGAGGGTCTCTGAAGAACTTGGATATAAGTCCGGAGCTTGACGTTCCAGATACTACGTCCACCCGTCATAGGCGATGTACCGTACTGATCAAGTATGGCCTGGCACATCACACACCAGCCAAATCCGGTGGTCTCACCATGGGTGGATTTTCAACCTGAAATACCTCCAACAGGACCGGATCAGAAATTCGGAATCTCGGATACAATATCTCAACCCTCCCTCTTACGTTGCTTCCTCATCACCCGCCTACAACGACATCCACAGTCGCGGGGAGGATAAATCTACGAATCCCTAGATACCTCTAGCCCTACTCAAAAGGACCGCAACGAGGGAAAAACGGGGATAAGGTCAAAGCCACTGGAATCGTACTCCAAGAGCAACGAGCAATCTGCCAGAGACCCTCACGCCAGGGGAAGGAACGACAGGCTCCAGAAAACCCACGCCCGCCCCTCCCCAGAAATATTAGAAACGCCAACAATCCCTCTCATCCGATACACATCATGCCTAATTTAAAAATCCAATTGAGAGCAACGTCTACCACGGGCTATAGATTCCCTCGGACCCCCACAGACTTCACCATCACAGCAAAAAACAACACTCACATCTGCAGTTCCTCTCCCAGATCCGGGCCAACTGGGAAATCTTTAGTAGGGAGGGGATGGGTCTGAAAGCATGGTGGGAGAGGGATGGGGGGTTTTGGAGAATGGAGGGATGAAAGAAGTGATGGAAGAGGTTGGGGTGGGAGAGCGAGTGGAGGGAGTATTGATTGAAAACCCGATTCTGTCTTTAGGTTGAGAATAGATGGAGAATGCGGTGTTAGATGCCTGGTTAGCAAATATATTCGGAAAGTAATTACTGCTTCTCTACCTACTCCAAACACCCATTGATGAGAACGTTGGTGAAACCGAAAAAGCCGCGTTTTGCTAAGCATAAAAGTACACCCCTCATGTCTTATGTATATACATCTTCCCAACCCCTCCTTCCTCTTCCATTCCCCTTCACTCAACCTCCACTTTAACCCCCCTTTAATCCAACCCACCCACCTACCTCCCCACCCCCACTCACTCACCCTTCAGCTTCCCCTGCATAACAGTAAACGCATCCTCCAACAAATCCATCTCCTCCTTCATATGACTCGCCTTCAACCCGGTCGCCACACTCGCACTCGGGTTCCTGCCCGCATACATGACATGCTTCCTGCTATGATGCACGGTCTCATTCAACAGCGTCTCAATCCGCGGTTGCGTGAAGCTCCACGCGCCCGCATTCAGCGGCTCCTCCTGGCACCAGACGATCGTCTTGGCGTTCTTGTACATATCCAAGTTTTCTTTTAGCCGGGCCCAGGGGAAGGGATTGAGCTGCTCGATGCGGGTGATGGCGACGTTGTTGAGTTTGTGCTGGGCGCGATGTTTGTGGAGCTGCACATAGGCTTGGCCGGTGCAGAGGATGACGCGGTCGATTTCTTCCGGAGGGGCGATGGTATTGTTGTGGTGTTCTGGGTCGGGGAGGATCCATTCGAAGTGGGAGTCGCGGGTGAAGTCTTCGATGGGGGAGCGGGCGAGGGGGTGACGGAGGAGGGATTTAGAGAAGAAGAGGATGAGTGCTGTAGAGGGAGAAGGGTATTAGTGTTGTTAGGGTAGGTGAGCGAGCGGCGGGGCCTTACGTTTTCTGAACTGGCGGTTCATTTGCCGACGGAGTATATGGAAAAGATTGGATGGTGTGGTCAAGTATGCTATTTGCATGTTGCAGTCTTGATGTTGGCGTTCAAGCTTGTCCGGTGACGGGAAGATCCTAGGATCTTCATTACAAAGTTGCAAGTACCGCTCCATTCTGCCAGAGGAGTGCTCTGGGCCCTGGCCATCGTAACCGTGGGGAAGCGACAGAACGAGACCGCTTCGCTGGAGCCATTTCACCTCTCCGGAGGCTATGAATTGATCGATGATGCATTGGGCGTTGTTGGCAAAATCTCCAAACTGGGCTTCCCATATCACAAGTGCATTTGGCGACGAGAGCGAGTAGCCGTATTCAAAGCCCAGACTATGAAATTATATTAGCAGGAAGCAATGAAGCAATGAATCACTTTCACAATATACTACTTACACTCCGAATTCGCTCAATGACGAATTGGTGATGACGAAGCTCGCCTGATTGTCGGAAATATGCTTCAAAGGTGTGTAAGTTTCTTCATTCTCCTGGTCATGCACCACGGCATGACGCTGAGAAAATGTGCCTCTCTCCACATCTTGCCCTGATACTCTAACATGGCGGCCCTCTTCGCAGAGTGTACCGAATGCAAGTGCTTCAGCAGTAGACCAATCGATCGACTTGCCCTCATCTACAGCCTTCTTCCTGTTGGCTAGAATTCGCGTAAGGTTTTTATGTACGTGGAAGCCCTCCGGTGCGCCACCTATTACACTGCCAATGTGCTTAAGTCTCTCTGAAGAAACGCCAGTGGGCAAATGTGGCAAGACCTCGGTGGCGAGTTCTTTAGGCGATTTGAACCCATTCCATGCCGATGTCAACCATTCTTTGGAGGTCGGCTGATAGTCCTTGCTTGATTCAAAACTCCTAGTCAACATGCCCCAGACCCATTTCTTGTGCTCCTCAATATCATCTTTTGTGAATGACTCGTCCTTTAGAAGTCTGTCTTCATACTTCTTGAGAGCCGACTCCTGTTGAGCGATGCGCTTATACATTAGTGGCTGGGTAAATGAAGGTTGGTCAGTCTCGTTGTGTCCCTGCTTCCTATAGCATACGATGTCTATAACAACATCCTTCTTGAATTCGGCACGCCAATCGGCGGCGACTTGGCACACAAAATTTACAGCTTCTACATCGTCACCATTGACATGAAAGACAGGGGCATCAATAGCTTTTGCAATATCCGAACAGTAGGGAGTTGACCGAGCGAAACGTGGATCCGTCGTGAACCCGACCTGATTGTTTACAATAAGGTGGATAGTTCCGCCGGTGGAGTACGCTGGCAGCGCATGAAATCCCATCGTCTCGTATACGATACCCTGAGCGGCGAAGGCAGCATCGCCATGCAGCAAGACTCCCATCGCCGAAGTGAACTCCTTTTCATCATGGTTGTAATGCTGAATAGCTCTTGTTTTACCCAGCACAACAGGATCCTCCGCCTCAAGATGAGATGGGTTTGCAACAAGGGAAAGTTGTACACGTTTGCCCGAAGGAGTGGGACGCTCGAAGTTCATGCCCAAATGATATTTGACATCTCCAGATCCTTCATCGGACGGTTCCGCAGAACCTCCAAATTCGCTGAAAATAGATTCGTTCGGCTTTCGTACGACGTTGCTAAGTACGTTGAGTCTCCCACGATGGGGCATTCCAATGACAATGTCTTTGACCCCGTAGTCTACACTTCGATCGATGAGAGATTTCATTCCAGGAATCAACGTCTCAGCACCTTCAAGCCCAAATCTTTTGTCATTAGGGTACTTGGTCGCGAGGAATGATTCAAAACTTGAGCTCCAAATTAGGCGATCTAATATCCTACGTTTATCATCCACGGAGTATCTGTATGGATTGGGGACTTCGATGCGATTGCGGATCCAATCACATTGCGCCTTGTCCGGGATATGGATGTACTCCACGCCGTATGCTCCACAGTACAGTCTCTCGCAAACACCGATGATCTCACGCAGAGTCATCTTCTCTCGTCCTTCGGTCTTGAAGCGGGGGAGAATTCCAGGCCCAAGGCTGTATTCCGTGTCAAGATCCTTTTCCGAGAACTGATAATGGTCAAGTTCCAATTCCTTAGGCTTGTGATATCCAAAATGTTCTGCTTCCCCACGAATACCCAGCGGATCTGTCTTGGCCTTGTGGTGCCCACGTGCTTGATATGCCCTCACCAAAAGCTGGACCTTCAAATGGTTTGTGACGTCATGGCCCTGACCCGTAGCATAACCAACGCCAGGCATGTGCTGAGGCACACCACCAGCAGGAGTTGGGACAATTGTAGGTGGAGGTTGAAACGCTTGTGACATGGGCATATTGCCACTCTCCATGTTTCGAAAGTAGACCTGCCATGAGATGTGTACGCTCGTTGGGTCATGTTTCCACTCCATGTACATTTCATCTATGTAGTTCGCTGTATTACCTTGCAGGAAGGAGTCATTTGGGTCCTACATGCGCGAATCTTAGCTCAGATGTAAACTTTGCCAGGTTTGGATCGTAGGGCGCCTACCACTCCTTTATTGGTGTCTTCCGCAGCCACGGCGTAGGATCGCTGCTGAAACCGTTGCAAAGCCACCGGAGGCTTAGTAAAACGCGTTGGTGTGAGGGTAGAGGTTTTGAGAGCACCAGCTGTACATGCTGAACGGTATTGAGAGCAGCTACCTCGTAAGAGGCGGCTGCTCGAGCCACGAACAGATGTCCTGAGCATCCCGAGGGGGGAGAACTTAGCTCAAAGAGAACCTAGGTGGGTAAAGAGTAACATCTACGAGAACTTCAGTCAAAGCTGACGCTTGTGACCGTTTGCTTTGAGGTTACTCTAACTCACAAGCTTGGATGTAAAAAGCCGCACCGCCAACCCCGGATTCCGCTCCGCTTATTCCGTGTTCCGCTGCCGCTAGATAATCCGCGCTAATCCACATTCGTCCATATGTACCCTGCTGGGATTCTTTGCGACTGACTGCTCTCTCATGGCACCACCACGAGGCTCTGCCGCCTATAAGAAAAAAGATGGCACCCTCGCTCTTTCCAAGGACAGTCACTCTGTTTCTTGGACCCCAGTGGCTCCGCCGGGGTCCAAGCCTGCCTTGACGCTGTCTGTGTCCAGTATTACCAGTGAGTTATGAGGTCACATAAACTTGTATATTGCTCAGAATTGAGTGATTGTCAGATCTCCAGCAGACGCCTGCCAGTAGTCCCAAGGTAATGCTCAAGATTCTTGCTTTGGCACCGGGGAGTTCCGAACCAGAAACACATGTCTTTTCGTTTACATCGCCCACGACTGCAAGGGCTGAGGCAGATGCCATCAAAGATGCTCTTAGCAGAATCATACAGTCGGCAAAAGCTGGAGGTGCTCCACTGGCTGCCCCAGGTGGAGGGGCCTCCTCAGCTGCTATGGCTATTGCCAGTGCAGTATCATCCACGCCCCAAGCTGGTGGAGATATCACCGCCTTCTATGATGATGAGAGACTCAAGTCAGACGTTGAACTACAGCAATCTCTACTGAAGGCGAGTCCTTCGCTTTCGAAAACGTTCATGGAATCTATACGGACAAAACCAGAAGCAATCAGGAGTTCTCAATTTACAGCACAATTTTGGTCTACAAGAATCCATCTACTACGTGCACACGCCATTGAGAAGAACCAAACCAGAGGTGCTTACAACGTACTTTCGAGTGTAAAGCCGGTGACTGTAGATGGCACCATGAGACTTACAATATCAAAAGAACAAATTCAATTAATCTTCAACCAACATTCTCTGGTCAAACGTGTCTATGACGAAAACGTCCCCAAGCTCAGCGAAAGCTCGTTTTGGGAGAGATTCTTCCAAAGCAGACTATTCAAGAAGCTGAAAGGCGAAAAAATCACCGAAAGTGATCCCACAGACCCAACTCTCGACAAATACCTCCAGGATGACGAAGACACCGAGCGAGCCAAACGCCTCATGGCCTCCCATGTCCCCCACATCATCGACATTGAAGGCAACGAAGAAAACCACAGCCAGCGCAAAGGCAACGCCCCAGACCTCACCATGCGCCCCACCTCCATAGATCGCGTTCCCATAATTCGCACCCTCAATGCCCTAAGTGAGAAAATCATGTCCCACGTCGCCCCCAACGACATCGACCCCTCTCTCCCCATCGGCGTCGACGAAGAAACGTACAATTCCCTCGCGCTGCAAGATCTCCGCGGCGACGCCGAAGAAAACCGCATCATCCTCAACATCAGGGACCAATCCCGCTTTTTCTCTTCGGACAAACAAAACGGCGTCTCTGCCGACGCCCTCCTCTACGCCCGCCAAGACCCCGCCCAAGTCCTCCACCTCCTCCAGAGCAACCTCTCGGACGCAAACAGCCCAGACCTCAACCTTGAAACCGCCATCGGCTTCGACCCAGACAGCGACTCCGACGACTCCGACTCGGAATCCCACCCCAGCAAACCCCCCCACATCGGCGCGCACTCCGCCCTCTCAGCCGCAACATCCCAAATCCTCACCGCGATCTCCCTCCAGCACCACCAAACCTCCTCCACCTCCACCACGATCTCCAGCACCACGCCCCTCCCCCCCCAAATCCACGACCGCCTCACCCTCACCCACGCCACCACCACCGAATTCCTCTCCCACTTCTGGTCCGCCTTCCTCTCCGGCGCGCCCTCCCGCGCAGACTCCGTATTCAACCTCGTTGAGACCCTCAACCGAGCCATGGACCGCATCAACGCGGTTGCTGAGGACGCCGAGGCGGAGAGAGCGAAGGAGGTGGAGAGGGTGAAGCGGCAGATCAAAGAGCGGTATGAGAAGACGGGCAGGAAGGTGCGGTATGATTTCGAAAGTATTGGGGGTGGGGCAAAAGTGGTGCAGCAGCTGCTGGGGCCGACGGTGAGGGCGATTGAGGTGGCGATCGGGGAGTATCGGAAGGCGTTGGGGGAGGGGGAGGAGAGAGACGGGGGTTGAAAGTAACGTTTGAGGGAGGCTCCATTAGGCGATCAGTCTGCACCATTTTGGCATAGCGCCGGCGTCAGTAATAGGGAAGTTATATGTAGATCTTGCAACGTTCTGAGATTTGAGGTGTGGGATTGGGTTAGGGTTGAGACTATAGTCATCTATGTCCTGACAACTGAAGCACGAGGTGGCTTCACGATCGCTAATTTTCCCATATTCGAATCGTAAGCCAATCTAGCTGCTCCTGACAGCAATCTAACCAAAAAGCACACAACACCCACGCCCCTAATGAATCTAAGCTTTCCGGACGAGGGCCCCCAAGCCCTCCATGCCTCAAGAGACACAGTGCACCGAGCCACTGCCGTCTACGCTTCAGAAGACTAATCTAAGCAAATCCAGGCCAGTATTCCCAACGCATTTTCATACAGCCACCTAACGCCGTTCCAGAGCTCCCACGACATCTTTCGCCCCCATGGACGGTTTAGAAGATTGGACCGCAAACCACCGGTCTCGCATTCACCGCCTGCACCTCCCGATGATTGACCATCCGCACTCGTTCCTCACCGCAGTCTGCCTCCTCAATCCCACAGCAAACGAAACACGTAACCTCCCAGAACTTCTTCCACTTGCTGTCTGCGCCCTCTGCTGCCTGTCGCTCTGCCTCTACTCCTCCCTGTATCTCGTCCGGCGAAGTCTGCGTAGTCTGCTGCTGCGCCACCTCGGCTCCTCTCTGCCCCTTCCCACCCAGGCCCCCTCCCTCGCCTCTAACCCACGGATGCCTCTCCCACACCCTTCCCACGTTGGGCCTGAACCGGCCACAGACCAATACCCCGCCTTCCCCTCTCATAACAACCCCTCTCGGCAGCCCCATCGTCTGCCGCCTCCACTCTATCTCTCCTTCCCCCATCGGCCTGAAATAGTCTCGGAATCTTAGTCTTGGAGCGGGTAAGCGGTAGTTTGCTGCTTCAGGCGTGTTGAACGTGGGTAGGCCAGTAGGTGTTGGGGAGCGGTGGGGTGCTGGGTTCACTGGATGATTTGTGCGAGGTATAGTGGTGAGAGGTGTGGGCGAGGGAGATCGGGAGGTTGTTGGTGAGGGGAGGGTGGGTAAGTGATGGGTGGGGAGCGAAAAAGATTGCTTGCGAATGGATTTGAGGGAGAGGGAAGAGCGGAGGGTAGCGAAGGAGCGTTGTTCCGTGATTGTCTCCAAATAGTGCGGGTAGTGGACATTCAGAATCTTTCTCGTGGTTGATGTTGTAGCCGAAGGCGGAGCCAAGTGCGTCTTTCTGGGAAAGAGACGGCGTTTGGGAGGTTTCTTGAGCTCCACACAGGAGGAATCCCAGTCGCCAGTTGCGGCGATGGTTTCAATGTTGGTGGGCGAGATCCACTCGTTGGATGGGACGAGGGAGGCTTCATAGATGGAGCTGTGGATACTAGGGATTTCTTCCGAGGAGTCGACATGGGGATGAAAGGCGCGAAGGGAGACTTTGCGGCGGAGCTTAGGGAGGTAGGATCTGGCGTCCACGTAAGGTGGTGATGGTGGAGAAGGAGTGCGGCTATGGGGGGAATTGGTGGTGTCTTCGAGGGGAGGGCGGGAGCGAGGCGGTGGTGTCCGTGATCGATTCATTGAGATGCGTGGGAAATGATGCTCGAAGTAATCCTACAGCGTTTTATGGTAGCAATGCTAATGCCGTAAGGCGTGGAAGCTCATGGGGCCAGACGTAGGTAAGCGAGAGTACAATAGCTTAGGTGATGCGAGTGAGTTGAAAGCATGTGGCTCGTTGATTCCTGATCTGGAAGTTGCACTGAGTGACGGAACTAGTCGACGACGACAACTTCCGTAAGAAAAGTTTTATGAATGACTAATCGATACAATGGAGAAAACCGATCATGCACTAGACTTCCTTTGTCTTCAGGGCTATCAGACCTACTGTTGGGGTAGATGTAACCAGGCTTTTTACGTTCTTTCCCGTGATCTTCGTTGAATACAATGTAGACTCCAATCCCATTCTCAGTCCAGCAAGTAGTCATGGCGTGCCGTTTTCGTTTGGTACTCGTTACACCCCACTAATGTCGATATGTACTTCCAATTCGTGAGTAGTATACAGAAAGGCTGGCATGTTCCCCTTTCTATCCAGTCAGACATGGTGTACTCTACTACGCAGAATTAGTGTAACAGAACCTCTGAAGCTCCCCGCAGACTCCAATCGAAATGCAAAATCTGATACCGGCACATGCCCGGCAAGTAACAAGCGTCGTGATAAAAGCTTTAACGGCTGTTTCGAAAGCCTTCCGAAAAGACCATCGCAGCATCTCGGTGGCTCATATAATCTCAGTGTGCGGTCATACTCTGGCTCAAAGAAGATTTCCCTGTGGACTGGTCTCGTTTTAAGGTGCGAACGAGCGCTTCCAACTTTCGGCGTTCGTCTTGCTCAGCCTGATTCTGCCGTTAGCCTCTCCCTCTCCATGATGCAGCATACAATGACGCTACTCACCCTTAAAGCCTTCATGTTCTCCGCCCTGGTCTCCCTCATCATCTTTTTGAATTCGTTCTTCAGTACACTCGTGCTTGTAGTTCCTGGAACCATTCCTTCTCTGCCAGCAGAACCTGGACTTTGCGTGCCAAGCCAGCGCAGCTTCTCCTCACTCAGCTGACCTTCGAGGGCCTCACATCGATCTCGTAAGCTGTCAACGTAGCTCTCAAGCTGGTCTCGTTCTTTCTCAAACTCAATGCTGGCCTTAGTCATCACCTCATATTCGCTAATGGTCTCAAAAAGCTCGCGTTGTAGAGCTTGCACTCTCTGTGCCATCTCCGCATGCTTGCCGCTGACTGTGTCGTTCTGCGCCTTGAGTGCTGATAGTTCACTAAGTAAAGATGTGTTACGTTCATTAAGCTCTTCAAGTTCTTTTTGCATGGCAGGGTTTGGTATCCCCTCAGCCGCTCGTTGGGCCCTTGTGCCGTAAGCTCCGTCAAGCTCAGCTCTTGCAATGGTGACCTCTGTTTGCAGGCGAACCATCTCACCCTCCAAATCTTTCATTTCGTTCTGGGCTTTCTCGGCTTCTTGAGTCTTGGCCTCGATAGCTTGCCTAAGACTCTCCTCGTTCACTTCTTGATGTGCTTTGGCTTCTTTATGTACTGCTATATCGGCAAAAAGATCCTGAATCCGCTGATCAGATTCTTCTAATCTGCCTTTATGATCTGCACCTAGACCTGCAATTTCAGCCTCAAGTTTCTCAATTTCTTGTTGCTTGGCTTGCAGCTCGGCATGAAAACGCTCCTCCGCCTCTTTAAGGACGTGATGTTCTTGCAAAGCAGCTTCCTGCCTTGACGCGTCAAACCGCTCCGTAAGAAGCGCCAATTCGTCCTTGGTCTCGTTAGCTTCTTTGTCTTTCGCTTCAAACTCCTTCTTTGCCTGCTCAAGAGCCATGGTCTGCTCCGAAACCTGCGCATCCTTCTGGGCATCAGATTTGCTATTCAGGTCTCTTTGCTGCTGGACCTGCCGTTTCAGAATCTCCTTTTGATCCTGCAACTCGGTGACTCGGATGTGAAGAGATTGAACCTTAGCAGAAAAGGATTGCAAGGAAAATTTTTCGTGAGGTACGGCTTGCTGGACTTGGCCGTTTTGCTGGGTTCTTCGCCTGGAGTCTTCTTCCCCTGCAATCAATATGTCCCACAACCCTAAAAGGGTAGTTTCGAATTGCTCTGCTTTTTCTTCGTGACCAACGGCTCTAGATGACATGGCTTGTCCATCTTCCATAAAACGTTGAACGCTCTGCTCTAAGGTATCCAGCCCGTTCTCAAGGTAGCCTATTTGTTCTTTTGTGCTTTGGCCTGAGACTTGAGGAGGCAAAGGATATCCTGCATTCTGTTCCTTGCCACTCCGGGATATGATACCATGAAGCTGACTGTTGAGGTCCTCTAGTCTCTCCTCTATAGCATATGCCGATTGCTTAGCATTTTGCGATATGACATTCCGATCCTGCTGGATGGCCTCGAGACCCTTCTCGAGGTAACTCAATTGGTCTTGAAGCGCAAATTCTGCCCCCTCGTCTTCGTGAATTCGGACTGGAGGGGCTGGCATTGGCTGACGTAGTGTTGCGGATTGGGCGATTGATTCTCTCAAGTGCTGATTGAGCTCCTCAAGTTTTCTTTCCGTCTCTAGAATCGTTTGCGTCTGCTGTGCAAAAGTGTCGCTCCGGCCGTCAGTCTGAGCATCTCCAATTTCTAGCATACCGTCAAGAGTCCGGTAGAAACTGAGATCATCGAAATCATGAGCTAGATTGATTTGACGAGAACCGTCACGGCCGTTGAGGAAATCCGGTAAGCTTTCCGGTGTGTGAGGTGGCATGTCGTTCTTCAAGAAACCCTTGTGGGTCATCTGTAGAACCCCAGCGGTGTGTTCCAGTAATCGCTTCTGTAGATCCTGTGCCCGTTTCTCCAGCTTCCACAGCTCTTGGGCCAGAGCTTCGCACTTCCTCGCGCTGGAAGCCATTTCATCGTCCGTCTTATTTAAAAGATCAACACTACCACCTCTACTACCCATTATGCTTCTTCGATGCCTTTTGGGGGAGTCCTTGGTTCCGTTCGCCGTACTCTCCCGGCTAGCATTGGGTGAGTACAGCCGGTTGAGAGACTGCGCTGCATCGCGGAGCTTGCTTTCGAGGACTAGTTTGCGCTTGGTCGCATCAATCCGAGTATCAAGAAGTGAAAGCTCCTTTTTAAGGTCGTCTATTTCCTCAAAGGACAGGACTTCATACTGCTGGCTGTCACCCATTGCCGTTTCCATAAGCAGGTGCATCGAGACAGGGTCGTTCGAGTCGAGCAGCGGTGAACTTCGCGGATGCACTTTGTTGAGCTACGTAGATAGTCAGAAGTACCCAGGTCTTCTGTAAGTGGTGCACTCACAGGGTTGAAACGCGGGTGATCTTCGTTCGAGCTTTCGAGTGAGCCCCGATATCCATCCAGGAGTACCGCCGATGAGGGCTGCACCTGAGAAATAGGCCCAGCACCATATCGGGAGTCGCTCTGGGACGAATACGAGAATTGTCGCCCGTGGCCGTTCATTGCGAGAGATAGTTGTTGGTGAGCTCAGTGGCTTTTAGGAGGAAGAGCGGTCCGTTAAGAGGTTACACGCTTTGCTCATTGCATAGGGATTAGCGGATCGCCTCCATGGCATCTCGCCGTGACAGTAAGACACAGTTATATGGACCGCCTCGTGCCCGTATGACTGTCTATTTCTGAATTACATATCCTCCTCGCCTCGGGACCTCAGACGTGGGGGGCTAAGCCCCTTCGGGTTAGCTCTGGTTACCTTGCGAGCTCAGTGCAGGCCGCCTCCGTAGTAAGCAAAGCGCTAACCCTAAGGGGCTTAGCCCCCCACGTCTGAAGTCCTGAGGCAACCATCCTTCCCGTCTCTGCGTTTTGGCTTAGTAATACGGAAGAAGCCGATTGTTGCCGGATTAACAAATTCTTCGTCCATTTCTGTCCGCACTCTCAGTAAGAGCTGTTAAAAAAACACAGAGTACTTAAATGCCGTGCTATGTACTATCAGTTCAAAATTTCCTGGCTCTGTTTGGCCTGAATTATTCAAGATTCGAAGATTGATCAAAATTCAAGATAACGTTCCTTTTTTTTCTTCAAAACGTTAATGCAACTATTTGTTGATTCGGCCATGTTGAGGGACTGATACATAATCTCTCGCAGCGATATGGCAAGGCTGTCATTTATGTTGGTAGGCAGTCCTCTCTACGAAGACTGGTCATTGTTTGCGGACTTGACCTGGTGGTGATCTGTGACACTCATATAGTTTTGACATCATGTTCTTCTCAAATGCACAGCTAATGAATGGGGAAAATCTTAAGATGCCACCTCTTTACTAATTATGATAGTGCTCTACTGAGCAACGGCAATGGCACGGTACCTCATTTTGCCGCTCTCAAGACGGTCAAAAGCCTTGTTCAAACCTTCCTCAGTCATTGGGAACTCTTCGACCCAAGGGTGGATGTTGTGCTTTGCCGCAAATTCAAGCATTCTGACGGTATTCTGACGAGCTGCACCGGCTCCGAACCTGAATTGTTGAGAAACTGGTCAATTGAAGTCTTGTTGAGGAACAAAATATCACAGGGTAAATTGACTTACGTGAGTTTGTAGCCGCCGACAAGGAAGGGGACATACCTATAAGATCAGGACCGTCAAGAGATATTCTCAAGGATACTCCAAAATGTAAAAGCTTAGAGGTACGTACGGTATAGCTAGATCCTTCATCTGCGCCGTCAGAGGAATAATCCACGCCTGCGGCGCCAAAGCAGGAAAGAACGTCTTCAAATCTGGCACCTCAGTCGTCGTAAAGATCATGCAATTCACACCCTCCCTTTTTCCCTCTGCAACCTCAGGAAGTTCCAGCTTTTCCACGCCTTTGGTGGTATAAAACTCATCCGCCCTGCAACCAACCAATTCGCTGGAGAAGCCTAACCACCACCCCACAAACCAAACAGTCATACATATAAATCTTCATTCCATTTAGTCATGGCTAGATTACAGTCAGCAAACAAACGCAGGCAATCGGCGAAGATGCGAAGCCTTCCGGAGCAGGAAACTACTTCCAAAGCCCCTTCCAAAGCCCCTTCCAAAGCAGCTGCCGTCAAAGCAACAGCTGCCACCGATGATCCAGCCCCGACGACAGCAGGAGTCAGGCATATCAATCGCTTGCGGCCCAATTAAACTCAATAAATCAGATTCACGGCTTTAAGAAATCAGATTGAATGAACCTGAATATACCGACTGGTCTGGGTAAGAGACTTCGTGATGAGATCAAGATGTATCAGATGCAGTGCAGATTAGATGCTCAGCGAAGATCTCAGCAGTCTGCATGCGAAGGTCTTGATGTTCTCGTTAATGCAGCACTAGAAGGCGAGAAGCTTGATGAGTTTGACTTTTTTGAACAGTAGTATATTTGATGATCGTGAATTATAGAGTATATATTTTATTAAGTATACATTTACTCGAAAGTATCTGTCATATCAGCAAAAATAGTAGACATACGAAGTATTGACAAGGAAACAAATCAATTCGTATCTATATTTACTGTTATGCTCGCATGCCTGAAGTGACCGGCTGCAAAATGACCTTTGCTACAAGCTTTCACCGCCATGTGCAAATATGCTTCAAAACTCATGTCTTCAGCCAGCTTGTAATGTCTTCTGAGCCAGGCCTTAAGCACTTGAATCAAGAGCGTCGGCCTCAGAGCACTCATTTTATTAGACGATGAGTGCTGACCCCATGTTTTTAATCTACCTCTGATCTTTCTGACAGTTATAGCATCGACCTCTTCGAAGTCGGCAATGATCTTAGGCGACAGTCTCTGCTGTAGATGCACTGCTATCCGATCCTTCTGAATGGAGGCAAGAGGGGGGGGCATAGAGCTCTGAAATCGCGCTGGAATTGATCCTGCAACACGTTAGATATACATGAAGGGCCGCCTTTGTATAACCTCATATTACATACCAAATGGAAGGAATTAAAGGTTTGTGGGGTGGTGGTTAGGCTTCTCCAGCGAATTGGTTGGTTGCAGTGCAAAATTTGCAGAGTGAACCCTCGATTTTGGAAATTCCGGAACAGTCAATGTGAAATAGGGGTATGCAGGGTCACTGAAAGTTGAGTAATCTTTTTGCAGAAAATGAATTCTTAAAAATAAAAATAATTTATAATCCAATATTTCTTCCATCTGCTGCAGGAACCGTGCATGGGCGACAGAGAGGTGGGAGGTGTAGCGCAGGATTTTGACGGCAAAAAAGCTATATGAGAGACTACGCTGTGCAATGGGATTGGATGTTGCAGATGCAGACCCTAATTTGAAACCCTAGAGTGAAGTATACACAGATAAAGTGCCCTCTCATTCCCATATTCCCAGCAGGACCTTGCAAGTGCGTTAAAAGGCCGTTAAGCAAAGGTTGCTCCGTCTCGAGAAAAAGTAGTGTACCGATATTCAAAAAAAAGAAAAAGGGAAATTCAATACGTCGTCCAGATATTCCCATGTCCAGCCTCGAGCCTGCCAAGATCCTCAAGCTTCTTCTTCGCCATCATCCGCTGCATGCTCCAGACGTAAATGATGAAAGTGAGAACGTATATCACCGCCTGGACGATCGTGGTGTAGAAGGCTCCAGTCTGTATGTCGATGTTAGAGATGCAGTGTAAGATTCAGAGCGAACAGCCATAGAACAAGGCTCACCTGGGTGGTACACAGCTTCCCAAAATCCACAAAGCTTTGGACTTCTTCCTGAATAGCGTCTGCCTGAGACCCACAACTGTAGCCCCAGAGATCTTTGCCAGTGTTCGCCATCTTGAACAGTCCTATACTAACGGCCCATACCAGCACATGCACAGCGAGCAGAGCGTACCCGATATAGCCCGCCACGCTGCTCGTCGTGTTAGCCTTTTCTACGCCCCGGAAGTAGGCGCAGATGGTGAAGATGTTGAGGACGACGGTGACCACTGATACAGCTAGAAGCATGAAGGTAGGCCAGAGCATCGTTGAGCTTGCCCATATCGATGTGCCGTGGGCGTTGTGGTTCTTGGTTGTGTAATATTTGACCAGGGCGTAGGTCATGGTGCCGGCGATGAGGATTGATAGTAAGGTGCTCAGGATTCTCTGAATAACTCGGAATACTCGTATACGTCGTTTGATTTGCTGTTGTATTCAGCTTTTTGGCCTTGGTCTCTTTTGCTACGGGGTCGGAACTCCCAAAGATCAGGCAGGGGAAGATAGAAACAGGATAGATCAAGCGGTCAATGGTATTTGCTTTTGCCGTAAAAATACTTTGACAGGGAGACTTGATTGAAAGAAGGGAAAAACGAAAGTATAGAGCTGCTGGGCATGGAATGAGCTTACCAGGTCACGGCTCCGCATCGCAACCACGTCAACTTGCGCTTCATTGTTGCCAAAGCCCGGCGATGCCTGTAAAGGATACTCACTGATGAGAGGCTCCTTTGCAGGATGTAGTGGCAGCGACATGATGAAGGATGGAAACTGTGGAAAGGAGGATTCTTCTTATCAGAGGAAGCGGAATTTCAACGAAGAAAGCGCAAAACGGGATACACAAAAACATCGAGTCGGCCCTTTACCTCATATATCTCAGCCCCGCGTGGTTAGGGCTGGAAGCTACTTTAGACATGTGGTCGAGCATTACAGCACTGGTTCTGGCTCTGCAGCCCCAGACTTATTCGCTAATCTGGACACCCTCGAAGAATCAATTCAGCCCTGGGAAACGGTCTCACTGGTAGCGATTGATCGAGAGCATTTCAAGGGCGTTTTTCTAAGCGAATGAGATATCAAGCGTTGAAGCGCCTTATCACGCTTTTCTGCTATTCCTGGATCGAGGATGGCGTGAATGGCGGATTGAGCTTGGTGTCGAGCTTGGTATCGAGCTTGGTGTCGGAACCATGGTTTGGCCCGCCTTAGGGGCTGACTGTGTACTCGTAGTGAGCTTGTCAACAAGGCGGCTTCGTAGAGGGCATACGGGCGTACTGTGAAAAGATCAGGTAAGATAACGGTGCACTCGCGCCATGCACGACGAGACCGTTCTTTGATATGGAGGCGACCTCATGAGTTGTTTATGGGCCAATGGCGGAGTCGAGTCAATCCGACAAGCGCAAACCAAGCGTGTTCAAAGAACAAGAGTTGTATCCACCATGCTTTGCTAACTAACGCACGATCCACTCGATTGGGGTTGTTCCACGGCTCTGAGTCTCTTCGGAAGTGTCGCGCTCCTGTGACCCGGAGAACTTGGCCTGGCGTCCTTCCCATGGTTCCGCTCCGCTGCGCTTTGGCGGATACCGCAGAGTGGGAATTGAAGCACGCAGATGCATATCATACGCAAACTATCACCATAACGAGCTTTCCTGCCTGGCAAGACTCCATCTATCTAACTTCAGCAGCAGGCCTCCGGAAGCTCGGCCTAGATACGGGTAGGTGTTTTGGTTACCATCTACAAACCTAGGTTGCTTAGAACGAGGAAGTGGTTCCAATTGCTTTACCTCCTCCGTGCGTACTGAAGAGCCTATTCAAGCACTTTCCAACATAGCAGTCACGTCTACTAGAAGCTTGTCATGAAGCATTATTGCTATTAACCGTGCAGCTCGAACATTGATGACAGTCGGTATAACGAACAGCGAGCAGAACGCCTAGGCACAGCTTTGCTGGATGTCTTTGCTCTCTTTGGGCCTAAGCGATTTTCAGAAGTCTGTTTAGAAGAATGTTAAAAAAGAATATAAGCTACAATGATGAAAAGAAATCAATTTTTATTCTTTCAACAAGGAATGAACGATTTCAAAGAGCAATTGTTACAAAGATGTATTTTGTTGACTTGCCAACAGCCGGCTTGCGGTGATGTTCTTATTGGCGATGGCATTACTTGCCCGTTTCAGACGAGGAAAGTCCTTTCTTCAGGGAGGTAAACTAGAGCACGACACCTAGATTATAAAGCATACCTTAGGATATAGCTAAGAGATCAAAGCAACGTTGCCCAGCGTTTTGTTGACCTTTTTTGAAAAAAAAAATACTTCTCTTCTGACAACTCATTTGCGCACAGAGAACTGAATCCGAGTCTCGTGCAAGAAGCATCCTTCCTCTTCCCATCCCCATCTCATCCACAAATCCCACCACTCACTTATCCAAAAACACATCCATATCCCCCGAAAAACTCCCCTCGTCCACCATTTCCCGCACTTCCCCTACCTCATCCACCAACCCAACTACCATCCCTCCTTTACCCTCGTCCAAACCAACAATGCAGCCCTTCCTCTCCTTCCCCCCTTCCCCCTCCACTCCTCCCACCTCCTCCCTCCCCCCTCCCCCATCCCCTCACCTAACCAAAACCCAAAACCCAAAACCCATTGCAACCTTCCCCACTCCCCACTCCCCACTCCCCACTCCCCACTCCCCACTCCCCACTTCTTACTCGCACTCGCACTCGCACTCGCACTCGCTCTCGCTACCCGCAACAGCCTCTCTCTTTCCAGGTCCCCCGAAACCACCAACTCCCCCCCGCTGACTGCGAATCCTCCACGCCCTGTCCCAACGCCCCTCCTTCTTCCAACTCGCTCTCTTTGAGTTGCGTTCTGGTCTATCTATAGATCCACCTTCCCAAAGGAAAAAAAAAACCCACTAACCCCGTTCACTTTACCCAACCCTACTACAGTACCCCTCCTCCCCTTTTCCCCCCCAACCCGGGGGTGAGAGAATCAGATTTGGATCGGTGAGGTAAGGCGATAGTTGCCCTTGTTGTGGGGGTTTGCGAGGTGGTTAGGATGGGGGTGAGAGGATGCTAGGGTATTGATGAAGGGAGGGGAGAGGTGGGTGGGTTGAGGGTGGGGTGAGGCCGATTGGGGGAGGGTATGGGTGTGGGGGTGTGTGATTGTGGGCGCAGGGTGGGTTGGATGGGTGAGGTAGGCGCGTAGAATTGTGGTTTAGAAGGTGAGGCGGGAGGCAGGATTGGGATTGGGTGAGGGATAGCAAGGGGTATGCTGGCCTGGATGGCAGTGTACGGGGGAACATACATATTGATGTTTAAGCTTATACGAAGCGAGATGTTGCGCTGAAGAAAACGAATGTGGCAACCTGTAGAGAAGACGCCCCGCTGTTCCGAGTCTAGACGATGTTCAAATCAACGTTTTGCAACGCTGCAGAACTTCATGTAGACTCTAGCCTGGAAAGCCAGTTGACAATCTACGATACACAGCATCGTCAGCTTCATTATCACTTCGCCGCTCACCCAGTGCAAAAGAAAGAAAAACTCACCATCATAGCCTGCACCAATCCCACCCTCATCCCATAATTACTCCCATCCCAACTCCCCGCCTGCAACGTCAAGTTATACATCCCCAAAGTCTCCACCTCCCTCGCCCTGGCCTCCTTGGCCATCTCCACCGTGTAATGCCACAGCGCATTATTGCCCTGACTTAGAATCTGCCCGGGTGGTTTGAGGTGGCCGGCAGCGGTGGGACCGACCCAGATGATGGGTACGTTACGGGCAGAGGCATCGGCGAGCGTAATCCATTCGTCCATGGAGGCTGTGGCGAGGGGCCAGGAGAGGGCGGTGCTGAGGGAGAGGGAGTGGATTAGTGGGACGGGTTTGTAGGAGTCGGGGTCTTTCGAGAGGACGCCGGCGAGGGCGGTGTGCAGGTCCGGGGAGGCGGGGGATCCGGTGATGGGGAGGAAGATGTGGGGCGTGCCTGTGGTTGTCAGATCGATGTCAATGCTTTGAGAGGTGTTGACATCACTCACGGTCGCAGTAATAGGGACTCTTATGCCCGCTTCCTCCGTCGTTGTCAATCACGTCCTGGCTAGAAGTGACGACAAACTTAGAGCAGCCAGTATTGGTGAATTGGCCGTCACATCTGCAGACGTCCCGTTCCCTTTCCTTCATCTCCCATTGCTTAAGACTCCCCATTGCAATATTTTCGCGGAGGAGCATATTAAAGGCGGCATAAATATGTTGAAGCATGTCGTCGCCAACAAACACAACGGCGTCAAAGCGTTCAAGGATCATGCAGATCTCCGGGGTCGAGTACCAGCGGTAGTGGCATCCTGCCGGGAAGAAGGGTGCATCAAATCCATGGCGGCCACCGCCGTTCATGGCAGTCAGAAGGCTTGCACGGTTATGGCAGTAGGAAGACTGCTTCTTTCCATCTACGGTAGAAACGACTGGCGGATCGTACAGATCTCTTGAAGTAAGGCCACATTCTTGATGTCCTTCGAAGTGGTTGAAGTAGCTTGAAGATCGTGAGCACATGGACAAGCACGAAAGAAGTAGGTTACCTGCTCTTCGATAGCATCACGGGAAAGAGGTATCCTATCTATCCGGTTGGACGATGCACGAAAGGAGGTCATCATCCAGAGCAAGGTAATAGCTACGAGGATCAGGATCACTCCAGTCCTCTTGTAACCCCCAACAGGTTTACCGCTGCGAGGCATCACGTCTCGAGGGCTTTCCATTCCTTGGATGTGTTGGGGAGTCTGAGGCGCACTCGCAAACCGTGGAAAAGGGTAGGCCATGACGGTTGTGGGTGGCTTTGTGGTGGATTGTCCGTGGAGCTTTCGGTTGACTGGTTGCAGTTCTGATGCTGATGAGATTGGGAAGGGGCAAAAAGGAAATCATTCATTTTTCTGCGACGTTCAAAGTGATTGGAGTTTAATGGAGCCATTGATCAGGCTTTGATAGTCTACAACAATTGAAATACAGTACTGAATTGTTCGATGGAGACAACGACACGACTTTTTGTGATGATGGACATTTAATCTGACAGCTTTTTCCAGATCCTCCAGTCGACCATTTGGGGGAATACAACACCATGGTTGCAGGGGATTGCTCCTTCTTATAGGGTTGAATGGTATTGGTCGGTTCAAGGCGTCCAAAGTCTACAGCTAGGACAAGTTAGACGTCAAGCATATCATGACCTTAGCCCGAGTTCTACTTCTACCTCGGGACTATTAGGATGGCAGGGCGCATCCGCGGAGACATGAGGAACCAAGTCGGACAGGCGGAGATTCGACCCATTGTTTTCAACATTGCTGCAGAGTGAGAAGAACAACACAGACAGCTCAAGATGGATCGCTGCTAGAGGAGGCAGATGGAGGTAGCAACTCAATCATGAAATCCTTCGGTACCCTTGTGGCGAGGAGTTGAGATACTGTAGAATAGAATAATGGCCCGCGAGATCACATGTGACGCTTAACTAGCAGGGATTTACGCGAGTATGGTACACAGCCGGAAATGTTGGGGAAAGGGAAAGTTACCGGACCAGAGGCTCTACGGTACAGTAGAGTAGAGCTTCCGCCAGCAGCCATGACTCGATTATATTTCAACTAGATCTTAACCTATTCATACCTATTCATACCTATTTAATATCCCTTAAAACACTCCCAAGCGTGATACAAAGCTCTATCAATTCTCCGTCCATCGATTGTACTTCAGCTTATAATTATATTATACATCCATTGAAGTTCAGTGAGGGGCACATTCACCACTCCCCAGTCAATAGCCTCGGCAACGTTGTATAAATCCTGGATTGAGAGTCCTTGAGCGAAGGGCCTTGAAAGGCTGAAGGGGATCAGAGGCTTACAGAAACAATTAGGCTTTAGACCTAGAAAGAGCAACATGTCATGGAAAAAGTCCGAGGCGCTGATGGAGACCGTCAAGCATTACTCCCATTTCCCAGCCACGGGTGTGAGTCTGCGGCAGATGGTTCAATTTGGGGAGAAACCCTCGATAGGTGAGATTCGTCTCTTGTGGGACCTGTAGGGGACGAAAGCTGACGAGGCTGCTTGCAGGCACACTGTTCCGCGCTTCTCAATTTCTGTCAGAGGAACTTCCAATCCGATTAGCACACCGAGTCCAAGAGCTTGGGGATCTACCCGATGGATTGAACGAGATGCCTTCCATCAAAAGGGTGCAGGATTGGTATGCACAATCGTTTGAGGATATCACAGCGCTCCCCCGACCCACTCTACCTAAAGACCTACGAGAACGTCTTCTACGGCCCTCAAAGCCAAGCGCACGGGAACACAAAATCCTGAGCGAAACCACCCAAAACCCAAGCGTTAGACAAGGGCAATACCGCTCCCTACCGAAAGGTAACGGCAAAGAGAATGCCAACGGCAACGGCGTCAAATCCTCCTCAAGACGCTATTTCGCCGCTGCGGACGACGGCGGCGACTGGCCTCCTGAACTCAACGACTACAACAAACGCTTTGCGAAAACCCTTGAAGGCATCAAAAGACGGCACGACAGCGTCGTCACAACCGTAGCTCAGGGAATCCTCGAATACAAACGCAAAAAACAACGCATGCAAATCGACTCGAATATCCAAGCGTTCCTCGACCGCTTCTACATGTCCCGTATCGGCATACGTATGCTGATCGGGCAGCATATCGCTCTCACGGACCAGAAACAAACATCGGACCCGAATTACGTCGGCATCATCTGCACCGCAACCAACGTCCGCGAACTCGCGCAAGAAGCCATTGAAAACGCCCGCTTCGTCTGTGAGGACCACTACGGTCTATTCGACGCCCCAAAGGTCCAGCTTGTCTGCAAATCCGACCTGCATTTCATGTACGTCCCTGGTCATCTCTCGCACATGCTGTTCGAAACGCTCAAAAACTCGTTACGAGCGGTGGTGGAAACACACGGGCAGGACAAACAGGAGTTCCCGGTTACAAAAGTCATCATAGCAGAAGGAAAAGAGGATATTACAATCAAGATCAGCGATGAGGGAGGTGGCATACCGAGGAGTACTATTCCGCTGGTCTGGACGTACATGTACACGACGGTAGAAACGACACCGAATCTGGATCCGGATTTCAACAAGAGCGATTTCAAAGCTCCCATGGCTGGATTCGGATACGGTCTCCCCATCAGTCGACTCTACGCCCGGTACTTTGGCGGCGACCTGAAATTAATCAGCATGGAAGGGTAAGTTCATTCCGCGTCCATCCCGCCTCCCTCCGCATCTTTCCCCCTCTCCCCAGTCTTTTACCTCCAATCATTCTCAAAGAAACTAACCACCCCTCTACACATCCAGCTACGGCACAGACGTCTACCTACACCTGAACCGACTCTCATCATCCTCGGAACCGCTGCAATAGCAACTAAGCGTCATGAGGGGCGAGCAGCGACCCCAAGGATTGACAATGATGGCGATGATTCGCTCGAGGCTGAAGGGGAGGGAGGTGAGTGTGAGGAGGCAGGTTGGGGATGCAGCGAGTATGGTTAATGAGGAGGGGGCCGGGAGAGCGGCGGAGGTGTGAGTAAGAGTACGGGGAAGATGGGGACGGGGGAACCGTGTGGAAGAAGGGGGAGAGATGGGGCAGGGATGGAGGGGAGGTTGTAGATAGTATATACGTACATTGGAAACTGTGGGAGCGGAAAATATAAAGTTAGCGTATCCGTAACCTCGAACCATCAACTCATACACATCATATCATATCATCCATCCATCCATCCATCCCCCATCCCACCTCACCTCACCCCACCTCACCCCACCTCACCTCTTCCTCCCCCCCCTCCCCCCTCTACCGCTCCCAGTACCCCCTCCCTTCCCCCCCTCCCCACCATCCCCCTCCTCCCCCTCATCCACCCACTCCTCCCCCGCCCCGCGCTCCTCGAGCCCAACCATCAGTTTCTGGAACCGCAGCCGCGTCTGCGGTATACTCTACATCTCGCGGGCTTTGTTAGACATTGCCAAGGAAGGGATTTTTGGAAAAGAAGAAGAAGAAGAAAAAGAAGAAGAAGAAGAAGAAGAAGAAGAAGAAGAAAGAAGAAGAAGAAGAAGAAGAAGAAAGAAGAAGAAGAACAAACCTCGCCCCTGCTCCCCGCGAACCAGGCCAGCATCTCCCAGCTCGCCAGCACCTCCGCCGCGCGCCGTTTGCGCTCTTGGGTTTCCCAGAGCTCGGATCTGGCTGCGCTTGTTTCGTTGGGGGTGGTGGTGGTGGGGTGGGGTTTTGGGGGGTGGCCGCGGGCGAGGCGGTCGCGGGTTAGAGCTGCGGAAGGGGTGGGGTTGGCGCGGGGGTGGGGGTGGGGGTGGGGGGGCATGGTTGTTGTTGTTGTGTGTGGTGTGGGTGGGGAGGGGAGCTGTTTGGGGGGCAGGGGTTAGATTTGGGGGGGGGGTTTCTTGGTGGGAGTTGAGGGGGGGATAGGGGGGTGATATTGGGGGGTTGATGCGAGAGGTGAGGCGCGTAAGACGATAGATGGAAAGGCCCGGCCCGTAGCAGAAGGGCGATTCGCGCGGAAAGAAAGAGAAGGGAATCAAGACTGGGGGATGATGGATCGCTCTGCACGAACGCACGAGTGGAGGAGGAGGAAGAAGAAGGGAAAACATTCCAATTACGGCAGTCTGCTGCCAAACACACACGCCGGGGGAATCAAATGGATGTCAAGGATTCAACAAACCAATCTTTAACACGAATTTGGGAAACCGCAACGTCCTTTTGCTTTCTAGATAGACCAACAAGTGCAAAGAAAAGACGCAACGGGGCGTGCAGTTGTCTGGAATCTTTGAAAGCAATGGTGTGAGACAGTGGGTGAAGGGTTCATGTACATACGGGTACAAGAAGACGAGGGCGGGGTGGGTACGTACTTTACGATCCTGCGCTATATGTTTTTTGCGGGTGATGCTGGAAGGGGATGGTTGCGGGTTTGGTAGAGTGGTGCTTAGGAATTAAAGGGATGGTTGATGGTGATGTAGTGGAGAGGTGCCAGATGAAAGACAGGAAGCAGGTATGGTCGGTCGGAAGTTGCCCCTTTAAGCGAGGGTTACACCGGAATTCTAACGACAACACAACCACCGATTTTCCACTCTTACGACTCAATTACACATCCAGAACCAACTCTCCCGTGTATCTCCTACATTCCCTCATCCTACGCTACATATGATACACATCGATACAGGAATCCTAGAATCAGCCGCCGTCGTTGAATGATTCTCGTCCATGGCTACGCCTACGCCTGCGAAAATGAGAAGAAAAACCGTAGGGTTACATGTACGATAGCCTGAGAGACATGGCTCGCTGAGTCTGGTATCATGGAACAAAATAGGGGAATCTTCCAACTGTGTCCGGTCTTTGATACAATGAACGCTGTTCGAAGGTGTACGGTGGGGTCGCTTTGCGGCGCATGAGGAACTATAACGAGCAGTCTATCCAATGTTTAATGGCGCGGCAATGCTCAGATCCTGTAGCTTTGATGGGATGCGAGATTGTGTACCGCGAATGCTTGTATGACGCGGGCTGAGATTGTAATTGGCGGTTGTGGGTTTGGCCATAGTGGGGTCAAAGCTGGCGAGAGCGTTCTTACACAAGGCATGTTGCCTCATTTTATGCTCGGTGGCGCTCAGAAGTTACTTTCGTCTTCGGAGTGCCATCGAACGCATCGCGTTCAACTTGGTCCGTCAGGTAGAAATCTGGGTGAAAAGTCCAACTTGAACGTTGACATTTCGCCACGCTCGGACTAAGGTCGAAAGTTGATAATCGCAATCTTCCAAAATTAGTCTTCGCTCTTGAGATAACTTGTACCCGAACAGGAAATAGACATACCTGACTGCCCAGTCCGTAAGCGAGTTTCCCACCGTCGGCATCCCAACTCAACGAGTGTGTTGGTCCCTCTTCTTCCTCTCCGGTACCGCTATCTTGATCTATTCCATTGACCACAGGGCTCTGCCATTTTCCAGGTTCGCCTTTCCAGCCTGCTTTTGGCATTCCACCTACGTCAGCGTTCCATATCAGGACCCGGTCCCAGCTCGCTGCTGCGACAAGGTAGCCGTCTGGCGTGAAACTAATGGCCATAGGAGGTGTACTGTGGCCGAGGCTGAGAACATGGACCGTGGTGAATGGTTGGTTAGCATCCCAGATCCTTATGTTGCCGTCGAGGGATGAGGTTGCGAGTAGTCGGGGAGAAGTACAAGTGTAGGATGAAGGATTGGAAATTGGTTGGTAGGCAAGCGCGGTAATCTCGGCATCGTGAGCTGTGGTGGTTTTCAGATTACCCGTGGCATCGATGATTCCGAGTACTGCGGATTCTTCGGCCGCTATGGCAGTCGTTTTGCTTGCAGCGTCGAAACGAATGTGTGTCCAACTTTGGTATTTTTCTTCATCGGTGCGACTATGGAGGGCAGCAATCCGTTGAGTCTCGATGGACATCTGTACAATGCAATTTTGACCACATATAGTAAACTTCTGATCATCAGACCATGCTGCATCCATTACAACGTCATGTAACTCAAGAGGGCACAGAGCATCTGATGATCGTGTATCCCAGACCATCAAGGCACTCCCCCCCCTCCTAGAGGATGTAATACCCAGCAGGTGGGTTCCAGAAGGGTTCCAACGGAACATCAGGATCATATCCGGTACTGTCCTTAGCTCATCTAGTGATCTGCCGGTTTTATCCCACAAAGACACGTCGCCAGTCCGGCCTAGAGTATCGCTCCGAGTTGCGACAGCGAGGATTTCACCGTCGGAACTCCATGCCATTGCCGTTACCGAAGAACCATCCGACGGACCCAGTGTATCGACAAACTGCTGCTGTTGCTGACGCTCAGGGCATGTGCCCTCGGGAGACAGGATGGTTTTGGTCGAGACGGTCCAAATGCGGCATAGCGCTTCGCCTCCAGTGGCCAAGATTTGGGGATCTTGGGGATTCCAGGCGGTGTGCATCACGTTTTTATCCGGCACACACAGCAGGCTTGTTTCGGGCCCTAGCTCGCGAACCTTGTCGCTCTGCACACCCACGCTCTCTCCATTCGTCAGGGTTAGTGTGTGCGTCCTAGTCTGAATGCTGCTGCTCGCATGCTGCTGCTGCTGATCGGGCGCACGCGCATCATCATCATCATCATCATCATCAACCCCTTCCCCATCCCCATCCTCATCCTCATCCATATCCATGCCGTTTCCAGCCCCTTCCGCTACTGCATCAGTCAATGCGTTTGGGATCTCTGCTGCCGGGGAATTACTGGCTGAGGTTGGCTCTGGCGCATCCAGCCGTGAATATCCGTTCTGGTCGATGTCCATGCTGTCGCTGCCTCCTCTGCTGTCATGGTTAATGTTGCCATTGCTTGTAGGATTAATTGTAGATGGAGTCGTCGTAATTTCAATGCCATTACTTTTGCGACTTCGCTTAGCCGCCGGACCTGCATTTGGCACCTCTAGCCCAAGGCCGTTTGCTGTGTTTTCTCGACCGTGTTTGCGAGTTCGTGGGGAGTTGCGTGACTTGTAAGCGGTTTCGTCTTCACTTGCCTCCCCGTTTGCTGATGATGTGTTCGGTCCAGAAATAGGTCCAAAAAATGGTACAGGCGATGATAACGATGGGTTTTCATCGCCATGCTAACACATCTGAGATGCTAAATCACAACAAGTGGCGCTTTGTGACATACCTGATTTAATGACTGCTCAATTTCGTAATACTGCAGCCCTTTCTGTACCAACAACACCAAGGCGTGAGTTCTGATGTATTGCGCAAATGGCAGTGATCGCGGATCTACGTTCCAGTCACGCTCGAGTTTGACAGCGGCTTCGCCATGACCTGCACACACAATTAATTCATACAGCTTGTCTTTTTTCGTACGATTGTGATCTTACCTGATTCTTGAAGATATCTTTGTCCGATCAAACGGTTAGCGATAAACTCCTCGGTACCTGACAGAGCCTGTTCCGAACAGGTATCACGACTCACCTCCATATCAAATAATTGACATGGTCGGAATTCAGAGGTACAGCAGACATGATGAATCCGGCCAAGCATCAATGGTACACATGCGACGTGAGCAACGGTCGTGACTTTGGTGTGATGGTAGAAGACGATCGGATAGTTGGATGAAGTTGGAAGTGTGGAAGGAAAGATGAATTGAGAATTAAGAGTTGCGGGTTACAGCTTTGGGTGTCTGCAAATCAGTAGCTTCAATCATGTGGACCACTGGAATCTCGACATGGAAGCGTTAAAGACTTGGGTCTTTCAAGTTGGGGGAGTTTTGGAGAAGGCCAGAGACTACATTAGTGGCCGACAGATGATGCGCGGATGGCGTCCTATCGAATTCAGCGTTTCGTCTTAGCCCTGGTAGGCTGGTACAAGTCAAGAACGCCAGGGGTCCGGATAGGACTTTGAACTGGCAGGTCTTACTATTTATTGCTCGTCGGACGAGCTTGGTCGGAGAGGGGCTTGAGCAAGGCGAGAAGTGTTCAGCTCGTCTACGGAGTACCAGCAGCCTTTTTCCTTTTCAGACTGTGAGACGTGAGTACCATCCATACATGATCCATCTGCAAGGAATCGCTAACATGGAGAGAGATCTTGCGGGAACGCTTTGCCCTTAGCTCCTCGGTTAGCCCCGCAGCTCACGGAGGTTGCACCCCCCCCCTCCCAGGGCAGGGAGCTTCTATACCTCAGTGGGTCTAAAGTCTTAGTTCAAAAACTAACAAGTACCGCAGTAAGGTACTCCGTAGTTCTAGTCACCTTCGCATGATAGGCACAAAGACAAACAGCATCAGGGCTTGCAATTTTCTTTATTATTTAAGATCCAGAATTTGCATGATAAGACTGAATATCTTCAAGTCTTTTAGTGCATGATATTCATGTTTATGATGAGTCATGAACAGTACAAAGCATTGTACACTTTTGTCACTTCGTTTTGCGACATTAGATGATAGTGGTTAGCTGTCTGTTAGGCGGCGGGATTCCCTTGCCTAGCCTTGACACTAAATCTTTAGACCCACTGAGGTATAGAAGTTTCCCCCCCTAGGGCTGGCACGACGGAAGTCGGACAAGCTACTTGTCCGTACAGAGAACCTGGAAAGTGGATAACTTCAACGTTGTTAAAGGTATTCATTCGTGTGACAGTGACCTTGCACGTTCTACCTTGGCACTGATACTACGGTATCCTTTCGGAAATGCAGCTACGTATCAATATCCCTCCACTGACCCGCGTTCTACTCGCCCTACTGCTGGCCATTTTCGTTACCTATCAAGTCACACGCGCCAGGCATCCAGAATTCCTTGCGCTCATACCACAACTGTCTCTACTCTACCCTTGGGTTTACTTTACCGCCACCTTCGCGGAGCAGAACATCCTTACCTTACTGGTCACTGCTGCGACCATTCTTTATGGTGGGAAATACCTCGAGCGTGCATGGGGCACCACCGAGTTTGGGAAGTTCGTTCTTGTTGTAACGGTGATTCCGTACTTCGCAGCAGCAATCGTCTATTTACTTTGGTTTGTCATCGCTCGGACAGATGCACATTCGTGAGTTGGAATCCTTCCAGCCAGTGGTACTCAAAGTTGACTGACGTCAATTCTAGTTGGGTTAGAATCCAGGGCTCGGTCGCTCTGCAAGGCGCCCTCCTTGTGGCATTCAAACAGCTCGTACCAGAACATACTGTTACTGTCTTAAAGGGAATCATTAAGATCCGGGTCAAACACTTTGTTTCAATTTTCCTCGTCGCGAACACACTGTCGGGCGTTATCCTGGGAACGGATACGGCGCTCGTACTGGCTTGGTTAGGGTTTTTCATTAGCTGGATATATCTAAGATTCTACAAAAGGCAGCCAGAATTGTCAAGCGCCAGTACCGGAGGCAGTGGTATTAAGGGTGATGCATCCGAGACTTTTGCATTCGCCTACTTCTGGCCAGATGTTGTACAACCTCCTATAGCGGCTGTTGCGGATGGTGTCTACAATGCGCTGGTTTCCCTGCGGATATGCACTCCATTCTCAGCTGAAGACGTTGAGTCTAGCAACGAACAAGCCACATCGAGGAGTGAGGGCGGGCTGCCAAGTCTCTTGAATCACGGAGGGCGACAAGGAGGGGCAGGGAAGAGGGAAGAAGCTGAACGCAGGCGGGCGCTGGCGCTAAAGGCACTAGATCAACGACTGCACGCTGCAACTGCGAACAAGCAGCAGCCTGCTTCGGTCCCAACGTCAGGCCCTAGTATAGTGGAAGCCGTTCCTCCCAGCAGCGAGCCTCCAGTAGAGGATAGCCAGCCATAGAAAAGGCCTGCAATCTCTAGCGTTGCATTCCCAACAACGGTCAGAATTTGTGCCCTTCACAGAGTACTATCTCATGAGATCTCTTCTCGTCCGTCCAGGTACCCATATAGATCCACCACTAAGACGCCCAGCTACTTATATCATCACATGCATTCTCGCCCCCATTCCACCGGTCTTGCCAACCAAGGTGGCAGAAGGAAAATGCTCCGATCTCAAGGCATCAGCATCTCCTTCACAGCAACCCCTCATTACTTCAAAGGTACCTTACATGGGGTAAAGGTTTACATCATCATTTGCTCACACACATTACGTCAACATATGTACCTTGGTAGTAAGATATATTAACTTCGCTCCCTCTTCTCTCCAAACTTTCTTTTGAACCACCATCATCCTGAACCCGAGCCACACTTTCGGACACAAAGTACTTCAAATCTATCAACCAACAAACCAAAAACCACAAGCACCATGTCCGGCAACAGCAACCCCGGCAACTTCGCTAACCGCCCTCAGGAGGAGGTCCAAGCGGCCGCGAAAAAGGGTGGAGAATCCTCCAATACCGGTGGCTTCGCGAGCATGCCTACCGAGAAAGTGGTACGTATCTACTTCCCTATTCTCGCCTTGCGTAGAGGACGAGCGCATCATGTTGCTGACACATGTGACGCTGTAGCAAGAAATCGCTTCCCAGGGCGGCAAGGCTTCCAGCGGTTCCTTCGAGAAAGGCAGTGAGGCTGCTAAGGAGGCTGGACGTAAAGGTGGATCTGCTACTGGAGGGACTTCTTAGATGAATCAGGCATGGCGGTACTTTGATTGGGGCAATAAGGAGCTTAGGGCTTAAGCGGAGGATACCTGTAACTTAGAGGCTGAGCTGTGTGATGGAAATGACAGAAAAACTACCTTGATGCTACTCGGGGTTCAGTAGGTACTTTATTCATAACTGCGACAAAGTCTGTCCCTCCCACTTGCCTCAGGTTCTCAGACGTGCCACTAACCTCGTTACCTGAGGCAAGTGACAGGCAACCTCTCACCTTCGAGCTAGGAAGATCCGGGCCGCAATTACTCCGTAGCGTTATCGATAACACCCGCCTACAGAGCCCTAAGCTCGTACTGTACTAACTGTATCATAAAATTCCGAGATTCTGAAAACTCGTGGGTACGCTTGAGTTGTGGGTCAGCAAGATGTCTCTGGCCGAGAAATTGGACAAGATAAGGTCACCAAGGCTACAGAATCAGCGTGAGGTACTGCAATGATGCGGCCTCCTACCTTTTCTATTGGAGCTTGTCGCTAAACAATTTAAACAGACTGCTATTGTTTTGTCTGCTGTCGAGGACACTCTTAAGGACCAGAAAGTAGGCGCTTCGCCAACTGCATATTTTGCTGCCCTTCTGGCTTTATTAGGTCAATCCATCTCTCCATTGAGCGGCATTGTGAACAAAGAGCTGGCAACTTCTGTTGTGTATCTTCTTGATCTCGTCACGCCCCATGTCCCGGCGCCCCTCCTGCGGTCCAAATTCTCACAGATCCTTACAAGTCTTGCGCCTGCACTGACCCACCACGATGTCGATGCACCGTTCTTGCGCTCCTCAATTGGGTGCCTCGAGTCGTTGCTCGTCTCCCAAGACGCTGCGGCTTGGGCGCTACCCCAAACACAGATCGGTCCTCGAAGGGCAATTGCCGGGCTTTTAGTGCTCGCTGCAGATCACAGGCCAAAGGTACGGAAACGAGCGCAAGATGCGATTACATTGGTTTTGAAAAGCCCTCCACCCAGTCCTTCATTGGACCACCCCGCTGCGGATATGTGCGCAGAGACAGCACTGCATAGTCTCAGCGATGCCGTGGCGATTAGTGGAAAGCAAAGGAAGAAGAGCAAGGGCCATGCACAAGATCAACACCAGCCAGGCATGATGCATGCTCTGCAACTTGTCAAAACAATAGCGTCAGCGTCAGGCGGATGGCCGAGTAAGAAAATCGAACCGTTGTGCGAGGTCTTGATGAACATATCCAAATCAAATAACGAATATCTTACGATGGCTGCTTTTGAAGTATTTGAGATTATATTCGAAGGAATGGCGGATGAATCCTCTTCATCGAAGCTTCCAAGGCTAATGGAAGCCATTTCGGAGCTACGTCCATCTCAGAATGACTCGCAACTGCTACCCCCGTGGATTGCTGTCATGTCTAGAGGCTACGATGTCTCTGCACAGATGGACCCAGAGGATACCTTTCAGAAACTTCCCGAATTGATGGAATCGATCTCCGGATTTCTTGCTTCATCCTCGCATAATATTCGATTATCCGCGTCAGAATGTCTGATCTCTTTTCTAGTGAACTGCATCCCGGATAGTGTCATTCTCGAGCCGTCAATATACGATGAGAAGGTGCTCGAAAAGGTGGCTAAATCGGTAACGTCTCTGCTTAGCGTCAAATACCAGGCTGCTTGGATGGAGGTCTTCAGTGTTTTATCTGCTCTCTTTGGAGCACTGAAATGGAAATCTAGCCCATTAGCCAACGATATTGTCCACGGTGTGGGGGAATTGCGAGGCAACGATTCTTTCAATGGGAAAAAAGAGGCTGATGCCGTCCTTGGAAAAGCGATCGAAGTTATGGGACCAGAAGCAATTCTTAGCATACTGCCACTAAACCTTCTAAAGCCCCAGCCTAGACAGCCTGGCAGAGCATGGCTCCTACCGATCCTCAGAGATCATGTAACAAATACGTATCTTACCCACTTCAGGCTGGAATTTGTTCCTCTGAGCGAAGCAATGTTCCAGAAAGTTATTGACAACGGAGTCGCGGAAAAGACAATGGAAACCAAGATATTTGAAACTATCGTACAACAAACCTGGGCACTTTTACCAGGATACTGCAATCTCCCTCGTGATTTGACTGAAGCATTTGATCAGAGCTTCGCAGAACTGCTGGCCAATTTGCTTTACAAGCAGACCGAATTACGTGCGGATGTATGCAGAGCTTTTCAAATGCTTGTAGAATCAAACCAAGAGATTATGGCCCTTGACGCGTCTGAGAAAGACTTGCTTTTGGGGGCACGAATGACGAAACAAGATGCACAAAGGAATCTAGGTCATCTTTCCAGCTTTGCAGGCAATCTCTTAGCGGTTCTGTTTAACGTTTACAGTCAAACACTCCCACAATTTAGAGGCCATATATTGCAATGTATCAATGCCTATCTAAGCATCACCCCTGAGAAGGTAATTTAGATCTGACAATAGCACAATCCGTGTCTTACTAACATATTTATAGGAGTTGCTTGAGACCTTCACGCGTGTTACTACCATGCTTGAAGGCGCTTTGGCGGAAGCCACATCTCAGACCCAGGCTGACAAGCAAAAGCAAAAGCAATCTACGGATAGTATGCCCCCTACAAGCCACACCCTCATGGACCTAATTATCACGCTGTCAATCTACCTTCCCAGGTCTACTTTCCAAACACTCTTCTCCCTCGTCGCTCTTATCTTACCACAGGCCTCCGATCCCCAACTCCAAAAGAAAGCTTACAAGCTACTCCCCCGCCTTGCCACTTCCGCAGCTGGCATCCTCGCTCTCCAAGACCGCAACACCGAACTCCAGACTCTCCTCCTGAATTCTGCGTCGACGGCCTCCGGCCCCTCTCGCCGTGACCGCCTCGCCGCCATCGCTGTCGTAATCGAACACCTCCCGCCCTTAGATCTTCACTTCATCCCTTCCATTCTCTCAGAAGTCGTCATCTCTGCTAAAGAAGTTAACGAAAAAGCTCGCACTGCCTCCTTTGACCTTCTTGTTGCTATGGCCTGCAAAATGCAGCTAGGTGGCACAATTGCCCAGTCCAAGATCCCGCATATGCCCGCCGATGCCCCCAACGCGGATGCCTCCCTAGAAGAATTCTTCACCATGGTTTCCGCCGGTCTTGTCGGCTCCACTCCTCACATGGTTTCAGCAAGCATAACAGCCCTCACACGCGTTCTCTACGAGTTCCGCTCGCAGCTTCCCGAACCCGTCATCGAAGATCTAGTGTCTACAATGGACCTCTTTCTCACATCCGCCAACCGCGAAATCGTCCGCAGCGTCCTCGGCTTTGTCAAAGTCACTGTCATCAGCTTGCCAGAAAAGATCGTGAAACCCCGTCTCGAAACCCTAGTACCGGGGCTAATGTCCTGGTCCCGCGAGCACAAAGCACATTTTCGCGCAAAGGTGAAACATATTTTTGAGCGTATGGTAAGGCGATTTGGGAGTGATGCGGTGGAGAGGTGGTGCCCGGAGGGGGATAGGAAATTCCTTGCCAATATTCGCAAGGCACGCGAGCGCCGCAAGAGGAAGAAAGAGGCCGGCGAGAATGAGGGAGCCGACGGGAACGAACAGTCCACAAGACGGAAGTCCCGCTTCGAAAGCGAATACGACGAAGCCGTCTACGGCAGCGACTCTGACGCTTCGTCCGGCTCTGATGCTGCCGATAGCGACACCGGCGGGCCCTCGAAATCCTACATTGTCGAAGATGTCGACGAGCCTCTGGACCTGCTCTCCCGCTCTTCAATGGGGAATATATCCTCCCGTAAGCCCGTGACCATCAAACCGGTGCCTAGCAAAAAGCGAGGCAAAACTGACGCGGACGGTAAATTGATATTCGGTAATGGCAATGGTGGCGATACTGACGACGAAGACGACATCCTTATGGACTTAGGCGGAGACGGTGGAAAAGACATTTCCCTGGAAGCTGGTGTAGGCGCTTACGTCGAGGCCATACGCGGTCGCGATGCCGTACAGCGCGGCCGCGGCGGCCGTCTGAAGTACTCCAACAAACGCGAGAAGAACCAGGGGGAGATGGAGGTCGACGAGGAGGAGCCGCAAGCGAGCAGGAGCGACCGAGAGCGACCGAATGGAAAGGCGCTTAGGGGCAGCGGTGGAAGGGGGCCTATGAGGGGCAAAGATGGAAGAGCTGGGAAAGGAAGTTTCGGAAGAGGAAGGGAGGGTGGGAGTGGGAGGGGTGGGTTTAAGACGCAGAGGAGGGGGTTGGGGGTGCTGAAAGTTAGGGGCGGGGGGGTGGGGAAGAAGAGTGGGAGGGGTGAAGGAGGGGCCAGGGGAGGGAGGGGAGGGAGGCGCTGAGGTGTGAGATGAGACGACGGGCCGTTAGCAACTGGAGGCGGTAGCTTCATGCACTCCTACACTGCCTGTCTGCGTCCAGTAAAGATCCTGCGGTACAGTTGTCACCGAAGAGAGCGAAACCGAGCCCATCATCATCGGTAATAAAAAAAAAAAGGTAAAGAGGGGTGGTGGGGAGATACATAATCCTATAACGAAAACAGTTTGAGTAGATCAAGTCTCGTCTTGTGCCGGAAACGAAAAGTCAGATGCATACGATGGATGGGTCGTGGATCCGTGCAGCATTGTTCACACGCGTGTGGATTACGTAGGAGATATGTATGGGAGATTCTGCGGCTATGTAAGGTTCCACATGTCCTACATACATACTCTACGCAAGACGAGCCAAGATCTCCTCGAAGTATATCTCCGTAAGCGTGCCGCCCCATTCCCGTCAAATACATACTAGCCTGGCCCAAACTCCTCCGCCGCTTGAGCAGACCCCTTTTTAGGATGTTGCCGTTCCTCCACCAACCGCGCCCCCTGCCGCACCCACCGCCTCCGTCCCTTTCACTATCGTCCCAAACGTCGTTCCATGCCCCAGCAGCATCGACCCACCAGATTCATAGGGTCCAATCACGCACGTCCTGATCAGATGCGCCGCGGCCCACGCCGCCAAAACCGGTGCGAACCGATCCTCGGAAAAGGGCGTCTGGGCCGCGAGGCTGATGCTGCAGGTGCCCGACCGCCACTCTGCGACAATCAAACCCCGGGTGCCGGACCAGACCCGGGCAGTGAAGAGGTCGGGGTCGAGGAGGATGAGTTGCTGGGCACTGTAGCAGTCGAAGGCGCTCGGGATGGGGCGTTGTGGGCCGTGGGCGCGTGGACGGTAGCAGGTGAGTGAGTCGATGGTGAGGTTGGCTTCGGAAGACGGGTTGGTTGAGAGATGGTCGGTTATGGAAATGTTGGGGGGGAAGGCGGAGGATTCCAAGGAGTCGGCGGAACGGGGGGCGAATTGATTGCCGCGGTCGACGAGGTTGTCGGGTACGGAGCTGTGGCGGTGGTTGGATGGGAGGGCGAGGGTTGTGAGAAGTAGATGTGAGATGGTCGATAAACTAAGAGCAGAGGACAACATGGTTGGCTCCGGTGATTGTATTGTGCAGGACAAAAGTTCCAATGCAACAATAGGCAAAAGACGACCTGAACGTTCTGTGCGAACGGAAGCTTCTTATCACCTGGCGCTTGTACGTCAAGGGCCACCCTGTGAGAATATCGCATAATGCGGCTTTTGCGGCAATGTAGAGAAACCTGTCAAAATGGCACGGCCCGCTTGAATCGCATAGTTCATTCTAGTGAAGATGGAATTTCCCAATTGTTGGAAGGTACAGCTGCTAATCTTCGATTGCGAGTAGCAGGCATTCCGCTTGAAAAACCCAATGGTGATAGTGCCAGGGCCGAAAGTTGCATAGCCCATCTGTGCACTTCCCACAAATGGAGCTTCGCAACCTTCAGTATTACCTACTGCATGGTATGGCGGCTTCGATGGATTGTTTCAAATATAACGCCGGTGTTCGAGGATTTTAATAGATCAAGCTGTTCTAGTCCGGGTATATTTATCCCCACAGGGATGGAAGGAATAATCTCCAACCTATGCTCACTTGACTTTGCTCATGATGGTCTCCGGGCCTCGTTCCACATAGACCTCGCTTGCCTTCGTCTTCACATTGCTGAGCATGCCTCGGTCATAGTCATCTCGCGATCTCAGAACACTTTCCACCCACGTCATCTGCACGTCCCAGTATTCTCTCTTGAATGCTTCATAGATGCCGACCACACCTGCCTTGTCCGCTTCAAGTAACCGCACTAGGTAATCCACAACCTTCCATTTCTGCTTGATGGATGCGAAATCCACCGAGACTAAGTTCGACAGCTCCTCCTTGGTATTCAACCCCCGGAAGAAGTCAAAGCTTGTAATGACGTCGTCCTTGAATCTTTCTGTAAAAGGATCGGAGCGACGGAATTTGGCGCCTTTGTTACGCACAGCGGAAAGGTAATGGACGAGGAGCTCGTCAGAGAGTTCCTCGACAAAGATGTCGAGTAGACTGTGGTGAAGCATCTTAGCATAATCATTGATGTAGTCGTTGAAAGTGATGGTAATAAGTTTCATTTGAGGGCCTGTGTACCATTTATAGGTGAAGAACTCGGGCATAGTGGATCGGAAGTCGACCCTGAAGATCAAAGTCACAAAGGTGGTAATGCAGTGAGTACTGAGATCCACAAAGCCATCGCGTAGACCGTCAAGCTCCGCTTTAGAATGGGCCAGAAATCGAGGCGTGACCAGAGACTCAAAGTCCCGCTGGAAGCGTGTTAAATAGCTGATTTGGCCAGCATCCTCATTGTCATCAATGCAAGCGATCTGGTCATTAGCTACCGCAACCAGCCAATCCTGGAGAATTTGCAGGCCTTCCTGTTCGCTCAATGGATCTTTGTACCTCATTGACTCATCATCAATCATCTTCTGCCACATGTTTTGTCGAGTCTTCAAGGCACGAAACATGGCATCAATGACGCCCTCTGCAACATCTGTTCGGCCTGAATTGCCCGCCACCAAAGTCTGCTCTCTTAGCATTCGCCACATGTCACCCAAAGTTTTTGTACGGAAGTAGCCGTGCTCGTCGGTGTCAAGCGTTTCTGGTTTACGATCTGTGAAAGCCCTCCTATCCGTGGTAAACATGCGATCCATCCATTCATCGACGGATTTGACGATAAGTTGTCGATATTCTCGAACTAGTTCGCCTTCTCTATCATCTAGAATATGAGGCTTTAGAACTGCTTGACTCCAGCCAAGTTTACTCATCTTCGCGTAGTATTTCTCACTCCAATCGATGATACTTAGCATATGCTGGGGGCTGAGGCTTGGATCGTCGATCAGCTTTATCAGCCAGTCATGCATAAGGTTGTGATATATGTTGGTATATGTCTTGAAGATCTTCCATTTTTTAGGCATTAGGTTTACCATTCCGACTTTAACCACGTGGAGGTCATTGAAATACCATTTCATGAGACTCGGCAATTTTTCAGGCTGTTCAAGAAAGCTCTGCTTTGCAGCCTCGAACTGTGTTTGTGCGTAGTACTCAATAGCTTTCAGAAACTTCTCCTTATAGCCGCGCAGCTGCTTAGGTCCACTTGTGATTGACTTAAATCTTGATGCAAGTTCCTTATATTCGCGCTGCGCATCTTGTAGTGCCTTGACCTTCTTGTCGCTCTTCTCTTCCTCATCTATGATTAGCGCTAGACGTACTACCATTGCATTGTTATCAGCCCGCACCAGGGGTATCAGGTTCATACAAGCAGTGCCGACATGATCGTCGAACCAGTCAACCACATCATCCAGTCGCGTGAAATGATCCTGCAGCGTACCTTCTAGTGATGTATCAGAAGCTTTTTTGATTTGGTACATGGCTTCGTCCCTGATATCTCGTAGTCGGGTAAGACCGTGATGGATGTTAAGGAGGTTCGGTTGGTTCTCGAGGTCCTGGTCATCTACCCGCAGCAATTGCTCAAGCTCATTGAGCCTGAAGTCGAAAGTCTCTATGTTTGACTTCATGCTCTCGACCTGTGAGAAATTCCGGTGGACCTGAGAGACCAGGTTGATGTTGGGGAAGTCTCGAATCATGTTTTGGGCTTCGGCACAGAGCTTGTCAATCTTCATCATTTCCTCTTTGATCTGGTTGGCTGTCCGCTGTCCATCTCCAATCGAGTTCATTCCTGACTGCGTAATCTCTAGCTGCTCTTTCAGTCCGACCTTGAGCTGGCTATCTACGGCAGCTTTTTTGCGGAAGAATTCCGACTTCAGAAAAGAAATCTTGTCGAGATCCTCCGGGTGTCGCAGCAAGTCCGCAAGCCGGACTGTTGTGCCGTCAAGATCGGTCATAGCTCAAGCGCTCTGTATGTGCAAGCACTACATGCCGACTGTGGTGTGCGAGCCCTTGTGCTGTGTCATTAGGTGAGCACGTAAGGTACTCCGTACGTATGTAGTAGTGTTGCGACAAGGATCGCTGCACGGACCACCCCTTGGATCTATTAAATTCGGCTTAACCGAGAAGTAAACTCTGCTACCATTTTCACACTCGGAGTCAAACCATAACTAGACCATCAGCCATTCGTAGGGACGAACTACTTCAATCCACATTCCAACCTAGCCTGTAAGCCCCGTCTCTGCTATCAACTGGCTTTCGTGTACTTATAAAGACTCAAGGGTGCGGACAAACGGCTGCGGTCGAGAAATCCTACATCCTCATAACCATGTCCTTTTTTCGAATCACTCTAATCCGGTCATCCATTGGCTTGCCAAGAAAGACACAAGGTGTACTTGCAGCGCTTGGTCTACGGAAAAGAATGCGAACGGTCTTTCACCCTGTCAGTCCTCAGGTCGCTGGACAGATTATGAAGGTCAAAGAGCTAGTGGCAGTATCAGAAGTCGAGCAGGCTATGACTAATGCTGAAATGCGGGAGATGAGGAAACCAGATCCAGGGTACTACATTGAAACCCTATCTCCAATGTAATGGATTGCAAGGGAGAGGGAAATCAGATCATGGCACGTGTGGTAATCAGGCAGCAATAGAGTGGCCCCCTCGACAAGTGAGCAGAAAAGGTTGCTCATATAGCACACATTGTGGGTGCAGAGGATAGCATGAATTGGATCAGAGGTAGCACTAGAGGGTGCCCGATATGGCGTGATATAACGGGGTCTGGCGTTGGAATCGTGGAAAACATCAAGGAGTTGGTTGGGCTCTCAGGCATGGGAAAGATACAAGGAGTGGTTGACACGGTCATTGGAGGCTATGGTATTCTCAAATGTTCGAGTGGAAAGGAAAATGCGCAAGAATCAGAGTTGTCTAGATCTACCTATCTGAGAACGTCTTGTACCTATGTACAGCAGGTGTTAGATAATCCCCTAAGAGCAACAATGCACATACTACTATTGCAAGAGCGCTCCGAATTCATAATCAAAGTGCTTTGAATTCCTACTTCATGCCAAGCCTTTTGACAGCTTCGAAGTGGAGCGGAAGTCCGGCGCTCGGCATTACAAGCACCATTACCATTGTAATGCAAGGACAGCAATATGTGTTTTGCTTAACGTAGTTGAGCCATGATATTGGGTCTAATGCAGTAAAGAACATGGGGAGTTCCCGCATGCCAGTCAGTCTTCGAAATGGCCTTGCAGCTCAGAGACCAACCTCGAAAAGCACTCTACTAGCATTAGGCATTGATTCGTGAGCGCACTGTTTTTTCGCAGAGACACACACCATTCGACTTGCTGATACTGACTATTTTCTCAGGCTGCGCAATCTCATCTTCTTTTTGTTTCTGCTAAGATGGACACGCAAGGTCGCCTTGAAATTAAGAGGTCGCGGCATCTTCGGAAATGTGATAGACACATACATTTCCGTCCGGCGAACCCTCTATGGCTTATTTCTGAGAGCCCCTGGCGTACGATCACAAGTACAGAAGCAAGTTTCCGAGGCCATTACCAAGCTTGAAGGAAAACTCGTGCCCCAAGGGCCTGGTATTAGTCGATACCTTACGCTGCCGAAAGAAGGATGGACGGAGTCACAAGTCCGAGCAGAATTGGAAAAACTAGGAGAAATGGAGCACACTCGCTGGGAAGATGGCTTGGTCAGTGGAGCGGTTTACCATGGTGGACACGACTTGATCAAGCTACAAGCAGATGCGTTCGAGAAATTCAGCGTAGCAAATCCTATACATCCGGATGTCTTCCCTGGCGTGCGCAAAATGGAGGCCGAGATCGTTGCCATGGTGCTCGCTATGTTCAATGCACCAACTGGAGGAGCTGGTGTGACGACCGGCGGAGGCACTGAGTCCATCTTGATGGCTTGCCTGAGTGCAAGACAAAAAGGGTACACTGAACGAGGCATTACGGAACCCGAAATGTAAACGTAGCGCTCCATTCTACATGAGCTTCTGCTGACTGTTCTATTTCAGGATCGTGCCGGAAACTGCACACGTCGCCTTTCGAAAGGCAGGCTTCTATTTCAATATAAAAGTCCATTTAGTCGCCTGCCCTGCCCCCTCCTACACCGTCAGTATCCCAAGTGTCTCCCGGCTCATTAATAGTAATACTATTTTACTCGTCGGTTCTGCTCCCAACTTTCCGCACGGCATCATTGATGATATCTCGGCACTTTCCCGCTTAGCCCTTCGTAAGAAGGGTCGTCTTCCGCTACATGTCGATTGCTGCCTTGGTTCGTTTCTTGTCCCGTTCCTCGCTCGCGCAGGCTTTCCCTCCCAACCATTCGATTTCTCTGTCAAGGGTGTTACGAGCATCAGCTGCGACACTCATAAATATGGCTTCGCCCCAAAAGGCAACTCTACCCTCCTATATCGTAATCAAGCGCTACGAACATATCAGTACTTCGTCTCTCCCGACTGGTCGGGCGGAGTCTATGCCTCCCCGAGTATCGCTGGATCACGGCCGGGCGCACTAATTGCTACTTGCTGGGCCAGTCTCATGTCCCAGGGTGAGAGCGGCTACATCTCTTCATGCCATTCGATAGTGGGTGCTGCGAAAAAAATCGAATTAGCTGTTGTTGACAATCAATCCTTGAACGGCGATTTGTCAGTGATTGGAAAACCTCTGGTCAGCGTCGTTGCCTTCACATCAAAAACACTGAATGTTTACGACCTGGCGGACGCTATGTCAGCCAAGGGATGGCATCTAAACTCGCTACAGGATCCACCGGCGATCCATGTGGCTGTAACTCTGCCGATTGTGGCAGTGGTGGATCGATTGATAGCGGACTTGGTGGCCGTTGTAGAGGAAGAGAAGGAGAAGGAAAGGGTGCGAATTGTGGAGGGCAAGGGAGCAAGGGGTGGTGCTAAAGGAGATTCGGCTGCGTTGTACGGCGTTGCAGGGAGCCTGCCAAACAAGAGCGTCATGGTGCAGTTGGCAAGCGGGTTCTTGGACACACTCTACAAAGCATAGGAGGAATGGTACAAACTGTAGGGTGTCAAAGCAGGCAAGACTGATAGGCATTCGTGTGCGGGGCCGTAATGAATTTATGATACAAGATGACCCGATACCATGAAGTCTTCGTACTTCCTTTCGTCTGTAACACTCTGAACCCAGACATTTGACTTGATTGACAGATAACAGCAAGTTAGAGCCGCACGCAGCCCTATGGGCCGTGGCCCATTTCATAATCGTACCTACATACAACGTAGGTAAACACCGATTTCCCCAGCTACATATATCCAATATCGACCTCAATACTCTGTTACCTTGCCATTCTGTCGGCAGTGAATTTTTTTTGGATTGCAGTCAAAGAATACGGAATACCTCAATAATGACCTTTTAAAATTGTACGGAAGCTTCCTGTTCGCCTCAGAAACAGCCATAAGTAGAATACCCAATCCTTGCTCTCCCTTCACACAAACAAGTTCATCAACTGAAAGATTCGACTAACCTCTCCCAGTTCTGCCCACTACGAGTATACGCGGATAAATACTCCGTGCCAGACCCAGAAATCGTGCTGAAGCAGTCGGCTATTGCTTCGGAGGATAAGACAAAAGATACAAATTCGGAATTAGGACTAATGACTCAGCTAAGCGGAGTTAATGGCCAAGAGCAGACCGAATCCGCGGCAGTGGAGGAGGCTAGCTGGAGTTCTACGATGAAAAAAATAAGAAGAAGAACAAGAAGAATCTAAAGGGCAACCTCTGGCGCGAGGAGCTAGAGACGCTGCCAGAGCCGTTAGTAGAGGAGCCGGAGTTATATTAACAGCACAGATTTGGATACAATTCATATAGGGAGGCCTAGAGCCGACGTTACTGCAAGAAAGATCGACTGTGATCGCGAGACATCGTGAGCCGTGGGAGCCACGTCAGAATAAAGAATCAAGCGCAAGCTACGCCCATGTCTTTCTCTGCCACGCCTACCTCTACGTCTTCTCCGACCGATACGGTATTGAGCCGCTGCAGCAGCTAATTCGGCAGAAGCTTCGGCTTACCCTGTCGCGGTTTTCTTTATTCGAAGACAGAGTGCCGGATATCGTCGAGCTGGTCAAATACATATACAAACATAGTTCTACCATAGACCATGACCAAGGCATCGACAGAATGAGAAGCCTTGTGATAGATTATGTAGTGTGCCATCTCGAAGTAATCGCCAAGGACGATAATTTTGAGCGAATGTTGCAAGAGCCTGGTGCATTGGCGAAAGACTTGCTGTTGAAGTTACTGTAGAGACTGGATTGATGGAACAAGTCTGTGGGCATAGTTGAGCGCGCTTGCACGAAAGATGTTGGAAATGGGGTATGTTCGTACGTAACACGTACGTAATGCATACATATAAACCCCGGTGTTTAGGTATCTCCGCTCCGGCTCTAGCCGGCTCTAGCCGGCTTGGCTCTAGGGGTATATAGCTCACCTCCTACTTCTTTCTTCCTTCGTCACTACTATCTACCAATCAACTAGATATATGCCTCTACTACATAGCCAATATATCTACATGCACATATTCGTTCTGACCCTCATATACCAATAAAAGATGAGTGCAAGTATTCTGGACATCCTTTCTACCTTTTTAAAAGCTCCAAGTACGAAGCTACAGTACACCTGCCGAATTAGGAAATGGGCGCCATATTAGGAAGATTGCCTGCCAGGGAGTAGAGAAAGTTAGATTTGACAGTAGAATACCGGGTATTAGGATACAAGAATTGTTTTTTTTGAGTCCCGCCGCTTTTGCTCAGGTGCGAATCAACCTCCACTCACCCACCCCTCGTGCTATTCACTCTTTGCTCAGGCGCCTTCCCTCTCGTCCTCCGAAGCACCAATCATGCAGCCTTTGATCTGTTGGCCTGTGGTGTCTTTTTGGTCAACTTTAGACGGCGAGGCGTGGGCGTCCAGTTTCGGGACCCCTGGGTCCCGAAACTGGAACCCTCCAAAGCCACACATACACGCAAAGACGAGGTCACGCCTTCGCCCTCGGAAATATCAGCGCTGAGGGGTGTGGGTCAGTGGCTATAAGAAATCAGGCATCTCAGTAGCTCTCAAGGAGGAAAGATCCCATTTCGAATGTGCACCAACGGTTACAACGTTAAGCAAATTCGATGCCAAGGCCTAGCGCCGGAAACAGAGAGCCCAAAGCGAGAAGCCATACTCTTGATTACGATCGTCAGTCTTGTATTTGGATTCCCCATCTCTCCATCCTCTCTTCACCGAATGTAGCCTGAAGGATTAACATCGTAAAGTCGTCGACATCTTCCGGCGCGACTTCTATGAACAACTTATCGGTCTCCGCCACCTGCATTAATCCTACGTTTACCTCTGAACACAACTTCTCCCAAGCCCTAGCTGACTGGGCTTCCCAGACTCCTCGGCGGGTTGTGAACATCATGCCGCCCTGGCAAGGAATCGCCCGGCCCTGCTGAGTTACCAAATATGCTCCTTGGATACCAGAGGCAACGAGCCACGTGCGTCGAATGCTTTCGGCAAGTATCCAGGAGTACCAAAGAAGATTCCCGCAATGCGCAATATTGGACAGACTAGAACCGACAGTCGTTTGTTCATGAGCCGATGAGATGACGGAGCCACCTAAGCATACCGCATGGCTGGCATGTTCAACCATCTGTTCCATCCAGCTGTTTAGCACGGGAATGTGGCTCTCTGCGATATGACGCAGCCGAATGTCGCCGTCGTAGAGACAGAGGACCTGGTAGACCAGTAAGGCCTGAACCCGAGCTATGTGTTCGAGGGAGTCAAGAGTGACCGAACTCGAGTTTACGTTCTCTAATAATGAGTCTGCCGAGGGAATGCTGTGCTCTGCTAATAACTGCTTCGCTCGGTCCTCGATGACTTGAAAAATAGTCTGCTCATTTGATGCCGTTTTGTGAAGGTAGCATGACAGAGCGGTATATGCATCCTGGACACACCGCGGAAATCGAGTCCGATACAGCCGAGAGTGGATAAAGGGATTGCTGCCTTTCTCGACCCATTCGGTAAGCCACCGATGAATCTTTATCATAAGGCGCTTCAGGCCTATGATAGTGAACGAGTTGTACTCTACCTGTAGGAAACGATCGATCTTCCAGGTCTCTGGGGAAGCAAACCAGCTTGAATATGGTCGGTTATCAGCGAGATCACTAGAGAGTCCGGGAAGATCTAGACCCAGAGACAGCCTGGAATAATCAACTCCTCCAGTCTGAAGGCCCGGAGAGTATGTAGATGATTGTAAAGTGCTGGAAGGGAAGATGTCGTGCTCGACCGGGAATGTGTCGTCTCCTCCGCAAAGGACGAAGCAGGTCGGTTTCGTTGGGGGATACGTGCATTCGGTGCCCCGTCTCCAGCACCTCAGGCAGTGCGGCATCTCCTTTCCGCACCTCCGCTTTGCTGTAGCGCAGGCCTCACATGCTTTCGTTTCCAGGGTTGTGGCCATGTTTGTAGGTGGTGGCTTTCACAGTCTGTGGAGGAAGATTGATCAACTTCTTGCGAGATTGTTACGATTGGATTATTCAGATTGTATCTGCAAGTACCCCCGGTGCTCGGCGGGAGCTATCGGCTTTGGGATAGTCACCGCCCACCGCCGCTGAATTTGAGTTTTCCCGCAAGATCGCAACTCTACTTGGCAGCGGCACATATTTTTCAACGTCGTGTGGAATTTCAGGTAAATATAGCATTTGTACGAGACCTGGTTTTGCTGAGAATAAGTATCAAATCATAAGATTCCGCAGGGGCAGGCTGTACCAGTATTAACATGTACATCCGCTACTTCAGTCTGCGGAGGCTATCCGGTTTGGGATAGTCGCCGCCGCCGAGTTCACAGCCTCAACTTGTCCCCGATGAAGGTAGGCAGCCCCATTCCCGTCAAGGTGGCGTCGTCGACGGCGACTAGCTAGGGCTTTGCACGAATCAAGCGGCATGATTCACGCAGCCGAGAAAGGGAAACGCCTATGAAGTATGTAAGGACAATGGCGCCTACGAGGCGTTGTGTTCCATCCGTCGAGCAATTTTCGACTACGGCCCGGTGAAGAGCTGTATTTATAAAGCGGGGTCAGATGGCCAACTCCGCGCCGATTGCAAGAGCAAGTCAGATATAAAGGGGAGAGAAGAAGTCGACGGCATTATTGCAGAAAATCCAACTCTCCAACCATCACCCCGCCTGCAACACATCAACCTGCAAGACAGGATCATTAACACCATGGCCAGCAGAGGACTCAAGCCTGTCTTCGGCGGCGGCCCCATCGGCGAGGGCAAGGACTTTCCCGACATGCCCATAATTGAGGAGCTGTACAAGCTCCTAAGAGAGGGCGGCTGCGACATCATCGACACGTCCCGCCTGTATAGCAACTCTGAGGAGTGGATTGGCAAGACTCACGGCGGAGACCAATTCATCATCGACAGCAAGACCCCCGGCGGCTTCATCGCTGGCGGCAGCAATTCTGCGGGCATCTTACGGCACGCCAAGGAGACGGTCGAGAGGCTAGGTGTGAAGAATGTAAGTGATTGGCGAATAGGCCGCGAGCCAGATCTGATGGGGAGTGCAGGTCGACGTGTACTACATCCACTGTCCGGACCCTTCTCTCGATCTCGCGGACATGCTCAAAGGCATCAACGATGCCTACAAGGCTGGTTACTTCAAGCGCTTTGGTTTGAGTAACTTCAAGGCAGATGACGTGGAGCGTATCTACGCCCTTTGCAAGGAGAAGGGTTACCCGCTGCCGACCGTCTACCAGGGCAATTACAGCCCCGTCGCTAGAAGGCAGGAAACAGAGCTGTTCCCCACGCTGCGCAAGCTCAACATCGCTTTCTACGTATACAGCCCGATCGCTGGCGGCCTCCTGACCAAGACCAAGGAGCAGATCATCGCAGGCAGCAAGGACGCTGGACGTTTCGGTAAAGGCCATTGGCTGGGTAGCCTGTACGCCGATTTATATAACAAGCCCTCGTACCACAAGGCCCTAGATCTGTGGGGAGTGGCTGCTCAGGCTGCTGGCTGCAGCAAGGCGGAGCTTGCATATCGTTGGGTCGCTTTCGACTCGCCGCTTGACCCCAAATATGGCGACGCCGTCATCTTCGGCGCCAGCAAGCTGTCTCAGGTCAAGGAGACGCTAGCTTGGCTGAATAAGGGCTCGGTCGGCGAGGAGGCCAAGGCCGAGATTGATGAGATCTGGAAGGTGATTGAGAATGATGCGCCTCTCGATAATTACAACCACTAGGCTGGGCAGTCGAGGGGAAATGTCCCCAAGCTATATAGCTCGATCATCTAGGCTCTTCGGATCAACCTTCTCGTCAGGCTCGTATCCATGGACGACTGCCCTCAGCTCACGTGCGCTCAGGTCTCAAAACGGATGTGGACTTTGGTGAGGTCGAGATTCCAGTATTGGGAGTTTGTCACAGTTATAATATCTCAGGGATAGCCGTACGATATGCTCAGTCCTTTTTCTCAGACTTGTCTTTCTTCGTATATAATATCAGTGCTTATCACGAGTCTAATACGCTTTACAAGCAAGCTCCCCTTCCTGAAGTGACCGCCGGCGCTGCTCGGCAACGTCAGGGATCACAAATAGCGCTACGCTCGCAGATAATAGAGTGATAGCGCTTGACAAGAATTGCCTGATGTCCATTCCTACATGAGGGACGACGCCTTAACTCGATTCGAACAGAAACATACCATAGAGTCGATCGTTATTCCAATGCTGCAATTTCAATCATTGTCGATACCCAACAGTTCTGCCATCGCTCAAGCTCTATTTCCTGAATAGTTTCAGCGAAGAGCCGCGTTTGGCTGTACGTGCATTGTCCGCTCTCGGTTTATCCTAAAGGTGTCTCCCTGTCCGGCACGCTTCCCGTCCTGATCTTTCATCTGGGTTAGGGAAATCTCCTGTACATCAGTGACATGCAGACGGACGATCGCCGGGGAAGCTGTATTCAGTTGTATCATGGTAATAGCACAGCAGAGGGCTTCAAGGCACAGTACGCTCACCTCGCCGTATTGGACCACAATTTCGGACCCCTCGGTCCTAATAACTCAATAATGACCTTTAAAATTGTACGGAAGCTTCCTGTTCGCCTCGCTCCTGGTCTCTTCCATTCCACCGTCCGCCGCAGCCAGAACCCAGCCATAAGTAGAATACCCAACCCTTGCTCTCCCTTCACACAAACGAGTCCACCAACTGAAAGATTCGACTAACCTCTCCCAGTTCTGCCCACTACCACCCATCGCAACGCAACGCAACGCAACCTCCTCTAGCCACGACGATTCTCCTCAAGGCAAATCAGGCGACTTGGGCAACCCTCAGTCCGTCAGCAGCGAGCAATCAAGCATCAAAACCTCGCGTGCTACAGATGGCGGGTCTCCAGATACGGCAAGCATCCAGACGCCAGTGTCAAACCAGTCGAAGATTCCTGGGGAGCAAGATGAGAGCACACCCAGCCACGATGAGGTCAAGAGAGATCCGAGCGAGCCCGCGAAGGAGAAGAGGAAGCATGTAGAACGACAGGGGGAGAAGCCATTAGGGGAAGAGAATAAGCAGTAAGAGGATTTGGTGAGGATGATGTGGTGGCTGCGGCGGGAAAACCCTATCGGCGGGATTATGTAATCCAACTCAGGACGACAACAGGCATTTGCGGCTTTAAATTCATTGATCGTTTGACACGGACTATTCATTGGAATGACTTTGTACTCATACTGCACTTCTGCTCAGTATATGCTTCGATCCTCATCGTTCTGAAATTGATTCGAGGGATCACTTAGCCTTGCAGCCTTCGGGTAGGCGTCTAACCTTGACCTATCATCACCCCTCCAAATGGACATCCCGCTCAGCCTCAGCATGAATCCTGTAGGACATCCTCCATTTGAAGCCTTCTACAGGGAAGCGCATACGCGTTTCTTAAGCATACTTCTCTCCACTCCCCAAGCCTTTCTACGGCTTGGCAGGAACATTGTGCTCTACGTTCATTAAGTCTATACACTCATGACTAGATCAAACGATGGAGGTCGTCGCGATTATCAGTTGCGTAGCTGCCGTTGTATCTGCCTACAGAGATGGACAAGTGATTGTTCAACGAATCAAGGACAAACGTCGAGCTCGTAAGGCGCTCCCGCCAACAATATTACTAGAAGAATCACTCCAAAAAGGATCGCAAGCAGTGGAAGAAGCGAAGGAGAGTGGGGTGAAGCGCTTTGGACCCGAGTTTGCGATTGGAGACAGTGAGTGATGCCCGATTCTGCTCTGATTTCGCCAACTGAGGAATTCATAGGAATCGCTACCGACGCCCTCAAGGATGTCATAATTGAGCTCCAAGGATCATTGATCAAACATTTGCGGCAAGCATCCGAGGATGATGGCATGACCGATTTTTCAATCCTTGTAGACGCCTCAGATGAAGGGAGAATCAAGGCCGTGAGCGTACTCAACGATCTTTATCTGCGAAAGGCAAGGACGATATCTGTATCACCAAACATACCTCAAATCCTACCTTGTATACCTTTGCCTTCCAACAATGTCAATGGTGAAGGTCAAATTGATGGCAGAGCGCCGCAACCTGACACAGGAAATTATGTAAGATCCATTGTTACCCCATGGGATAATGAGGTGGGAAACGTTCCCAAGTACCCGTCCCAACCACCTTTGCGCTACAAACATACAGAAAGGCCCGAGATTTCTTCCAGCTCTGCCAAACGCAAGTTCCGTGGAATATTCTCGCACATACCAACATTTGGAACAAGGGAATCACACGGAGGAGAGCTTGGCTACTCAAGAGGTGATTCGAATGACAGCATGCCGCCTCATAAAAGCGCGCCGAATAGTAATCGTTCCTCGGCGATGACGATTTCGTCTCAGGAGCTTTTGGATGAAGACAATCCATGGGCTTCAGAGCTCTCGAGATCACCAAACGAGACTCTAACAACGAGTCTTCACGCACGGCAAAGATCGCAAACAGAGCCATCTGGTGGTTTACAAAGGCAATCCACACATGAATCGAAACTCGCATCGGGGGATGTCTACGGGGGCTTTTGCAAGGGGGCATACAAACTGCAGGTTGGACTCAGAGACGGCCTAAAGCTACGGAATCAATCGGGCTCTTTTCAGGGTGAGGGATACTACTGGGCATGCGGAAGCTCGAAATGCGCCTTTGAAGGTCGCGCTTGCAAAAAGGACAAAGAGTGGGCTTTCGATGACGCAATCCGCGAATCTCACGGTGTTCGGTATCGTTGGACATTCCTCGCAAAGTCTCATGTTGCGTTATCCAAGGTCAAACATGGTATATACGACTATCGATGCGTTTTCTGTGTTTCGCAAAGTCACGAATCACTAGTGTTTCGAAATGCCAAGGCCTTGATGGAGCACGTCTCCCAGCACCGAGGTCAGCATCTTGATGAGGCAATATTACGAAAGGCAAATTGCATCAACATGAGAGATGCCGCGGACGAAGAAGACTTTGACATCAATCTTACGCCCGTTGACGCTAAGGCAGAGCCCGGGCAAGCTGTGGACTGGATGTCAACAGATGGCGTTTCGAGTGCCTGGTCTACAAGCGAAGAAACCATGTCGGATACAAACCACTGGAGAGATCTAACGAGAGAAAGTATTGGGCCTGGCAGGGGCTAAGATGGCGGCTACCACGCTTCCCGCCATCGTTTGGGAAGTCGGGCAATGCCTTACATTATTCAGTCAGTATAACTCTTGTGTACGAGGCACACGGAAAGGCATTACAATGTATGTGTATACAGTATGTGTCCAAACTGCAAGCCCTAAAGCAGCGGAATTTGCATGTGAAAAGAAGATGGGTGGTTTACCACGTGACCTGAAGCTTACGCGCAGGGATGATTTCAGCCGAGGCTTCATCACTTCCGGCATGGACTCACGAATAAATATGTAGCCATCACCCGCTTTGATTCCTGAAGGCATTCAAGCATCAACAACATTCACAGTCACCAAACATGTCTCACGGTAATACCCTCCAAGAAGTCCTTTTCCTAGACTACACTGACAGACTGCCCATAGCACAACAACGCCTTTCTCAAGTGCAGTCCCACCTCGCCTCCTCGGAGATTGATATTCCTCGAGGTCGTGAGAGTATACTTGCCAAATCACCTCACGACGTAGTCGTTACCTGCGCTCTTCGTACGCCCTTCACCCGTGGCGGCAAAGGTGGTCTTAAAGACACTGCTGCTGCTGATCTGCTCGTCCACGCTTTCCAATCCCTAATAGCACGCTCCAAGATAGACCCGGCTCTGGTGGAAGATATCGCCGTTGGAAACGTTCTTGCACCCGGTGGCGGAGCTACCGAATACCGTGCTGCAGCCCTCGTTGCCGGATTTCCAGAGAGCACCGCAGTGAAGTCGTTGAATAGACAATGTTCAAGTGGGCTACAAGCATGTGCAGACATTGCGAACGCCATTCGCTCCGGCATGATTGACATTGGAGTCGGCGCTGGCGTGGAGTCGATGTCTTCTCAGTATGGTCCTGGGGCTGTGACGGAATTCTCCGAGCTCTTAGAGTCACACCCAGAATCCAAGAACTGCAAAGTACCCATGGGTGCGCTAAGCGAACAGATGGCCAAGGACCGAAAGATCTCACGGCAGGATCAAGATGCCTTTGCCGCTTCCTCTTACCAAAAGGCCCTCAAGGCCCAACAAGCGGGAAAATTCAATGAAGAGATCGCGCCAATGACGGTCAAGTTCGTTGATCCAAAAACAGACGAGGAAAAGACGATTACAGTGGACAAAGACGACGGTATCAGGCCTGGTATTACAGCAGAGAGCCTGGCCAAGATCAAACCTGCCTTTGCAAAGGATGGAAGCATACACGCTGGAAATGCTAGTCAGATTTCCGATGGTGCTGCCGCGGTTTTATTGATGAGGAGAAGTACAGCAGAGACACTTGGTCAGAAGGTCATAGGCAAGTTTGTCACGAGTGCTGTTGTTGGCGTGAAGCCTCTGCTCATGGGCATTGGGCCATGGAAAGCGATTCCAGTTGCACTACAAAAGGCCGGGATCTCGAAGGATGAAGTAGATGTTTACGAGATTAACGAGGCTTTTGCTAGTCAGTGTGTTTGGTGTGTTAAGGAATTGGGACTGGACGAGAAAAAGGTATGTTATACTCTTCAAGGATGGGTTGCAATGGTTGACATCTTGAACAGATTAATCCAAACGGAGGTGCTATTGCCTTTGGTCATCCTCTGGGTTGTACCGGAGCCAGGCAAGTATCTACATTGCTTAACGAGCTAGGCCGAACTGGCAAGAAAGTTGGTGTAACAAGTATGTGTGTCGGCACAGGTATGGGAATGGCAGCTCTATGGGTCAGGGAGTAAACTGGGTTCATGGTGGGTATCTTGTAAGATAAGCAAGCCAACAATGGAGCAAGGCACTGGTTGATATGTTGGAGACGCTACTAATGTGATGACGATCTGTGCCCAGAGGTGACAGGAACTCAATATCATTTCCTTCGCCTGCAGGTAAGGTACTGTCTCTCATTAAGAACAAGAATTGATATGTGGAAACGCTTGAGCCTACAATTCTACTGCGTTTTCTTTTATAAGTTTCCGTGTAGATGACGTCGGCTGTAGTCCGCGTAAGGTGTTGTAACAGGAACAGCTCCCTCAATGTACAGACTATTTGTCTCATCGTAACATATCCACTTAACGGAGATTTGTGGTGACACGAGGCTCATCCACTCTTCTACGTGTATCCACCGAGCTTTGTTCATTATACCGCTAGACTCCATTCCTCAATGGGCTTGGGTAGATATCATGCCATACCACACAGTTTATGATCTAGGAGCTATGTTTGGAGGCCTACAAGATCATGACGCGTCTGTGATCATCCATACAGGTACCGTTACGAGGTACTGGGATAATGGTGTAAACAGTCCATTGCAAACCTGCGCGAAGCAAGACTTGACGCTAACTTCTGCACCCAGAACCTGATAGCGTCTGGCGACGCAGACCCGTTAATACAATCTTACAGACCTACAGCGACACAGTTCTTTCTGATAGACGAGGAAATCACCTACGAATGTGCTGTCGCCCCAGGCCCGATCTCAGCGACTACCTCCGGCCAAGACGCAAAGATTTCCACAACACGCTTCATTCAGCATACAGGACTATGGACCATTAAGGGAAAAGCAGATGTCGAATTCGTCGATGGAACTGGGAAGGCTATCTTTGAATGGCATCCCTGAAGAACTGTAAGACCTTGCAGCGTTGCTCGAACATTGGTCCGTTCTTCTTCTACAGTTACTTTTCCGTTCCGAATTCCATTTCCCACAGTATTTTTGACTCCTTCTGCCCCATCTGCATCGTCAACTTTTTTTTCCAACCAAGTACGGAATCTTCGGAAGTCAAAAGCGGCCAAGGCGTATCGGAAATATGATGGAGGTGGGGCATCCGACGAACCAATTGGTGATCCATGGCCCGTCCTCGATTACGGAGAACCAAGCAGTTGTGGTAGGCTCGACGCCAATGCAGCACATGAGGCTAAGGATGAGATCATTCTACCAGTATACACCCGAAAAGAGCCAAAGCAGATACAGAAAGCAGCGCAAATGGTGAAACAGAAGCTGAGGAGCCGCAGGATCTACATCTGAAATTTGGGTATTTGTCCTGCGATTCCGAGATAACCATTGTACGCATCGAACAAACCTCAGCCAATGTATTGAAAAGCTCTGCTGTGCAGGACGTGAAGCTGAAAACAGAAACGCTGACCAACGGCCAAGAAGGCGCTGGCATTAAAAGGCGAAGAGATATTGGGGAGGAGCAACATGACGTAAAGCCTCAGCGAAAACAGTTCGGGTGGGAGAACCTGCAGATACCGTGTAAAGCCGATGAGATTGTCACTTGCGTCAAGACAGAGAGTCGACAGCCCGTTCTCAAGAGGCAAAGAGATTCCGATGTTCAGGAGGATGAACACATTTCCAAGCGTCAGCCGAGACGAGTCGAGGGGAATCAAGTGCAGACATTTCATGAAGACAATAAGGTTGTCAGTAGTATCAAGGAAGACGTTAAACATTCTGTTCTTAAGCGGGAACCAAACGCTGAGGACAAGGATGGACATAATACGAAGCGTCAATGCCTTGAAGCCAAACAAGAGGATTCGCAGGTACCAGAGGATAAGTCTCGAGGCGAGAGCGGATCTTAAGAATGACAATCGAGCTTAGACTATGATTATTGTCAAGCGAGCGTTCGCTTGTGGCTTTTATCTATGAGGATCGATCCATGAAGGCCCAAGTGCTGGAATAATATCCCACCGAGTGGTGCTGGGCATGAAAAGGTACTAGAAAAGGAGACAGTCTGCTTATGGCTGGGGAGTAAAAGGTCTTGTATATATGTCGAAGCTTTGCAGGCTCCAAGAAGCCGTTAATTGCAATAGAAGAGACTGCCGAGCTATTCCCTGATATAGCTTTTCTTGTTGTCGGTATTGTATCCACATTAAACCGCCAACTTACACGGTATATAATCTACACTTCCGGAAACAACTTCCTTAGAAGCCTCGACGTCCAGAAACATCAGAAAAGTAAATCCAGGACTCATTATGGCCTCTCTGCACTGCCTACTACCCTTGATCATTCCATACCGTCCAACCCTGACTCGGCGTCATTTCCACCATCTTTAGCAGTCACAACACTTATCCGCAATTTCCTGGCCCCAGGCTCTCTGTGGTCTTGTTCAGACCGCAACGTCGCCCTTTTTCCCTTACCGCGTACCTGTCTCCACGTGTAACGCTTTGCGTGGCATTGTCCTGAGGCTGAACAATTTCACAAGGCTAACCTAATCTGGACACATCAGCCCCAACCTCAGCAGTCGCATCGCATCGCATCGCACCGACTACATGTAAATTTCCAACCTTGGGATATCAAAAATGCATCTTTTTTGGTTACTCTGGCATTTGCTCCTGAAATGGTCGCTGTTCTTATTCAAGATAAGCAGGGCGGTCTTATGTGATGTTGGAGCTTTGAGCTCAGCTCAGGGAAATTTGGAATGCCTGGTGATATATTTAGATATATAAGTGAGCTTTCCTATCTCTTCTTTCTCCCCATACCTCCTCAAGCCCCTTCCTTCTCCTCCTCCTCCATACAAAACTTACCTAATCAAATCAACCCGAATCACACACCCACCCATTATCTAAACTACATCTCACACCCTCATACCCAACCATCCCCAGCTCCACCTGTTCTTCCAAAACCCCCCCTCGGCTCCGCAACCATGCTCGCGACCTGGGGCTACAAAGCCTACAAAAAGCACCAGGAGAAAAAACGCCTCGCCCGTCTGTCGGAACCAGGACAATCCCCTGAAGAAGTCTCTCGTAAATCATCTTTCCACCAAAGTCAACAAACGCAACCAACACAACAGTCACCACAGTCATCCGCTACCGCGAGGCAGCAGAAGTTACAGACGTACGAGATCGAGGGACGGAGGAGTGGGGAGGAGGAGATGGAGAGCAAGAGTGGGGAGAGAGAGAGGCAGGGCGTTTGATTCGGGGTTTTTGCTTGAGGAAGCGCTGGGGAATGCCGGGAGGGGATGGGGTAATAGATGGCGTTGAGGAGGCGTGGGGTTTTGAATTCTCAAAGGAATCTTTTTAGAAGCGGGGGTATTGTGTTCTGTGGTTGGGGTTAGAAGTGCGAGGTCTCCTAAAAAAAAAACATCTGAAGGGAGCATTGCTCATCGCAGAACCTAGAACTACTCGGACAATCAATGGCATGGAATGTAGATCAGTATGCTTGGAATATTCTACCCATTATCCCAAGAAACCACCCCGTGTTCCTTTTTCTTCTTTTTTTTTGGCTACAGGTTTGTTTAGTTGCTAGCATGGAAGATATAGAGAAGGGAAACGAACTTACGGGAAATATCTCCTCCCCATTTACCATTCCCTCATTACCATTTACAAGATATCTTTATCGAAGGAAAACATTCAGCAAAGCGCATGAGAAGAAAAAGAGCAAAAGGTTCAAGAACACCAGACCATCCCAGCCATCAACTAACTCTCCAGACACCGGCAACTCCCGCCATGGAAGGAAGGCGTGGGTTTTGCGCGCCACTTCGATGTATATACTACCTTACCTACTGCAACACCACCACCCCATCCCCACCACCACATCTAACGAACAAACCCCACTACAGATCTCATGCCCTTCACCACCACCACCATCAGTACTCTTGTTTTTAAGATTTGGGCGAGTGGGACGGTCTGTGCGCCGTGTCACTCTCTACTCCACTAATATATGTATGTTTTAAATTTTATTTACTTTAGTAATGGCTCTTCGGCTGCGTTTTTAGCGCGGACGTGGGCGGTGTTGCTTTGGGGTTTTGCGTGGGGGTGGGGTTGGAATGGTGGTTGGTTTTGGTGTGTTTGCGGTGGAAATATTAGATGGGAGGGGAAGGGATGGGAGTGAGGAGGGGAAGGAGAAGTAGGAATATGATGAATGTTATCTTAGAAGAGTTGTGTTCCTAAAATCATCTGTTGAGAGTTTCAATACTGTAGGAAAAGCTGCAGCGTTAGTTATTCATGTGCTTTGTTTTGTTTGCAAAACTCAGAAAAGTGTTCGTGGTCGGTAGGTTTTGTGTCTTGGTGATCAAGTTGTTTAAGATCACGTCAGAGTGAAACAGTATATGGATAGATATACTAAATTTTCTAGATTTGAAAGGTTCGTAGCTTTCTACAAAAATCGAGTTGTGCAACAGGTATATAGGCTCTTCTTAGTGTGGCTTGGATAAATGTTTTAAGATAGTCACATGAAATCTAGGCCAGTGCCTTGCGCCTAAAGAAGAATTTGTGGAAGATTCGATAAGCCGCACAATATACTTGAGAATATTCCAGGTAGTCAAGAAGCAAATGAGAAACCCGCCTACTTACAGTAATGACGTCTGACGATCTTGGGGGGAAAGAGAAGAAAAGACTTACATATTCACACCATAGCCCCAAAACGTTCGGATAATCCTACTTCTTAAAAAGCCATGGGTTCCATTTGCGAGCTTATCGGAAAAGAAAGGGCTCACCTGCCCACCTAATCCGAGATCCCCCGCGCAACCTAGCCAAACCACTCCGCAACTATCTCACCCCTGCCTGCTCGACCCACTCACATGGACATCCTCAAACGCCCTAACCAGCCCAACATCCTCCAGATATCGCCCAAACTCCTCTCCAGACTCCAGCAACGCGATCCTCGTCTTCGCTGCCACGACTTCCGGCGGCACCACCTTGGTGGTATCGGCGGAGTAGAAACGTCTACCCTCAACGCCGTAGACGCCGTCGGGGTGGGGCTGGGTGATGGGGCAATTTGAGGCTTGGTAAGGGCCTCGGGGGACGCTGGAGAGTTGCGCCAATTCTTGAGAGGGGGGAACGGTTTGGATTAGAGCGGTTGCGATTATCGATTCTGTTGTTGCGACTGTGGGTTCTGGGACATAGGAATCAGCAACTGAAGGTTTCGAGCTCTGGACGTACTTCATTGCTGCGGAAGCTTCGAAAGCTTCGAGTGCCTGCATTTGGGCGGCTGCGGAGCCGGGGTTTGAGGTGGAGAAGGCGCGCAGCTGCTCAATTTGGACGGTCGGTCGTCTGCCTGCTCGCGGGGTATGGGATCTCTGGGCTGCTTGTTGGATAGACGTGTTTCGTCTTGGGTTGAGGTAAGGACCTGACGGATGCGGGAGGTAGAGGGGTTCAGTCTCCGGCGTGGGGTGACGTTCGAGTCTGGTGCTCCGGACTCGCTTGGGGCCCACTGGCGGTATCGAGGGGGACAGCGCGTTGGTCTTAGACCGAAACTTGAGGACTTCGGGGACCAAATTCTGGTCGTCCGAGCAGGATTTTTGCAGCCGCTCTAGATTTTGGGCCGTGAGGCGATCATTGTTGATTTGCTTGGTATCGAACGTTCGTTCTCCTAGATGAGTGGAATTCTTTACCGTTGTTGACGGCGAGTTTTCCCAAGAGAAGAGCTCAGGGATTTGAATAGTATCGTCTATCGATTGTGTCAGCGATTCATTGTCGAAGGGGGTCAACATGCCTGATCCGATGGCATTGTATTCAAAACGTCTTTGCTCTTCAAGGCTGAGGCTGAATATGCGCTCTTTGAACGACCGCGTATCAGTGAATTCCTTGGCTTGGCTTTCTGTTTGACCAACACTATCCACCTGCTCTACCGGAGCTAGGCTGCGAGCACTATTTGATATGCTGCCTGAGGTCGAATTGGACAGAAGCGTTTGTTCTTGAGCGGCTGATATGGCTGGTCGGCTTCCGCGTTGCCGGGTATTGAGAGGCTCCTGAAGGTCGTATGAGTTTTGGGCGAGTTGATCCGCTTCCTTTGAAAGCTTCGCGTTGCCGAAGAAAGGTGGAACTGGCTTGCGTGAGGAAGACGTTCTTTTCCGAGGCCTTGAGCCAGGGTTGTGATATTGCTCTGGACCAGTGTAGTCGCAATTCTGACACGTTAATCGGATTTTTGTTTTCCCTGAATGAATAGATGGTGCCCTGTTTGGTTCCTTGCCTACTCCAACGTCCAAACCACACTTCGGACATGTATAATAGACGGTCATGATATCTAAGTTGAAACCACCGGCTCAAAGGACTTGAATTTCGTTGAAAAATGCAAGTAATTTCGTGGTGCAGCAATATTGGTCAGAGTAAGATGTTATACGTCAGTTTTGCAGGATCGTTAGCAGATATTGATGGCTTGTGGCAAGCCTGAAGGGCTGTCATGGACAATGCCATTGTTTACGAGGATGACAGTAACAAACGATTGCTTTTGACACAAGGCCAAATATGCTTTGGGACAAAGGAAAAAGTCACTCAAAGCATTGACCTGTGAGACCGACTGTCTCTTTGGTTTGTCAAGGACTCTTCGAGTTCATGAACTAACCTGGACCCAAAATGGCTACCAGAGGCAACAGCTTGAGATGGTTATTGCCAGGAGATTTTATTATCCTGACGCAATCTTCTTTGTCCACAAACCATCGCACGAACAAGGTGACGTGGAATCAATTCAGTGTCTGAGAAATTTTCAATGCAGATGGCAGTACTAAGAATCATCTAATGCATGTGGTCGAGATCAGCTCGCATAATGTCCTGGAAATCAAGTTCGAATACATATGTACAAGCTTACTTACTAGGATTATCGACGTCCTCGAGCAATAGTGAGGGAAGGAGCGGGGAGAAAGGGGGGAAACGAAACGCGTCTGGTCTCACTTGAGTACCTTATCTCTAGCGTATGGAATGTGGAAATGGCCTAACAGTACTCCGTACTTCGTACGAATGTATTGATCAGTAATTTTTAAACCCATTCGACATGGCTGGTGCGTGTTGCCTAGGATGCTACCTAGACTGCTGCTATAAAGACGGGGACAGACTGCTAAAAAAGCCCTGTTGACCACTTCAATTTGGCACTAACCAGGTTGACGAAGCCCGGCGTGTCGAATGACATTCCAGGAATTGCAGATCAACACGACGATAAAAAGGTTTAGTCCTGAAGTTCTCTGAATCCTGTTATGGACTTGAGAACGGAAATGGAGCGAGGATAATGAGGCAATCACACGGTTTTGCCGATTATGCATCGTATCCGTTGACAATGCTGCGATGCCCGCAAAAGCTGTCTTGTCGAAGAGGGTGGGGCTCCATGGAGCACGCAGGATTCGCACCTGTGAATAAATCGAGCAACTCTGACACGAGGAGCCTGGCGTACGACTTAGGAGATATATGGAGTGCGGAACATAACCGAAACGAATAACGAGGAACACGTGGCTTGCACCGGATGCACGTTCGCTCGTCCTTTTGGTATTCACCTGTCACGTATTTTATCTCGCTTCATTTGTTTCAGAACTTGAGTTCTTCTGGATTTCTGAAAATCATAACCTCGAGTACATCTTCATACACAGACTACAGTATACAAAGATGAGACTTTACTATCACGACAACCAAGCTGTAAGATCCCATGGATATCTCAAGAAGTAAAACTGATTCTTCCAGGGCGACTGCCGCCTTCCTCACGATTCTGGGGTTGGGCTTTCCCCAAAAGATCTTTCGGCTATCGGAGTGCTCTACTATTGCTTTCCACCTTCATCTCCTTCGTCTTCTTCCAACCTCGAGAATCTCGCCAAAACTCGCAACTACGCCAACCGCGATGAGATTACTGTGTCGCCAAGCGCCATGGGTTCGGCGTACGAGGACAAGATCAAGATGTTCTTTGATGAGCACATGCACGAGGACGAAGAGATCCGATACATACTGAAGGGGAACGGATATTTCGACGTCCGCGACGCAGATGACAAGTGGATTCGAATCAAAGCGGAACCGGGTGACCTGCTTGTGCTTCCAGCTGGTATATACCATCGGTTCACTGTAGATGAGGACAATGTATGTATCTAACGACTACTGGTGCAATGCGACAGTGCTAACTAAGCCTCCATTCAGTACATCAATGCTACCCGTTTGTTCCAGACCGAGCCAAAATGGGCGGCTTTGAATCGCAGCGAGGAGACTGAAGCTAATGATATCCGCAAGAAATACCTAAGCTCTCGCGGACACACAGACTAAGAATACCTAGTATTTAGGAATCAAACCAAGATTGCTTGCATTGATATTCTTCTTCCTCTACAGAATTGCAACATCTGTCTTACCACCAAGGATTCGTAGTAGACTGTCAGTTTGTGTTTCAAGCACTTCCAATCCGTACTCAGGACGGTTCTAGTGGAACGATACCTACTTCGGGCGATTGGTTGATCTGGGCTTCTGCATTCTAGTGTCTTTCCCATTATCAAAAACCGCCCTGAGTGGGCACGTTATTTGTTTCATGCCATGGTAAGGTACGCTATATATTGATCCCGTCATCCAGGGAATAACGCTCGGAACCGCACTAGTGGGGCAACCATTGGGGCTTAAATCCTACTCGGACTTTGCCGCTCATACCTAGTCGCACGACTTCTGCACCCACTGGTGCCGGATCTCGGTTTATAGCTCAACTTGCTGATAAGGAAGTACCTTTATTCTCGTCGATCCGTGTGCAGCTAGATCTGTCTCCCCCCCTCATAAGGTACGCTTTGCAATGTCCGAAAGGGCTTGGCATACCGCCCCCAATCTACATAAAGCGCTGCTTACGGCTCTTGATTATATGAACCACCAGTGCCACCTTGGACTACTGCTGCTTCCGTTATACACATGAACATGTCTTTCAAAACGCCTATAGTTCCGGGCCTCGATATCAACGCCGACTATGGACCTCAGATCAATGCTGTGGCCATTTTCTTTATGTGCCTGTCATTTGCTACGGTTGTGCTCCGTTTCTTTTCACGTGCTTATACGAAGATCGAGATTGGCAAAGATGATTGGCTATTATTAGGCGCTGCAGTATGGCTCTTGATCCCGTTCCCCTTGCTTTCATCTAATAGCTCGATCTTCAGATCTTCTCTTGGGGCTATACTGCTACAGTAATTGCGGAAGTGGAGCTTAATTACTACGGGCAGCATATAAGCAAGTCGGACCCATTTCATGTCGAGGAGTTTTTCAAGGGATTGTACGGCTTAGCGATTACCTATCCAATTGCCCTTACTCTCAGCAAACTCTCCCTCTTGGCCTTGTACTGGCGGATTTTCCGTGGGACAAAGGGAAAGCTTCCAATACAGATAGCGGCGGGGCTGAACATTGCCTGGATGATTGCTGCAGTATGTATCGGATCTTTAACACTGGTTAGTGCTGTTCTGACTGCCGTTGTAGGTCTTTGTCGGATTTTTCAGCTGTACACCTGTTCGAGGATTCTGGGACCTAAATGTCCCAAGCCGATGCATTAATTACAACATCTTTTTCACCTCCAATGAGGTTTTTACAATTACGCTAGACCTAATAGTCATACTTATACCCGTCTATTTTATATCAAATATTCAGAGATCTCTCTCCCAAAGACTTTCTATAAGTAGTACCTTTCTTCTCGGCCTTGTGTAGGTACCATCACTTCCTAATAGAATCCGTGTTGATCCTGGTGCAGTGTGACTGTGGTCTCAGCGGTACGGCTATGGCGTCTCGTTCTTGCCCAAAGATTACCTGGATTCGATCCTACGTGTGAGTTTTCACGTGTATGGCTATCTTTACTTTGAGCTAATTCGCATCGCCCAGTTGACGAAGTGGACGCGGCACTGTGGGCCATTATTGAACTGAACCTTTGGGTATTTGTCGCTTCAATCCCGTCGTTGCGACCTCTCGTTGGGAAAATCATCCGTGACAGATCGGAGAGGACCCACGTTGCATTGCCAGGACAGTATTATTCTGGAAGTGGCTCAAGCAAGACCCTCAAAGAGCGATTATGGCCCTCGAAGAATAGATCGGTTCCTCGCTCAGGCGGTTATGCTGCCACTGGGGCCGAGTCGTTGCGATCTAACGAACACATCCTGGGGCAGACAGGAGAGGAGCCAGTCTGGACACCGGGTGGCGTGGGCCGGAACGCTGAGCGCAATATTCCGCTGAAGCACCTACCCGGCATACGAGTAGATAGAACTTGAGGTCTTGGCGATTCAGCATGACTTACTGGAAATGCAATACCTAGAACATGGCCGGTACATGACGGGATTGCATGAACGGAATGTATCTAGACTGTTGTTGCCTACCTACCTTATCACTTAGGTTTGAGAGTATGAAGATTTGAGGGTTCGAGGTTCCAGCTACCAGGCTAAGGTTGCCCGCATCACACGTGGTAGGTACATTAGCCTCGAAATTGTACGGAACTTCCCTTACACCACCATGGTCCACGTGTTGAGAATGCACTAAGGTATTACCCCGCTCCCGGAAGCCAATCGTGCTCAACTATGTACCTTAAGGTATATAACAGTCCGTCCCGACGCATGACACATGACGCATGACGCATGGGGCTGCGGCGCGTTTCTGGAAAGGATCTTTCTTACGTATCTCCGTACCGTACTACTACTAACTAGTAGTACCACAGTACGAGCAGTCGGAAATAATGCGAAAGCTTTGATGAGAAGTTTCTACCCTATTGGAGGGTGAAAAGTAGGAATCATCCTGTGATTACCCTATCTCCATGATGGAGTCTTCTCACGCCAACAAAGACTCTCATCCTGCTCGATCAACAAGGCACAACTTTGCCGGCTTTCTTATCGACTTGGATGGTACCATTATAGACTCTACAGAGGCAGTGGTGAAACACTGGCACAAGTGAGTGATAGCTTCGTCAGGAATCCCTTTCCCGTTTCGTCACCACGAGGAGAAACTTCAATCTCGATGGTCCATACCACTGTTATGCGCCGTATTCGTACTTACGGCACAGTACAGATTAGGTGACGAACTTGGCGTCGATCCCAACGTTATTATCCAGAGCTCGCGTGGCCGACGATCTATCGACACGCTGCGGTTGTATGATCCCTCGAAAGCTAGTTGGGAATGTCAGCCTCATTGCTCCTGGTTATCCCTTAGTCTGCTACTAACCTAGCACAGACGTGAACTACGTCGAAGGCCTCATTCCAAAAGAATACGGCTCCTATGCCGGGGAAATCCCCGGTGCTCGCCAGTTCCTGAACTCTCTGGACAAGGCCTCGGCCCTATGGGCCATTGTCACTTCGTGCACCCACACCCTCATGTGTGGCTGGCTTGACCGAATGTCGCTATCGCGACCTCCCGTCTCTGTTGCGGCAGAAGATGTATCCGCAGGGAAGCCGGACCCTGCATGCTACAGGCTTGGGCGCGAGCGCATCGGCTTAGCGGAGGAGCAAGAGGTGCTGGTGTTTGAAGATGCGCCGGCAGGCGTGAGGGCAGGGAAGGCTGCGGGCTGTATGGTTTTGGGGCTTGCGACTACGCACGACAGTGGCAGATTAAAGGATGCTGGCGCGGATTGGGTGGTGAAGGACCTGAGGAGTGTGGAGTTGGTGGGGAAGCGAGAAGATGGCTGGGAAATTAGCATTGAGGAGATTTGATTGGGAGATACAGATGCAGAGATGGGATAGACTTTTAATAGACGGAGCTCTACAGGCGCGCCTGCCGAGTTAAAACCTTCAGATATCATTCCGATCACGACAGCTGCAGCAATGCGATACAGAGCGTCTAATAAGAGCGAGGTTAATGACTACTGCAAAGCATCAAAAAGCTGAAACGTTGACCATACGTTCTTCCTCAGCCACACAGCAGGCGGTCTCTGTCACAGCTCCTTTCTTAGTCAATTCATGTTGGTGATACGGCTGAAGAAGAACGGAAACTGATACAAGATTATGATAAAAAGTTGTTCAAGAAAACTATAATTCATAAAATATTACGCCTGGTGTATTGGAATTAGGGACGAGGGGATTAATAATCTTGGCCTCTTTTCTTCCTCCGAGGTAACGAGCTCTCACCCAACAACCAATATACAATATGTCCCATACGACGTCGATATATTAACACAGAGCAGAGGAACAATCACGAATGAGACGTTACTATTGCAAATGGTGCTGCTGTCCATGAACGAGTCAAAGAACCGCTTGAAGGAATGATTACCTGGAAGACTCATGAGCCCGTTCTTGTCTTTGATTGTAGCGTGGTTATAAGTATTATCATTGAGTGTGACAATATACGGGCGTGTTGGAAAATTGCCATGTCCGATCACTCTGTTACCATGCGAGATTTCAACATGCATCTTGGAAGAGAGTGTCTAGTACGCCAAAGAAAAAGTTTTTAAGGAGCATCTCCAAGCCTTGCTGGAGCCCAAACACTGAGGATGGCGACTTGAACCCTTCAAGAGAGGTTTACGGCGGCCACCAAGCCCAAGTCTGACAAGAGGGAAAGTTTATGGGATCACTAACATGCAATGTTTCGAAAGGTAATGGAGTCCCAACGGAATATTTTGAGCTCGTGGGCATAAGGGAGGAGAACTCGGTCCTAGGGCCGAGACTACGGAATCTGTCAATTTTTTCTTCACTGCAGGTCTAGAGAGATTCATGGAAGGCGTGGAAGATGTTTGGGCGGTTTTTGACTGATCAAGAAGCGGGTTGGTGGGGTTTAGAGCACATGGGAAAGTGATCCAGAAGGTCTTCAACATTTGGATGACTTCTTCTGAGTACAAGTGCTGTGCTGACGAGGACTATCTTACTGCGGAACAGTCCTTGATGCTATCAGTGTGGTAACGAGCCTATATATTCTTCTTTCTGTCAAGAAACACTTTTTGTTGGAACAATCGATTCTTTCTACATCTCGCATATTGTACTCTGGATACCTTGTCCCTGCATACCTGATTTGTTGTCCTTAGATTGGATACCGACAGGTCTCCGTTAGGCTCAGGACGAAAGGGCCTAAACTAGTCTACTCACGTGGGGACACAAATACACTAATTGGTTCCATCTTTCTCAGAACAATCACTAGAAGTCACGTTCTGTGGTCTCTTGAGGTGAGACAAGCGTGAGGCCTGTGTCTACCCGGCTGCTGTACTAGCCTCTTGCATGAGCCAGGTCATAGGCTGCTGTGTTATGATTCTAGTGGATCGAAATCAGCGTCTACGTTCGAGACATAGTAAAAGATGCCATACATCCTCTTCGAACGTCCTTGGGCACTCAGAAGAATTTGGCATCGCTCCCCTAGGCCACCAATACGATGGACCCAGCCACTGCAGTAGGTCTTGCTGCTAGTGTCGCTCAAATAACAACTGCCACCACGCAGGCTGTTGGCTACATCAATGATATCAAAGATGCGCCGAATGATCGGGCTAGGCTTGCAATAGAAATAGCCAGCCTTACAACCGTTTTCACTTCTCTGAGATACAGAGTAGAAGAATCGACTTCGAGTGACCCCTGGCTTTTGGGCGTTCGGTCGCTAGGTGTGGACAATGGGCCACTTGATCAATTCAAAGAGCCTATGGAACTTCTGGCAGAGAAGCTGAAACCGCAATCTGGTTTAAAGTAATTTGGGTCGAATTTGCTTTGGACGCTTGATCAGAAAGAGATTGTTGATATTTTGTCTCGCATAGATCGTATAAAATCGCTTGTTGGACTTGCTTTGCAAAGGGATAATCTGTGGGTTTTCGTTGTTCGTCATTGTCGTCTGCATGATACCATATTGTTGGTCTCGATTATCTAACTCTACCTGTTCACCATTCTATGTTCTTGCCGTTTCGATCGTCTTAGAAGATTCTGTCTACACAAGCTTCACATTCGCTGATTAGTTACAGCGATTTATCACATGCAGTCAAAGACGATCTCACCAAGGTGGGAGACACTGTTTTGTCGGTCAGAGATAATGTTGCAAAATTGCAATTAGACTATACTTGTAATTCGAACCGGATACTACTCCCACTGTTGATAAGAAGCTAATGTAATCTAGCGCAAGAGGACCGCGAAACCCTATGCTGGCTTTCTTCCCTAAGCTCCTGGAGCAAGCAAACTGATACTTTCGATAGAATTTACGGGGGAACAGGGAGGTGGCTGTTGGACGCCGATGAATTCAAAAGATGGATATGTTCTTCCGATGAGACCCTCTGGTGTCCTGGAATGCGTAGTGTTGCTCCCTGAAATTTATTGTACTCACATCGTGCTGACAAGCTGAAGCCGGCGCTGGTAAAACCACTCTTGCGTACAAAGACTCACCACGACTGAGTTTTCGCTCACAAGACTAAAATGTGGACGTGCCCAGGTCCTTTATCATCAATCATCTCGAGCATAAATTCAGATCCCAAGATGTCGGTATCGCTTACATCTATTGCAATCATAACGAATGAGATCAAACGCCAGAGAATTTGCTTGGTAATTTGCTAAAACAAATCATGGAACGCCGCTCTATCATGATGAAAGATGTTAGAGACATGCATAATAGCCACAGTAGCAGGCAAACTCGATCATCACTGGCTGAATACTCATCTATGTTGCCAAAAGGTCGTACGCGACTTCTCAAAAGGGTTTGTCATTATCGGCGCCCTGGACGAACATATTGAGCAAAACGACACCAGAGAAGTCTTGATCCGAGAAATTCAAGCATTGCAGCCGGACGTGCATTTGTTGGTAACCTCTAGATGTGTGCCAAACATCCAACAAGAATTCGGATCTCTACAACTGGAGATTCGTGCTAAAGACGACGATATTAAACATTATCTCGCAGCGCGAATCTTCAAGGCGACTAGGCTGCGATGTTATGTCAATGAGGACGAAGGATTACAAGAAACTATTGTCGATACGATTATTGATCGTTGTCAAGGCATGTATGTCTAGTCGCAAACAATGCTTCGCGGAGCTTTACTGAGAGAAAGTCAGGTTTCTACTCGCCCAGCTTCATATCGACACGCTAGCCAAAAAGTCTAACCGAAGAGCAATCCGCCTGGCCCTCGAAAATTTACCCAGAAAGTTGGACAGCACTTACGACGAAGCTATGCAGAGGATTGAGAACCAATACATCGATGATGCTAATATAGCACACGGAGTCTTGTCCTGGATAGTCTATGCCAATCGACCGTTGAATATTAGAGAGGTTCAGCATGCCTTGGCTGTTGAGCCTGAGCTGACATACGTTGGCGATGACGTCCTAATCGATGAAGCCTCCTCACATCTGTGTGCCTGGGACTTGTTACAGTTGATCGCGATAGCAGGATAGTTCGGCTGATGCATCATACAACTCAGGAATACTTCGAGTGAAAGGGACCGGACTATTTCCCTGATGCTCACAGAAATATTACGACAACCTATCTTACTTATCTCTCACATCATACAACCCCCGGACGTTCGTAATTTACGAGCCCTGAAAACCCCCGAAAGTTTGCTGTCAGCCTATGCTTTTCTTCAACACACCGCTCGGAATGGGGGCCTTGTTGTACGGGGATCTATAGGGAATAGTCTTTCGGGCTTTGCGTCAGACCTATACGAAGCCGTCAATGAAATCTCTCTAAGACAAGCTGGAAGCGTTTTTTTATACGCGTCAAGCTCCATGGCAATAAGCATATCTCTCGCCTCCGGCTGGCCGTATGTTTCGATTTGCAGATCACGTTGGTGAACTTGATATGCAATGACGTCGGCGTAAATAAGCCAAGAAGAGAGGCTAGAAGACATGTATTCGTGTGGTGGTATCGTATGGACTTGTCTACGTCAAACAATTGTTGCTAGAGCAAGGAACCAAAGACAATATGAAGCCAAAATATCAGAATGTACCGCTACACCTAGCAACGGCATGAAATTCTAGTTCGCCCATTTCATGATTGCTAGAGGAGAGTACGGATATAGAAGTAGAGCTATCTACGTCACACGGTCTGGGATCTCGCCATGAAAAATGACTACACTAACAGCATAGAGACATTTTTGAATAGCAGCACCAAGCCAATAGGAGTGGAATTAGTTGATGGAAATTGAAAACGAGATGAATGATTATCTAAATGACGGATTTCTGGATGGCGGTTCCTTGGACCAACCTATTTTGGCGTTTCACAGATGAGACCAGAGTGCCAGTCTACTACCTTGGGTGACATCGCTTGAACAACATTCGAATCCGAACCTTTCCTTCGCGAAGCCAAGGACAACCTGTCTCTCCAGTTGTTGCACAAATATCATATCGCACTGTCTAACCCTCCCCCAGACTAAGCGAACAGAAGATTTTCACTTATATTCCTAACTCCCAACCACAAGCAATGGACGAATCGTTTGCTCACGCGCTTCTAAATGGCTATCTTACATACTCGATGAACGACTAACCCAACTCCATTAACCGACTCAATCAATATTTTGACCATCTCAATTAGTCGATGAACTTTCCACTTGGAGAGGCTGTCAATCCCATCGTTCATCCCCAACAGACAAAAGGCACATTTCACTGACCTGTATCGACCTCCTCCTTGGCAACTCAGTCACTCTCAATCTCAACAAGTTCATAACTCCATCCTCTATACATAACCATTCCGTCCTCACTCCCCTCACTACCTCTTCCCTTTATCCCCCCCTACTCTTAACCCCTTATATTACTTCCCACCAAGCCTTTCAACAATTCGATCTCGCTCTCATATGTTTCTTACTCTCAAACCAACCATACATCGTTCCCCCCCTCACTCACCCTCCCTCTCTTACTCTATACACACCTCTCCTCTCATACCAGAAACGTCCGTCCACATAAATAGTACGTGTACCTTAAAAGCCAGCACCGAAAGAGATTCCAAACAGTCTCAAGGATGATACTCAAATATTCAACACAAACGAAAGCGACCAGACCGAGAAAGATGATCAGATAATCCTATAAAACAGGTGTCAAAAAGTTTCACCACCTTTCCATATCCACAGCATCATCCCATCCCCTTATCACACAACCCAAGTCCTCCCCCCCCCTTCTTCCCACCTATCGCCCACAACAACACCGCGCACGCTCCTCCAAACAAAGATAGTATACCCAGAAAAAAAAACACACATCGCCACCTTTTTTTCCAAACAAAATCCAAGCCAAGCCAAGCCAAGCCAAGCCATATCCCATTCCCCAAAACCCCCAAAACCCCCAAAACCAAAATAATAGAAAAAACCCAAAAATCAGGATATCCCCCCCTCACTGAATCCATATCTATTCCCCAGTTAACCAATCCCATCACCACCACAACCACCACCACAACCACCACTACCACTACCACTACCACTACCACCACAACCACCACCACCACCACCATCACCATAACCACCACAATCACCACCACCACCACCATCCACAACCCCACCTATCCCATCATCACAAAACGACCCCATCTTCTCTCTACCGCACTCCGCGAACCACTGTCCTACAAACATTCGCACCACCGAAACCATCCCAAACCCCCCCCCCGAGAAATCCGCCTCACGGAAGACAAAGATAAATGGTCCGATAAGTTTTGTATTGGCGCTAAACTACCTATGTTATTCTGATTGCTCGATTTCTGCTTTCAGCGAGGGGTTTGGTTGGCGCGGTTGGCTGTAGGTTTTGTGACAAGTGTAGTACTCGATGTTTTTCCAACATAGCCTTAATCCAAACGTGCTTAGGGAAAAGGGCTATGCTGGCACTCAACCCCGCAAAAACCGTCCTCGTCCTACGCAACCACCATGCACTTCACCGCACCCCACCAACCACCCACCCTTCCAACCCCCACCTCCTTAACCCTCTGAAGTCATCCACGCCCTCCCCGTCCATATCCCCCTCCCCACCATCGTCACCACCCTCACCCTCCCCCTCCCCCTCCCCCATCTCCTCCCCAAGACACAACTCCCCCAGCAAACTCCACAAATCCTCCCCCTCCCCCACCCTCACCTCCACCACCGCCGCATCCTCCCTCCTCCTCATCTCCTCTTCCATCTCCGCCACCCGCCTCGCCCCAAACCCTCGCTCGGACCCCGGCCACGGGATCTTGATCTCCAGGAGCTCCCAGTCTTCGCTTCCGGGGGCGGGTTCGCCCCAGCCGTTTGAGGGGATGGTGCTGTCGAGTTTGCGGAGTTTGGAGACGGGTTCAGTGGGTTGGTAGGGGGTTGGTGGGTGGGGCGGAGAAAGGGTGGCGGGGTGGGGGCGGTGGGGGAGGCGGTAGGCAGGGGCGGAGTCGGCGCGGCGTTTGCCGGGTGCGTTGGAAGGGGGCTGTGGAGGGGGATGGAGGTGTAAGTCTTCGTGGGCGATGGCGACGCGGTTGACGGTTAGGGGGTTTGGGATTGGATTCGGTGGTCCGTTCGCGTCCTCGATCGGTGGGCGATTTGAACCGGCTGCGGTCGGGGACTCATCGGCCTGGGCTAGGTCTTCGTGCTGCTGGTCCTCGGCGGCTGCTTGCTTTCTCTTCGAGCGCTTCACGGGAAGGGGCGCTTCGGAGGAGTCCCAGGTGCCGTCAGGGACTTGCGCTGTTGATGGCTCGTCTGGGTGTGCGGGGTCTTCGGGGTTGTTGTAGTACTGCTCCCAGGTGCTGTCTGCAGGATGGACCGGGGCAGACTCATGCTCAGCCTCGTACGGAGCGTCCGTATGGTTGTCATAGTCCCCGTCGCCATGGCCGCCGTGATCATCGTCGTAATTGCCAAAGTAGTTACTATGGTAGGATAGAGCGGCGTCTTCAGCATCCAAGTCGGCCGCAATCATTTGAGCGATCAGAGCTGCGGTAGCGTCATCGGGGTCGGTGGATGGGGATGCCATTTTGGGTTGTTGAGCAATTTCCGCGAAAGGTATACTTTGTGTTGCAGCGATATCTTTAACAGCACGAAAGATAGATAGGAAGATTGTAGCTAGAGGTAAAAGCTTTGAGTGTTGAGCCCTTGAGAGCGAGTTGTTTCTGATACTAGATGCGGAAAAGTAATTGATACCGTAGCAATGTTCAAGACGTAAAGTTGTATGATCTTTAGAGTATGGAGCTGAGGGCAAGGTGTGTTTGATAATTGCAAGAAGAATGATAAAGGGGTTATGTGAATATGCGAGAAGCGAGAAGCGAGAAGGATGTGTTGCGAAAGAAAGCCAATAGGGAAGGAGCTGTGAATCATTAAAAGCGTCGAGCGAATAAGGTAGGAACTGTGAATATGAACATGTGTCGGTTGCAGAAGAAAAGCGTGATCTATATTTCTTCATTCATTACTCAGAGGTTACTCTATGCCAGAAGCAAAGGTGTCCTCCACAACGGCAAACCTTCCGTTCGTTGATTTCAGCATTCCAAGATTTGGCTGCACGAATTGATAGCGATCTATAGGACAGGAGTTGTTGAACATATGTTTGGGGAGCAATCAGGCTGCACATATAATAGACGAGTGACTACCATCTGCCATGAGAAAGTAAGTGCTTGGATCCCTGGTCTTCCAGAAAAGAGCACTCGGATGCACATACTTTCTCGACGAGCATTGAAATCACAGAATGGGTAGAAGCACGAAGTGCAAGGCCTCATTGGTTGATGCGCATGCCAAAAGAAGTAGGTGCTTGGAAAGGGATGGAATCCTATCAAAGTATTGCTGTTTGCAATACGGACCGCATAGAAACCGAAGACAAGGTCCCGGCCAGAACGAGTCGCACCCGATAATTTAATCAATAAAAGTAGTACCACTGTCGCCCTCCACGCCTTCAACTCCTACCTAACGTTGACTTGCACTAGTCTACAAATCAATCAAGCTACCAGTCGCCTGGTTCTGGTTCTGATGTGGTTGCTGGCTACCAAAGGGATTGTTGCTTGTTTGCCCGAAAGGACTCCCTCCGAAGCCATTGATACCAGCGGGTCCTGTTTGTGCAGGTGCCATCCGACTCTGCTGCCCGAAAGCCCCAGCTGAAGCTTGTGGCTGTGGCCCGCCCGTAAATTGCTGACTGAAAAACGGGTTGTTGCCTGTCTGTGCTGCGTGCAATCTATTCAAACCTTGACCAGAGCTGTTGACAAAGGTTCCAGGCGCGGTATGCTGAGACGGGATTCGGAGGTCTCCTGTGTTGCCAAAAGTATCCATACCTTCACCGGATGCAAGTAAAGCGTTAAGACGGGCATGCTGTGGGTTTGGATCCTTCTGTGGCGTTGGAGGTGCTTGTGGTACCGAGTACGAGGAAATAGGATTGAATGATGATTGACCGAAGTTCGTAGTAGTGTTTTGCTCCGCAAGAGAGTTGAGAGACGGTGGCAGCTGCTGCTGTTGTGGTTGAGGACGGTTAAAGGACGAAGCAAATGGATTGTTAGAACCAGTAGGAGCAGGTTTGAGTGCGTCTGCTTGCGCTTGCTGATTAGTAGCCCAAGGATTGTGACTGCCAGCGACAGGAGAGCTGAGCGGCTGCTGCGGCTGCTGTTGGAATTGAGAACCAAAGTCGTTCGGCTGCTGTGCGTACGGGTTGTTCATGTTGTTGAAAGCGGTTTGTTGAGGCTGAATTGTCGACTGCGGCTGCATATAGTTTGCTTGTGGCTGTTGAAATTGAGACTGGTCAAAGCCTGTTTGTTGGGGTTGGAAGCCATTTTGATACTGAGTGCCTGTCGGCTGCGAGTATGCATTGTTGAGAAAACCGGTAGTCTGATGTTGCTGAGGTTGCTGATCGACCGGGTTCCCAAACCAATCTACAGCGCCTTGCTGCTGGTATCCTTGGTTGTAGCCTGTGAACTGTGGTTGAGCAGCAGGCGCTGGAGTATCATCAAACAAGGAAGAAGCGTTGCTTTCTTCTAGCTCTCGTCGCCGCAGTTCCTCCTCTTCTTTACTTAATTTGATCGCCTTGGCTAAGTCATCGTCATCAACAGGCGCCGCGTTACCCTTAGCTCTTCGCTTCTTGTCTTCTTCGGCTTCGTACTTGCTGGCCTCAAGCGCAAGCCTATACTCTGCATCCTCTTCATCTGTACCCTGCTTGCGTCGGTCAGGTCGCTGGCGTCGTGGGGTTGGAGGGTCGCTGCCGCCTGTGTAGCCAGATCCTTGGGGACCATATTCCTCAATACCAGTGACTCTTGATTTCCAGGTCTTTCGATCTGATCTCTCCGTGCGTAGGCGCTCTTCGTCGAGTACAAGTGAGGTAAGCTCTTTGGCCGACACACGTACTGCCTTTTGTCAGCTTCCTACAATCCTAACTTGATGGTCGAACAGACCATTTTGCCCAACATCCTTGCTATCGTCATCGACATACTGGAATTCTCGGAGGGTCTTGATAAGGTAGACGTTTTTTCGCGCCCAAGTAACCACAAGCTCTGATCCCTCATGAAGACAGTAGTCTAAAACTTTCAGTGATTTGAGAACATGGCGCCAGTTCTTGCCTTTGTCGTTCATTCGCTTATCTAACATGTCCATGATCTCATAGAAGTCATTGGAGCTTTTCAATTATCAGTAGATTGACCATCAATGTCACCCAAGAAACCTACCCATTGAAAGTTAACTGTGCGATCTCGCTCATATCGGTGCCAGTAGGACCCCAGGGATCATTGCTGGTTGCTTGAATTGGATCAGCCAAAGCTCCAATACCCTAGCAATCCGCTGTCCATACCATTTCGGACCTTGATCTGCACTTGAGAGTACCCCTTGGTGATATTCTTCACCCCACGGACGACCTTCGACATCCTAGCGCTGTTTGGACTGTTTCCTTCTCTAACAAACTCTTAGTATACGCAGAGCTGGAGGCGAAGAAAAGAGTGTCGGACGTGGTACTTCAGACAAGAGAAGAAGCCTTATTATCGGGAGTGCATTGAACGCGAGTATTGGCAGGTGATGAGATTGCGTCTATATAGCAGTTCATATGGCTTCTTTCGTATCTTCTCATTAATGAATGACACGGTAAGGCGGGTAAATTTGTCTGGAGTAGTGAATGGCTTTGGAGTTTGCGTGCGTAGGTTGCGCAATACTTGAGTTACACATGTGACGTTTAAGGTGAACAGCCTTCGTAATCGTCGGTGATGCGGCTATTCCGTACACTGACAGTATTCTAAGCTTGGCCACTCGGCGAAACCTTTGCCCGTAAAACTCCATCTCCATCTCCATGACTTGCACGGTACGCACGCATTAACTTACTTGGTACGTACTGTAGTATTTGGCGGTCCAGCACATCGGTCCTCTCAGAGTCCTAACTGTTCGGGATTGCTACCGAACCTGGCACCATGCCTCCTCGGCTTTCCCCTCGCTTTTTGCGACGCTTTTTGCGGGGCTATTGGCGGGACTTGAAGAAAGAATTATTGTCCCCGTTCAATCGCTTATGCGATTTTGCCACAGGTTCCGTTTTCTACCAATGTGCTAAGCATTTTGATTATGACGACGAGGAGAAGGCGACGAGGAGAAGGGCTTTACCGAGCTACATCAGCTGGCTGATACGCGACGCAATGCCGTCGAAAAGGAAGAGGCGTCGAACGAGGCGCAAGCAGAAGTTCAGGACACGTGGTCTAGAAGTCAAATACATTACATGCTCAAGCGGTAAATCCTACTACTGGAAGAATTGCCAACGGGGTAGAATATCTGTTGACCTTCCGACCATTCGATTCTCTGTGGCAACATCAATCTATGAGCCAATCCTCGGATCAATGACCTATGGTAGACAATCACCTATGCAAGCTGTTTGAATCTTAGCACCGACGTGCCCCAGAACAGTCGAGTTACGGCAGAAGTGGGTGATCTACTACACGTGGGTAGAGTTAAGAAGTGGACTTCTGCAAATGGCAATACGTATTGGACTGTCACAAGCTACTCACGTCTTCGCTGAGTGTGATCTACCATCAGGGTGTCTAGCTCTGCAGGACTTGGACTGAAAGATACTTCGCGTGAAAGTCAATGCTTTACATGGAAAATAAGAGTGGAATGATGGTAGTCACAATTTCCCTGTACCAGTGAGTGTAAAAAGTCGGGTTACAACAAGCGGCGAATTGTTGTCTCGGCAAAGCCGATTTTTCTACCACGACTTTCTGCACTCACTGGTGCTGTCGGGCACTCCTGATGTAATCTCACCTACACAACTGCTGTAGTTAGGGATGGCTCATGAGCATCGAGTACAACGACTCGTGCTTTCGTGGGTCTTCTCATTCCAAGTGCCAATCCAGTACCTTGGCAGAGGCCCGCTTAGACGTTTATGATCACATCAATTATGTCAAAGATAAACAGAGTGGCATCATCGGTGGCTCTGAGCCACGCGGACTTATGCCCTGCAGAGTCTGACAGACGCTCCCTGCGGTAACTGGCAATGTAGTGCATTGCGCTTATGCGAATTATTGTGGCGGCTGTACCTGTTTTGATTAAGTACCCAAGCCAGCCTTCGAATGCTTCGTTATTTTATTGTGCTGAATGCTATTGAAATCGTCCCTACTTGGCTTATCACATCTTCAAAAGACCATGTTTCAGCTCACAATGTACTCGTCTTGATTTTCTCCACACGCCTAGCAATAAGTGCTGCAGTCAACTTACCAGTGGAGTCTTCGAGTCCACTCAGTTTGACGTCTCTCTATCAACCGAATCCAGGGCATTCTGAATGTTACTGTACCGACTCTGCAAGCTGGACGATCCCGGGGTTCGTTAGAGAAGATTGTCAGGATGCTACTGTTCGCATGTACGTAACCGAGGTTGTGCGGCTAGCGATTGTGATGTTGGGTGACCTTCCTACTTATATTCCGGGAGGTCGTGCGAGTTTCCACAAAACCGACATCGCTTCTTTCTCAGAACTTTTTGACGCTGCAGCATTTGTATCTGCTCGGTGCCTTGGAGATGACAGATTGGTGGGCTGGTTTCAGAGTGGTAAGATATGGAGCATTCTTATCAACGTTCGACATCTCGGACGTCTTGGGACGCTTCGTTGACCATGCTTAATCAAAAAGGTACGAGACGAAGCATTGGCGTCCTTCTATATGCTACAGGCTCAGATATTGGCCGCGAAATCACAATAATAGCGAGGTCGCAGAATACGAGATTGAGTCGAATATGAACGCTGAAACGCAAAGACAAATGTTGTCAGCAGAAAAATGATTTACTTCAATTCCTTCCTCATGTGGTGAGCTAGATGCTTACATAGTGATTAGCGTTGGCTACAGGGACTGGCTCGCAAAGGTGAATAGTCGTTCCTTAGGGGGTAAGAAACCGGGACTTTGGGCATGTCGCCGAGCAGAAACTGGATCGAAGCCCCGGAAAGCTCTGCAAGCTGGCTGGTCGATGTAAAATTATGTTGGGATAGCTCGTCCTGGTGCCCTTCCCCTAAGAAATATATCGCAGTGCATCTGTCCATGTCCTACTGAATTGGAGCATGCGAACGTGAAACGCTAAAACCTAGATCCAGCGTTACCCAAGTTCCCACTTACAACAACCACAAGTATCGCAGCGCTCGCAGCCGTAGCTGCAAAGGTCTTAGCTTAGCAAATCTTTCCGAAAAGGCCGACGCTGATGGCGAAAGCCCGAGTGAAGCTTGCCATCATCCACCAAGACGCGGTTGCGGAATTGATCAAACAAGGACTGAGCATTGCCCCCTATCCATCCATTCCTCCGCATCGGCGAAGGTAGCATGGTGTCGGTAGAACTCGCTCAGAAGGTTCGTTCAGATCTGTATCTGGTCAGCGCCTTCATTTCATTGTATGCGTCGGTATGGTACCTGCCATTTAATTTTGGTTGGACGGGATGGATGGCTGAAGTGAGAATCGGGATGAACGGTCGCGAAATTAGAGTCAATGCCTTCCCTGGGTATAGGAGTGTCTGGGAAACCTCGTCGGACTCATTTCAGAGCTGATAGCTAGGAGACCATGTACGGTGGGTACCTTTTCCTACCCGAAGGATAAGTAGCATCTGATGTTGACTGGCCATCTTCAAGTCCATGGACATAATTGTCAAAGGTTGTGCGAACCCATTCTTGCATCGTAAATGTATTGGGGCATGAAGACTGCGCCGTTGGAGACTGTGAGACGCCAGAATCCGGGCGACGACAAAATAGAAGGCAGCATCGACAGGGAACGTCTTTAGAGACTCTAGGATATATGTACTAGTCTATCTGCCAATACCTTCAATCCAAAAGCCCTCGCTTGAGTTGTCCTTTGTGGTTTTCCTTATGCCAACAAACTTCTAGCCGACATCAGACCTCAACCTCCTCCTCCTCCTTCTTCTTCTGTTTCTAATTCCTTTTGGAAGCTGGCTTCTCTGTTGTCGTTGACATCTCCAGGGTCATTGGTGTAATTCATCGCTGCTTGTCTGACTGCTAGGTCCCTGCGCTAAGACTTGATCCTCAAATCGCTGTGAGAGTCCAGAGAGCGTTGATAATTGTGGCTCAGACTGCTGAGAGCGGAGGTCGTAACTAGAGTCACCGGTATTGCGTTGCTTCCGTCTGGACTGAGGAGATTCCCTCGCATGCTCCCTAGAGCGCTTGACTTGGGCCCCATGGTCCACTAAGGATGCCTCAAAATCCTGAAGGTGGGTAGTTGTGTTAGAATCCTCGGTTAGTGATGTTCGAGACTCTTCGGTAGGCGCTTCGATTGTATAGGTACCATCTGATATTGCATCACTGGCGGGGCTGGAGGCTTGTGGGAACCCTGGATCGGCAGCGGTATGATGTATATCGACTCTCTCGTTTGCGCGCCTGATTGCCTCATCCCTCTGCTTCTTTGCCCAGTCCCTAGCGTTTCGGTAGGCGGCAGCACCTTGTCGGAATTGTTCAGTGTTACCAGTCATGGCCCAACAGTTGAGCTGATGCATGTAATACTCAGGTCGATTTGAAGGATCAGTCGGCTGAGAAGGGTGGATGGTAAACATCTTGAGGGTGCCGCCATGGTAAATGGACGAAATGGTAGAAGCATTATTGTCAAAGGTATGTTCCTCTTGGCCGTATGACTGTAGGCTATGCATACCTCTCGCTCCTAGTGTACCGTCATAGCTCGCTTGCCTGCCAGCCACCGGTAAAGATCCATCCGGTCCCTTTGCTGCCACGAAGAAGTTCGGCGCTATGGGAAGATCGTCTTGTGTTGATGGGATGATATGACCACTGAGCTCATCACGCACCCGCCGATCAAGCTGTTCGGGACGCGCGCCGTAGTATATATCTGGATTGCCAGGTACAAGCGTGCCATCCGTAAGATGGTCGAGGTTTGTGAATGGGATCCCTCCCGAAACGCATTTGGCGTCCCTGATATCTCCTTCGATGATTGGAATTACTGATGTTGTCACTTGCTTCTCCTTCACTGCATCTGCATCTGCTTGTACAAATTCCGCACGCCTTTCTTCTGAGAATTTGGATGGCGAAAGAGAAGCCCGCGGTTGTAAGAGTCGTCGATTGATCTCTTCCCAGTTATTCGGCTTTGCTGGCACCCGACCATCTGGGTGCCTATACGCATGTGGGAAGACACTACCATCAACGAGATTCTGTTGGAAATTTCGATTGTACGGTCCAGTGCTTTTGGTGGTGTTTGTGGAGGGTCTGTTATTCGAAGCGGATCTCGAGTTCAGTCTCGAAACGCGGGAATTAGATGGTGAGCTCATCGCTGGGTTTAGAGGATTTGAAGGTTCTGGAAGCTAGAAATTGGTCAGCATTGAGCATAGCGACTATATCATCCACGTACACCTCGAAGGTCCGATAGATCTGGACCGCCGTGTCTCGTAGTCTGCTTTATATTCTTCAAGTCCTTCGCTCCACAACCGTGAATGTACTCAACGGCTGGTATGATAGGCCGGCAGCTCTTCTTCAGCTCAGCGAGCACACGCTGAGGAACTGGTCGGTGCGGTCGTGAGTAGGGCGGACGGGAATCTAGAGCCGCTTGAGTGTTCCTCCGATCTAACTCTTGTAAAGCACGTTTGGTCAAGTCAATCTTGGACAGGTTGTCCCAGAAAGCTGGTGGAATTTGGGTTCCGTCAGGATGACCGTGCTTTTGCCTCTTGGAGGCGTGTTGTAGAGTTCCGCTGTGCTGAGGCGTGAGCCGCTCTGAATTGCGGCGCTTGCGCAGGTTGGAGAGTTGCGCCTCGGGCATATGGCATCTAGGTGTCGCAATGTTCTGCTGAGCATGAGAGTGAATGTACGGAATAAGTAAGAATGTGGATCGAGGTCGCTTGTTCCTTCCGGGGTGGGGGGCTGAATTAGTCAGCCCCCACCACTATTTAGTTCCGCTCGCTTAGAATGAGCTTAGTGCGGGGTACGGATATTCGATACTCCTGTGCTACCCATTGAACTTCATTTCAAATCCAAACTGGTGACCGAGCTGGGGACCTTCAAGTGACCTTGCACAGGAAGTGTTTTATTAAGTGATCTGTATCTGTTCCAGTGCTTGTTCCGATGTTAATTTCGGTGTCAATTTCCATGATGATGATAAGTAGCTGTGGCTTGGGATTTGGTTTTAGTGGGTATGGTTTGCTATGTAGGTCTTGAAATCGGGCGTGTTTTTGCTTGCTTGCTTGCTTACTTGCTTGCTACATAGCTATTGTTCTTGTTCTTGTTGTTGTTGTTTTTGGCTTCGTGTGTGTGTATGTGTGGGATTTATTTTGGGGATCTTACATATATCTGGCAGTTAAGCTTTTTGCTTTTTTCTTCTTGGAAGTGTATGGGAAAGGGAAAAGGTGCAGTTCGGTTCAGTTAAAAGGAGGATTTCTTATGGCTTAAAAATAATGGTGCCGGCAAAATGGAAACGGAAGTGATACAAACAACAAGTGCGAGAAATCTCCGTCGAATTGGACACTTCTTCCACTTGAAAAAAAAAAAAACCTCTGAGCTTTTTGCGGCCATCTTGTCGGTTGAACCCTTTAAGAAATCTATTCCCCCAACAACCGCGATTGCCCTATTGCTTGCTGCTTCGCACCTACCGCCCCCCAACAACAACTTCATGCCCCGGAAACCTCGCTTCATACTCCAACGCCAACCTCACCCCCATCCCGGGATTCAGCTTCACCTCCCACGCGACTTCACCTCCTTTCCTCAATGTCGCCGTCGCCTTGCCCCACTCCCCACCCTTCCCATCCACCCTCGCGCTCTTCGCCAAATCCTCGCCCCGGACGACTGCGGCACCAGTCTTGGCGCTGTTTCCTTCAGCGACAAGGCCCTTGGGGTGAAGAATATCGACTTTGAGGCGCTCGTCCTCGCTAACGGGCACTTGATCGAGCACGAGCCCCTCGACGGCGGCGTTGGCTTTGGTGTTGGTTACCGTGATAGTGCGCGTATAGACGCATGACCCTTCCTTTTGGAAAAGCCCGGACTCGCTGCGGCGGACGATTGGTTTAGCGTAGACGACGTTGACGGCGGGGTCGACGCCGAGGCTGAGGTTGAAGCTCTCGCCGGCGCTGCAGCGGGGGAGGGAGGTGTTGCCGAGGAAGGTGCCGTCGAGGGTGAGGCCGGTGGCGCCTTTGAGAAGGGTGATGGCTGAGGTATTTCGAAGTCTTGCTTTTAAAAAGGCGGCTGCGCGGAGCTTGGGCACTAGCACGTATGATAGCTGGATATCTTTGACTGCAATCGATGCGATTCTATGCCTTCGGGTCGTGGGGCTGGGCGGGATTGTGCGTGTGCCGGGGACGTCGTAAGTAGCTGTTAGCCCGGCTTCTTCCCAGGAGGATTCCTGAAAGGACAGTATTGGGTCTGGGACAGCGAGGGTAGCGACTTCTTCGTCGAGGTCGTCGATTTCGGCCTCTATTTCGGCGTTGCTGCTTCTGTATCTGTTGAAGTCTCCAGCAGGGGGGAAGCTGCAGGTTTGAGGGGCTTGTGTAAATGAGTTGCTGGCGACCATTTTCCTCTTGGAAGCCTTAGCTGATTGCATCTGTGTTTGTGTTTGATATTGCAATGACTGTTGGTGTTGTTGTTGTTGTTGGTGCGGCGCTTTTATTTGCGACATTTGTGCTGGCGGCATCATTTGAGGCACTTGATGTGGAGCCTGCATTTGCTCGTTGCGAGCCAACGCTAGCCTTTTCAGATTCTGGTTTTCGAGAAACTGCAACTGCAGTGGGAAATCCTGGTTGGGGTTTGAATGTATTTTGACTCGATCGTGGCTATTTAGCCCAAACAGCTCATTACGATGCTGGCTGGGATTACTCGCAAACTCATCCTGGGCTTTGTGCTTGTATTCTTGTTCGTTACGACTGTAAAGCGCCTGCGAAAGGTCGCCTTTACCGGCATTTTCGGTTTTACCGGCGTTTTCGGTTTTACTAACGTTCTTTTCCAGCCGAATATGCCATGGTTGCATGCTTGGGATCGGTTCGCCAAGACCTTGGAAGGAGGTCTGAGACGTAGAGAGGATGACCTTTGCATCGCGCCACGTCTCGGAGGTGGCATTGTAGAACTCTGCGCGATAGATGATCAGGCCGGAGCTGGTCGTTGTTGTTAGATTGAGATCGTATCGAGGAGACCAGGAAGCTGAGTAGGTAACGTAGGACATGGACAGAGAAATCCGGCAAGAATCTGAAGCTGTTTCCGGGCCAGAACCACTTGAGGCTTTGAGGGGCGACACAGCAGGCTTTACTAGGCTGTCAGTCGATCCCCGGCGTGAAGACGCAGGCGTCAAGTCAGAATTGGTATCGAGGCTGAGAACGACTCTATACACCTTTTTCGGCCAGAATTGAATACGTTCCATTTGAAGACGCTTCTTTGCCTCTTTCTTTTCCTTGGCCGCTCTTTCTCTCTTCTCCTTTTGCTTGAGTCTGGCGTTCATGGCTTTTACTTTGTCCTTGGCTGCAGCCTTGCGAATTTTATTGCTCTGCTTGATCACCTGGGCTAGTTTCTTGTCAAGCTTCTCAATCATGATTTCGCTGGAAGTGTAGTCGCCAGCAGCCTTCTTGCGCTCGGTGCTGTAGACGCTAACGCAGTTCTCGAGATTATCTGGACGTGACGTCGTTACACTGAGTCCATAATTCTCGAGAATAGTAAGACGACCGGACGCAGAGTTTTTTTCTTCACAAGCTTTTCTGTGTTCGGCCATGATCGATCTGAGTTCTCCGTCCAAGGCCTTCACAGCTTCCGATTCTTTCTCCGATCCGCTGGCGTCGTTTTCCGACTCGTCCGATTCCTCGCAATCGGATGGATAGACATCCTCGAAGATGTCCCGATTTGTAATGAGATCAACAGTCATGTCAGTAATGGTGGCTGATCCTTTACCGTCAACCTTGATGGAGCTCTCATCTGCAGTTGGAGTGAGCCCATAGATGGTGATTTCATTGGCACCAGGCTATCGTATCCGTTTAGCATGCGTTCAATTATGCTATTACTGAGATGAATGAACATACCTTTAGAACGATTTCGTTGACATCTCTAATCACATGAGCTCGCGCAGGGTACAAAGTCACAGACCTGGTCGACAGGTTACGAATCGAGAACTCCTGCTTGTAAACGTTTCCTTCGGCCATATTGCTTTTCACAAACGTGCCTCGATCACAAATTGTAATGGCTGATTACAAGAGATTTCTTTGATCAAAATCGAGCAGCCTCGCGGAAGCACGTTTTCTTTCGCAAGAGTCAAGCAACTTTCCAAGATTCAAAACAAGAGAACTATCCCTGCAGCAAGTCGCGACTCATTTGAAAAAGCACAAGCAAAATACCATAAAGAAAGGAAGATAAATGTGCAGCAATGATACGGAAGATGTTTCTTTTATCCTACTTTGGGTAACATGCTAGGCGGCAGGATTTCAAGGCAATTCAAGGCAGCCAACCGAGAGTGCCCATCGACGAGTTACCCACGGATCTTGGATAGGTAAGCGTCCACGAAAAGAGTAAGACATTTTGCCAAAAACAAGAGCGGCCCCATGCACCAAAGAGGTATATTGGTGTCCAGAGACACATTGATTGCGACAGCCTGTTATACTCATACTCGAAAGACAATTCTCCTGTACGAGGTCAAAAAACTAATTATTCGGAATGGCCTCCGTACCGCAACTGCACTGCCACGAAAATCAAACGAACACGCAAATAGCCAAATGTAATGACAACAGCATCAATAATACGTAGAAATGTTAGATGATATGAACTATAATATATATCTATCCATGAAAGTGATTGGCACCCTGTTTAAGAATAATCTGATTCATCCGATGCTTCTGATTAATAATCAAAGGATTAATATTCTTTTCTACAAGTAGTATGGTTTGAATTTTTGAATTCTTGTGGGTATGAAAGCTTATCTAATCAACTACGTTAGCCCTACGGAGGCCAATTGCGGATTCCGAATAATTAGTTTTTTGACCTCGTAAGGTCTTCAAATACTATCGCAGCCTTGATCAACACGACGCAATGCTTAGTAATCCCTTATCCTAGTGCAAACCGTCGACCAATCACTTCCCCCTCACTTCCCCCTCAATTCCCCACCCCACCCCTTCCACCACTTCTCCGCCCCTCTATCTCCCTCCCCACCCCCCCCTCCCCCGCCTCCTTCTCCTAAAACCCTTATCTGGAGGGGTTCCAGGGGTTGGATATGATGGAGCGCTGAGTAGGTGGGGGCGGGAGTGTTCTGATTTAGCGGGGAGTTTGCGGGCCTTCTTGTTGGGGGGGCTGGGCTGATGGGGTTCTTGGACTGGAAAGGGGCTGATGAGTACACGATCTGGTGGAGCGACTGTTGTCATCTTTGCATTCTTACGTCCCTTGTGATGTAAGGGGCGCTGGACGGAGAGTTAGGAGCGTGTACCCGGGAGGCTGCTTCATTTAGCTGGAGCGAGCACGGGCTTTTTGATGTATAATTCGCTGCGCAAAATGTTGTATGTCTAACTTTAAAATATCGTGCACTGCGTATAGCGTACAAAATTAATGGCAATCCCTTTTGCCAAGACCACATCAGGATTCCGCTCAGCGAAATGACAGGAATAGAAGCACATCTGGTGGTACAAAGATCGACTTGAGAAATTTAGCTGTGAGGGGTATAAATCTAAAGACAGCAAGAACATATCAGGATCCGCAATAAACAAAGCACAAGCCGTCATACATGTGGTGCCCAGACCTCACCACCAACTAGGCGCGGCTTTGTCTCGTAGTGATCTGGTTCTGAACTCTGGGGCCGTCGGAGATTCGAGTTCGGATAGTAGAGATGATGGGCCGGTGCACCATACGGAGGCTCGGGGTACATGTACGGCTCACCGTGGCTCGGTGAGCCCATACCAGGATGTACTGGTGATTGCCAACCCACACTGCCCAAATGTGGACTGTCACCAGCACTTCCCCCTCGTCGGTTCTCGTGGTGTGTAGGTGGCTCCAAGATTTGCGGCGGACAGTACATTGAAGGATATGAAGTGAGAGATGGTCGATGCTGATTGCTGCCGAATGATGAATAGGACGGCGATGGGGCAGAAGGTGAAGATCGAGGGCTCGGTTGTTGTAGGTCGCCGCGTATGTGATGCGGTAGGGAGCCATTAGGCATGTAAGAGAAGTCGCTAGTTTGACGATTTAGCGTTGGCATTCGTGGAATCCCATTCGAAGGCGACATCGAGACGGTACGTAGGCTTGGTGAAGGTGTAGATTGGGCTGAGGCAGTATCGGAGTAAGTGCCGCCGTCGGATCCTGTCTTTTGACCGCTTCCAGAACTTCGCGACGCAAGGACCGCCGCGGTTGCAGCTGCTGCTTCTTCCACGGTACCAGTATGGTGGTTCTGATGTCGGGTCAAGGTCGTTCGTCGAGTAAACGTCTTTTGACAGTCTGCAAATGGACATTTGTAAGGTCGCTTTCCAGAATGAATGCGACGGTGTCTTGCGAGGGAGCTTGAATCACTGAAAGGCTGTTCTCGTTATTAGTATTGTATTGAATCTGTGTAAAAGCAGGGCACTCACCTTTGAGCAGCGCTCGCACATGTGAGGCTTCTCGCCTGTGTGAACTCGAGCATGCACGGTTAAAGCAGATCTCTGGATGAATTGCTTGCCGCATCCAGGATAATCGCACTGATGGGGTCGAACGCCACTGTGGATACGTTCTATGTTGGGTGTTATTAGCCTACAACATCGCAGAGTCAAAACAGGCAATGCTTACCATGGCGAGCAAGATCACTCCGCCGTGCAAATCCCTTTTTACAATTGGTGCAAGCAAAAGCCTTCACGGTGTCGCCGTTGCCAGCAGAACGATCCATCTCGTGATTTGACTCTGACTCATGGGAATGGCCTTCCTGGTGTTGTTGATGAGGGTATCCGTTCTCAATACCCAGGCCTTGCGGTATGTAGGTGTTTGTAAGCATTGGCATTGGCTGTTGCATGTGAGACGATGAAGAATAGTGCATGCCATTTGGGATGTTGGGCATGGCTTGCAATGGCTGCGCGGATCTTGATGAATAACCAGAAGAATGTTCGGAATTATTGTCAATCTCGGAGCCAGCTTCTGATGCGGTTCGGCCATGAGTCTGTGCAGCTTGAGCAAGATGCAGTTGGAGTTGCTGTTCTGCGGCTGCCACAGCAGAAGGCCCTTTGGTATTCAGCATGCCGGTGATATCCATGGTGGTTTGGAAAGATGACGAATTGGAACGATAGTGGGGGCGAGAGAATAAATCTGCGTACAGCAGCCTTTTGATCGTACAAAAAGGCTGTGCACGGTCAAGCCTTCGTAGCGGGTCCAAGCTGCAAGGAGTTGATTTTGGGTCTCAACTCGGGTTTCTACTGGCATAAGAATGCTGGACTTCCTGACTGCTCAGATTTCGTGCAGAGCTGGACGCCCATTGATAAATTAGTAAATGCGAACCAAGTCAGAACATGCGAGTGGTTAAGATTACATGAACCAATAGCCTTATGGAAATGGCTAGGAAATCAAAAGAAACAAAACGAGAAGTGGCAAATTATTGCTCGAAAGTATGGTAGATCCACCATTACTTTTATGTGATAATTTGACGAAGAGAAACTTGACGTACAAATGGCGCGGGGCTTAACAAACCTGGTACTCACACCGGGATATTGCTTTCAGGTTGTCGTCTGACTCTGCTATGACTAGCAGATGGTTCAGCATGCTGTCTTGTAGCAGATCGTGCATTACAGACTTACAGGTGCGTGATAGCAACCGGTGGATTCTTTACCCAGGACAATTCACCGATATGGCTTTGCTTATGCTCGACTTGGATAGAGTGAATCCTCGAGCACCGTAAGATAACCGTCGTCCAACCCCCGTCGTCGTCTCCGAGTAATCTTGCTGTAGTGATTCCTAAAATGCGGTGGTGCTTAGAAACTGTCTCAAACGATGACGCCAGCGCTGCTTCCCGCCGGTGAACCACGGTTTCGGTGTCTGAAGCAGCGTCTTTGGATAAAGTATCACGGACAGGTGCAGAAACCGGTGCTCGTTCCACCAGTTTGTCCGGGTTGACTCCCACGGTGTGCGCGCTGTTCTTCACCGCATCCAGTCTCGTATGCAGTCTCAGCTCTTGGAAGTAGGAGGTTGCAGGTTGGGCGTGTGCCTCTGGCTTGGTTGAGCGTTCAAGGAAGGGCCGATTGTTGTGTCGCGACTTCCTGTTTCGGTCCGATCAGTATTCGCCAACGAGTGGGGCTGTGAGTATTCACTCACGCACAATTCGGTGTGTGTTTTCTTATATCAGTGCCGCAGAGATTCCTGCAACGATAAATCGAACAGTCCAAGTTGTATCCCGAGGTTTTAATTGCAATTGGGCATTGATGAGGCACTTTGTTGTCGAAAGTCGAGGGTAAGTGGCGGTAAGTCATGTACGTTAAGGTAGGTAGGTAGGTAGTGGGCGATTCCCTCGTGCTTGACTAGCGGGAGATTTGTGCGAGGCAGCCTGGCAGCCGACGCTCAATTTGATGGAATCGATAGGGCAGTCCCAGTTGGCGGGAGTGTGGAGTGTGGAGTGCAGATGCAGATACTACATGCTACTACTGCTGACTGGTCCAAGTCCGATCAGAAAGTCAGAGCAATAACAACAATGTAACCAGTAGTCGGTGAGATTGACGATTGTATCATTGTCTTGTTGTCTTGTCTATAATTAACTGGCAGTAGTGGATAGAAGTACCGTAAGTACATATGATGGTGGGGCGCGGGCAAGAAGGTATGTAAATATGATTGTTTGGTTCATCGAAGACACGAAGAAGCAGAAGAAGCGTGGAAGGCTTCCAGAGCGTGCTTCCACAGCTTCCAAAGCTTCTAAAGCGTCCACACCCTCTCTCCCATCCCATGCACTGTTGATCATCTTAGAATTGCCCGGTCCTTTTTATCACTGGAAGTACCAGGGAAATCAACCAGCCATCCTTGCCGGCAGCATGGCTGCACAGACTTAGCGCAACTCGTTGATGCTGGTGATGCAGGAGCGGGAAAAGGAGAGCCATACGTGAGCCCTTGAACGACGGATCCAATCTGCTGCCCGTTGCATTCGTGGTCCAAGTCCTGCCAATAGAGTAACTCACATAAACTTACTTTTCTCTGACGATCCATTCCTCTGATCCAAGTATCTACACAATTACCCATGGCAACTCATAAACCGGCGGATGATGCATTGGTAGACGGAGGTACTGCGTCCGTTACACAATAAGGCAGTCGCCTCGTCCTCCCCAAGACGGCCTTATTCGGCCGCACATGACACGGGCTGCGAGAATCCTTGTTCAACATTTTTGAACCTCCCCCCCCCCCCCCCAACAGAGCGCATCTTGACAAGAAACACTCCCTTAAAGCGGTCCAATACTGATGCGCACCGAGCGAGCGCTTATCTACCAACTCAATTCCTAAAGGAGGTGCATCACACGATTCGATATTGATGTCAGACGTGGGGTCATATACGGAGCAGATGGATGCCTACATGTTGGTTACCATGGTTCCTTGACCCACCCCAACATGAGGGCCATTGTTCGCTTTTGACGCGCACCATCACCGAGGAGAGAACTTGGCAACTTGGCAACTTGGCACATTGGTCCCTAATCCCTCGTAACGCGGTACTCTGCGACATGGGGATTTGAAGATTGGACTGGTGGAAATTGACGGCTTCGATGAAGACGCAATACTGCATTTCGTTCTTCGTATCAGTCGCCAAGAGTTTCAGGTACTCTGAGGCGCATCGTTTGACCGATGAAAGACATGTCCTTGTCATGGCAAACGCCAAACTAGTCCTACTCCTTGGCTCTGTATCACAACGAGCATTTTCGGCTTGTCTCGGGATACCACTGAGATATGCGCCTGAAGTATCACAGGGAACAGGGAATCGCCTTTGTTTCATGTCATAAATGACCCTTAGCAATCGTCGAGATGCTGGTGATGACATCTTGCGGTTTTGTGGGTAACAATCTTTGAGGCTCTCCGAACGTCTGGACGAAACAGGACAGGTTCTACATAAGTTACACGTTCATTGTCATTGCTACTATATAATCATAAGGTAAAGCCAGACGCGGTGGTAGATTCTCTGTTTGGGGTTTCGATTAACCACGACAACTCACGCCACATCACTCTTCTATTTACGGCCCTGGCATGCACTACGTCCCGTCCTCCCGCATGGATGTCCACTGCACCTTTACACGTTTGGATGGACAATCAACGCTCTCGAATTAGGTAAGAAAAACGCTAGAGCTTCATGATATTAGTGTTTACCCATTCTCTTGGACTGCGGCTAGATACAATACTGGGATTCTCAACTCCACATCATAGAAAAGCAACAAATCAGTCATAACGGTGCGTAGTTGATGGCTGCGAATGCCTCCCTAGGATCTGTCAGACTGCAGCGATACCGTTTTGCTCGCTGTTCCGTCTCCTTCTCAATCTTGAAAATCCCCCATACGCTCTAGTGCGAGAGCCTAGGTATCAAAATATAGTTCGATATTGACCACTTTGCTTGTGGAACTGTATTCGTACACTATCGACACGAAGCCGCGGCTGGCTAAGTGTGGAACAATTGCGTTTCAATATCACAAGATCTATAAAGTTTGAGAGCACGAGATCAAGTCTCTGTATGAGTGTCACTTGACACTGTTTCCAATCTCTTCGTTCTTGTATCTTGAGCGAATCGACTCTATCTGCGTTATGTATTCATTCATATTTCTAAAAAATCATTCACATTCATCATTCGTAGGCTCGAGTATCGGTCCATTGAGCTGCAATGGTGTATAAATGGATATTTCACTAAAATGAGCCGGTTATGAAGGTTTGCATGTGTAGACTCATAGGAGTGCTGATGTGACTTTATTAGCCCTACATTACCTATAGCTGACGTACGTTGATGCTCTCTTCTTTCAAATTTTTCTGTCACTGCATTTGCTCTTTGTATAGGAGTATATCCTGGGAAATACCGATACTGGATTTGTATCTTATTCATCGAGATGGAGATTGAGTTCGCCCTACGACCCAGAAATCCAGATAGCACCCCTTCATCTGCTGGTATAAATGGAACCAAATTAGATCATGGGGCCATAGAACCGAAATAGGAATTAGGACGGTCGGGAGTTATGCAACGAGCTCGACAGAAAGAAGGTTGTTTGTCTACGGCAGATCTCGATCGTACAAGTGATGAGACTCTATCTGGCTCGGTTGCGAAGGATATCGCATGAGGAGCCCTGATTCCATTACCAAATCAAGATTTCTCCGATATCTGGGCTCGATTGGTTCAGCCTTTGGACGTAGATTCGCTTAAATAAGATATTACCGATTTCACCAACGAATTTCTCGGACCATGTATTTTTTTGAGCCATGAAACGGTATTTCTAGAAGGGCGTATCACAAAGTACATCACTCTCAAGTGTGCTTGGGGTGGGAAATAAGACATCAGCGAAGAACGTGTAGCTTGTCGAGAGTCCACCGATTACTACCACGGCTATCGCTTACCGTGTGAAGATATGGTGTGCCCAGAGTGTTTCTGCTGTCGCTTGCTGATGGCCATCGAACAAGAGTCTTCCTACCCTCCGAGCTGTTGCGCACAAACGATTCATTTGGACAAGCTTCGCACCTGAGATCCAGGAGGATATTATCAAAAGATACAAAGGAATGGAAAAAGAACATTCCGCGACTGGCCGTACCTACTATTTTTCAACCTACGTGCGGTGCTTTCATCGTTCCTTATCCCGCGCTACGAGGTCAGTTCGCTCGTTGTGATGCATGCGGAACGAATGCACCACCTGCAAGAAAGCCCAACACCCCGGGGAGAACTGCCCCTTGGACAAGGTTAAAACGTAATTTTCGAGATAGCCCGGAAGAACGGGTGGAAAAGCTGCCATAGATGTGGTGTATGATTGAGCGGAATGATGGCTACGATCACATTATGTATATCCTTTATCAGAAACACGTTCCAGGTTCAGACTTAATGTCTCATAAGTGCTATTTCTGCAACGCGCACTCCTGGCACAGATGCGGAGAGGAGGGGAGGAAATGCTTCTGCGAGGCAGATTAGCTAGACGACAAGTAACATCGTCTAGTGAAGATGCTGATGAGCAAAGATACCTATGTAGTGAAGAACCAAAAGCTCTAACAGAAGATTTTGAGAATTTCCTTGGAGCGAAAAAGCCCGACCGAGCACAAGCTACTGCCATGAACCAAATAAACCTTGCCGGTAAACGGAAACCGCTGATATCGTATCCCAAGGCTTTTCGCATCCACTTCTCCCAGCGCTTCAAAGTCGACAACAACAAAAATGACTCCCGAAAAAATTCTCTTTGACACCCATGCAACCCCCCACCTCACCAACCTCACCATAACAACCCCAACGATCCTCAATCCCTCCCCCATCTCAAACCCCCATCAATACATACCTCACCACCACCACCACCACCACCAACCAACCACCACCACCACCAACCACCAACCAACCAACCACCCCCCTCCACCCCATCTCTACCCCTCCAAACCCCGTCGCGCGCACCAAGCGCTGATCCTACCATACATTTCCATAAAAATTTTCGCACTCCGCAACTTTGTATTACAGTAGTTATCTTCTACATATGCACAATCTCTTGATATCTGCTCATTCATTAAGGTATCCCTTTTTTTCTTTTCTCTTTTTTTGGTCCTGCTGCTGGTGGTGTATTCGGTTTAGTGGGGTTGTTGTGATTTGCTGGAGTCTTGGTTGGGGGGGGGGATTGGGGGGTACGGTGGTGAGCGAAGAAGGGGGGGGGGAGCTAAGGGGGAGTGAAGTGTATATATCTAAAAGCCCAAAACGGGGAAATCGCAAGGCTGCATTTCTTTTTCCATGAGTCCCATGGCTGTTATAGCGAGTTGTTTTTCATCCTAGCAAAGAGCCACCGCCGCCGCCACCACCACCACCCTCGCCTATCTCCGCATCTATCTCCTCTCCCCCATATCTTCTAAGATCATGCAACCAAGACTAAGCTGACGAACCATCCTTGAACGCAAACCCCTGCAACGAATCCGAAACCAACTTGATCCCCTTGACCGTCAGCGCCTTGCCCTCCTCCATCGCCATCGACTGGGCCATTTTCATCGTATTTTTAATCTACCCGAAAAAAAATCGTCAGCATCGACTCGAAGATCCAACGTCGGCCATATGCGACTCCCAAGCATCGAAAAGAAAAAGAAAGTAGATTAGATATACCTGGCGCCCATTCATCGGCAACTCGGCCAGCTCGTCCTTGCCTCTCTCGCTGATCGCAATCTCGAGATTCGAGGTCTGGGCCGCGCGCTGGGTGAATTCGGCCCAGATGGTGCGGCGGGCGGCGTGGTTGAGCTCCGGGTAGTTGTGGCAGAAGTGGATGCGGCCTGTGGGGAATGGGAATATGTTAGCTGCCTGGTAGACCTCAAGGCTATGACTGTCAGGTTAAGAATAGGAGTGAGTTACTTTGGAAGGCTGGATCAATGCTCTCGACACGATTGGTCGTCAAGATCAGGATTCCTTGGTAGTACTCGAGCTGCCGCAAGAAAATGGAAACGACAGCGTTTCTGGTCAGGTTGGTGTCGTCTCGTCTGGTCAGGAAGACGTCTGCTTCGTCGAGCAAGAGGACGCAGCCCCAGGTTTGTGTTAGCTCGAGGACCTCGGTGAGGTTTTTCTCCATGGTGTGCGGTTCGTCGCCGAGCTCGCCTGAGCTGAGCATGTATAGCGGCCTTTCTACGATCTCGGCTACCGCTTCGGCGGTGAGGGTTTTACCTATGAGGAATTTTAGTGTGCAATAATCTTAAAATGGAGTATTTCTACTGACCAACGCCTGGTGGGCCGGTGAGAAGGCCGATGATGCCTTTGCCCTTGTCTTTGACAAAGTCGTCGAAAGTGCTAGTCTGAGCAACGTGGGCCTGTACTAGGGTGCGGATGAGGTGTTTTCGTTCTTCTGATAGTACGAGATAGTCGAATATGGAGGCATTCCATTCAATGTCGGCAATGCGTTTCAATGCGAAACCACCTACAGACACGTCAGTATACCTTGCAATATTACTGATACAAAATGGACTGAAGCCGAACCCCAGATTTTGTCTCCCAGGCTGAATCCGTACAGAGTGGATGGCAAAGTCAGGATCTGGTCCCTAGTAAGATCTTCCGCAGGGATTCCCTTTTCGATATACGGAATAAAGCTGTTCTGGGGATGCAGCTGGCTAAAGACTACAGGATCGACGATTACCCGTCCGTGCGACTGTGGAACAATGTAAGTAGGAGAAAACGTTGTAGGAAGCTGTCTCACATTGAATCTCTGAACCCTCGTGTGCCCAGATGAAAGCATTTTCTCGTGAAGCCCATGACCGTGATACTCGACAAATTGTCTACCCCTCAGCTGCAGCCTCTTCTTACCTCTGGTGGTTAGCTCATCGATGATGCGATCTTTTTCGGGGTGGAAACGCAATGGGAAGATTGGTAGGTCGGCGATTTTTTTCGATGCAGAAAACCCTTGCAAGCTGATTTCTTTCGACGTTGCGTTTCCAATGCGGTCGCCGTCGTCATCGACAAAACCGCAGACGATAGCAAGATAAAACGAACAATCTTGGTTCTGTCTTACTTCATGGCTGATTGCGCGATAGACCCTCGGCTCTCCGAGCGTGTCAAGGGTAAACACCAACTCGTTTGGTGGCAAGATTGCCCAGAGAGTGGTGAAGGTGATTTCTCGTTTCTGGGTCAGCTTTTTGATGTTTTCACTCTCGAATTGGAACTCCTCGTGAAAATATTTCAAAGCCGCATGGAGCTCGTAGACCAGTTCCTCGTCACGCCACGGTTTAGTCTCCTCTTTTAGACAACGGACTTGAAGTTTTTCGGCAGCATGATAGAGTAGGCGGGGCTCTAGCTAGTATTCCATGCATGGTTATTACATGTTCAGAGGTACGGTGAAGGGAGACCCTACAACTGGTGGGCTCTCATTCAGTCGCGGGCCCTCTGCATCCTTGTAAATCGCTGCCAGTTCACTACGAAGAGATTTCCCTCGTATCTCTAGGAGAACGCTGGTACACATTCCCTTCTGGTCGATGTTGCGCCGTACGACCAAGACATATTTGCTGGAAATTTGCTTCGGCGTGGACCGGACGGTCTTGACAAGCACAAATTTTCGGTCTTTCCTATTTAGGTTATATTATGTTAGGCAGTAGAACTCGTGCTATCTGTAAGTTTGGGGACAGACTTGTTGTAGCTATATCGAAATTAGCACGGGAATGGCCATTGTCTACAACGTGACCGATTTGATCATATCTTACATCTGATCCACTCGTAGAATTGAAGTCCTCGACGTATCCTCTACCTTTTCCTTCTTGTTAGAATCATTGGGCTCTGAATTCGCCTCCACCCCTGGGTTCTCTGGCTGAGGATCCATGACTAAGGTGCCGCGCTTGCTCCACGTTTGAATAGGGACCACCTGAGATAGAGAGTAGATAAGTTTTCCTTGCCTTCCGTTTCCCTTTTCTATGATAAAAACCAAACATGCGGACGAATAAAGCTCTTATTGTTTCCAAAGGTCCTAAGCCTCGATGCAGGGGAGAGTCGAGAATACTGCCCTTGTGCCGTCACACCGCTGTTGCCTATCTGCAGCCTGCTGTTGGCAATTCGACAAGGCTGCGCCTTGTGGGCTTCGGCGCCTAACTAATGCTCAAACCCTGTTGGCTCAGACTTCCATTGGAATGAGCAGGCAGTCGTGGTGTACTAGTAATGCTGCCAGATCCTACAGATCTGCAGTAGAGATCGCAGCTTTGAAATCCCCAGTGACTCACCGCTGTCCAAAGCAGTTGCCTTGTACGTTTGTGAGTGCAGTCTCGGCTGCCTCGGTACGAGTACCTATCATTGAAAGCCTACGAAAGTTCTGCGTGAACTAGTTTCTTGAATTCTTCAGACATATCAGATGCAAGCAGCGTAGTTTCATAAACATCAACAACCACGGTTATCTTTGACTCGAGCGAAATAGCAGGATGCCTACAATTCAGACCAACGCCAGTACAGCAAAGGATGAAAATCCCCACCAACAGACTAATGATCACAGGTCCGAAATGGGAGACAAAGGAAAGATCACTAGCATAGATGAAGCAGCAATTCATGAGCTCCAAGTTGGTTCAGAGGACGGAGAAATTCTCTACGGAACGTCCTCAGATGGAACCAGATTAATTCTGACAAAATTCAGGGGAGATAGGTATGTCATTACATCTATTAGACTAGAGAGCGTTTCCTTCGACTGGAGCACGTTTTATGCCTCTCTACAATGTCCATATACGTCAGTAAAGCGTCGCTCAAGTGATCAACCGTCGTGTAGCTTGTTCGTATTTCTAGAAACCCTACGGCTTATTCTACTTTTATGTGACTGGGGTTCTAAGTTGATGAGTTTTCTAGCACTCCGGCCGAGGAAACCAAGGATGTCGCTACTCTTCACCTTGAAGAATGGTCTTTGGATCCAAGGAACAAACCCAGCTTGAAAGCGCAACGCAGTAAAAATTGTACTTTCTCTATACCGGACCGTGCCACATATTCAACGCCGTCCTTGCATAAGTTCGCGGATTTATCATCGCCTCATTTCTTTGAACGAGCAGATCCAGTTGCTATTTCCAATAACTTGCAATGTCTGCGTATTGGCTCTCATGTTTTGTCAACTGGTCTTCCTGAATCCAGTACAGTTTCCAATGACCGTACAGCTAGTGCTCAGGAAATAGGCCCGTACTGGGAGGAAATGGCATGCCGTGGGCAGTACGTAGTACTGAGTTGTCGGAGAACCCCAAGAAAGGAGTCCAAGTACCACGGAAATGTAGAATCTGTGAAACCAGAAGACATTTTCTTGGATGATGAATTGGACAAACTCAGCAGCGTTGACGGAAGCGAGATAGCTTTAAGCCAGTCGTCCAAAGCAGAAGATGCCCAAAGCCAGACTTCCATCGATTTCGATGATAGTGCAAGTGCAGCGGAAGGGAGCCTTGCTTTCTCCGACGAGGACAACCTCTCAGAAATGAGCCACGTTGCGCTATCAACGACAGACCAGAGTTCCAACGCCAGTATCTTCTCGGACGACGAAGCTTGTAAAAGCGAAGCCGGAAAATCGGAGAACCCGTCATTCGAAGACGAAGCATCCGGACAGCCATCAGATGACGACTTAGCTTTTGAAGGGGAGGACTCGGATTCCGACAACGACTCGAACAACTCCGGTGCAGCCGGCTACTGTGACCTCTGCTCCAAGGACATAGTGTTCCACTACCGTTGCCCCGAGTGCAACAACGGCAATTTTGACATCTGCAACGCATGCTTCAAAGCAGGAAAATGGTGCTTTGATACCAAGCATGAATTGATCGGATACGAGGATTGGGTCCAAGAAGATGGCGAGAGCGTCTACCATGACGATCTCACGCTCGCTCACGAACTTGTAGCTTTTGACCACTCCTCCAGCGAAAAAACGCCCATCTTCCGCTTCCACCGCAAGTCGGAGACACTCATGCACAAATCACCGCCCGTCATCCATCCCTTCGAACCACTGGTAATCTGGCCCTTGACCCAAGGGCAGCTCTTATTCGCCAACCTTGTCGACAACTCCTCCTTCGTCCACAACATACGTCCATCATCCGCTAGGAGTAAGCCCCCCCCCCAACCTAACCCTCCCAAACCCACACCCCGAGCATCTAACCCCCACGCACAGCCTACACCCTCTCCACACACCTCCACCTCCCCCCCACCCCCCACCACCTCCACCTCCTCACCCTCGAAACCCCCACCCTCGAAGCCCAAAAACGCCGCAAATGCCTCCCCCACACCCCAGAAACCACCCGCAAAATCCCCCTCTCCATCCGCACCTCCACCTACCGCCTCCCGCGGGACTCCAAGAAACTAAAAACCCCACCCGCCCTCCTCCACACAAAAACCTTCAGCATCGGCCCCTGCAGCCAGCTCGCAGTCGCCCGCATGCTCTTCGCCGTGACCTGGACGGTCACAGACGTTTTCGTTGCGTTTACCGACGCGGGGGTGCTGAAGCTTTACAAGATCCCGCTGGTCACTGCGTCGGAAGAAAATCCGTCAAGTGCGGCGGACGGAGACGCGCAGAAACAGATCGCGGCTGAGGTTTCTGTTTGCGTCCCAGGGAAAGCGGTGGTGCTTCCCGAGTCCGCGGAGGATAGGACGGTGCAGTTCTTCCCCGGGCAGGGTGGAGAAGGGGATCGCTCGATCTTGGTGGTTCATGGCCGCTCTGGAAGAGGGGGTGCGGCGCCTTGTGTGGTGTATTTAGATGAGCAGGATCTGGGGGGGTGGGTCGATGTTGGGGACGTGTGAGATTTCGTGGAGGATGAGACGTGAGATTTGCAAAGAGTGAAAGTTGTTGCGGGGAGTTGTAGTGGTGAAGACTGCTAGAATAGAGACGAATGTGGGTATATTTGAGAACCGAAGACTTGTGCACTATATACTAACCCCCCCCCGCCTCCTTTCCCCCCAAAATACCACTCCCACCTCCCTAAACCCTCCCCCGCACCGGCTGTGTCCTAATTTCTCCCCTCATCAACCGCCACCCCCAAACGCCCAACACCGGAATCACAACAAAGAAATCAAACACCAAAGACCCACCGAAGATAACAGAATGATACTTCCACGCATTATCAACATTGATGTTAATCTTCGAAACCGTAATAGCCCAGGGAAGAACCCAGAGGAGGTTCGAGCCGAGGGCTTGATAGAGGTACCAGCGGGGGGTGGTTGCGAGGAGGATGGCGGAGAGCTGGTAGGCGAGGGCGTAGAAGATGTAGCACCAGTCTATGGTCTATGTGGAAAAAGGTTGAGAGTTAATCGAGGGAGGGAACGGAATGGAGGGATTGACTGACCTTCCACATTCTCTGCGTGATGTGAGCGACGCCGGATGAGAGAGAGAGGTAGTATGCGAAGCCCTCGATGCCCCATAGCGATAGGAAAATGCAGATTGGGATTTCGACGATGAGGGAGATGATGCAAGAGAAGAGTGCAGGTTGGGAAATGGCTTTTGATGTTGGTTAGCAGTTACGATTGCCCATAGGTATACTGGAAACATACCGTATATGTCCTTCTTGGAAGCCTTTGGCCTCCTTCGATCAGCACCTGTCTGTGACCTCCACTGCCCCCAGTTGTGACCAACAAAGGTCAGCGTGGACGCCTGTAGAGCCTGTACAGGCACCATGACGATGCCCCACCTGATCGTGTTGAAGATGCCCCACGCGGTGGCATAGTCTGCGCTCATCGAGATTATTCCGGCAACGAGCCAGAGATAGAGGGCATTCCGGAGTGCAGACTCAATAAAAGTGTAGACGGATGTGGCCGTGCGAGGACTTTGAGGGCCCGTAACGAGGGCGCAGCAGATTCTTGTGGACCTTCTACTTGAGACTCACTCTTCATTTTGAGGGAGAGGTAAAGAAAGTAGACTAGCCCGCATAACGAGGAAGTCATGTCGCAACCCAGCCGGACGATTGCTTGGGTGTTGACTGTTGGTTTAATCGAGCCAACGTGGAATTTTGACACGACAAGCATATCGAGCAAGATAATTCACCACAAACTTCGTAGAGCTGATTATGAGTGGAACATCTGGATGGTCCAAGGCCCGAGTACACGACGACACTGCCGTTTCCATTGTGGAAGAAAGTGCTAGCACCGAAGATATTCGTACGTAGGTGAGAGAACTCTGCCTGACCTGCTCAGGGACGAAAGCGCCAGCAAGGTGCTCAGACGCAGCAACAAAGACCACAGTCATGATGGCCCCAAGGATGATTTGGAAAATGATCAACGTATAGGACAAACCAATTCGAGAACATAGGGTCCGAGTGGACCGATCCCCAATGATAAGGTAGGCCGCTCTTGGTAGGCCCTCGTTCAAGACTTCTACCACGACACCAATGTAGGTATAGATGTCTGTAGTGACCACTTGGCTCGAGTCAATTTCTGCGACCCAGAGTTTACTGAGAGTTCCATAAAGAGCTGGAAGCAGAAATGCACAGAAGTTGAAAACCAAAGATCCTTGGTATCTGTTTCGGAAAATTGCTCAGTCAATGCTGTTCAAAATGGGGTTGGTTCGTTGGAGTGGGCCTAAAGAGCGAAACCCACGTTTGTCGACCCAACTGTTTGGAGATTGACGTGGTCAATGACTTGGCTCTTGAAGTGCCACGTCGAGTCTCCACGGTAGTAGAGTCATGTATCGCACTAGTGTTTTGGATGGCATCGTTATCTTTTGTTGGAATCATGTTGTATTTGTAGGAAAAGAAATCTGGGATTGTCCATGACAACCAAAGTCGACCCATCATCGAAGAGTATATAAACAACGCTCACGCAAAAGCGGGGAATAGATTGCCCAATCTACGCATGCTATCTGCACGGTATTCGCAGCATCGAACGATCGATGGCTTGCTGGTAAGGATGGATGCCCGCCAAGGGATTCTTGTGTAACGTGATCTCGCATCGTTCAAAGGTTGAAAGAAATTAAGCAACAGTTCGAGCAAAATAAATCACAGGAAGTGTGGAAGGAAGATTCTTGGGACCTCTTCTTGTACGGCAGATCTAACTGCTACAGTAAATTCTGTGCTGGGATAGAGTACTTGGTACAATGCCCTCAGAGAAACTGCTTCAGTTACAAGAGAGTCGGCGTGTTCAAGGTGGTACGTGTGGATAAGGAAAGAGCCATACGCCGTCGCAGTTGCTGCCAAAGGGATGGGTTGTGATCTGGGAGATTCATCAGAAGACGCATCCGGTGATGCAGCTGTCGTTTTGCGTCTTTCATGTCTGCCGTAGTGATTCTGCGCTAGTAGAATTTCTCTTTCACCAAACTTTCTTCACTTTTCTTAAGCTCAACCGCCTACATCAACACAACCTGCCCACCATCTTTTTGATTCCTCCTTGTACCTTTGCACCTTCCCCTACCAGAAAACCCTCGTAAAACCTCAAAAAAAGTTGAAAACCCAGGAAAACCAGAATTACAGTATTAGTAAGGCATACCGCGTGCTTCACCTAGCAAGGCACACGATACTGTCGCGGAGCTGCTGGCCGACTACACCAGCACTTTGTTGATCTAGAAGAGAGGCTCAGCTAATATTAACAGTCGACCTAGGACCCACAATCAACTTGATCACCAACCTTTTCGAACTCATCTCGACCAAGCTAGGTACGTTTACAGCATTACTTCTTTGTTAAAAAGTTTCTTTGACACCCAAAACAGTCCTATTCCGTTGCTGTGTTCTCGTTTTGCTAATTCCTTCCTCTACCATAGCTTGCCATTATGTCTGCTGAGGGTGCTACGAGTGCGGCCCCTCCATCATTGGAGAACCTGTCCATCGAGGACAAGTCGAATTCTGCTTCCAACGGTATAGCTAGTAATGGCACTACCATCGATACTAGCGTTGGTGCTGTTCAGTCTCCGACCGACCCTGATGCCCTTCAAACCCCGAGCTCTGCCGTTCCAGGAGGGGCAAATCAGCCTCACTCGGCTTCACTGTATGTTGGCGAACTTGATCCGGCGGTCACCGAAGCTATGCTCTTCGAGCTTTTCTCGTCCATCGGCCAAGTTGCGTCGATTCGTGTTTGTCGTGATGCGGTCACCCGTCGCTCTCTGGGCTACGCCTACGTCAATTACAACATTACAGCTGATGGGGAACGAGCATTGGAGGAGCTCAATTATACTATAATCAAAGGTCGTCCCTGTCGTATCATGTGGTCTCAGCGGGATCCTGCTTTACGTAAGACCGGACAGGGCAATGTCTTCATCAAGAATTTGGATACTGCTATTGACAACAAGGCTCTACATGACACTTTCGCAGCTTTTGGCAACATCCTGAGCTGCAAGGTTGCACAGGATGAATTCGGGAATTCCAAAGGGTACGGATTTGTGCACTACGAGACTGGCGAGGCAGCTACGAATGCTATCAAGCATGTGAATGGCATGTTGCTGAATGAAAAGAAGGTATTCGTTGGGCATCATATTCCTAGGAAAGATCGTGATAGCAAATTCGACGAGATGAAGGCCAATTTTACCAACATTTACGTTAAGAACATTGAACCCGAGGTTACAGATGATGATTTTCGCGCACTGTTTGAAAAATATGGCGATATCACGTCGGCTTCGATCGCTCGGGATGACACGGGGAAAAGCCGTGGCTTTGGTTTTGTCAACTATATCAAGCACGAGGATGCTTCAACTGCTGTGGAGAACTTGCACGACAAGGATTTCAAGGGTCAGAATCTCTATGTTGGTCGTGCGCAGAAGAAGCATGAGCGTGAGGAGGAACTCCGTAAGCAGCACGAGGCAGCTCGTGTTGAGAAGGCATCAAAATACCAAGGAGTGAACCTGTACGTCAAGAATCTGGACGATGATGTCGATGACGATAAACTTCGCGATATTTTCACCGGTGCTGGAACGATCACGTCGGCAAAAGTCATGCGTGATCCTGCTGTAGAGCAGAGCGAATCTCCAGATAGTGAGAAGGATAAGGAGAACACGAAGACAACAACGACCGAAAAGGAAGGTGGAGATGAAGATACCGAGAGGAAAGAGGAAGAAACAGACGACAGCGTCAAGAAAGACAACACCAAGCCTACAAAGAAGCCGCTCGGTAAGAGCAAGGGATTTGGATTTGTATGCTTTAGCAACCCTGACGAAGCCACAAAAGCCGTCACCGACTTTAACCAGAAGATGGTCAACGGTAAGCCGCTATATGTTGCTTTGGCCCAGCGCAAGGAGGTTCGCAAGAATCAGCTAGAAGCGAGCATTCAAGCTCGTAACCAGATCCGTATGCAGCAAGCTGCCGCTGCGGCGGGAATGCCGCAACAACAATTCATGCAGCCTGCAATGTTCTATGGTCCCGGTCAGCAACCAGGTATGGTTGCGCCAAATGCTGCTGCGGGACGTGCCATGCCATTTGTACCCCAGCAAGGCATGATGCTACCTGGAATGCCAGGCGGCCGTGCTGGACAATTTGCTGGCTTGCAGCCTCAGCAAGGTGGTAGGGGCGCTCTCAATGGGGCACAGCAGGTACCGCCGAACGCTTTTGGAATACCGCCCTTTGGTGCCATGCCTCAAGGTGGTCCTGGTGGCTTTCCCAACGGAATGGGCTATCCTCAAGCTCTCGCTCAAGTACAAGCTCAGCTGGGTCGGGGCGGACAAGGAGGTCGCGGGCAAATGCCGGGAGTCCAGGGCATGCCGGGTATTCCACAGCAGATGATGGGACTTCAGGGCATGCGTGGAAGAGATGGACGGCCACAGCAATTCCCAACGCAGCCGGGCCGGGGGGGCATGAACATGGCAATGGGAATGGGTATGGGGGTGGGTATGCAGCAAGGCCAGATGGGCGGATTGCCTCAACAAGGCCGTGGCATGATTCCTGGTATGGGTCAGCCTAGCATGATGCCACCTACCGCACCCGGTGCCGTACCTACGAGCGTGGAGGCACTTTCTTCAGCACCGTCCAACCAGCAGAAACAGCTACTCGGCGAGGCCCTGTACCCCAAAATCCAGGTCCTCCAGCCAGATTTGGCCGGTAAGATCACTGGTATGCTCTTGGAGATGGACAACTCGGAGTTGATGGGACTGTAAGTATCTTACTCCCCAGTTCAAATATAGTCGACACTAACAGACGTAGCATTAGCGACAACGACAAACTGAGTGAGAAGGTCAACGAAGCGCTTGCTGTTTTCAACGACTACCAAAAGAAACAACAGCAAGGCGACGCTACGGGCCCACAAGAGACTTCTCAATCCAACAATGCACCTGCCGACGGTGAGACCGAAGAAACGAAAGCTTAAGAGTGTGCTACCCAGATACGACCAACCGGCTACTACACACTGTCTTCATGGCTTGTGCTCTCGGATTCACCTATTCCTCCATTAGAAAAGTATTTCTCAGAGCTCCAGCTACAACATGTTATGGAAGTGCTTACTGGCTCTTATCAGTTTGCCCTCACACAGCATGGAGCTTGATTGATATCTTTAGGGACATGATGAGACGCGCATCTTTACCATTCTTTTCGTTTTCGAGATAGGGATTCTTGTACCATAGAGGGTGCTTTTGCTCATAGTGGCTCATCCCGTTTACTTTTTCACAGATAGCAGGTTTTCCTGGCGCGTCTCTGGGTGGAGCAAAGGCACGGGCGCATTATGTTGTACGACAAGGTAGCTACCAATAGAGTCCCAGAAAGTTCTTTCTGATTTGCTCAAGCTCGTGCAACAAATCTCTACCTAGGTGTACGAGTATGATGAGTCTCATCGCCCTTTACTAGTTACTAATCACGTCCCGTGACCATCCTCGAGCAGGGGCATTTTAACGCATGAACGTCCCGGTCGAACAAGGCTAGACCTCCCGCTGGAGCGAACTCCTCTAAGCGCCGGCCCCAAACGTGACTGTTATCGTGATTCGCTGCCCTCACAGCCTTTTCTCCTGAAAGTCTCGACCCCTCGCTCTAGTCATCTATGTTGGATGCGAATAAATAGATCCCATCGCTAGCAATCACCTACAGATATATCTGAGCACCAATGAGATGCTACCGCTGGCACCTTCCAGTCGTCGAAGCCCTGCAGGTTCTGCTCGACGTGCGTTGGGAATCACACTTCAGCACGTCGCTTTGATCGATACTGGTTGATCACCAACCTGTCGCAAACCTCTGCATTGTGTTTCGTTCTCCTGCATTGCTACCTCGCAGCGTTAATGTTGTAAGCAACAGCTTCGGGGCCCATTTGGAGGCCTTGCTTCGACTCCTTGAGGATGAGTGTCCCTTACCCTTACGCTCCTGCATCCGCGCAGGAAGGGCCATCGTCTCCTCGTCGTCGCCAGCATGCCATCCAGCCGCCGAATCTTCTAACGGCCTCCCTTGGTAACGCGCGCCACACCGGTCTTGGAGTTGGAGGCAGTACTCAGACACCTCTCTCGGCAACGTCATTGAGTAGTCCCTTCTCCGTCTACCAACCTTCACCATACCCTGCATCGCCCGGTGGAGCAATGAGAGGGAATTCACCTATGGCTACTCGGACTCTGGCTGCCTACAATGCCCCGTATAATCCTCAGCGATGGGGGACTACCAACCCGTCTTCCAGCTCAACGTCCACGGCATCGGGTACAAGGCAAAGACAAACGACGAGAATTGAGTCATTGGCGGCTCGTCCTGTCGGACCGGATGGTATGCTTTGGCACTTATTGACTCAATGGGGTTTTCTTCTTACACATTGCTATAGAGCCTGTTGCCTCTCCACCACCACCTTATTCTCCTCGCCGTGGCCAAGCAAGCGGAGACTCACCACGCCGTGTCGATGCGGTTTCGCCGTCCGAGACAGTATCGCCTGATACAGAACCTTCTCACTACAACACCCCCGTCAGCGCCGCTACCACCATATCTCCCGACTTCTCTTCGAGGCATTTTGGCGTTGCATCTCCACTGCCTTCGCAACAGTCGTTTCCGAACGATTCTCCGAATCTATCAGCAGCACCAATCTTCCCCCCTCCGCCCCCCACAAACGGTCCTGGCTATCGTATCTGTTCCACATCGAAACATCATGCAGATAGGCTGCTATCTTCCCTGGCGTCCAGAGCAAAGGGTACAAACATCGTGTCCCCTGTCAATGCTATTGATGCGTTACAGGAGTCTACTGCCCAAGCTCTTGCGCTTGCTCCCGAGGCCTCAAATACCGATCCCGCAGTCAAACCGCCAGCCTCTCGAAGAGCAGCCTCGACAGGAGGCATCGGATTAAGCGGGCCTTCAGTGCGCTCAGCCACTCGTTCACCCAGTCAGAGTGGTTGGGAACCTGGAATGCCTCTGCCCCCACCTCCACCAGGCCCACCACCAGCATGTGCTCGATCGCAGAGTTTGAACAGGACATCGGAGTCTCCTTTATCCGAGTCGCCACCTGTTCTTCCTTTGCGGTCGAGACGTCCGCCGGGTCATGGAACTACTCTCGATACAGTACCACCAACGCCAGCCGACTGGAGAGAAGAAAGTCCCGCCCCACGTCCTGTAAATTCCAATTTACCAAATGGACCGGCTCCGCTACATATAGATACTGGCAGTATCTTGCGAAAAGGCCGCTCAGCTATTACAGATCCATTAACAGCGATATCCGCCACTCCCCAATCGTCACACCATAGACGAGACTCCTCCACCGGGGCGTTATTCCGTAGCCCGGCAGTCAGGAATCGTAGTTCAAAGGGCATCCGAGAGCGGCGAAGTGAAAGTCGGAACGGAAAAGGGAGAGAGGTAGACGAGCCTAGTGCTGTCACGTCAGGTAGTACAAGCATGTGGCCAGACGACGACAACTCGGTAAGACCGACAGACTTGATTCTACCACGAAGCGCAGATGGCTTGGCGAGGCGGAGGCTTGCCACTAAACCCTCACCGAGAAGTGCGAAGAATATCATGAGCTTAGATGATGCTCTGCATAGTACAGATACTCGCCTCTCGTCTGGTCAAGCCTCATCTTTCGGAACCTCGAACTCTACACCTCGACCTGAATCGACTCGCACATCGAATTTCAAGACTACGACACCAACACCTCCGTTTTCACCAGGTAGAGATAACTTTTCGAATACTTCGTCAAGGGTCCCTGCAAACCTGCAGAAATCGCTTCCTACACCACCTCCACAACAGCTTGCCGAAGCACAGTATCCATCTAATTTAGGTGTACCACCTACGCCCGAGGAGCGTCCGATATCTCATCTCTTGCACATGCCAAACTCCGATGAGCCAATGCAAGTACCGTTGACGCCTTTGACGAAGGCCTCCTTGCAGCCAGTGGCGGGTTTGTTAGGCCCTGAAAGCCCCAAAGCTTTCGCCCAACGTGCGATTGAGCGTCATCGAAACTTTGCAGAACGGGAAGCAGCCGCTGCCAATAACTCTGAGAGACTAGAGCTTTTTACGCAGTTCATGCTCGCCGAGTCTCGGATCCGGAGAGAGCAATATGCTGCCGTCTTTGTAGAGGATAATATTGATGTCAAAGATCTCATGCAGGGCCTATTCGCAAAACCAAAGGGCCCCCAGGCTTTTGAAGATCAACAGAGACCTAAACTAGAGGACACAGGCTCCACTAGAAACAAGGCTACATCCAACGTATCAGCACGAGGATCAATATGGCGAACTGACTCACCCACAACAAGCCTAAACCAGCAATCTTCTTTCACTAGCAGTTGTGACAGTAGTCCGCATAACCGGCCAGAGACGACCTGGTGGAAGGACTACATCCCAAGCCTCTCACCAATTGCAAGCATGAGTATTATCACGGGCCAAGACGAGATGGACTCTCGAGGACGAGCGCCTAGTCGCTGGTGGGAAGATCATTCAGGCGAGTCTGTTCATGGAGATGCATTCAAAGTCCTTGAAAGATCCAAACGAGAGTCAAAGTATATGGGAGTTCCAAAAGAAGCTCGTAACTCGCCTGCGCTTTACGAGAGCGGATATTCTGCGTCTTCGAACCGCTCAGGGCGACTAGTTGGCGAAGCAAGCCAACAACCAATGTATAGACCGAATGAGTATCCTCCTGAAAAGATTGGCTGGCACGAAGAAGCCTCGACACTTACACCGCCACCAGCTCATCCACCAACACCTCAATCGGCTCCGTATACTCCAGATCCGCGGAAATTGGATATCTCACGCCTCGTAACTTTGCCACCACCATATCCACGGCATCATCCGGCGGTCAACAACAATCATCCTGATCTAGCGAATGAGAGGGCCGTTGTGCGCTCACTTCATGACAAGGATGAAGCCGAGGGTATCAGGGAGACCTATCAATCGCAAATGCTAGAAAAACGCAAACGTGCAAATTCGTGGTGCGCGCATCAACAGTCTCTCCATGATCAAGATATTCAATTCCGAATGGAACACGGAGAGATCTCTCAAGAGCAGTACGATCAGGCAGAGTCCGAGCTCGGGATCAAAATGGCTCAATCAGAAAAAGACATTACCCAAACCGACTTCGACCTCTTCCAAAATGTCGTCGTCACCCCGCTACACGCCGTTTTCGCCAGTCGTATTACCATAGCCACATCGTCCATCGACAAACTCGGCAGCCGTCTCTTCTCTGACGCCCAGGACCACAGCCCTAATCTCCCTCAAGAAGAAGGCGACGAACAGCCTGAGTTGCTAGAAAAACTGACGCAACTAAAATGGCTCTTTGAAGCTCGCGAGTCCCTCCACCGCTTTACCTACGACCTTCTCACCGAACGAAATGACAAATACAAAGCCATCGTCTTGTTGCCTTACAAGCAATCCAAGAACCCCACCAAGCTCGCAGAAGCAGAATCATTTTTCGCGCAAGATGCTCAAGACCGCCAAGTATCCTTTGATCGCGCCATCGTGGAACGCACTCACGCGTTCTTACAAGTCATTGAGGGCAACGTGGTCCGCGGCGTCGAAGTCCAGCTAAGCGCATTCTGGGACATTGCACCGTCATTGCTGCACCTCCTCCAGAAAATTCCATCCCAGGACTCACTCCCCACGTTCCAAATCCAAATCCCAGCGACCGAATACGCCGAAAACCCTTCTTACCACACGCACCCCCTGCAATACCTATACAGCCTCCTCTCCCATGCCGAAAAATCATCGTATCAGTTTATCGAATCCCAAATCAACCTCTTGTGTCTCTTGCACGAGATCAAGAATGCGGAACTAAAGGCTAGGTGTATGGTCAATGGGGATGAGGGAAGTAGGCGAGAGGCTGAGGGCAGGCTAGATGAGGATTTGAAGGAGAAGGTTGGGGTGGTGGAGGGGCTGTGGGGGGAGGCGTTGGGGGAGGAGATGAGAGAGGTGAGGGAGAGGGTTAGGGGGGTTTTGTTGGAGGAGGGGGGGTGGGATGAGGAGGGGGATGATGTGTGAAATCTCATTTTTGGTGGGCGGGTGTTCTACTGGATTTGACGGTTGTTCTGTGTGCGGAGTCAGTTGGGAGTTATTCCAATGGAGGAAAATCAGCGTTTTTGGTTTCGTTAGCTATCAGTCGGCTGGTTTTCGTCGAAAGGAATTGTTAAGCTTAGATACCTCCTCACGAATTTACTATCTACATCCCCATGTCATTTCACCTACTGTAGCTCTTTTCGCCACACCTCAAAACCCCCTCTTCTTCGCTCAAGCCCTCCCTCCTACCCATCTATACTCAAACCCAGACATCCCCATCCCCATCCCCACCCATCCCACCATCCTCCCGCCAACAAAGCAGAAACCCTGCCAGAATTTTCTTCTTCTCTCCTTTCCCCTACTTGCTCACAAAACTGTTCCTGTTCCGAAGTGTCTGAGCGAGGTTTCTTTTTCGTCTTGGTGCGGTATCAATCAGGAGATCAGCAATCCGTCATCCGGCCTCCCTTCGCCCCCTTGAAGGATTCCTCATACCTCGCCCGAGTATTCTGTGTGTCTTTGATCGTGGATTGCGGGAAAGTTTAGGGGGGGGGGGTTGTTGGGGAGTATGGAATGAGGGGCGTGGGGGGGAGGGATGAGTGCTGGAGGGGGGTGGTGGTGGTGGGGGTGGGGGTGGGGGGTTGAGAATCTGCTGTACGCAAAGGTGCGAGGTTTTTTGATGTCTTTGAAACGTTCAAGACGGGGGAAGGGGGGAGAGGGAATACTGTATCTCAATCCTTGGAAAGAGACGTAAGTTTCGCGTGGCTCGAAAGCTCTGAAGCTGCAAATTCTCTTGATCTTGCGTTGTATGTATATTTCTTAGTGCTGATGATAGAGTTGAGATATTGTGAGCTCTACTGAGAATAATCAAAGGGGGGGGATAAGGAAACAAGGAAATTAACGGATAGAGTTTGAGAATTAAAATCTTTGGATGATTGAACTTTAATGCTCTTGGTTTAGGAGATGATGATTTGGTGCTTCGGTTTGAGATCGTTATGGGGATGCGTATTTGTCTCTCTGGTAGAGCTGGTTAAGGATTAGGGGACAGTGTTGGTGAACAATAACCGATAGCTAGATATCATAAGTGAGTAACTAGACTAAGTGGCAGTTTGGGTATGGACAAGGCAAGGTTGGCCAATTCCATGTGGTGTTTTGGTCGATTCTTTGAGTCGCATAAGCTTTGAGGGTGGACTCGAAATGAGAGTACTACTATCTCAAGAGGAAATAAAAAATTTAATTGAATATCTCTATCGACAAACATGTGATTGTTTACTGACTTTCTGCACCCTCTGGTATTAGGCCCCTCCTAGCGCTGATGCCATTGTCAGCACTTCTCAGTCCCAACTGAAAGCGGGGAAACAGAAAGCAAGAACGAGAAATCTAAAGACGCAAGAAAATCCAACTTACCAGCAGCAAATGCCAAATACCAAGTCCTGCTCGCCCCTCCATCGATCCAGCTCCCATCAAACCCGGCCTGAGCAAAGAAATCCCAACTGCTTTTCGCATCAATCAACGCCAGGTTTGCGTACAGGATACCCTTCCAGCCCCCCTGGATGGTGCTAGCGGGATAGGGAGATGAGGGGCTGAAGTAGGTGTTCCATTCTTCGGCGACGAATTTTTGGGGGCGGGTGTAGGGGGTTGAGGGGTTAAGGGGGAGCATGTGGATTCTATTGCAGATTTTAGCAAAGAGAGTGGGGTGATCTGGGTAGATGATTGTAGGGGGAGGAGTGGAGAGGGAGAAGAAGAAGAGAAGAGGGGGCAAGGTACCCTTGGATGTATTCAGGGCTGGCGCCGAAGTAGGTTGCGTGATCAATCTTGTTTTCAAACAACTGAGCCGAGATTAGCACACCTATCATAGTAGGGTAGATAGTCGCTTACAATACCGGTGATCTTGTTTCCAATAAAATTTGCTGGCTGGTTGACGTTATCGCTCGACAGTAGAAAGTAATTGTTAAGACTTCTCGCTAGGATCGCGAGCATTAGATTCCCTCGTGCCTCCATCGAAGCATCGCCAATAACATGCCCCCACATCTTGAGTGCGTAAGCGAAGAAAGCATCTTCAGAGGACGACTCTTCGTCTTTCGAATCCGCGGACTCGAACAAGCCCTTGGCCCATGAATGGCCATGGTACCAGTCAAAGGCTCTTGAGAATGGGAAATAGTCGTCTTGGACGGGATTGGCGGCATCTCGGACAAGGATCTGAACCCATTCTTTGTTGAGTAACAACCAATTGGGATCAAGATAGGCTATGATCGCCGCAGCGTGTATGAAATAACCGTAGTGGAAGTGATGGTCATTGTAGTAGGTATTACCAAAGTCTTGCCCGGAGTCGCCTGTGATGTATGTGCCAGAAGAAACGACGCCTTTCCAGGCACTGTCATAGACCAGAGGAAACTTCTGCCTGTTGGTTACGAACCGAGCAAAAGCTCCTTTCAGCTCGCCCAGGCCTTGAAGGGCAAGATCGGGTTGCTGGCAAAGCTCATGGACTGTGTAAATTACTGTAGCAAATTTACTGAGAGCTTTTCCGCTGAAGTACATGCTGTCGAGGTTTGTTTGAGCGTCCATATCTTGGTTTATTTCCGAGTGGGCTGTCTGGTTGATGGTGTTTAGTGCTGCAGCAGAGAGCCTTCTCACACTCCGTCTGGCTGGCGACCATGGCGCGAAGCCTATATCTGTTGGTAGATTTGGTTCCACTAGAGTCCAGCTATCTGCGATTATTGCGGTTGCCATACCTTTTGTGGTAGTCTGCAGATGAATCGATGTTTTGATGATTGGTATTCCTGTACTGAAAGATTGTACGTGATGCGGTAAGGCGTACATGAGGAGTCGATTTGGACCAGACGTCATACCGGCCTTGGTCCACTGAATGTTATACGTGCCAGTCGATCCAAGTGTAGAACCAGTAACGACAGCAGTAGTAGCGTAAATCCCAGCGGATCTGTCGTAGCTCATCTCACCAGCAGAACCGGCTGGATTCTTCGCAATCTGGATTACGCCCCTCCAACCAGGTAGGCCTCGTAGCAATGTGTTTGATACGAGGGATAACTGAGGGTTTTGCCCACTGCTTGGCAGTGCGTAGAGGAGCCAAATCTTGCCATCTTCCAGCGTAATGCGGTATTTGAAGATGCCTGCGTGGGAAAAAGGCGTTGGAACCACGCTCCGAAACAACACACTACTCTGTACCGCAGGCTGTAGATTCGTATACACTCCAGTGACAAACCCCATGCCTTGAACCAGTGGGAAAGTTATCCTGGCGGATGATCCAGCTTGAGGTGACAAATTAGCGTTGGCGGATGATGCTTGCAAATTGTCTGTATTTAAGACTGTGGCGGGCCCTAGCTCAATCGCGGAAAGGATAATGGATTGTATGCCGATAGGATTTATGAAGTACTGGGCCGGCCGTCCAGATATTGCCTCACTCTGCGGCCCGTATGCCCTCTGGTCAGCATCGACATGGGATATGGCCATGCCCCAACTTCGAGCAATGCCGCTGCCCTTACTCCACGTGATAGAATATGGGTGTGTCCAGACGCCTTGGCTTTGGGAACCGAGGAAAAGATTTGCATAGAACTTATTCGTAGATATTGGATTTCTTTGAGGGGCCTACTCGTATCTTCGTGAGCAAGACGACGATAATTATATACTCTTCACGTACAATACCAAGCCTAGGTGCTGGATGATCTCCTCTGGATGGAATTTGGCGAGGAGGTGCACCACTGGCAACGGGTTGAAAGATATCTGTCACTCCCATTTTGATTAGCAGTGGAGATCTTACCTTGAGTAGCGTCGCTATGTTAGTCTCATTCGAAGCATTCGCTGGTACACTCGGTAACCCTGCCGTTTGAGTTGATAGAGGGGACGTCAATGATACTGACGGTGCAATAAACGACGTAGGAAATGGTGGTAGTGATGGCCGTCCTTGCGTTTCAAGAATAGTAGGGAAAACCTGTATGACGGGATCAGTATCAATAATGCGTTCGCAGATCAAGATACGAGTGAAAGCAGATTCTGTACTGACCCCTTTTGTACCTGGCTCCGTTGTCGTAGTTGCGCTTTGTGGTGACACTTGAGTATAGGTGCTGTTTTTTGGTAAGAAATCATAGAATTTCCCTGTCGAGTGGAACCTGAGAAGGCTAGGTCTTGATTGACCTCGAGGTATAGCTTGAGCCGGACTAGACTCTATAGAGGTTAGCATCATCACAGAAATAGCAAGCTGCATCTGCAGATAAATCATATTATAACAGATTAAGGAGAATTTTCAAGAAAGAAAAGTAATCTTTGACAGGCCTCGAGGTCAAGCTTCAGCCAATCTAAGATGAAAAGTTTAGGGAACTTCTGTAGGATTGCAGGATTAAAAGAGCTTCAGCAGTATAGCATGGCATAGGTTGATCTTTAGATATATATAATTTCTGGAAACCTGTTCATGTGTGAAATTGTAGACAGCAGCGGAGAGTGGCAGATAGTAGGTGTTATTCTGAGGAGATGACAAGACGCTCAAGAAATATATAGTTATGAACATCATTCCTATAGCAGCTAAGGCAACGGAGACCACATGGATATAGGTTTCCAGATAAAGGGTAAAACCCACATTCCGGGTCTATGGGATGGAGTGACTCGTAGCAACGACCGTGGAATGTAGTTTGACCCTGGGTGCTCGCCGTACGTTTCTATAATGTCCATTGAAGTTCTTCAGTAATCGAGCCTCCTTTAGGCCTTTGTCGATACATCTATAATGCAGACAGCAGTTTTGTAAGTTCGTAAGGCTAGCCCTTTGATAAGGCGTGAAGCCATCCCAAATCCACATGGAAGAAGCTTTGAGGACTCGGTTTGGCTGCAAAGCTTGTGCGATAGTCGAGATGATTAGTTTTAATATTCCATACCCAAACTACCACTTAGTCTGGTAGTTGGGCCTGGCGTGTCTGCTTGTCGATCAATGTTTACCGACTATCTGCCACTCATGATCTATGACATGGTTGAGTACATCTAAATAGTAAATCGTAGGACAAAAGGAGCAAAGCTGGCTACTCCCTGTTCTAGTCCCCGGTATACGATTTTCTAGCATCAACCGCCAGATTTGCCTTACGTTTGTAGACTTTCCCTAAACCATTTAAACAATCGGCTTAACCATCGGCGCGATGATGCCTTGTTTCATGAGTATTCTAGGCTTAGTTGCAGACTGGAAAGTCTCCTTTGTAGTCCACTCCGGCCCTACCGGCAGCCTTAAACTTCGTTCATACTGCTGTCTGTTCTCATACGGATGCGGCAGATTCGAAGCCAAATACTTCGCGTTCTTCTTTACCCTCTTCTCGTTGATAATGACTCTCTCCATTTTCGCATCCTTTCGCCTTCCCTGAGGGATACCCTCCTCTTTCTTTAGTAAGCGACCTTTATTACGCTTTAGTACTTTCTTGCTCACACCTTCTCCGGTCCAGTTACCCCACCCTGGGAGCGTGACATCGATGATTTTCTCGTCTTCATCGCGCATGATTTCTGCCTTTTCTTTTTCGAAGTCAGCGACTACTTCGTCGCCAGCGAAGGCTTTGCGGACGAGGTCTTGATTGCGTAAAACAAATGGTAGCCGACCCTTTTCTTCTTCTGCTTCGCTGTTATCGGCATCAAGACTCTCCTTCGTCTCGGACATCTGAAGGCCTTTCCGGGCTCTCTCCTCGTTTCTGGCGCCTCTGAGTACTGAGCGTGGCTTGAGTTCAGTGACGATGGTATTCGTGGAGCTTGCTGGGAGAGTGTTGGTAATGATCGCAGGTGCTTGGGAGTCTTGCGCCTTGCGGTCGCGGTTGTTACTCCTCTTGGTGCTGCTGGACAGCCAGGGGTTCTCGCCGGCTGCTGAAATGGCCTCGTTTACCGGTGCCAAAGACTTCTTAGCGGAGTTTCGGCTGACAGAAGGCTTTTTCACGGGAATGCTTTTGCCTCTTGTATTTGCAGTGTCAACCACGATTTCGGAGTCTTCCTCCTCTGGATCCCCGAGAGCTATCATGTTCTCATTATCCGAATCGTTCTCCTCGAACTCACTCCTTCCTTCAGGCTGTACAACTTTCGCTTGCGATGGCTTCTTTCTCAATGGCCCATAACTTCTCCGTCCTGAGCCGTTTATCATATCTTCTTCGCTTGGGGTTCCCTCGCCAGCAAGTTCTCTACGCATATTCTCCACTTCGGTATCATTCACACTCTTGCGTTTGGCTTCAGCGTTTCTCATGAATTTCATTGAAGTAAGAGACGATCCAGGGCCTTCCGCATCGAAACCCGGATTTAACCCGTTCTCGCTAAGCTGCTTTAGATGTTTGTCAAGCTTTTGCGCATTCCTTCGATCTCCATCTTCAAATCCATATTCCGCGACCTCTTCCTCAGAGTCCGTCTCAGATGATAAAGAGCTGTCTTCCTCGCCAGCCACCTCCTTTCCCTCGATTCTTTGTCTGAGCTCTTCTCCCCTTCTCGCCATCTCAGTCACTCCACTTCGTGCGTCCTCATCCCAGGTTGCCCTTCCACTATCTTTGACACTCTTTGCCCATTTGCTCTCCCGATGCCGAGCGCCCATTCTTTCCTCTGCTCGACGCCTATCTTGCCTTTCCTGTTCACTCTCAGAGTTATCCATGCCAGCGGCAGCAAATGCATCCTTCTCTTGCTGGGCAGTCTTCTCCCTTTCTTTACGGTGTACACGACGGTAAGATTTGCTCTTAATCTTCTTAATCCTCTTAGCTCGGATTTCCTCCCGAAACAAGAGTTCTCGAGCTTGTCGCAATTCTGCTCTTCGTGCTTGCACCTCTTCGATTGGCATTTTCTTAGCTTCTAGCTCTTCAAACGCTCGTAGCTGATCTTCCTCGGATTTATTGTTATTAGGTGCAAGCCCGCTTTGTTGTAGAATATCTTGTATGGTACTTTCCAGATCTGTTATTGGCTGCGAACGAGAAGTAGGCAGTAAACGCTGAGTTCCTTGAGCCGCAAGTGCTTCTGAGTCTTGGAGTGGGAAAGAAAGATGTGCGGCTCTTCTGTTGTGCTTCACAGTATCGATCCAGCGATTCAGGGTTTCTTTACTTTTCTCGTAAGCCGCTGTTCGGTCCAATCGATCTTGTTGCCTTTTAGCTAGGGGGACTCCAAGCTTCTTTGGTATGCCGATGCGTTTGCCAGGGGTTGTCGGATCATTGTTAGCAAGCAATTTCAATGATTTCTTGAGTTGCGGGTCTGTGACAGATGGAAGAAGATCTGCGATTGTTAGTTTTTGTTTTGAGTTTAATCCATACTCAGATGGAGTAGTGGTCTCCTGGGCATTAGGAACGGGCTTATGACGAGATGTGTGATATGAGTCTTGCTCGTTCATAGTGGACACGAGTTGTTGTAGGGACGCCAATCTCGCAGCGTTCGCAATGTTATCCTCATCTTCTGAGAAAGAAAGTACAGAATCTTCTTCTACTGAGGACTCGACGTCCGTGCCACGATCTTCGCTGTCGGACAGACGAGCTTCACGTCGCTTCTGTCCTAGACCTTTTGATCTCCAAGATTCTTTTGCATCCTCATCACTAGCATCAAGCATGGTCGCAAGATCGACGGCTCCGTCTCCACAGTCACCATTTCCCTCGGCCGAATCATTATTCCCATCGATATCCTCATGCATATCGATCTCATGTGGCTCATCATACTCTGGGCGTTCGTCCGCGACTTTTTTGCGAGGCTTTTGCGGCGGCTTTTCAGCTGTGCTTCCACGGAAAGTAAAGGCGTCGAACTTTTCTCCATCACTATCGCCCATCGCCTCATCGCTGTCTAGATCACTGTCATCCTCGCTACCAACCTGTCCTAGTACCCACTCATTGCCGTCACTGTCACTTCCACGTTCGACCTCGTTGCCAAAGCGGTCCTTATCACCATCTCGTGGCTTCTTAGGCCTTTTGGGGCCATCCTCTTGTTCCACGTCTTCTTGCGGAACTGCTCTCTTGCGCTTGACAGAGCTTGGTTCAATCTCACCAAGCCAACCCTGTCGGTGCTTTGTTCGCTGGGGATGCTGTTGCTCAGCAATGGCCAGAGCATTTAAAGAACGCTTGCCCGCCTTTTGTGCGCTCTTTTTGCCCTTTGATTGCTTAATTGGTCGCATTGTGGTCGACTGTCTACCCGCCATACTGTTATGTGGACATGAGATACGCAATTAAGTAGCCGAGCAACCAAGAAACGCCCGAAAGCGCAGCTTTCAGCTACAATGTGTGTTTGTTCGGCTATCGAAAACCTTTGAGATTACCGGGATCCTTTGACGCTAGTCTATCCGCTCCTTCGGGCCTTTGACTTCAATTCCGTCCAAATCGCTTCCAATCTCTGCACACAAAGTGATACCAAACTTCTAGCTATGTTCAAGCCTACTCAACCACTCTTCCGTCGTCTTCGTCGCCTAGCACTCACTACAAAACAAGTCAATGGCGGGTACTACAAAGGCACTGGCTCCGGCTCAATGGGTTGGCATACCAAGCATGGAGGCTATATAATTGACTGGCGCAAGGTCCGGACATACGTTGTCCCCGAAAACTTGGAGAAGTTCAAAGTATTTGGACTGGATCCTCATACATACCAAATAGGGTGGATGCTAATGTTGACTCGTAGCTCACACCCTTTGTCACTCAGAACATGGCACGGTTACGAGGAGATTTTGCAGGGTATCCGGAGGGAGGATTCAGTGGGAATAGATATCTAGATCAATGGAAGGAGAAGAATGGAACAGATTGAAGAGTTGGATTTCGCGGATCTGGGTTCTTGTACCACCATCGAGTTTTTGGCCGGCTGTCGAACTGGCTGTTTCGAACACTATGTGCACTCACTGTACGATTATGGGATTGATGGCACTGAATATCCTGCACCAATGCGAAGTAGCGGCATAGGGACGGCGCGCAGGAGTCATAGATCGTTCGATGACTTTTACTGGACTTGAATTACAGATCATCCCCGGAGACTCCTCGTCTTCCTGCATCGACTAAGGCATCATTCAATCATGTCTAGGTTGCATCGTGTATAAGGACCCAGCTATATACGTGGGGAGATGTAATATAGTAGTAGAGGCAAGCCTCCGTCATGAAAGGATTCATTCCGGAGTTAACTGATATATTCTTCACTCTGTGGATGAGATTTGGGTTGGATAATTCTACCCCCTAAGAAATCATACCATATTTCATACGCAACAATTGCAGTGTATCCGTTTGCTTTATATGAGACGATCATATTCGTTGCACCAATCTTCAAAAATCGGTCATACAGTGTCGTACCGACCACCCCCTTCCCCCTGCAAAGCGGGAGAGCGGCGAACTTATTTTGACGTTTCCCCGATAGGCGAGATCTGATAGCCATCCGTCGAAGCTTCTTCAACATTTCGCCATCCTCGTCACTTACTCATTCGCCTCGCTCCTTTTCGCACTTCAGTATGTATTTACCGGGCGATCAACTCACCTAAGTAATATCTACCCATCGCCTCTCGCGGATTGCACCAACAATGTTTCCATCCTTCACTGGCAGTGCCCGGCCGCGTCGACAAGTAAACCTCTCGGGCCGGAATGCCAATCCTTTCGCTGCGGTTTCCGGTTCTCGACTGCCAAGCTCATCTCAAAGTGCACAAAATGCTCTTACACAAGCGCAGCACGAGCGGCTAATGAGGCAGCAAGAGAGGGAACGACCGCCTGCGGCGACGGCAATCCAAAGAATCTGGAGAGGACATAAAGCTCGCGAAGAAGCTAGGAACCGCTGGAGACGAGAATGGGATTTTATGGAAGCGCAGGATCAAGAGAACGGCCCTGGTGGGTCAGGGCCAGGCCTGTTACCAAATCCATACAAATCCGAGCAGCACTGTCTGGGCCAACTTCGACTACTTGTACAGTTTGCTTCTCCGAAGGACCAGGAAGACATAGGAAGACTGCACTTATTTGCGATCCGGTATTTTGAGTCATTACGGACCTTACCCTCAGCATGCTCAGCAGATGTCTGGACATATCCTCTTTTACGCCTTGCTAAAGTTGTCATTGCCACTCTGAAGCAAAGCAAGATCTCCGCATTATCTCCAACGATTTCCAGTGATCTTTTAAAACTGTTGGTGTCCCTAACTGGTGCTATACCAGAACAATTATCTTCCTACTCTGTGCAGTACTACCAAGCTCTGACGGCTTTAGTCACCTCCCATGGTCTGGCTTCGAACAAACAATACGATCAAGGTCTGTTGGGGTCAGCCACTCTTGGTTTGGTGCAGTCCATCACAGCAAGAACCATCACTGTATACGAGAGTTTTGCTCGCGAGTTCCTTATTTTACCAGACCTCCCCATGGTTTTCGGCAACCTGAAAATCCTTGAAGATGGTCTTAACTATAAGCTGTTGGCGACTGCACTTAACGACCTACTTTATCCCATTTCAGGGAAGAGTCTTGTAGAACTCAGAAACCGAGAGGAGCTTCTCTGGCTGCTAGCATACTTCATTCACTTCCGTCGGTGCGCGCATAACCTTGATGGTACTTCGACCGAGACACCGGACAGTCTATACATTAATGTAGTGTCAAAGCTTATATCGTACTTGGCGGACGATATTGGGACGCGCGTGGATACGTCTAAAGTGTCGTCCTTGGTAGAGCACGACGCCCCTGAATCGACACACCGTCCTATTACACCCTTACCCAACTTTGTACGCAACGAAATTCTTACATTAGTTAGCCAAAAGAGCGTCAGCAGCCTTCTGGCTCACTTGGAAATTGCTCCTGCCACCGTGGACAAGGTATCAGATGCTTCGAGTCAAGCATCTTCCCTTGCTAGTTACGCCTTGACTTTACTTAGGACATTTCCTACCAAACGTGACGAAATATGTATGTGGCTGTATCGAGGGTCTACGTTCAGACAATCTGGAGATAAGCTTCCGGCTATAAAATACTTTTACCAGGCCTCCAGTGCGACTAAGATCTACAGCTTGATCAAGAAAGACCCTCGCGAAGCGATAGCCCTACTAAGAGCAGACACGGCTAGAAAGCCTTCAAGTAGGTTTGGGCCACAGCTAACATCAGAATCATTACCATCCGAGTCAAGGAACCAGCAGTGGCGTGTTATTCTCCTTTTTTTGGAGCTTTACACGGTCATTCTGAGGCTTATGGACGACGAAGAATTTCTTTCTGGTGATTCTCCTTCCAACACTATGCAGTCATGGACGCGACAGAGTGCTTTACCCCTCGATCAAGTCAAAGACCTTACAGTATTCCTCAAAAATCTAACTTTCACGATGTACTGGAACACTACAGAGATAGCTAGCGTTGAGGAACCAGAGACCCAGAACAGCCTCGCCGAATATTTTAGCGGGAAAAATGGAGCAGCAGCTGAGAGCCGTCAAGACCAGCTTTCAACGAAGATTGAGGGAACGGTCATAGGTGGCGTAAGTGGTATGACGTTAAGTTATACCAAAGGCATAGTGACTGGTCTACTGCGAATGATTTACGAACGGGAGTAAGTAATCTTGTATGTAATAGTCGCGAACTGTAATGCTGACTCGAATCCAGTTCGCGGCGAAAGTTCCTTCCCAGTGATCATTGGCTCATGACCAAGTGGTTCGAAATGGACAAGTTTATCTCTGCTGTGGTAGCTGAAGAGGAACAGAAGCATAGAATCGAGGAATCTTACGGTGATGGTGCAGAAGAGAGCCAAATGGATAAAGATGAAGAAGAGGAGACAAACAACGTCAATCTCGTTGGAACCTCACGGACACAGCAAGTCAGGAACATTGAGCGTTTAAAAAGACGGCAACGAAAAGCATCAAGGCGGAAATACCTTGAATCTGTTACACCTCGTCTTGAAATCCTACAGAACATGCCTTTCTTCATCCCTTTTGCGACCCGTGTGCAGATCTTTCGCGAATTTGTACGGCTGGACCAGATACGAAGGAGGGGCTCTGCAGATGCTGATGAGTGGAGATTTCGAATGATGAACTCTGGTCCTTCGGGTGGAGATATGAGCAGGCATCGTGCCAAAGTTCGGCGAGAGAACATCTTCGATGACGCGTATGAGCAATTTTTCCAGCTCGGTGAAGGGCTCAAGGAGCCTATTCAGATTAAATTTGTGGACAAATTCGATACGGTTGAGGAAGGTATAGACGGTGGTGGTGTTACGAAAGAGTTTCTAACAAGTGTGACAAGTGAAGCCTTCAGTCCCAATAATGGTTTGAACTTGTTCGTTGAGAACGATCAGCATTTACTCTACCCTAACCCGTCAGCTATAGAAGAGCGAGAAGATCTGCTCCAGCAAGCAGGAGTCAAAAGAGGCTCGGCAGAATGGAATCAATCTATCAGAGATCTGTTGCAGAGATATGAGTTCCTTGGACGAATCGTTGGAAAATGCTTATACGAAGGCATACTAGTCGACATACATTTTGCTGGATTCTTTCTACTCAAATGGGCTCTAACTGGAGGTAATGGGTCAGCAACCAAGGAATCAGGGTATCGTGCCAATCTTAACGACATTCGTGATCTTGACGAAAGCCTATTCCAAGGACTTGTAAGTACAAAACCCCACTACCCGACAAGCACATCCTAACAACATTACAGCTCCAACTCAAGAACTATCCCGGCAACGTCGAAGACTTCTCCCTCGACTTCACCGTCACCGACACCCTCTCCTCCACCACCCCAACCAAAACCATCACCCATAACCTCCGCCCCAACGGCGCCCAACTCTCCGTCACAAACGCAAATCGCCTTATCTACATCTCAGATCTCGCCCGTCATCGCCTGCAAATCCAGCCCTGGAAGCAGACACACGCTTTCATGCAAGGCCTCGGCAAAATAATCTCCCCCTCCTGGCTCTCCATGTTCAACCAGAACGAACTTCAAACCCTTATTGGCGGCGACAGCTCCGAAATCGATATTGCAGACTTGCGTAAGAACACGCAGTACGGCGGCGTCTACGCCATTGGCGACGACGGGCTGGAGCACCCGAGCGTGCGACTTTTCTGGCGAGCGATGCAATCCTTCTCCGACGTCGACAAAAGGAAGGTGCTGAAATTTGTAACATCCACGCCTCGCGCACCACTCCTGGGCTTCAACCAGCTGAACCCGCGATTCAGTATCCGAGACAGCGGGAATGATCAGACACGCTTGCCGAGTACGAGCACGTGCGTAAATCTGCTGAAATTGCCGGTTTACAGTAATGTAGAGACGTTGAAGGATAGGCTATTGTACAGTGTCAATGCTGGAGCGGGATTCAATCTCAGCTAAGGCGGGTTAATATTCCTCTTCTTCGGTTAGCGAGCTCTTTTCTTGTCTTTTGTACGTTGTGATTAAGCGGCATTATGATTTGGGACGGGTTGCATGAGCGTGGGGCTAGGGGTTGCGAACACGTTCTGTCAAGACGTTCAATGGAGAAACGATGCAAATTTTTACCGTTCTCCGGAATCAGAGGTTGATATAGGCACTGTTGTTGAACAAATGGTCATCTAAGGTTGACCTCCGATCCTCTGAGCGCTTTGTTCATTCGCGAAAAAACCCCGTTCAGCGCAGCAGCAATGCTCAGCATGTGCTCAGCATCCATTTCAGCACTCAGACTTCGAGCGAAAGAGTGCTTGGGCATGAATTACACGCGGGGAGCGAACTCTTGCTGAATGTAACTAATGAAACCCTCCAACAGAACTGAATTGAAGAATCATACTAACCGTCTAATCAGACCCACACAGTGACCGCATGCTGCAACAACGTGCTCTTCGCTCCGACGCTCATACGACTGCTCAAGATATCGGAATCGACAGACAACATTGAACAAAGAAAGAAGGCGTCGGAAAATGAAGTCCTTTTAGTACAGCAATGACATACAAAGAGCAAGGACCATCGTTAACGGCGTGGTTAGCAAGTGTGTCCACTTCAGCGTTACACACACTCGACTACTCAACCTCTCGGCTGCTTTCAAGATATTGGCACTGTCATTAAACGCCGTGTCTTGACACCAGTTAAAAGGTTTGGCTGCAGCTGTAAAACGAGCGCAGGGGAGGTGATGAACTTGACATATGGATCACTCACTCAGCCACGCGCCCTCTCGAGTACCATTATCAGGTGCAACCCCCTTACGTTGGCTATTGTTATTATCTAGAAATGCATCATAGGCTTTGATCCCTCGTCTTGGAGCATACTCCGCCCCCAATCAGAGCATCGAGAACGAGTTTCGGATAAATTCAGCTGCGCAATAGGCTAAAACAAGAAAGGCTCTATGAAAAAAGGCCACCACTCATTCCATTATGGTACACATGTCGTGTCTCCCTCTCCAACAATCTTGTCCTCCAAACCGGAAAATTCTACGGCATGACAGACACTCCACCCACAACGCCACCTGAGCAAAACCCACCGTTAGACTCCCCCTTCCCCCTCCACCCCACAAGCCCGTCTCACTCACAACCCTCCCACCCCCAGCGAAACCCACCCCCTAGCAACCATCCGCATCACCCTCAGCGCCTCCAGCCCCACCCTCTCCCTCTCAGACTCCGACATCACCCCCCCCTTCCACCTCATCACCACCGCCACTATAAAATCCAGCACCAACCCCACCTCACCCACAACTCTGAAATCAAGCGCCTACCCCCAAACAGTCAACGCCCGATCAACCCCCACCCCTGGCATGGCCCCGGGGCTCGCCTCCCCCGCCATCAGCGGCCATGCTATCGGCATGCTGACAAAGAAGGGGGGGCCGGGGACGACAGTCGCGTGGAGGCATCCCGACTATTCGCCGTTGGTTAATGCCACCTTGTTCTCATATCTCGAGGGCAGATCGACGCTAAGACGTTTCTCTGGGCGTAGCTATCATGATCTTCAAAGCTTGATCAGCATCTGTAATTGGGCGGTGGCTCTCGCTGGAGCACGCAGCGGATCCCCAATTCTTGATTCCCGATTAATGCTAACATGGGTCTTGGGATGAATATTTTCAGCAAAGGCTTTCTGACTCACAGGGTCCGGACGGATCTGTGGTCATGGGAAAAACAGATGGGAGTCTTTTAGCCCTAGCGCTTGTGGAAGGTTGAGCAGGTGCGCTGGTTCGGCGATTGCGTTGGACCGAGCCCATTCAGTTCGGTTAGTATCCTGACGGACACTCGTCTGGTGCTTTGTACACTGCCTCGTTACGAAGCTCTGATCCCTTCGACTGCTAGCCCCAGAAGGGCCGCGTCGTGGATAGGAGGGTTCTTTCTTGGGGATCGCGCATCGCTGGTCAGTCATGTAGGCGTCTCACGGCCAAACCCTTCTAGCAAAAACCTGGGAGCCGTTGATGCCAACCCTAGAGGACTAATGTTCCAGGACATCATGGGAACCATCCCCCTGCTTTTGTAGACTACCTGGTAGAAAGAAATTTGCAGCCTAATGGCTCAGTCGCCCTTGATAGTTTTCTCTTCATCCACTCCCAGTGTTGTCTCGAGCTGCAAATGTCGATGGCGGAGATACAACCATAATCGCCACACCCCAACGACTACAAGGGTCAAGGGGACTGTGACTGCCCAGTAGATCCAAAGGGCGCTGGAGACCTGCACTGGGGAGGATTGAAAGTTAAACATAGTAGTGCTAAAGAGGGAAGCGACGAATGTGCCGGGCAGGAAGATGGTGGTGAGGATCGCTAGAACTGTAAGCTAGGTTCGATGTGGAGACAAAATGATTGAATTTTGAGGGAAGTAAGTAAGAAAGATATACCAATAGTCTTCATAGCATAACTATCCCTTTTGCTCGCCTCAGCAATATCCTTTGACGCTATCGCTATATGATGCATAGCTCTGCTATCCGCTGCCATTTGCTGAGAAATTGTTCGATTCCACCTGTTTTCTTCTTGCGAGAGAAGATTATATGCCTTGAAGAAATCAGTTACGAGTCAAAATGGGGACTGAGATTGTCACTCACCACATTTAGATTGATATCAATCTGTTTCTGAAGACATTCTATATCGAACTTTCGGTCCTCGCATCGGGTCTGTAAAGCTTCCAGGTCACTTATGATGTGAGTGAATTGTCCGAGTAAGGGTGACCATGGCTGCTTCACAGAGCTCAAGCCTGTTGTAAGGGGCTGCTCTGCGCCGTCATCCGTGTATTGATCCGAAGCACCCTCTGCATTTTTCATTCCCTCTACCAGGTCACGCATTGATTGATTTTTACTACCGTTGTTATTGTTAACCGTACAATACGAAGCAAGAATCACTCTTGCCAAGCTTTGCATATAGACATTTCCCATCTGAATTGCACGCAGATCCGAGCTAAGCTGGTTCAACTCAATACTGAGGTTTCCCATGCTCAAGGCAACATTGGTGCTGATCTTCTGCTGCAGCACCTTCAGATTATCGATGCTTTTGTTGATGAACATGCCATCTTCCTCCGAGAAGCGATCCAGTATCGCTGCAATCAGCATGAAAGGGTGGATGACAATTGAGGGAGCTGCATTCTCCGTCTTCAAAACGGTAGACTCTGCCTTGGTCAATTTGACGAAAACATCCGAAAGTTGAGATTCTGAAAGCCCAAGGACAAGGGCGTTCATCTGTCCAGTGTGAGGATACTGAGGAAGGTCTTCAAAATTGCCCTTGAACCAGGCTGCAAGTGCAAATTCCCCTCTGTAAAGATTTGGAAATTTTAACTGGTAGCCTGTGACAGAATATTGATTAGAACCCCCATGTACTGATTAGGGTTTACCTAGCCCCGAAAAAAGAGCTATATCTTACAGAATCCATCATTAAACTCATAGTCATGGTAGTCAGGAAGCGACTTATACAGAGTAGACCGAAAATTCCGATCAATGCTTAGAAAGTCGAGAATCCTTCCAAAGGGTGATCCTCCGCCGCTTGACGTAAGAGGGACCTTCTCAGGCTCAGTAGGCTCTTCGTCAGGTTTCATTGCTACGCTGCGAAGCATCAACAACTTTATCGTTCCGACGAGGGCACCGAAGCCATCAAGACAATCTCACAGCAAAACGACATGACCAGGAAGCAGATCCCTCTCTTCCGTATCTCTTAACTTCTTCAACGCAATCTCACTCGATAATTCTCTAGCCCACCGAACCGCTAGAGAGTCTGGTGGCCGAGCCGGACGTTTCTTTGGGATTTCGTTCTCCAAAGTTGTCTAGGTAAGCAATTTTCCATTTGTACATTGTGTCAAACAGATTACTAATATATCAATCGAATAGTGGCTTACAGGATCATTCTGCCATATCCGAATGAAATCGTAAGAAGGCGGTCCAATCTCAGTCACATCGGAGAAATCACGGCTCCAGCAACTCCAGGCCCAGGCTCGTGATACGTCCCAGTCGTCCTCGCTGTCAGGGAGGATAGTTGTAGCTGTCATTTTGGAGGTCAATTGACCGTTTCGATCATAGCTTAGATAGCCAATGCTGCTGATTCAGAGCAGTTCAGCTTTGGGAGTCAGGGGTTGGATATCCGCTTGTTTCTTCAGCGGAGGTTGATTGCCTGATATCAACATCGAGGTCGCCACATCCAAATGAAAAAGCAACACGTTTTCCATTTCTTCGAAGCGCCAAACCCTGAACCCTGAAACGCGGAAAGTCCAAATCGAGCACGCCTGCACGGGCCACCAGGATCTCGGCGGAATCATCCCTCCGACTCTCCGAAAATCAATGTTCAATGTCGTCACTCCAACCCTCAGCTCTCCCAACATGTGAACACTCATCCCAATCATAAAGCTCACTGCACCGCTCACCCACTACTTGAATCCCTCAACCTACCTCCACCCCCTCACTTCCACCATGCCCCTCCTCTCCACCCTCCTCCACGCCACCACCTTCCGCACCCCCTTCCTCAGCACCCTCCTCCCCTCCATCACCATCGCCTACACCCTCCAAGGCCTCACCGCCCTCCCCTCCATCGCGGCCCAATCCGAGCGTTTCTACGACCTCTCCGGCTCCCTCACCTACCTCTCCTGCACTGCTTTGTCCCTCTACCTACCCACCCTCCGCGCCCGCGCTGCCGCATCCGCTGCCGGGCATGCAAAACCCGCGTGGCCGAGTATCCTGGGGGCGCTGATGGGAAGGGCTGGCGCGGGTGTGAATTGGAGGCAGGTGGTGCTGAGTGCGGCGGTGAGCATATGGGCAACAAGGCTGGGGAGCTATCTGTTCCGGCGGATCTCGCAGGACGGGCATGATTCGCGGTTCGATTCGATACGCAGCTCACCCCTAAAATTCGGCGGCGCCTTTTTCGCGCAAGCAACATGGGTAACTCTCTGCCTCATGCCCGTCCTCGCCCTCAACTCCATCCCCGCAACCCTCCTCAGCACCCTCCCGGCCTCAATCGCTCTGACCGATATCCTGGGGATACTACTCTACGTCGGCGGTCTCAGCTTCGAAGTCATCGCCGATCGACAAAAAGACAAGTGGGTGCAAGAGAAAAAAACCAAGAAACACAACGAAGACTTCCTCACCCGCGGCCTCTGGAGCAAATCCCGCCACCCCAACTACTTCGGCGAAGCCACCCTCTGGACCGGCATGGCCGTCATGGCCGGCGGCGTTCTCGTCCGAAACGTCGGCCAAGTAGGCATGGGTCTCAGCGGAGGCATGAGTGGCCGCATCCTAGGCCTCTCAATGGCAGCAATCAGCCCCGCATTCGTAACGTTCCTCCTCCTCAAAGTCAGCGGCGTGCCCATGAGCGAGGGCAAGTACGACAAGCGGTACGGGGAGCGGAAGGACTACCAGAAGTGGAAGCGGGATACACCAATGTTTGTGCCGAAGTGGTGATGTCGAAACTCTGTTGGGGGGGGGGAGGATGCAGAAAGTCGACATCCAATTGAGCACTGGAAGCCAGATAGGCTACTGTAGAAGCGACCAGCTTTCAAACTACGTACGTCGAGTAGCAATTTAGCTACCAAGATAATGCATATTGATCAACTCCGCTCTGCACAATGAATTGAACCAGTTGCAACAGCGATAGTACCACCATAGAACACAACTCGTCCCTCGGTCCATCTGAACATCTCTACAAAAACCAATCAGCTGTTCACTGACTTTTCGCATCCGTTGATGACGATGGGGGGGGAAAGTAGAGGCTGGGATGGGGAGAAATTCCGTAGGATGTTTAGGTCTTGGGGCGGTGCTGCTTGTCGGACCCTCTTACTGTAGTACCATTGTCAATGCTAAAAGACTCCGTTCTTATCAATTCCAAAAGAAAGCCCACCCATATCATATTTCTTAGGCAATCAAGAACCTCAATCATCATACGCCCTATGCCGGAAGTATGTACACAGAAACTCACACCCTCGGAGCATAACTCCAACCAGGCCACCAAGCGCGACAACGAATTCTGACCCTTTTCGCTGAGAAAAACTACCTTTTGTACAAGGGCTATGTGTGAGCCACGCAAGTGCATAAGCGGTTCGAGTTCCAATCCGAAACGCCACCAAAGAAATCCGTTCACGAGCCTTTCGAGAACAAATCCCAAACAGTTGCCCCAGCATTCCCTGCATCATCTGGGTAAACATAAAACGCCAGGGCAATGATGATGTACATGCCAAGTAGCATTGCCCCTTCGAGGTAATTCGATTTGCCATCCTAGATCCCTGTTAGTCACAGATGCGGCGAGTCAGGGGGATCCGCGTACGGCAATGAGGTAGTTCGTAATGAGCACGCTCAGGAAGAAGACCACCGTCTCAAAAGCCTCAAAGCGCAACGTCATCGGCTCGCCAATAATCCACCCAAGAATAACTAGGAAAGGCGTGACAAGGAGCGCGATTTGCATGCTGCTTCCAATGGCGACTCCGATAGCGAGATCCATCTTGTCTCTCATCGAGACTACTACCGCTGTAACGTGCTCTGCCGCGTTGCCGACGATTGGGAGAAGAATTAGGCCGATAAACGTTTTGCTGATACTGGCCGTCTCGACAATCGAGTCGATACTATCAACGAGGAACTCGGCACAGACCGCAACCCCAATTGTGATGACCACTAGTGCTGCGCCAGCGGCCCAGGGAGTCAAGGTGGGTTCCTCTTGGTCCTCCTCGCTCTCAGCCCCTTGCTCCTCGTCGAAGAGATCCTGGTGAGTTTTGAGTTGAAAGAAGAGGTAAAGAACGTAAAGGATTAAGAGGATGACAGCGGTGCCATGCGAAAGATCAAGAACATTTTTTTCTTTGTCCTCAGAGGTACCTGATTGCTTCATTGCTGCATATAGGGTTGCTGGGATGATTAAGGAAGCCGATGATACTGCCATAAGAGAGGACATGGTTGACGCGACACTATCAGATCTTCGAGTTAGCACTGCTCTTTTAGAATAGACCAATTTTTTCTTATTACGTGGAATTGAAATGTTGCTCGTGGTACTTGATGCCTCCGGCAAAGAAACAGCAGCCAAGAACCAAGAGGATGTTCGATAGAATAGATCCTAGCATGCTAGCCTGCACGATTCGAATCTGTCCCTGTTTCAATGCCACAATACTAACCTGTGCCCTTGGTCAGCAGTCATGCTCCTGGATTAAAATTTGCTAAGCTCACAATGAGTTCCACAGCATTCCCAAAAGTTGCATTGAGCAGTCCACCCAGTGTCTGTCCCACTTTTCGTGATATTTCTTCAGTCGCAAAACTCAGTAGTCCAGCCAAGGGGATAATGGCGAAAAAATTTAGGATGAAGACCACAGTGGGATTCCATCCAAGCGCGCCAGATATTATACCCAGCGGAACAAACACCAAGAACACGTTGGCCCAACTGCAAACCAGCATTCTGTAGGTGGCAGATCCGACATTGTATGCAGCGCTCGCCGGGTAGCGGACCCATGGCCTGTCGTCCTTTTGGAGAGGATGCCTTTGGAAATGCTCGATCGGATGCCGTAGGAGCGAAGTGTGTTCTGTGATTGGCTCTAAGCGGCCGTTGCTGTCCTCTCGGTGCACGTCATTGCTCTGCATCCGGAGCGATCTGTCATGAGAAGCAGTCCGTCTGAAACGAGAGGGCAATTTCGAGGCAGCTATTTGTTCCATCGTAGTGAAGAGTTAGCATTCATGAACAGAACAGGCAGTGGCGTAGTTCTTTATGGATTCTCGGAAGTGCAGGATGTGGGAAGGATGTAGTGAATCGCCAAGGCCATCACATCGTCCATGCGCAGTCAGAGGCAAACTAGACAGGTTTGAGGCACTTACACATAATCGCCAAGAATACCAAGAGTCTTTCAGTTGAACAAAGGCGGGCAGATGCGCTTGGCACGCGAGATGTTTTGGTTGCGGACAGCGGAACAAAGGATCCTTAATTGGATATTGCGTACTGCAACCGGTATCAAACGATCAATTGAAGTCGGCCACCAGAGAGTAAGTACCAATTGTTATATTCTAAGGGTACCTCCGTCCTCGGTCCTGTGTAGAGAAGGATGATTGATGGTATGCGTGCGGTGGAGTACACAATGCTGAGAGACCGCGGAGGCACTCTCTTGGACGGCAGTCGGCAAGACATCCAATGCTATTGACTTAGGTACTTCAGTATCGTTATTCACGACGGGATGACGGTGATCATCCTGGTAAGGTGCTACGTACTCTAATGGGGCTGTGTAAGTCTTGGCACTTGGCAACTCTAATGCCACAGGCATGTCAAATCAAATCATATCAATCCATCTGATTACTTCGTATACACACTCCGAAGCTTGTCATCAACTACGAACTAGGTGTCTTATGCAACAGGGGGTGTGCAATGTCAGTGAGCAATAACCGCTCTTCGTAGAGATGTCGAAACGGACAGTGGAACTCATCTTGTTCCGGAAACAATACAAGCACTGACTCGAAAGTTCATTGTAAAGCTGATGCGAACCAGAAGAAATGGACAAAAGGGACACTTGAAATCCGATCCATCTTGAATTTCTATACTCAAAGTGTCAATCAATCCAAAAGTCTACCTCGTCATCACCTTTCAACTCACCAACTTCTCCCTTATCTGAAATTCATGATGAGATGTAGAGCAAGAAGTGTTGTCCCGTCAATGCTGGGGCTGAATGAAGAAAATTCAATGAAAGCATTTGAATCGAAAGGGACCATGTCACACACGTGAGCTGTATCGGTACACGGGCTTGTTGTGCAGTCGGTTTTGTGGTATACGATAATGGCTAAGGGAGCCTTTAGGGGCTGAGGCGGCGTGGTTTACTCCGGAATAGATGGGCAGACTCTTGAAAGGAGGGAACAGAGGCCGATGCAATTAGGACAAAGATGCCTTTGGGGACGGGTATTTGTCTCATTGTGATGCTGGAAGGGATGAAATTAACGTACGCTACCCTTCGTGATATTCAATTCGGTGTCATCAACTAAGAATTCAGAATTGGTAAAGGAAGCTAATCGTGCAAAGATGGTGTTCAGGCGGGTGCCCAAAATACCTGCAGGGTTGAGACCACATGCTGGCGTTGTCAAGACCGGTGCTTGAGCCTGTGGGACCGAGTGGATTGAAAGCAGTACCGAGTTGATTAAAGAGTACCTGCATCTTGCGACCAGAAAACACCTACGTATCCAACTGCTGCTCACGCATCTGGTGATAAGAAAAGTGGTTGCACCATTGTTATTGAGAGGGAGGATGCTGATCTGAAGAGGTCGAATAAAAACACTGCAACCCTCTCAGAGCAATAAGAGCCGTAATCATGGATTCGCTTCTACATGCCGACGATAGTGCTTGATCAAACTAGGGCTTACTCTTCTCAACCGAGGGCTCGAGGTGAGAGGCTGTGTTAGATCGAATGTAGCAAGCAATGACCACCCCGGGTAATACATCGGTAAAAATGCCGCAATAATTATCTTCAAACGTATCAGGTGGTGAAATCTCGTGGACATCTTCGAACAATTCTGCGGTAGATAGGCCCAATAGCCAACACTGTCTCCATCTGCGATTCTTGCTACCTTGTGCCCACTGCTTGAAATGTTATTATCTATTGTATCGTGCGAAGTACCTCAAGCGTCACTATGACTACAGGAGGTGGACACCGCATTGTGGTGTTGCATCTGAATCGGCTATGATACTAATTTGAGTTGGGTAAATCAAAATCACTTAGCTAACGTTGTTCATAAAGATACTACTCACTGGAACCTTAGGTGTTTCACAACGCCTTGCTTTAAGCATGATGACATCTCTTCATTTACCTTTTACACTCACGTGCGGCACGTCAGTGTCAGGCAACTAAAAGTCAGTATCAGCTGTGTTGTACGGCATGTCGTCTTCTTGGTGGTTGTCTGTGTCGGTTGGTCTGGCTCGTTTGTATGTTGAGGTGTTTGAGGATACGACATTTGGGTTGGGACGGCTGGTATCGTAAGGAAACGGTAAGAAAAATGTATCATACAAACCGTACGCATTAAAATGATGAACAGCTCAGTGACGAGCTTAATAATGTCAAGCACCCCTTAAACCGTCGTTAAAGCTGCCATCCCAGGATTAACGAAGCTAAGCCTATTTAGGCACCCCACCAAAATATTTGTTTACCGCACAGCTTCTCTACCCCGCACTAGGAAATCTAGATATTAATCTCTAGGTCCCTATTGGCCTGGTTAGTCATCTCCCGTGGCTCCCTAGTACCCTAACAGGTAAGGTGGCCCTATACCTGGGATGGCAGCTTTAACGACGGTTTAAGGGATAGAAGAGATGGTGGTTTTATAGAATGGTGTTCGAATTTGAGGAGTAAAGCGGTTGACAGTTGATAGTTGAAAGATGTGGTGTTGCCGTGTCTAGAGGCACATGGAAGATGGTGGGACGAGTTATCGCCCTTGCTCAGCAGAGGCTAATTCGTCAGTCAGAAAGCTTGGAGCCCATGGACGCATCACGTGTGTAACATGTTTTCAGTATTCGTATTCGAAAGAGCAATCCTAAGCTCTCTGGAGACTGACAGTAGTGATATGAACAGAAAATGCCAAAATGTTTTAGATACGGACGGTCAATGCTCAATTGACGCGCGGATGTTCTCGAGCCTTGTTTCTTGAACGAGCGAAAAAAAAGCATTTCCTGTTTCTGCAATTGCTATTCTGCTGTTTTTAGGGATCGCATGCGCCTGTTTCGTCGCAGGATATGCTTGACCACAGCTTTGTTAACGCATCGTCAAAGTCTCTGGAAGAGATTATTTCGAACCTGAAGACAATTCCAACGCAGAAGACTTCTCATTCGTACGCAACAAAGCTCGAGCAATTAAGTCTTCGATTGCAAGTCTCCCCAGGCTGTTTTACCCAAGACAAGTCGGAGTCCGCTCGACTAGCAACCAAAAATCCGTATGCACTTAAACTGGATATAAGATTCCAACGTTCTAGCGACAAAAAGCGAAGAAACGTAGCTTGTCCGGCCAGGCAAACTTGTGGGGAGTTCATCGAAATGCCGAGGCAGAGATCTTTCGATGGGCGTTTGAAAATTTCCTAGTGACATTTCTCCACCCGTCAGCAAGTATGAACCACGAGTAGTACCCAATTCACGATGTTGCCATCTGTGAAGCTGATTTCCACATCAATGCCGTCTATTTAGGATTGACACTACCGTTTCACGATGTGTTCGGTTAGTACACTTCTCATGTTCATCAAGGTGGTAGAAGTAGGATATTACGGGAAACGCCTGAGCCCTTGAACAATGAGCATGAATCTGAAATGTTTCGAAAAACGAGGGAAAGGAGATCTAGGCATCATCGACAAAGATGAACTTACCTTTGCCAAGTCCACGCGCTTTGGCTGATGTTTGACCGGACTGGGAAACGTATTACGCTTCTTGCAGGCTAATCGAATACTGGGATTCGACAGATCGATGACAGTGTAAGATTGACAGCGGGAAGACCAAAGACGCTCAACTCTTTTGACTGGCAGAAGACATGATTGCTTGTTCTCAGGAAGACATGACCATTCCAGAATCCAAGGAGTTCAAGATGAGAAACGAACAACAGGGAATTTGACGTTGAAAAACCCAAGGTTGGTAGCTGAACAACTATGGTTTGAAAGAACATGCCATTGCTGGAAATCCAAAACCAATTGTGTAATCTTTAGCTGCTGTTTAGGCCCCTAACACCCTATCGGCATGGCCATTGCGATGTTTTAATTCTAGACTTATTATTGTTGTAGTTGTGATGATTGTTGTAGCAGTTCTGCAGCTTTCTGTTAGGGTTATCAAACCGAGTCATCTGATCGGCCTCACGCCACATTTTCGAAATGGTGTGAAAGGCTGATCCTTCTAATGGCCTATCACGTAGAGTAACAGAGAAGACAGAGGATTGGAGACAGGCGCGAGAGCGGCGTGTCGGTACAGGATCCGATTCGTTAGTCGTAGCACCACTACTAACACGCACCGTAGTTGAAGGTCGAGTTATGTAACTAGGCTTGTTGCCACGAGGTTTTCGTACTTTTCACGGTTTCCCAACGTGACAGGCGGAACATCGCTAAGCTTCATTATTCTTTCATGCGTCTAACAGCATAACACGGGACGAAACGAACGAACCCCACCCCAAGTTTCACATATTGGCCGGAACCTTGAACCACTCCAGCCGTGCAGATTGCATCGTCCGATTGATGTATTTCAAGTGCCTTGCTTGATCCAAGAAAACTGTACACGACCAATCACGGAGCCTTGAGTCTAATGGGGAAGTTGGTGGAGGAGTATCACAGTGGCCGTACTATCAATATTGTGCGTCTCACCGGCGCAGTAGACCGGTGAGCGCACAGTGCAAAAACATCCCGGGCGGGCGCATTATCTCCAAGACCTGCAACTCTTCGTGATATGTATTGGAGCTCAAAGCAGCTCTAGATAACAGTTGTGCCCGCGGTATCCAACCTCGCGAAGCCTTGGCTGTGAGCGACACTGGAAGAAATGAAGGTAGAACAAAAGTTCAAAACATGCAATTACCCTTACCAACCAGAATTAATCCAACCACACATCACGGCTGCCAGCAGTCGAATCCTCCATTCGTGCAGCACATGATAAGACCAAATGCGACAAACGATAAGCTTGGAGGCAGCGTAGGGCCATCCGCAAGACTTGCATATTCGTGACCTCTCGGAGAATTTCAAAGAAATCGGATTCGAAGGCGATGTTAATTAATAGCTCGGGATCTAGACGGTTGGAGCGCATAATCGTATAGCCTGTATCCGGAGCTTGGTAAAGCTTGTTCTGCTATCAGCCCCAAAGGATTAACAGACAATTCACACTTGAACTACTGGCTGGGGCAGGATTCGGGAAAATTTGCGTGGCCAATGTGAGACAGGACTCCCACGTGGAAGATCCGGGAGAGTCGAACGCCACGATCTTTGGCCAATGCCCTAGCGAGTAAAGACGACGAAAATGAGGTTGAGACTTTGTCGTAGGAGCCTCTCCGGCCAGTGTGATTCATATTCCATGCGGCCTCTCTTGGCACTGAAGTGGACCGGAGTAGTAGTATACTTGAGTAACCAACCTTGGATTGATCCTTAAAATCTTCTAAGGTAAAAAGAACGTCGAGTGCTTCAGGATATAATTGCTAACGAAGACAACCGCTGTATTGATGGACTCCGAATCGAAATTCTGAGCATCACATTGTGGCCCAAACGCCAAGGCTCCTCCTTTATTAAAGGATCAATCGAATCCGTCATTAAAGAAGCCAGCTAGTATCTTGTCTTACCTCTGCAGCTTCTAGGTGCTTCACGAACTCTGATGTGCTCATCCACATTTCATGTAATCAACCGAGTCGGCGCGGAGTAATTTCATGCATCGAAGGTTAGACTGAAACCAATGATCGACACCACCAGTCTTCAGAGAAGGTAAGGTAGGTTGGTCCCGCTCTGTGTCTCAACCATGACCCTCAAGCCTGCAGACTGCTAACCAACGAAGGTATGATAGCTTACGGACCACGTTGCGGCCCCACTTCCTGTGATTGAATCAAGCTCTTGGTTATCTTCACCCTTGTTGATTTAGAGCGTGTCTTCTGAAGCTTTCACCTAAACTCTTCACTCGAAGAAAAAAAATTCAAGTCTTCATATGTAAACGACATCATCGATCTACCTCCTTTAGAAAAAGAGAGCAATGCTCTCCGTCCTGTTGTGACAGGAGGTAGTGCTAAGGCCAAGACTGTACGAGAGTATTCGTCGGTGATAATGTTGCGGGGCTCGTTTATGGTTTGAAAACGTAACTTGTAATTGTAGCAATATACTATACCCATATACAAAACGACTTGAAGACGCGGGTGCCGTTTCAGGGTCCATGAGATTGCGGCCAGCGTCGTGAAAAGGTTGCATGGATGTACATAGAATCCATGACGTTAGCTGCAAGACAACTGCAGCCCGGAGGATCTTGTCTGATAACGGTATTTGAGCTAGTGGGGTCTTGTTCGTTCAATGCAAATAAGCACAGGCTTCCTATGTTAGGCATCCAACCTGCCGATGTTAAGGAAGGCACCGTATGTACATATTTGGAACAAAGAGACCTGTATAAGATTCAACATGTCAGCCAAGTCTTAGCTCGACTACCTCGTTTGACAGACATATCATCGACTGTCATCTCACCAAGCCACGAGGCCTAAGGTATCAGGCTATTTAGCCCTTGGACACTCGCCGGCATGAAGGACATAATCTACCCCAAGAGAGGGGAGAATCTGAGCAATTGGATTACTCGACAGACGTCCTCGAACGCCACGAATGCAGATAACGACACCCTGAACTTCTGGATAGCCCCGACTCTAGTCAGTGTAGGTCGCACTTCCTTGATCATTATCCTTGCTGAGCTTCGCTAAAAGCTCCCCAGCACGGAGGCTTTGAAAATTACGCGGAGAATCGTTCGGGCAAAGGAGAATATGATCATCCAGCTAGACGCGTAGAAGGCGGCTTTTTAACGTGGTCTATGTTTGAAAGGAGCAAATCCCGGGCAAAAAAAAACAAAAGGCTCGATGCGGATTTACTGTCGGAGAATATTCCGCGGCCAGCGACTGCGCCAAATTATGGCCTGAACCACGCCATCCAGGGTGCAGACGGAAGTCCAAAGAAGCGGGAAATAGCTCTTCCAAGGAGAAAAAAGCTCAGCGTACCGGGCTTTATGACCACTGTCCAGGAAAGCTCACTGGACTCACGTATGTAGTAGTCCGGTACCTAGTTGTGCTGTCGAAGACTAACATCAACAGCAACAATACCCGGTCACCATCCGATGAAGCCCAACTCTGAGAGATCTAAAAGCGGGCCTGAAAGGACCTTACGGCGCACATCGGCAGAACGCAAAAGAACATTGCTTCGAGAGGCAAATTATCAAGAAGCCAGCGCCGGAAATGTTTCGGAAGCCTTGCACATCGCTGATCATCCGGAAAAGGCAATACGAAGGGTAGGTTCGAGGAATCTTTGGGAAGAACTAGCACCGCTAGTGATCCCTTCTAGTACTCTACCGCAAGAGACCTTGGATACCTGGACATCGTTGAGCCGTAAAGAAATAGATGATACACGGCCACAAGTTCCTCCGAAATCCCCCAGAACTGAAAGCAGGGCATCTCCGCGTTCGAAGAAGCTGCCACATTCTGCCAGTAGTTCCACGTCAACGACCTATACCGGAGCCTCTCCATCAAGTGGCATCAATACATCAGCAGGACAACTGTGCATGGCTCAGGATAGCAATAGCTCGTTGAGTCTGCTACAGACTACGAGTGCCGAGAAATCAACAGCTCCAACTGCACCTTGGGACCAAGCGTCTCTTGTCAAGAGCGCACCAAGCCACCAGAGGAACGCATACCCGCTTCCTGTAAGGAGCACATCAAGCAAGAGGCCCCCATCGGCAGTCAAAGCCCAGTTGTGGCATCATAGGGGAATCTCGGAGGCATCTGTCATCGACCGAGGAAGGCCCATGAAGAGAGGAGACACCTCGCTGATTCGAAGCCTTAGCAGGCCAATGCTGAGAAGTCCTTCTGTTGGTCAGGGGCTTCTGGATATTCCTAGTGGCTTCAAAGCCACCGATGCACCATGTAAAGTCCCTGATGAAGAGTCAAGGTATCTTAAAAAGCAGGCAGATGAGCAGGCAGAAGTGTTTAAAGTACTGCCAATCAAGCAAGTCTCGAAGCTTTCAAAAGTGCGTATATCATCAGAAAATTTTGGAGTGTTGTCCTCTAACAATAACAGGAGCTACGATTTCTCGAGGAACGTTGTGAGATCCTTCAGAACACACACGCTAGTCTTCGCCAAGGCCGGAGAAGCCTACACACTCGTATAATAACGTACCTCAAGTCTCCACGAATGGGGATTTTTTCCCATGACAGTATCCTTAGACAAGAAGAGGCGCTTGCAGAACTCGACAAATCGATAGACGACTGGGTAATGAAGTTAGAACAGGCAGTGAATCGTAGGGCGCAAGTTCATCAGCGATTACTGGAGCATATAGCAGCAGCCTTGACTCTTACACCCACTGGAAACCCCGAGTCGCAGCAGGTCGTTAATGACATCAGATCGTCAATAAATCCACAAAAATTTGAAGACGGTTGCAAAAGTGAACGCCACGACGTTCAGTCAATCAAGGTCTATGCCGATTCCGCAGTGGCGGCCTTGCTCGCTGAAATAGAACAGGACATTGGCATGATGGAGGACACGTCCAAGCCGGTAAGATTTTGAGACAGATTTGCCAAAATCGCGCTTTTTCTATCGACTGAAACATGGTCTCGGGCTATACGTCGTTTCCTGTAAGAGCCGAATAACGAAATAATGTATCATGCAATATCTGCAGTTTGCCTGCCGCTTGGCCGTAATTACGAAAACCGTAAAGCCTAGAAGAAGTTGTGTCTTTATCTAAGCCGACGTGCTGGTTCATTCAGCATTGTCGTTGCCATCATCGTCGTATGGCTGCTCTACAATCACTCTGTTTCTCTGCTCGTCTTCCTTCCATAAAGCGTAATCTACACCTGGATATTTTGTTTCACTGCTTTGATGGCTTTTCCGACATACCCAAATTCTTCCACTATACCTTACCTTATCATTCGTAACATACCTAGTGTTATAGGCGTTCCAGTCTTCAATGTGTACACCCGTCTTTCTTTTTGGTTTTTTGGCACTGACGCCTGCATGCTTATTTTTCCACATGCCACCATACACGTAGTAGGGCTTGTCCGGGCCATCGACCACTCCACCTGAGACTTCCTTCCAGCATTTTGATGTACATACGAAGTGTCAACTGAGGGTGTCGTCGATGCGGCAGCGAACGAGTACGTCACTAGGGGTATGGCAAAGATCACACTTTTTGCGGTAAGAAGAAGGTGACTTCGAGCGTTTCCCAGTATCGATAAACTTCAAAGAGCGAAGTGATCCTGTAGTCGTATCGCTTTTCGAAGTAGTCATCTTGTTGAACATGAGAGAATTTTCAGGTAGAGTCCGAGAACGAGAGAGAGGTGCTAGCACAATAATTTTACCGCACTAGCGCTTGCCGGGATGACGATGATCTTGTAGGATTTCGATTTGTACGGCAGACCATATCGTGCAAACTGAAATAACTCAAATCTCAGATGTTGAATGTCGAACGTCGAGCGAGCGAGGCTGTGAACTTACCTCAAAATTCAAAACCCACCTCATAGATGTTAATCTGATGTTCGTAGTTAGTAATGTAAATTGTAAGATAGTACAATCTTTAGATCAATCTACACTGTGTAGATGCATTGTTCTAGTATTGAGTGACACATTGAATATGAACGAAAGCATGAAATGAGTGATGAAACATCATGATTACAAGCGACACGACATTGTGAATACAGGCAACACAGTGATTACGAGTGACTCAGAGCAGAATACACATATCAATATGACTACAGCGTGAGTATGAAGCAGAATACAAGAAGCAGAATACAAGAAGTAGAACATAAGAAGCAGAACATAAGAAGAAAAACATAAGAAGCAAAATACAAGAAGCAGAATACAAGAAGCAAAACATATATATGAGCAATATCATGATTAAAATGATGTGATTTTATGATTACAGACAACATGATGATTACAAACAACATGATGATTACAAACAACATGATAATTACAAATAACATGAAACAAAATACATTAATATAATTGCAACATAAGTATGATTGATAAGCAGTAGAATACAGAGAACAGAATACATGTACAAGCAACATCATGATTAAAATGATACAATCTTATGATTATAAGCAATATGATGATTATAAGTAACACAAAACAACATATACATGTCTGTATGAAGATTAATTGCAACAGATGCATAGTTTGTAATTAAAGAATATAATGTCATTGTGTTGTGATACATGTAAATCATCTTCTTTCTTTATTTTCTTGATTTAATAAATTGATGATTTGAGAATTCATTGACTGATACTTGAAATCATATGCATTTACATTTCAATTTTGAGTAAGTCACATTATGATCTTGCATTTTACTTGAATTAACATTAACATCATCATCATGATTCTGAAAACTTCATCAACAATCTTCATATTAATATGAACATGAAATATATAATTTTAAAAGTCAGTTTGAAACATGATGAAATTTGTTAGAGATCAGCATAAAGCGAGTCAATATGAATGTCATTTAACTAGAAGATAAATGCTAAGAAAGAAAGATAGCTACAGAAAAGAAGCTGACTACATATGTGTATTTCTCAGTCAATGCTAGACTTAATAGAAACTAGTCAAGATGACGAAGCGAAAATAAATCTGACAAGATTAAAAGACTGAGTCTGACAAGACTAAAATCATGACATTACTCTTTCTTCTTCAATGATTCATGTTCGCATGAATGTATTTTCTGCTCGATTCAATTGATTGTTCAATCATAATTTCACAGACTCAGATTCATTAAATTCTGATTGACTGAATAGTCGAAAGCGCTTCTAGCGCGATTTGTTCAAATATCAAATATGAAAATCGTCAACTATCTTCTGAGCATTCATAAATTCATCATCATCAGCGTTGTATTAATTGAGATCATTGTCATAGTCATTTCATTTGATTCTATACTGAAGTCGTCTTCGATATCGACGAAAATTCAATATATCATCGATTTCTCATTCGTCTTCGTCGTTTATCACTATTGACTCGAAGAACTCGTTCTTTTGACCAGACAAGAAATCATCAACGACAAGACGAAGCAGATCAGAATGAAATACGTCATGAACATGCATAGTCTCTGATAATTTCAGCTTATATGATGAGTTGACAAGATCTAGATTGATGAAGAAATCAAGCATTTTGTCGTCTAGCTTCTTGAAAGATCTCGCTGTAATGATGTTTCATTCATTCAGAAACATCTTTGATTCAATCTCATAATCAACTTCTTTTCTATGCTTATTAGCTTGTTGAATCATTTGTTTTCTTGTTTTGACTAGAGATTCGCGAGCAAACGTCAAGATTTTGTTCATATGTTCAGATATATTCTCGACTTTAGTCGCTTGCAAGCGTTCACGAAAGCTTTCATATTCGATTGTATCGAGTTCAAAACTCATATGAGAATGAAAGTCTTTGTTTAGAAAGAAAGAGATTGAGAAGATGACTGAGAACAGAACATTATTGTCAATAAACTCGATCATGAATAGTAGCTTAGCTCAGTCATTCTGCATGTATGAACAGAAGAATCAAAGATATCTTTCAACGTTCTGATTGACTCGTTCACTTTGATCGTTGATTTGAGAATGATAAACAGTGAATAGTTGAAGATTAATGCTCAGTCTTTT
>JAABUU010000146.1_pt1 | contig 172330 bp, 187 predicted proteins | sample 5559301 | NCBI WGS metagenome assembly JAABUU01 (sample SAMN10711884, study PRJNA513360) | rock metagenome | isolation source: Antarctica rocks | place: Antarctica: Victoria Land, Richard Nunatak white
GGCGCTGCGCGGCAGCCGGCGCGGCCGCGTTGTGCAGAAAACCACGATGATGACCTGAAGGTGGCGCGGGACCTGTCTGGAGGATGTCACCTTCGCCTCACTCAGCAGGGGCATAGGGCCTGGAGCGGCGAATGGCGCCCCGACGAGACGCGCGTGTGAGCGCACGCGCATGCACAAGACGCCGACCAGCGCATGTGCAAGTGCGCGTGCGCGGCGGAGCGGGGCGCGCACCCTTAACCATCATGCGCGTCAGCCGGAAGGGCACCTTCTCCGGGAACTTCTCGCGGTGCATGGACGCCTCGAAGCAGTCGCCAAAGTCGATGTGCAGCAGCTTGCCGCTGTAGCGGTCCAGCATCAGGTTGCTAGGGTGCCGGTCGCCCAGGCCCAGCAGGTAGCCCACCTGCCGCCGCGCGGCCGCCCCCGCATCATGACACGTCCCATTCAGACCCTGTGGGACGGGGGTCCTCTGTGGCACGGTAAGCTCTCCGAGTTGGTGCACTCAGGCAGCAGGGACCCCGCTCTGCACAAGCATGCGTGACAGCACACACCATGTGCACACCGGGCGGAGCGCGCTGTCAGGCACCGCATGGCAGGCCACTGCAGGCCACTGCAGGCTAGGGCAGGCAGTGCATGCAGCGCCGGGCAGGATGGCCGGCGCGCCAGCGTGCGGGCCACGCGCACCATGCTCATGACGGCGCACGATCGCGTGTATGTCGTGCGCCGCTCCAGCCAGACCTCGCTGTTGCGCGACTTGAGCCACAGCACCTTGTGCACGTCCTCGCCTGCGCCGCACGCGCAGGGCTCTGGCGCTGGGTGCGCATAAGCGCAAGCGCCCACACGCGCCACGGACGTACGTCAATGTCAGCGTACAGCTCAGAGGCCCAGCCGTGTCGGGGTAACGCCTAAACCAACACGTTATCATATGCACCAGCAGGGCACCACAGCACTCTTCATGGCTGGGTGTGCCAAGGACAGCCAAAATATCAAACACAAAATCGCATGAGAGGCTGGTGCGCTGCTGGGGGTTTCCACAGCTCGAGCTGCGCCTGCATGACGCCATCAGGCGCGGCACAAGCCGGGCGGTCCGCGCGGCCCCAGCATCACGTGTGAGCATGGAACGGCGTATTATTCCTAACATTGTTTTGCTTTTATTGCCTCTCTTTTGGCGCACCGGATGTCGACTCGAGCGCGTGCTCGAACACCTCGACCTTCTGGATGACGGTGAGGTGGTCGTAGTCGGGGGCCATGCCAAGCATGAGCCGGTGCTCCACGTTCAGCGGGATCTTGCGTGCATCGCGGTACTCGCGGATGAGCGCGTGCAGCGTGTCGCAGTTGGGCACCCATCCGATCAGGCCTGGCCAGCGCCGCGGTCTCAATGACGCAGCACGGCTTGGCGCATGCAGCGCGCTGACGGTGGGGCTGCTCATGCAAAGCACGTCTGTTCCGCGTGCTCCAAACAAATGCGTCAACATGCAATGCGTTGGCAACGTGCGGGAGACCTCAGTGACCTGCCTCGCTCAGCGCACGTTTGCATGTGCGACTGCCCTGGCTTGTAGGTGCGCTCTGCGCCTGCCTTTGTATCCTGATGTGCACTATGTGCCGCTAAGTGTCTGTATGCCATCACCCTCGGTTGGCACAGGCGCATCGGCCGCACGCAGGCGCGCTCGCTCGGGACGACGCCAATTTATGGGCTGGGCGGTGCCCCGCCGGCGCCGCACCTGAGTTGGGCGACAGCGGGATGACGGCGTAGCGCGCGATGGACAGGTCGCGCTCGGCGGTGGTGCGGTCGTGCGCGAGCATGGTATTTACCAGGCCAAACAGCTGCATCACGCGCTCGTCCTGCCGCAGGTCCTCGTGGCCCTGCACGGCGCGCGCGGCCGCGTGAGCGGCGCCCGCGGCCGCGTGACCGGCGCCCCACCCAGAAGGCACGCTCGCGCGCTCGTGCGCCCGTCCTGCCGTGGGTCTTCGTGACCCTGCCCTGCTCGCCCACCTGTGTGGTGCAGCCGACGTGTGCGCCGCCACCCGCACATGCAGCATGTCAGCAGCAGCGCGCCGGAGGCAGGCGCGCCTCCCGCCGGACCTCGCACCCGGTGCCCCCGCGGCCGCAGAGGGCCAGCCTGCGCTGCACACGCCGCCGCCGCCGCCGCCGCCGCCGGAACTAGTCCCACGGCGACGGCGCGCGCGAGTGGCCTATGGTAGGGTACGGGAAGGGTGAGGGTATGCTTATGCTGGACGCGCCTTGAGCAGGAACATGTACTCGGCGCCGTCGCTGCCATGGATGGTCAGCTTGCGCGGCCGCTGCTTGGAGGTGATCACGTGCAGCTGCGGGGCAAACGCCGCGATGGTCACCACGGGCTCGCCGGCGATGTATGTGCCGGGCACCGCCAGCTCCAGGCCCTGCGCGCGCCCGGGCCCGCGCTCTGGGGCCGCGCAGCCCTGCTATGCCGAGCGGCCGTGCCGGCCCTGAGCGCCGCACAACTCCGTGGGGACTGTGCCTCACGCCGCCACGTCACGGCTGGCCGGTGCAGATATTCTGGACGCCGGGCTGCACACCGCACGCGTTTGTGCACTGCTGCTCAACAAAGACAGAGCCTCCCATACCGAACGCTTTTGCAGAGCAGCCCGCAGCCCGGGCGCGGCGGGCGGGGCGGCGCGGGGCGGCGGGCGGCCGCGCCTGCGCGCGCACGAGCGCGGGCGCCACGTACTGCAGCTCCAGCACGGTCAGCGAGGGCAGCTGCTTGTTGATGCGCTTGAACACGTGGTAGTACAGGTCCCAGGCCTGGTGCAGCTCGGCCTCCTTGCGGCTGGCGCGGTACTTCTGGCACCACTCGTACGCCTCCGCCAGCTCGCGCCCGTACGCCTGCGCGCCGCGTTGTTCGACGTCAGGGTGCTGCCGCGGCAGGATGTGCCGCGAAAAAATATGTGAAGTCATGCAGTTTGTTCTCACCAACGCATCCAGCAAATCTAGTTGGTAAGACGGCATCCCAAAAAGGTCTGGCACTGTGCAGGCGGGGTGCGGGACGGCGCCGGCGCCGCGCCTGCACGAACGCGATCTCCTTGAGCGTGGTGGGCCCGCTGCGCGCCATCATCTCGTGCAGCGGCAGCAGCGTGGCCAGCATGGCCTCCACGTTGCTCTCGCCAAAGTACTGCCGCGACGCCTCCTCCAGCGCCTCGTGCCACATCTCGTGCCACAGGATGGCCATGCGGATCAGCTCCGTGCTGACCTGCGCGCAGGGCGGCCCGCTGGAAGGGAGAGGGCGGGGGGCGGACGGCTGGGCAGCGCGGCGCGCCGCATGCGGGGTCAGCACACGCGGCGCCTGGGTCCGGCAGCGCGTGCCTCGGCCACCGCGCGGTCGCAGACACGTGCCTGCTTAAGAGCATGCAGTATGCAGGGGCTCACAGGCACGAGTATGGCCACCTGCACAGACAAGCGGACATACATGCAACACCGCACGCGGATGCCAAAACCCTTCTGTGGGGCCTGAGGGTGCGCCTGGGCCAGCGCACCAGCTGCGCCTGCTCGACCAGCGTGGCCGCGTGCGTGCGCACGTTGTCCACGACCGCCATCGCGGCCGAGCGCCGGAAGGACGACTGGCTCTTGCAGGCCACCAGGAGCGGGTACATCAGCGCCTGGCCCGGCCGCGTGTCGGCTGCCTCAGCGCGCGCGCGCCCCCGGCAGTGCGCGCACGGGCTGGTGACGCTCAATGGAACCGCCAGGACAACGCCAGGCCAGCGCCGCACATCGTGACCCCCAAGCGCCCGACCTCTGCCAATGCGGAGCTACCCAGCAACAGGCGTGGGGTGCAGCGGGCGCCAGCACAGGCGCGTCGGCGGGGTTGCCGCGCCTGCGGGTGGTGGCGCCCGATGCGGCACAGCAGGCTGTGGATGAGGCCGCGAACGTCCTTCTGCGGCGTGTGGATGCGCGCAATCACCTGCGGCGCGCCGGCCCCATCTCCGCCGCTGGAAGCACTGGAAGGAATGCATGCGCAGGTTGCCAAGGGATATGCCTATATGTGCGCGCGGCAAGGGAGGCCGGCGCCCCTCGCCGTGCAGGCGGAAAGACCTTGGCATGTTGAAGCACTGCAAAGGGGGCATGGTGAAGTTGGTAGGATAGGGTTAGAGCAGGGCACCTGGGGGATGACGACGAGCCAGGTGTCGATGGACACGTGGCCGAAGCCCTCCTCCAGCGCGGCGGCCACGTCGGGCGCGGCGCCGTGGCTGAACCACAGCGTCAGCAGCCGCAGGATGTCCTGCAGGCTCGCGCCCCGCGCGCCGTCGCCTGCCGCGCCGGCCCTCCCGTGCATCAGCACCGGGCGCGGGTCCTGCCTGTTTTGAAGTGCCGCAAGCTGAGACTTCTGGTAGCAGACACCTCTAGTCGAGCTTCTCTGCTCACACGCAGGCTGCATGGTGGAAATGACAGGAGATGCCGCTGATGCAAGCGGTGTGCCTGGACAATGTGATGCGGAGCTGCAGCGCTCGCAATGTGCATGCCGGGCTGGCCCCCGCTGCAGCGCAGTGCAACAGAAGAGAAGCTGGGCAGGCGTGCGCCGGATGCATAGGTTTAGAGTCAGGGTTTGCGCAGGGCCACGACAGAGGCGGGCGCGCGCCGGACGCCTGGCCCAGCGCGACGCTCTTGAAGAACGCGGCGACGGCCGGCGCGACGTGGCGCTGCGCCGCGGCGACGTCCGAGTGCGCGTAGTGCTCCATGGCGGTCACGTTGAAGAGCGCCCAGTCGTGCCAGGCCTTGGCCCACTCCGGCGCGGCCTGGGTGGCCAGCCGCAGGCTGCCCTTGACCTCGTGGATCACCTCCTCCGACAGCTCCTGCGCGCGGGTGCAGGGTGGGGTGTCATGGCGCCGCGCGCCGACGCGCGCGCGGCCACGACAGCACGCGCGCGGCAGCCGACAGCTCCCTGGATGCATGTGGCCCCAGCGCGCTGAGCTCGCTGCAGCGCGGTCTGGGACTTGTGCGGCAGGCTTCGCCATGGGGCGTCTCCCTCGGCAGAGTGAGTCATTTGAGCAGCCCGTGCCAAGCTGCATGTCTTGAGCAGGGAGGTTGCGCTAGGTCGGCCTTTGCTCTTCACGCTGCCCTGCCACAGGCAGGGGCCCGGACAATCCATCATCATTGCGTGCTGAGCAACACAGCACGGCACATGAGCAGGAGGGCGCGCGGCGCCGGAGCCACCGCAGCATGTGCAGGGCCGGCGCGCGCCTTGCCGGTGAGCGTCCAGAGCCAGATGCCGAGCCGGCGCTGCACGCGCGCGAGCAGCGACGCGCGGAAGCCGCCCGCGTCGCGCCCGGCCGGCGTCGCATACAGCGCGGCCATGGCCGGGCCCAGCGGCGCGCACGGCGGCGCGGCCGCCTGCGCGGCCGCCACGTCCGCCAGCGCCGGCGGCGGCGCCGTCACCTCGGCCGCCAGGTCCTGCAGCCTGCGCGCCGCCCCCGGGCCCCTCACACGACCTGCTGTGGTAGCAAACATACGCGCGTGTGCAGCTCTCACGGCGTTGCACTTCATTCGAGGCTGCCGCGTAATAATGCAGGCATGAAGAGGCAGAGTACCTGACGTTAAGCACGCTGCGTGCTCAGCGCAGGTGCCCGAATCTAACATGTGGCACATTCAGCCTCGCAAGTGCACGGACACTGCAGCAATCCCTTTTCTGCGAACACGCTTCAATGGCCAGCAAGGCTTGCACCCCCACGAGCACGCGAGGTCAGAGCACGGCGCCCCCGCTCGGCACCTGCTGAGCGCGTCGTGGCGGTCGCCGCACTGCCAGAGGTGCTTCACAAAGCCGAACATGATGTCGGGCTTGCCGCTGCCGCCGCCGTAGCCCGGCTGGCCCAGCGGCACGTCCGCCGGGTTGTAGCCGAGCAGCTGCTGCAGCGTCCGCAGGCTCTGCCTGCCGCTCGCAAGCGCGCGCCTTGAGGGCGGCTGGCAGGCACACGGCATGCGCGCTGCCTTGCACCGCACTGCTGTGTGAAAGCAGACTTGAGTGGTGGGAAGCAGTGTGGTGTTCGTCAAAGCATGCTTGGTGTCCAGCCAGCAGCGCGGAGTCAGCCGGTGACCCCTCTTGACAGAACCCGAAGAGCACAGGATTGCGCACGCCATGCCCGCGCTTGCCAGGCAGCACACTGCTCAGCCCCAAAACCGGGGGGCCGGCTGGTGGGCGGGGGCGCACTTGGGCCGGGCGGACTTGCGGCACAGCGACGCAAACTTCAGCCAGGTGTGCGTGTCCTGGCGCATCGGCAGCACCAGCGTGCGCACGCTTAGCAGCGCCTGCCAGACCTCTACATTGCGCTGCACGCCGCGCAGGCGGCCGCGCCACATGCCGCGCGTCAGCGCGCGCCGCGCCTCGGCTGCGCCCTCGTCGCCTGCGCAGCGCCGGCGGGCGTCCGCACCAGCACATGATGACTGATGCACCAAACGCGATAGCAGTCATCACACCCTAGCAGCAGTCAGGCTCACATGACGTTTTGCTGGGCATTTGGCACACACCACCCACGTACCATGAGACCACTTTTGGTTCCATCCTCGCACACCAGCACCCACGCAGACAGCCCAATCGGAGATGGTGCCTGCATCAAGGTGCACAGGTAGCAGCGGCGGCGGGCGGCAGGCGGGGCGCGCCCTGCGCGAGCGCGAGCGCGAGCGAGTAGTCCACCGTCTCCTCCAGCTCGGTCAGCTGCTGCACGCGCACCATGTCGCCGTACGCGCGCTCGTAGCTCTCGCCGACCAGCGCCGCCAGCTCCGCGCCCAGCAGCTCGCGCGCGCGCTCCACGCACGCTGCGCGCGGCGCCCGCCCCGGTCAGGAGCGCCGAGGGAGTGCGGAGCAGGAGTGCAAGGCGAAGCAGAATGTGCCAAACCCCAGCACAATGGACCTCGCCAACCCTGACAGGGCTTGCAACAGGGCTGCCGGACATGTCGATGCAACCCTAGAAAGGCCGGTGTGCGCATGCACAAAGAGACGCCGGGTTAGGGTAGGGTAGTGCGGCACCTTTGGCGACGCCATAGTCCCCGCGGCGCACGGACAGCACCGCCGACAGGAAGGCGCCGGAGGAGGTGTCGGGCACGTCGGCCGCCGCCATGGCGCCCACGTACTGCGCCATCTCGTCCCTGGCGCCGCGCGCGCCCAGGTCGACATTCCTCTGCAGGGCCCGCTGGGCCACCCCGCACGCTCCCCCGCGCCGATGGGCCCCGCAACAGTACAGCGCCAGACAGGGTGCCCTGCATGTCGAGGCGGTCACGGCGCCCAACGGACTGCATGCCCCCCATTCCAGACGTCACAACTGCTCACCATGCCTCATGCCTCAGATAGGTTCATGCGATGATCTCAGCAGGGCGTCCTGTGTTATCAAGGCTGCAGGACCTGTCAGACAGGCCACTGCCAGAAAGCGCTCTGCTGCAGTAGTCCAAGGCTTTCTACATGATGGAATGGGCGCAGCCACGGCCGTACGACAATGCGCAGGCTCCGACATCGCATCGCATTGCGCGAGGTGGGGTGTGGCTGCTGGGTGGCGGCGCCGCTTCTGCAGGGCGCGGCGCCGGCGCACCACTCGCCCAGGTGCCAGGCGGCATGCGCGGCCAGCGCGGCCATGTCGCGGCGCACGTGCGGCTCTACCCGCCGCCACTCGCCGCGGCACAGCCGCCCCAGCTGCTCCCACTCCGCCAGCGCCGCCAGGCACCTGCCGGGCAGCCCCGCCGCAGCGCATGGGCGCCACACGGCTGCGTGCGCAAGTCGGCACCTTTCATGCCTGTGACTGAGGCGCAGCTTCAGGCGCTGCGCTGGCTGCCCAGACACCTGCACTTGGCTGTGATGGGCAGTTGAAAAGGTGGTGTGTCTGCATCTGCTTCCTGCGAGCGTCACAGTTCATCTGCATCACGGGCGCTGCTCCTCAGCGCGCTCCGCCGCAGCACGAAAGCACAGGAGCATGCATCGAGCGCGCCCAAGCACAGCCCACGACACCGGCGGCATCAGCGTTGCGCCGGACACAGGGCATGGTCGGGGCCGGGCGCGCGGCGGGGCGCGCCGCATGCGGCCCAGCGTGGCCTCCAGGTGCGCCTGCGAGGCCGGCGGGCTGGCCGCGTACTTGCGCTCGTACGCGTCCAGCGCCTCCTCCCACCGCTGCAGCTTCTCGTACCACGACTCCTGCGCGCCGGGCTAGGGAAGGGTTGGGCGCCGCGCTTGCTGCCGCGCGGGGCGGAGGCTGTCGTGCGTGCGGCATGTCAGCGGGACAGCACTGTGACAGGAAGCGCGCGTACAGCGCCTGCGTACAACCCGCGCCGCCACGAAAACGGCATTGCCCTGACCCTACGCTAACCCTGAACCGGCCGCGCCCGCGCCTTCAGCTCCATGTGCAGGTCCTGCTGCGCCTTGGTGAGGATGCCGATGGCGGCCTCAGGCTGGCGCAGGTGGTTGTTGATGCTGATCAGCGCCTCCACCGCCGCGCCGGGCGTCTGGTGGTACTCCAGCTCCTTGTAGTGCAGCGCCTTGGCGAACGCGTGGCACTTCTCAGCCAGCGCGCCCAGCGTCCTGCGCGCGGGCGCTCCTGTAAGAAATGAATCGCTTACTTGCCCCCCGGTCCCCAGCCAATCAGGCGCTCAGGCCACAGACGTGGCGCGCGAGCAAGTCACAGGCGTGGCGTGACACCCTAACCCTGACCCTAACCATATGCATGTCGCCGCAGCGGAGCAGCCAGGCGCACCGCGTGTCCAGCGGCAGGCTCTTTTCGTCGTGCTCCATGAACTCGGCCAGGTTCAGTAGCGTGGTCACGATGTCCGGCGGGATGGTCGGCGACGCGAGCGCGGCCTCCAGGCTGCGCACCAGCGCCTCCTGCGCCGCCGCATCCGAAATCTAGTGACCAGCAGGGCACATTAGGGATGAGTTTCGGCTATCTCTATCCTAAGCCTCCAGGCTGCGCACCAGCACCTCCTGCGCCGCCGCATACGAACATCCTGCGACCGCTAGGCGCCCGGCGTGCAAGGCAAGTGCTGCCAAGCCGCGCGATGGCTCATGCGGCTGCACTGACCTCGGGTGACAATGCAAAGCATGCCACGCAAGAAGCATCCGCATGCGTGCTTGCGGAGCGAGCGTGCGGTTGGCATGCAAGGAAGGAAGGCTCTGAGTGCGAAGACAGGCCGGCCTGCGTCATGGGGCGCCATGCCGTGCTGTCTATAGCAGGGCCAGGGCTAGGGCTGGGGAGGCCTGCCTGCATGCTGCCCTCCAGCTCGCCCCAGCAGGACACGAAGCCGGCCGGGAAGAGGTCGCGCGCCATGCCGGGCTGCACCTGCGCCCGCCACGAAAACGTGTATGCTTCAACACACACACACAAGCTGTCTAAAGATTCTACACCTCCGTCAGCAGAGCAAATTTTCCCCGCGCAGCACTGCTGGAATAACACAGCATGCTTGCTGTCAGCTAGGGCGTGGCCGGAAGCACGAGCGGACGACCGGCCTCCTGGGTCAACCGTGCGCCCGCGCCTGCGCCAGCGTGTGCGTGGCGCGCAGCGCGGGCGACGGCGATTCCTTCAGCAGCTCCACCGCAAAGTGCCGCATCCACTCCGCCCAGTCCTCCTTGGTGCTGCGCTGGCTGCTCTCCCACGCGCGCCGCAGCGCCGCCTCGTTCACCGCCAGCCGCTGCGCGCCTGCAATGACGCACAACCAGTCAGCAATTGGGTGCCCTGACCCTAACCCTAACGCTGCACCTCTCATGCGCCTATGCCTTCCGCCTTGACGCTGTGCGGCTTGCACGCGCCGCGCGCGCGCGCACCAGACGGGTCCGGCATGGGCGGCAGCGCGGCGGCGGGCTCGGGCGGCGGCGCCAGGTCGTCCACCCAGCCGTGGCCGGCCTCCCAGTCCTCCGCGTCGCTCATGCAGGGCGGCTCGCGCAGCGTCACCTTGGCCGCCAGCAGGCTGAAGCGCTCGTGCGCCATCTTGTGGCGCGCCATGATCTGCGCGCCGCGCACCCGGCCGGCCTCGGCGCCCGCCGCCCCGCGCGCCGTCCACGGCAGCCCCGCACTCCGTCACCGTGACCAAGGGCGCTGCCTGTATGTCACCGGCTTCTCTCACATGGGAAGCCCGGCAGCGCGCGCGGCAGGTGTGACGAAGCACGCAGTGCACTCCAGGCCCAGGCGCAGAGGGGCGGGCGCGCGGAGGGCGGGGCGGGCGCGCGCCTTGCGGATCGTCGGCACAAACAGCGCAAAGTCCGGCCCGAGCGCGAGCGCGAGCGCGCAGATGGTGTCGGCCGCGTCGCGGCGCAGCTCGTCCGGGCCGCCGTCCAGGCAGCGCAGCAGCGGGTGCAGCACCGCGGCCGCGTAGCCCGCCAGCGGCATGCGCGGCAGCAGCCGGCGCATGCTGTGCAGCGCCGCGCGCCGGATGTCCACCGGCGTGCCCGCCACGCCTGCAAGGACAGCGGGCGGGCTTGTTCCTACGCAGCTCGGTCCCCGACGCGTGCCGCGCCGGTGCGTCGGCGCGAGCCCGCATGCGCCGCGGGCCGCCAGGCGCCCGCCGCTGCCCCGGCACTGTGCATGGCTTCCTACGCGCAAGCGCCTACCACGCCAGGGGCGCGATGTGCTGGCCCCTGGAGCAACACAGTGGCGGTACACGCTCCCGCACACGCTCCCGGGAGCAGGGAGCGCCCGCTCTGCATTGCTGAGGGGTGTTGAGGGGGGTGGTGCAGGGGTGCGCGCCGGGGTGGATGAGCCGCATGAGCGCGGGCAGCAGCAGCGGCAGGTGGTCGCCCAGCATGGCGCCCAGCGCCTCCAGCGCGCGGGGGTGGGTGGGGGTAGGGGTGGGGGGTGGGGGCGCGCCGGGGTGGATGAGCCGCACGAGCGCGGGCAGCAGCAGCGGCAGGTGGTCGCCCAGCGTGGCGCCCAGCGCCTCCAGCGCGCCCAGCGCCGGGCGCACCAGCTCGTAGCCGCCACCGCGCTCCGCCTCGCCAAACAGCGCGATGAAGCGCGGCAGCAGGCCCGGCAGGTACGCGCGCATGTCGTCGCGCAGCGACACTGCCGCCGCGCCGGCGCCCCGTAAACCGCGCCGCGCAGCGGCGCACGGGCAGCCTTGGGTGCCAACGTCGCGCGCCAGATTGGCGGCCGGCAGGTCCCCGGCGCCTATCACATCTTATATTGCTGTCTCCTGCTACTCCACTGTCGAGACGGTGCACTCTATGGTCCAAGCCCAAGTTGCAAAGTCAGGTATTCTTAGAACAGGTGACATGCCCTGACCGTTCCACTGCCCGGGGGGCTGCATGAGCCAGCTCAGATCAAGCGAGAGCGCTCCCAGCGATGGCACCAGCGGCGGGCGGGACCGCAAGGCCGCTTGCGAGCGCCACATCTGACGCATGAGTGTAATGGTGCACACTGTCAGTTTAACCTCACGCCGTGCTGCCCAGCCGGGCCGACAAACCGCACCGGCGAGCTCCGAGATGAGCTTCAGCAGGTGCGGCAGCAGCGCCGGCTGCGGCGACGCGGGGCCCCAGAAGTCGGCCGCCAGCGCCAGCGTGTCCGGCAGCCACTTGCGCATGTGCGCGCGCAGCAGCGCCACCAGCGCGGTCAGCTGCTGCACCAGGAACTCGCGCAGGGCATCGTCCGCGGAGCGCAGCACCGCGAACAGCACCGGCATGACCTGCGCGCGCGGACGTGCCGGCTCGCCGGAGCACTTGCGCGCGCGGGGGGGCGCACGCAGGCTGGTGCCACCGTCTGCGAGGGGCGGCGCTTTGCTCCTGGTGGCACATCGCTGAGTGAAGCACTGGCTTCGCGGGCGTACTCCTGACAAGCCATGAGCAGCAGATGGTTGTGAGACACTGTGTTTATATGGGCGGAGCTCATGCGCGGTCGCCGCTAGTCAGGTGCAGCGCTGCGCAGCCGCCACGCATGCGAACACGACATGCAAGCTAGACGGGCAGGCCACAGTGCTCCAGCATCGCGTGTCGGAGGCCGGGGACCCCCGCGCGCCTTGGGCAGGTAGGGCACCGCGCCCAGGTTGAGCGCCTGGAAGATGTAGAACAGGCTGCGCACCACCTGCGCGCGCATATAGGGTCAGCCCTATTCTCCCCTCCCTGCCCTTACCCTACCCACCACCTGCACACCACCTGCGCGCGCGCGCATTGCTCGCTCCTGCGGTGTAGTTATGGACAGTGGGATCTCCGCTGTTCGCTGTTGGCCTGCCGCATACACCACAATCCAGCGCGCTGTTCTAGCTGAAAACACATGTTGGCCGCATGCACTTCTGCTTTGTAACCCCACGCACCCCACACAACCAACAAAACCCATTGCACAGCAACAGACAGAAGCGTCCTGCTTTGCGTCGTCGCGACGGAGGGCGCTGCGCGCGCCCGCGGCGCGCGGCGCGCCTGCGGGTGGTGCGAGGACATGGACGGGTCGCGCAGCGTGCGCATGAGCGCATTGATGGCGACTGTGGGATAGTACTCCTCGCTGCTGGTCACCAGCCCCGTGGCCGGCAGCAGGTCCCCGGCAAACTCGTCGCCCGCCAGCAGCCCTGCGCGCCGGCGCAGCAACACCCGTCCACGCCTGCCAGCTGCTGCCAGACCAGCGTTTTGGGTCCATAGCACATTTTTAAATAGCCGAAAGCTCCCGCTTTCAGTCCTGCGTGCAGCACAGCAAAAAATCCACAAGGCGGGCTCATTGCTACGCATCGGACCGATGGCACTGATCACCTGGCTGCGCGACAAGCCCAGCTTGCACAGTCTGCAAGCGCCTGTTGCATGCGCACCCTGCCACGGGTTTGCACTCACCGGGTTTGCACACACCAACGACTGTGGAAAGGTCCAAAATTTCTGCAGAGGCATGAGCCATACTCGGCCGTGTTCAACACCTTGCACATGGTTCGCTCTTGGACACGAGCGGGGCACCCCAACATCCGCGCCGCGCACCCAGCGTGCTGAGCGTGCGGGCCTCGCCCGGCGCGGCGGCCGCGGCCGCGCCAGGCTGGCGCTGCGGGCGCACGCCCTCGCGCTCCAGCTTACCCTCGCCCTGCAGGTCCGCCTGGTTGACCTTGTGCGTGTGCGGGTCCAGCGCGCCGATGATGCCCAGCGCCTGCGTGCGCGGCGCCGGCCCCAGTCTCGCCGCGCCGACGCCGGATGCTGTTTCATAGCGATGGGGAAAGGGCACGGCTCGACGGCGCCACACTGTGAGTGAGGGGCTCCGTGAGCATAGGGGGTCATGTCCATCTAATATATGCTCAGCAGCGCAGCAGCTGCAGCCGTGCGAGTAGGCACGGACGCTGCCTGCAAAAGCTTTACAGCCGCAGTGCTTCAACATGGGGCCAGCCTGGCGAGCTGCCATGCCCCTGGGGGCGCTGCGCAGCCAGACACGCAGCCTTCACAGCTGCAACAAAGCTTTGCATGGCCAGGGCGGCCAGAAGGCTGTGAAGCGCCGCCTCCCAGCACGCGGGTGAGCCGCCGGGGCGCAGCACGGGCGCGCGCGCCTTGAGCACCTCGTGCCGCACGGGCGGCGTGCCCTCGTTCAGCATGCGCAGCAGCACGCCCAGCAGCTGCGGGTACTCCAGGTACGGCGTTACCACGATGCCCGTGCTCTCCACCACCTGCGGGCATGCGCCACGGTGCTGAAATGCTTAGGGTTAGGGAAGTACAGGTAGGGTGTGAGGGCAGCGCGGGCGCCGGGCGCTGGGCGCCCCCGGCGACCACTCACGCTGCGCAACCAGTGCCCGCGCCCGCCGCGCCCAGGCCCGCGCGTATGGCGCGCTGCCGCCGGTGCGGCAAGCGCCGCGCCCGCTCGCGCAGGGCGGTGAGAGGCGCCCGCGGGGCTGCCGCGCGCGCGCCTGCCCCAGGCACTCGACCGCCACGACGCGCTTGTTGCCGGACGCCGCGTCCTGGATCGCGTCGATGATGAGCGGCAGCACCTCGCAGATGTGCGGCCGCAGCCCCGGGCCCGCCACGCGCGCCAGCTCCCCGGTCGTCGCCAGCACGCTCGCGACCACGCCGCTCTCGCCGCCGCCTGCCGCGCCGGCGCGCGCCCGCCTCGGCGCGCGCCGTCGACGGCCGCGCCGCCCCCGGCAAGCGCGAGCCTGAACACACACGCGTGCTGGCCTGCGGATTTAACCTCCTACACAATGCACAATGCGACAGGGTCCTGGACACATCGCTGCAGGGTCGCAGGCCTCTGCTCCTGTGCCTCTTCCCGACCATGAGGCGCAGCAGAGCAGGGCGCTGAGCCATGCCCCTCGGCAAGAGCGCCCCGCCCCACCCGGAGGCGCACCTTGCACGGCGGCGCCCTTGGCGTTCGCGCCGGCGCCAGGCGGCGCGGGGCCTGTGATGAGCGCGGGGCCGGCCGTGCGCAGCTTGGCCACGAGCGCCTTGAGGATGGGCGGCACGTACGGCAGGACCAGGCGCGGGCAGGCGTGGATCAGCTTGCCCAGCAGCAGCGCGCTCTCTGCGCGCGGCCGCGCGCGAAAGGGGCGTGGCCGCACAGCAGGGCACAGCGGCGGGCCTTTGGCGAGCCTTCCGAGAGGGCCGCCCGCGCGAGAGGCGGGCTCGCTGTTTGCTTGATGGGCCTAGTGTGCAGGGAGCAGAGACGCTGAAACAGGGGCTCGGGGCGCTGCGACCGGCGCCCTTGCCGTGGCGCCGCGGATGCTTAACGTCAGGCAGCCCGGGCGCAGTGCCCTGACATAATACTCTGGCATGTCGCACAGGTTCAGGAATCCCCGCATGAGCAACGCCTGCCAAGCAGCGCATGAGAGACAAGTAACCGTAAACAGCCCGGCAGGGCCGCACCCTCGCGCTGGCGCGAGTCGGGCGAGTGGTCCATATCGTTGAGCAGCTGCATGAGGTGCCGGCGCAGCGCGGGCAGCACGTGCGCCGGGTTGAACGCGGCCAGGCGGCCGACCACGCCCACCGCCAGCGAGCGCACCGCCACCGCCTCGTCGTTCAGCGCCACGAACAGCGCGCGCAAACTGCGCGCGTGCGTGTGCGCGCTTGCTCAGCCCCGCGCGCTTCCCTGCGCTGCAGGCTCCGCGCGCATGCGGGCTGCTTGCCGCTTGCAGCGCATGTAGAGGACAGCAGCCGGTGCCCATGTGCGGATGCAGGCTGTCCTGAACATCCAAGCTGCACAGCAGGCGATGTCACATGTATGTCGCTCAGCAAGCGGACACGATGGCAGGCTAGGGTGCCCTAGCGCCCTACCCCAGCGCGCACCAGTCGGCCTGCGCCAGGTACGTGTCCAGCGGCGAGGCCGCCTGCATGGACTGCAGCACGGTGCGCCGCACGCTCAGGCTCGTGTCCGCGCACGCGGCCATGAGCAGGCGCGCGACCACGGCCTCCACCGCGCGCACGTGCGCCGCGCGCTGCAGGCGCGCGCGGCCCGCGCCCGGCTGCGCCACCATGCGCTGCAGCACCTGCGCGCGCGCCGCCCGCCTTCGCCTTTTGCTGCCCTGTCAGTGCGAGTGCCCAGGCCAGTTCCGCGGCGCGCCCCGACGCCCCTCGTGGCTGGTGCCGTGCGCAGTGCCGACGCGAATGAGCTTCGCCACCAGCGCCGGCAAGGGCTGGCACAGCCCCAACCCTCGTGACAAAGCAAGCGAAACAGGCTCACGCCAATACCATCCCATTGCGGAACCCGCACCCGCGGCAGCGGCACGCCGGGAGCGGGCGCGCGCGCGCACCTGCGCGGCGGCCAGCGCGGCGGCCCGCCGCGTGGCCACGTCCGACTCGTCCAGGTACGACACGACGTGGTCGCGGCAGAACTCCAGCAGGCGCGCGGGCCCGAAGTCGAAGCTGCCCAGCGTCTGCAGCGCCAGGCGCGTGAGCGCCTGCTGCTGCAGCTCGCCTGGCGCAGCGGGGCGGCGCGTCAGCGCGCGCGGCGGCCGAGCGCGCCCTGCAGTGCAGGCATGCCGTGCAGGCACATGAGCAGCCCCGGGGGACCATTGGAAACCTGCCACAGTGTCCACAGATGTTACCGCGTCGCTGCACTCTCTGTACCTCACGCCTCTTCACCTTGTTTGCTGATTGCAGGAAATGAGGGTTGGGCAGGAGCTGACAATCTGGACACGCAGTGAGAGGCTGCGCAGAGGCGCGCTGCATCCAGGGAGGGACAGGGGTGCTCTGGACCAGGGGCGCCGGGACAGGGCGCCGGGCGGCAGGGGGCGCGGGCGTCGCACCCAGGAGCAGCGCCTGCGACAGCGCGTGCAGCTGCGCCTGCGACAGCGAGTCGCGGTGCGGCCGGCGCGCGAGCACGAGCGAGAGCAGGTCCAGCAGCTGCACCTGCACCGGGCCCAGCAGGTCCGGCAGCGCGCCCACGATCGCCTGCGTGCGCGCGCGTGGGCGCGCCTGTCAGCGCGCTCTGGTCGCCTTGGGACGAGCAGGGGCTCACCACCCATGTCACCCTTACTCCTTGTTTCAACTGTACACCAAAATTAGTCCGATCGGAGCATGGTCGCCTCCCTTGCAACTGTTAACACGCGGCGCCTCCGCCAAAACAGGCGGCAGCGCGAGCACCCCTTTCGTGTACTTGGGAAATGATCCGCTTCCAAAACAGGCCTCGGCAAAGACGGCCGCCTGGGAGCGCGCGGCCGCGCGCGCCTGCAGCGCCTGCACCAGCGTCAGCGACAGGCCCGTCAGGATCATCGGCTCCACCAGCGCGGCCGCGTATGGCCGCCACGCGCCGCGCAGCGCCACCGCCAGCACGCCCACGCACTGCCGCGCGCCCCCGCAGCGCGTTTGGCGCCGGACGGGGCGCGCGACGGCGCAAGCGCGATCGGCGCCGAGCGGCGCGCGAGAGCCGCTGACAGGAAACAGGTGGTGACGGCGTGCGCGACGGCGTACGCGAGCCGCTGACAGGCACACAGGTGCAGGATGCAGGCATGCGCGCTGCATGACCCCGTACACAGCAAGCCGGAGCCAAGCAGAGTGTGAAAGGCGCGGCGCATGCATGACCTGGCCGGCCTGGCGGCTTGCAAGCGACACAGCAGCGACACGTCACGCGCGCCTTGCGAGCTGGGCGATGCGCGTACTCAGCACGCTTGCAGCTCTAGGGCGGGCTTTGCAGGCGTGCCAGTTACGGAAGCAAGCACCAGCATTGGCGCATGCCTTGACATATTCAACATCATGCATGGGCAAGAGCGCGTAGCCTATGTTGTGCTTCATCGAAGTTCGACCCCGGCTGCAATGTCCTAATTTCCTGGTAAGCGGTGAGGCTTGCACTGCCAAGCGGCGGCGGGCAGCAGGGCGCGCCTGCAGGGCCTCGGGGCAGTGCGAGCGCGCGCGGCCGCGCGGCGCGGCGATCGCGTCCCGGACCTGCTCCGCGACGCGCGGCAGCACGGCCTCCATGCCGCGTGTGCAGCCCACCGCGGCGAGCGCGAGCGCGGTGTCGCCCAGCGCGACAAACCCCACGCCGCGCTCGCCGGGATTCCTGCCGCCGCAGCGGCGCTCGGCGCACTTGGCGCCCAGTAACACCAGGCGAGCTTGCCGGGCCAGAGAAACCCATGGACCCGCTTGCCAGCCAGCACAAGCTCGCGATCCGCATAACCCTTAACCCCGGACGCCGCGCGCCTGAGCACGGAGAGCAGATGGTCGCTGCAGACGCGCAGGTAGGTGGCCGCGAAGCGCTCGGGCGCAAAGGCGGCCAGGCGCGGCACGAGCGCGATCACAGCGCGCCGGATCAGCTTCTCCTTGCTGTCGCGGAAGCGCAGCACGGTCTCCACCACCTCGCGATAGCGCGCCAGCATGAACTCGCCTGCGCGCGGCGCCAAGGTTAGGGTATGACGCGACCTAACCCTACCCTCGGCACACGCCGCGCGCCCCGCAGCGCGCGGCCGCCGGCGCGCCGCGGCGCGAGCGCGCGGCGCGAGCAGCGGCCCCGCCAGGGCAACGCGCTCGCGCCTGCCCGCCCGCCGGCCGCGCGCGGGCGGCCCGGCGGCAAGCCGCGGCGCGCGCGCACCAGTGTGCCGCAGCAGCTCGCCCAGGGCCAGAAGCGAGCCGTGGATGGCCTCCATGGAGGCCGGGAAGGACGTCAGCCCGCGCCGCGTCTCCTCGAACAGGCGGTAGTACCACTGCACGCGGTAGCGCGTCTCCCGCTTCTCCACCAGCACCAGGCACGCCTGCCGCCCGCCCGCCCGCCCCTCACCCGCCCGGCTCGCCGGCCACCAGCGGCGGCGCAGCCGCACCGAGTACAGCCATGCACGGTTTCCAGCGCGTGCTCTTCCGTGCCCGCGACGGCGCGCGCCGATGTCCCTGGTCCACTCTGCCATGGTAGGGTAGGGTTGTGTAGGATTGAGGGTTCCGCACCCGCAGCGCGGCAACCGACGCGTCGCGCACGAGCAGGCGCTGGTCGCGCAGGCCGGCCCAGATGGCGTCAATGAACGCGCGCACGTGCACGTTGAACACCGCGGGCGCGTTCTCGGCCAGCTCTCGCGCGACCAGTGCAGCCGCGTAGCGCCGCGCCTCCCCGTGGTTGCCGCCCAGCCACTCGATCGCCCGCCGCACCTGTTGGGCGGCGCGCCGCGCCCGTCGGCCGGCCGCGCGCGGCGTAGGGTTTACAGCGGCTCGCGTCCTGTAAAAGCAGTGCCTACCTAGTCGTCAACAGGGTGCTCCAAAAGCCCAGGAGTGCAGGCCGGCAGGCTGCACTCTTGGGGAGCGGCTATGTAAGCAGGTGTTTCCGAGGCGAATACAGCACCGAACGTAAATGAAACGCTGCCGCGCGCGCGCCGCGCGCCCCGGGCGCGCGCCTCGAACTCCACAATGTCCGCGGTCAGCGCGCCGCCCGAGCGGACCAGGTGCCCGAGCGCGGCGGCGGCCACCTCCATGGTCAGCGGGTCGGTGCTGGGCTGGAACGCCTCGCGCAGCGCGCCGGCAAAGTGCGCCGTCTTCGCCGCGTCCTCGCCCAGCAGCTGCGTGCGCGCGCGAGGCCCCCGCTCGCCGCAGCGCCCGGCGCGCTCGCCGGACCCAGATGCATGCGCTTCCTCAGCATCGCCGCACATGCGAGGGCGGCTCGGGCGGCTCGGGCAGCTCACACTCTGCATCTAGTATCACTCGCATGTGGTATCAATCGGAACCAGGAATAGGGGCACTGCACCAGCATGCACGCCCTAGAGGCGCACCTGTGCGAGCGCATGACGGCTCGAGCGGCCCCCTCTGCGCCATGCATGCATGTCTAGCAGCGCTTGGGATGAGCCGGGGCGCACCTTGACATCGATGAGCTCGTCGATGGCGAGCACGCCGCCCAGCCGCTCGCTCTGGTCCGGACTGCGGCGCGGCGCCGAGAGCATGTCAGCTGCTGCCAAACTGGGCCTGTGCATGTTTGAAGCATGCATGCAGGCAGCCCTGCACTGTCGCTGACGCTCAAAGCCAGAGCACGCGCAGCCTGTCACCCGAAAGGACGCTCGAGGCAAGGTGCTGTGACCTCCCGCAGGTGCCGTGACCGCAGGCTGTGTCCCCCGGGGCTCCCGCGCGCGGTGCGAGACGCAGGCGGCCGCGTCTCCCAGGCCGCCCGCGCCGCGCCTGCTGATGAAGTGGTAGATGCGCTTGTACAGCTCGGCCATGAAGCGCGTGAACGCCTCGCCCGCCAGGTCGCGCGCCTCGGCCTCCACGTGGTCCCGCAGCTGCCGGTCGCCCTCGCGCCGCCGCTCGAGCGCGCCTGCCGCCCGGCGCCGCGCGGTGGGCGCGGCAGGCAGGCTGGCATGGACAGCGCATGCAGTCCAGGCCTGGGCGCAGGGTGCCAAGCGCGCCGCTCTGTCCTTGGGGAGCAGAGGCGAGGCCTGCGCAGGTTCCCTGAGCGGAGGAGACCTGCGCACGCATACACGCCTTGCCGGAGGGGCGCCTGCTCGGCGGCGGGCTCCTGTGTCAACGGCTGCCTTCTGTCCGCCAGCACGACCTAGCTCCGGCCCCGCCAGCCGGGCGGCACGCGCTGTGGCGGGCCGCTCCCAGGGCTATGGCGCGCCGGCAGACTCCAGCCACAGCGCCGAAAGGCCTTGCGTGGCAGCACTGCACGCCTGCTGGCTTGCTGACTGGTCGCGACTCCTTTGAGGCTTCTCCCGGAAAGCAACTAGCAATGGTGTCCGCCAGCGACGCAGAGAGCTCCGCTCCGCCGCAGCTGCAGGTCGGCGCGGCGCGGCACAGTCCCAGACCAGCGGGACAGGAGGCAGCGTGTGAGCGCACCATGCTTGCAGAGCTCATGCAGGTGGCGCGCCAGCTGCTGGTCCTGCTTCAGCCCGGTCACCTGGCTGGCTCGCGCTGGCAGGAAGCTGGTCATCGCCCGCCCCGCTCAATGCAGGGCCCGCACAGCGCGCACGCCGCGCCGCTCCAAGTTCGTGTTTTACGCGGCTCCGGGCTTCACAGCGGACGGCAGCTGCGACCGCGGGAGAGTCGGCGGCTCAACAGCCGCGGGGGCAGCCCTGCGTCCCACAGTGGCTCGATTGCCCTACAGCGCCGCAGCTCCGCAGCGGGCATGCCCTCCACCCGCGGGCGCGCAGAGGGTTTCGGAGCGACAGTCGCCCAGCGCTTACTGGCTGTTCAGGTCCCACACAGCAGTGTTTTGTTGCTGCCAAGGGAGCTGCCGAAGCGAGGAGACCGTGCATCGCATGCAGTCCCAGCGCACGTGACCAGAACGAGGGTTGTTGGGAGAGACGAGACATGCCTCCCATGTCGCTCATGTGCAGCTGTGGCTTTGTGTCAGGCTCACGCATTCACACTGGCTCACAACAGTGGAATATTCGCACATATGACATGCGCTGCATCACGTCCAGCTTGCAGAGTTGGCCACCCTTGACGGGCGCCCTGTGCACGGCACACCACTCTGCACAATACTGCCCCTCAGGACCACCAGAAAAACAGCACATGCCCTGTGACAGAACAAAGCTTGATGACCAGAGGGGCGGTTGAGCCGGAGACGTCCTCGCACGACAACCCGTCAGTACTTACCCCTCCCTGCCCCTGCCCCGGCCCGGCTCCAGGGCCGCAAGGTCCTCCTCCAGCTGCTCCCAGACGGCCTGGTAGCACAGCATGTACTGCTCCAGCGTCTGCACCATGCCCCAGCGGCACGCGCGCAGCTCGCCAACGGTGCGCCGCATGTCCACCGCGGCGGCCGCGCCGGCCGCGTCGCCGCAGCCCGCGGCAGCTCGCAGCCGGCGCAGCGCGACGTCCACAGCGCAGAACGTGCCTGTGCGGCCGATGCCGGCGCTGCAGTGCACGACGGGCGGGCCCGGCGCGCCCGGCGCCGCCTGCGCGGCCGCGACGGCCGCCGCCAGGCGCCGCAGCGGCGCGGCCGTCCGCGGCACGCCGTGGTCCGGCCACGCGTGGTAGCTGTAGTGCACCACTGCGCGCGGCGCGCCGCCCGCCCCCGGCGGCGTCAGCACAAGCTCGCAGCGGCGCACGTCGCAGTCCACGTCCTCCGCCGCCACGCACGCGACGCGCCAGCCGGCCTCGGCCGGCCGCGGCGGCCCCTTGGGCGGCGCGCTCGCCGGCGGGGGCGGCCGCCGGCCCAGCGCCGCCGGCGGCGGCGGGTCCGGCTCGTAGTGGTAGACCGCGGCCTGGCCGGGCCGGCCCGGGAAGTACGGGTCGCACTTGACCGGGCCGGGGCCCTCGCGCCGGCGCGTCAGCATGAGCACCAGGCCGCAGCCCTGGCTGTGCACCAGCGCCCAGAAGTCGGCTGCGGTGTGCCGCATGGGGCCCTGCGTCGCGATGTAGCGCCACGCCGGCGCCTCGCCGGGCGCGCTCGCCACATGGCTCGCGTTGATGTAGCGGCCGCCGGGCAGCGCGACGGCCGTGCGGTCGTAGGGCAGCACGTCGCAGTAGCGGTTGCGCGCCGGGTGGGCCTGCGCCAGGCGGCTGGTGCCGCCGCCGCCCCGGGGCAGGCTGTCAAACTCCGCGAACGCCTCCTGGCCGTCGTTGGCCAGGCGCGCGGCCAGCGCGCGCTGCGCGGCGCGCAGCGCGGCGCACTTGCCGCTGCTCGCAGCGCCGCTGCCGGCGACCGCGCCGGCCACAGCGCCCGCCGGCGGACCCGCCGGGCCCTGCGGCCCGCGCCGCGCCGGGCTGGGCAGTGATGGCGGGCTGGCGCCGGCGGCGGGCGGCTTGGCGAGCGCGCCCGGGCGCGCGCCGGCGGGCTGCGCGACCATGCAGCGCAGGCGCGGCCGGTCCGCATGGTTGCCGTCCACCGCCTGCAGCACCCGTCCACCGCCTGCAGCACCCGTATATCCGTCCGCCGCCTGCAGCGCCGTGGCGGCCGCTTCGGGGCGCGCGTCCGCGCAGCTGCCGCCGCCCAGGCAGCCGCGGCGCGGGCTCGCGCAGCCCTGCGCCGCGCCAGACATGCTGGCCCCCGTGCTGGGCGCCGCGGCTGCCGGGGAGGCCCCCGGCAGCAAGACCCCAGAAGGATTGGCCGCAGGCGGTCGAGCAGCTGTGCCGCGCGCGCACGCAGCCGGCGCGAGACCACGGCGAGCGGCGCGCAGCGCCAGCCCGGCCGCGCGCTTGCAGGGGCGGTGCGCCGCTGCTTGCGGCGCGGACAGAGGCGGTTGTGAGCGCGCGCGCGGGCCGTCTAGCTGAGCACGGGCGGCGGGCTGGTGTGCATCAGCAGGCGCTTCAGGTTCTCCAGGCCGTACCCGCGGCTGGACCCCCTGGCCCCAGGCGCACACAACACACATTGGCGCCGCGTTTGTAACGCAGGCCGGCGCGCTGCCGGCATGCGGCGCTGACAGCTCGCACAAGCAAGCGGTGCACGCTGTCACTGTCGAGCGCGCCCCGGCGAAACCGGCGACGCTCATGTCAAAGCTCGCACAAGCGTGCGGAGCATGCTGTAGCGCGCGCCCCGACGCAACCGGCGACGCTCATGTCAAACACTGGCACAAGCAAGCAAAGCGCGCGCGGCGACGCACCCGGCGACGCTGATGTCGAACGAGAAGGTGAGCACGGCGGACGAGACGACCGGCGGGATGTGGTCCTTCTTGTCGTTGACGGTGCGCAGCACCAGGGTCATCAACTCCTCCAGCGCCGCCTGCAGCTTCGCCTGCCGCTGCGCCCTCACTGCGCGCCGCGCGCGCGCGCCCCGCGTCAGCATGCCCCCCCCGCCCTGCACAGCTGACTGACGTAGGCTCGGCGTGGCAGCACATTCGCCCGCGCTCAGACAGGGTCAGGAGCGGTACCGGGGCGCACAGCTGGGCAGGGAGTAGGTGCTCTGCTCCTCCTGGCTCACGCTGGAGTCCACCAGCAGCAGGTTCACACACCTGCGCGCCGCGCCCTTCTCCAGGCTGCCAGCCAGCGCGCGCAATACGCAGGCACGCGAGGCGCAGGAGCGTGCTCCGTATTGGTATGCGGCGCATGCGCTGTGCGCACCACTGCTCCCAGTAGAGGCGCTCCTCCTGCGCGCCGCCGATGATGGCCCAGCCGCTCTGCTTCTTGCGCTTCTCGTAGAAGGACAGGCTCACCTGTGCAGCGCCAGCCCGGGTGAGTCAGCGGAGCGCGAGCTCAGGGCTTAGCGCTTAAGCTCCTGGAGCACGGCACACCTGCCCGTGCTTGCCAGGGTGCTTCTCCACCCAGGCGTAGAACTGGTTGATTTTCGCCTCGATCTTCTCGTCCACCTGAGCGTCGCCGCACTGGACCTGCGCAGCCCGGCGCCAGAGCGGCGTCAGCGCACACGGGACGCCGCACGCGCGGGGCCACGCCGCGCACCCCACCAAGCGCGCGCCGCGCGAAGCGCTGGCAGAGGAGCGCCGCAGCACTGGCCGCGCACGTATGTGATGTCAAACAGCTCCGAGTCCACCTCGCGCGGCCGCACGGGTCCGAGCGCGCGGTTGAAGATGATGGTGTGCAGCAGGCCTGCGCGTCCGCCGTGCGTGAGCGCTCCCTCGCACAGCGCGGGCGCATGCGGCACCTCGCGCACAACAAGCTGCGAGCAGGCGGGGCGTCGGGGCGGGCCGCGCACAGCGCAGGACCTCACGGACTTGGTGCTGCTCCAGTTCCTGCGCCGCACGGCAGTAAAACGTTGGCGCAAAGCGGGCTGCTTGGCCTGCCAACACACGACTGTACACGACCATCGTACCAAGGTCGGAAGGTTGTTCACTTCACAGTTTGACATGCCTGCCTGCCGGCATAGCGCGCGGCCTTACAGCCTGTCTGCCTGGCTGGTCAAGCTGCTTGTGCAAGCGGGCTTCCTGCACAAGCAGCAAGCAAGCGCACATTGTGTGGGTGAGTCAGGGTGAGCCCTTGGCGCTGCCGTGTGGGGCATGGGGCATTTCGCATGCGAGATGCGCAGCAAGAAGGTGTGCGCGCCAACATGAACACATGCGCAGCACCAACTAGGCCCGCAGCCGCGCAGCCGCTGAGCATGAGGTCCTGCTGCATTGCCGCTGTGCTCCTCCTGCTGAGAGCGAGCGCGGCACAGCCGCTCGCGAAGCGCGGCACCGGCTATGACTTCCGCGACGTCAGCGACCTGGCCGCGCTGCACCGCATCTCATGGTACTACAACTGGGCCGTGGCGGAGGTCGCCAACGTGTCGGCCTTTGCCCGGGATCAGAAGATCGAGTTTGTACCGATGCAGGTGGGAGTGCGCTCGGACCTGACAGTGGCCTGGCGCCACGTACGCGGGTGTCCACTCGCTGCCATTCATATAGACCGGCGTGGGTGCGGCCGCGTCAGCCGGTGCGCCAGGCAGCCCGGCCGCTGACGGCGCGCCGCTGACGCTCCGGCAGCGCACGGCGCGCAGTGGTCGGAGTGGGCCGCGGGGAGCCTCGCCGCTGACCTGCCGCCCGCCGCCCGCGCGCTGCTCGGGCCCAACGAGCCCAACCACCACCTGCAGGCCAACCTCACCCCGGAGGCCGCTGCTCAGCTGTGGCCGACGCTGCAGAAGGTGGCGCCCCTTGGCGCTGCGCCCTCCCGTCCTCGAACCGCTCGAGGACGGGAGGGCCCATCCTGCAGGCCTGCGCTCCCCGCCCTGGGCTGGCCGCCCAGCCGGCCACTGGCGGGAACAGCCTGCGGGCAGCCCGCCCGCCTCCCGCGCGTCTCTGGCTGCAAGCACACTCCTGCAGGCAACCTGTCACATGGGCAGGTTGCACAACACCCTCTATGCGCCCCGGCTGCTGTGCATTGACCTGGCAGGCGCCTTCACGTCTTGAGCCCGGAGCGTGTTCCGCAGGTGGCCGACGAGCGCGGGCTGCGCCTTGGCAGCCCGGCGGCGGCGCCCTGCGGCGCAAACTGCGTGCTGGCAGACCCGTTCGAGGTGGGCTCCTGCCTGTGCGGCGGCGGCGGGCGCCTGCCTGTGTGCGGCGGCAGGCGCCTGCCTGTGCAGCGCTACCGGCCAGCCGCATGACTGTTGGGCCGGCCATGCTTTGCCGAGTCCTTACCTTGAGGACTGCTCGTGTGCACTGAGACGGCAAGCCCGCATGTGCGCAGTGGCTCGACCGCTTCCTGCGCGCCTGCCAGAACTGCCGCATAGACTTCTTTGCGAGCCACTACTGTGAGCGCCCGGACCTGCGCATCCCCCTCCTGCTGTGCGGCACACCCGTGAAACAAAGTGTAAGGCTGCGCCACCTCACCCCTGCGCGGTCGAGCGCGGCCTGCAGTCCTGCAAATAGGGCCGCAACTGCCTGAGCAGCTGCGGACTGTCGCGCAGGCATGCAAGTTGATGCAGTGCGGTGTGTCCCACCAGGCACGAGTGCTGTGCGCGGCCCCTGCCGTGCCGTCTGTGCATGCGCATCAGCCTGAGCGCGGCCGCCATAACCTAACCCTACCTACCCCACCCCGCGCCGCAGACGCCTGCAGCCCGCGGTACCTGGCGGCGTACGTGGACGAGCTGGCGCGCTACGGGCGCCCGGTCTGGCTGACCGAGTTCGCCTGCCCGCTCGGCCCGCGCGCGGGCGGCGAGGCCACGCAGGCCGCATACATGGCCGACGCGCTGGCCGTGCTGGACGACGCGCCCGCCGTGGAGCGGTGCGCCCGCCGCCGGCAGCAGGCCGTCAGTCCGGTGCAGGGCCCGAGCCTGGGATGCGACGCTGGGGTGTGAGGTGCTGGGGCAGTGCGCTGCCGCTCACACCCAGCCCGGCAGGCGCCAATGCGCTTATGGTTGTGCATCACAATGCATCTGGGGCTTTGATGCCAGTACCATGGTTTAGGGGCTAGAGTTATGGAATAGGGTTAGGGGCAGCCTGGCCAGGCTGGACAGCCGCGCGCGCAGGTACGCGTGGTTTGCCCCGCGCACGGGCGACTTTGACTGGATCGGGCCCAGCGCGTCGCTGCTGCAGCCGGGCCGAGCGGCGCTCACGCCCCTCGGCATGCTCTATGCGGGCGCTGCAGCCGCCACTGCATCCGCGCCGGCTGCGGCGCGCCAGCGGTCGGAAGGGGCCACCGCGCCAGGCGGGGCGGCCGCCCCCAGGCTCCCTGCAGAAGCCGCGCAGGAGCCCGCGCCGTCGCCGGGCCCGCCCGCGGCCAGGCCACGCGGCGCCGCACCTGCGGGCGCCGGCGCCCCCGCGCCGGCCGCCGCGCCGGGCGCGGCGCGCGGCGGCGGCTGGCGCGCGCTGTGCGGCGCGTGCACGGACCAGGGCGCGGGCCTGGCTGCGCTGCCGCCGGGGCCGCGCGTGGCGCGCCAGGCGCACTGCCGGCGCGAGTGCGGCTTCTGGAATTATGGCACCGGGCTGCTGTCCACCAGAGCGGGTGTGCACCAGGGCTTGCCTACTTGCTGAGCAAGCCCAACCCTAAACGCATAGTCGTTTGTCGAGCCTGGCTGCGCACAAACAGCCAGGGCCATGCTGGCTCGTGCGCCTGCATGAGTGGCGCGTGTCTGTAGGCCGCGCTCTGCCGCGGTGCTCTCGGCGCCGGGCGGGCTGAGGACGGAGCATGCGCTGCACACGCGCGCCGCTGCTGAGGGGGCTCGTGGGCGGCCGATAGCTGAGCAAGGGAGCTGGAGCCAGCAGTGCCAGTACTGCAACGACCAGGGCGCCGCGCTGCTGGGCATGAACGACTACCAGGAGCGCCAGGACTGGGCCAGCCACTGCCGGAGCTGCGGCTATGACCAGTACGGGGTCGGCCTCGTCTGAGCACGGGCAAGGCGCGCCTGCAGAAGACAGCGCTTGTGGCGCGACGATATGGGCAATGCTATGCCACTGGGATGTGTCTGGGGCTGCCAACCTGCCACCTGCATGCGCCGTGTGTTTCTGTCATAGGAGTCTCGGTATTCACAGCAGTACGCCTGCAGAGCCTGCGACGTGCTGCCCTCGGAAAGAGGGGCACCAATGGCTGCGTCGCCTGAAAAGACCGCACGAAGTGCTTGTTGTGATTTTATTTGATTCTATTTGATTTCTGATTTTGAACCTGCCTCCCATTCGCTAAGCGACAGGCACCCTGGCCAGGTGCATTTTCCTGCTTTCAGAGGGCGGGCTTTGAGCGGGCTTGAAGCCAATCACAAGTAGTAGTCTACGCCCGACGTGTTCTACGCCCGAGGAGGTAGCATGCTTGGTGAGTAGGCAGTATTAGCGTGAGCTGCCCGGCGCACGGGAAGCCCGCCATGCATGTAGGGGCTGTCACGCCCGTAAGCTACCTGCATGCGACGCCTGGTTTGCCTCCACTTAGAAGCAGGAAAATAGCTGGGGTAGGCTAGAGCCCGTGCATGTGTGTTTGTACAGCTAAGCTGAGGCAGAGCAGCTCAGGCAGGGCCTGGGGGACCTGCTTGGATGATACCAGCATCCTTCAGACGCTATACCATTCCAAGTGAGAGGCCTGCATGTAGCTCGTAGGTATGGTCACCTGGTATGGTAAAGCCGAGGGCGTATGCAATGAGTGCACTCTGACATATGATAATTCACATCAGACAATTCTGGGACGTGTGCGTAGATTGAGCTTCATAATGGGGCAATAATGGCACAGAGGAAAAATGTGCTGCTGGGGCAGAGAGGCTATCCACTCCACTTTGTGTGGCCAACCATGTATGGACTCTGACGGGTGGACCAAGGCGCTTTAGGTTGCCAACCATGTGTGGACTCTGACGGGTAGACCAGGACTGTTTAGGTCGTTGCAAGGAGATAGCCAGCTCTGATATGGTTCACATGTGCGCAAGTGCTATGCTGTGTTCTCTCCTGATGTTTGCGTCACAGAGCGTTGTGTCCTTCGAGCATGCACTGCAATATTTTGCACGTCATGTTTGTGCTTGATTGAGGTGCTGTGCAACATGCATGTACATGTGGGGTGGCAGCCTGCATTCTGCATAGAGCAGGCACATGGCAAGTACTTTTTTACGTTTGCTCCAATCTGGTCACATCTCGCCGTGTGTGGATGCAACTCTGCCTTTGTGCAGGAAAACACCGGCCCCAGCAGAACCCGCAGACGTACACTTGCAGGGCTCACAGCCAGTGAACCCTGACAGCTAAAGATACACGCTGACCCTGCAACATTGGACTGTAACAACACACTACCCAGGCAGCCCCGCATCTCCCGCGCTGCCTCTAATGCCCAAAAACCTCACACGCTTTCTCCCCAGACAAGCACGCGCTGCACTCAGCCGCGTCCGGCACAACTGCCAGAGCATGTTGCCGTGGGGTGGGTGTATGCCAGGGTTTGCACACCCCATTCATCCGGCACGCGCCGGCACCGTGCCGGCGCACCGCCCGCAGCTTCATCCTCGGAAAGGACGGCGCCGCGGCCGGCCGCCGCAGTCGGCCGCGCCCTCCCCGCCCACCAGGCTCCCAGTACCCGAGGCGGGCCGCACACTGGTTGATGGAACGCCTCCGCCAAACGACCATCAAATATCCTAGTTTTCAGAGGAGGATGTGGACGTAAAGCCATGCACACCTATATCCTGACTCGGCTCGCCAGCGCGCGGCGTCAGCGCGCGGGCGGCTCGCCCGCCGGCTCGTCTTCGGACAGGTACGCGCCGCGGTCGGCCGCATCCAGCTCGTCCACCAGGCTGCGCCAGGCCGCGCCGCGGTCCGCCTCTGACTCGGGCGCCGCGGGCGCGTCGGCCTCGTGGCGCAGGATGCGTAGCCGGCCCTCCTTGGTGCCATACACGATGCCGCCGCCCTGCGCGCCGCCGCCGCCGCCCGTCGCCGCCGTGCCATAGGGTATACACCCCAAACCTTGTTCCCCGCACCCGCCGCCTGTCGCCGCCCTGCCTGCAGCGACCGCGGCGCCGGCGCGCCCGGCGCACGAGACTGCCGCACGTGACCGCCGGGCGGGCCGCGCCAAGCACGGACGGCCGCAGCCGGGCAGGCCCAGGTCGCTTCTGGCACGCACGCTGCAGACGGCAGGCGTCCGCGCATGGCGAGGCGCGCCGGGACAGCGCGCATCCACGGCAACGCTGCGGTGTGCGCTCGGCGCGCACCCGTGCGCCGCGCTTGTGTGGGTGGGGTACCCGACCCTGGCCCGCACCGGGAAGGGGTGGAACGCGGCGGCGTTGACCTCGTCCTGCGCGGAGGGCAGCACGCGCGCGAGGCTCATGTCGGAGACGCGGTAGATCTCCAGGATCGTGTGCGCGGCCGCGAGTGTCGCGCTGCCGTCCTCCGCCACGAAGCTGCGCAGCAGCGAGATGTGCCGCCTGCGCGCGGCCGGCCCGAAGGCTCAGCCCTGGTGCGCGTCTGGCAACAAACCCGGCTGCCGCGCACTGACGCGCCGTCGTGGTGCGAGCTGGCGGTGCATGAACTCAGGACAGCACAGCGCACACCATGGATCGGCGAACGCATAGATACAGAACCGCACGACCACCGCCGCAGGTGTGTCTCAAAGAGGTGCGGGATGCACCACTGTCTGTCACACCATTGCCTGCATAAATAGAGGGGCTTGGGCGGGCGTCGTATGGCTGCCACGGTGGCGCCAACGCTGCATGATGGGCACCTGAAGCACTTGGGCCAGGGCAGGCACCAAGGCGCACCGGCCGTAGGCGAGCAGCAGGTGCTGCGACGTGGGCGAGAACTGCAGCGTGGTGAGGCAGTGCGCGGCCTTGATCGGCCGCGCGCGCAGCACGCGGCCGAAGGACGCGGTCTCCACGCTGTAGATGCGCACCTACCGCAGGCCAGCACGGCCTCAGGGTTTGACGGGGCGAGGGCATGAGACAGATGGCGAAACGCGCTGATGCCACCGCTTCAACGGCAGGGTAGAGCCATCACCGGCATGCAAAGTTCCTGTCAGAACAGGGCGGCCCCCGCCTCGTAGATGCAGAAGAGCGGCAATCCGTGCGGTTGTAGTGCCGGCATGCGCTCACCACTGGCGCAACAAGCTCAGCGTGTTGGCACAAAGTAACAATTTGACCCCGAACCAGCGGGAAGGCGCCGCGCCTCGTACACAACGCCTGCCCCTGGGCCGGCCGGCCGGCCGTCGGCAGCCTCCTCCGCGGTGTGCGCCAGCGCCAGCGCGCCGCTGAGCGTGCCGGCGTAGAGGTTTGGCGCCGGCGCCTGCGCACAGCGCCTAGGTGTCAGACAGATATCGGCAAGCTCATCAGGACTGACTTTGCGGCCTCCAGGCTCCCTGGCTCCTCTGCGCAACTCGCCCACACGCATGCGCGAGATGCATGTCCCTGACAGTTCCAACCAGCGTCTGCATGCACGCCTTCACGCGCGCCAGCCGGACAGCGCGACGCGCCCCGCCGCAGGCAGCCGCGGGCGGGGGCGCGGGCGGCGTCTGCACCCGGCACGCCACGCACGCCGCCAGGTAGCGCCCGCACGGCGAGAAGTGCACGCCCATCTCGCTGCACAGCACCGCGTCCGCGATCGTCAGCAGCGGCGCATCCAGCGGCGGCGGCCACACCGGCCGCGCGCCGCCCAGGTTAGGGTTGGGGTATGACGGGCCCGGCAGCGCGCCCGCGGCCGCCGGCGCCGAGGCCGCGCCGCCGCCGCTCTGGCTCGAGTCGCCCGAGCCAGCCGACGCGGCGCGCACTGCGGCGGCGGCCTCGCCGGGCCGCGCCGCAGCGGCAGAGCCCCTGGCGGCGCCGGGGGGCGCGTCGCCCGGCGCGTCGGGGGCGCCGCTGGGCGCGTCGGCCGGCGGCCGCGGCTGGTAGCGCCAGATGCGCAGCTTCACGCGGCAGGGCTGGTCCTTGCCCATCGCCGCAGCCGCCGTGCGCACCGCCATCTGCCGTCGCACGACGCGACGCCGCGGTGAGGGCGAGCGCCGCAGCTGGCGCGTGCTGCCGCGCGGCGCAGCGCGCGCGCGCCCACAGAATCATACGTATTGGTCACGACCTGCACGCTTAGCCTTCGACATGTGCCAGGGTGCCCACGCCGCCCGCGCTGACACAGGCTTGCAAGCCCAGCAAGCGCATGCAGGCCGCACGCAGTCCAGGGGCAAGCTGCCGAGTCACCTTCGACGCGACGCATGCCCGACACGCAGGTTCTAATCGAGTAAGTCTTCAACGTGTCTCAACCCTGGTCCGCATGCCAAAGCTTTGTGACCGTGACCGCACCGTGTCGCCCTGGCCGGCCTGCGCCATGCCGCCGCCGCCGCCGCCGCCCGCCGCCCCGGCCGCCCCGCCGCCCGAGCCAGAGGGGTGTGCAGGGCCGCTGTCGGCAACGTCCATTGGGACCAGCGGCGGGCCGCGCCGCAGCTGCCCACGCAGGAGCCCCGCCGGGAACTCCCAAGGGTAGGGAACCATGCTGGGCGGCAGCCCTGCGCGAGCACGCGGCCCGCGGTCAGGCTAGCTGCGCGCGCCCCACGCTCGGGACCTACGGGCAGCAGATTGCGACGAGCGACGATGAAATGCGTTCCAGGTGCGCCATGCCGCCGCTCCCGGCAAATGCGCGCCGGCCAGAAGCCCGAGCGACGCGCTCGCATGATGGCCAGAACATTCTTTGCGAGCGCGTGAGCACCTGGCGGCGCCTGCTTGCGGCGCTGGTGTGCATCCCGATAAACGGTCTCAGGATCAGGCACAGCGCACCTGCAGCGGCCGCCGCGGCCGCTGGCCGCAGCTCGCGCCTCTGGGCGGCGGGCCGAGCGCGCGGCTCCCAGGCGGGCGGCTCCCAGCCCGGCTCATGCGCGCCGCGCGGCCGGCCCGGGCCCATCCAGCGGCGCTCGATCACGCCCGGCAGGTCGCGCGCTGCCGCCTCCGGCGCGCCCGCCCAGCCCGCCGGCCCTGGGTCAGACCCTACATACATTGGGTCCGCGCCGCCAGCGCCGACGCTGGCAGCGCCCGGCCCCAGCGGCGCCGCGCGGCTGACGCGCTGAGCGGCGTCCCGCGCGGCCGGCCGGCCCGCCGCCGGCGCGGCACGCGCCGCGGCGGGCGCCGCGGCGCCCTGGCCATCCGCGCCAGCTCTGGCGTCTGCGTCCATGGTGGTCCACGGCCCCAGCGGCAGCGGGACCGAGAATAAGCCGCCGTCCCCGTGCTGCCGCGGCTCTGCACGCTGCTCCCGCCCCTGTACCTGCTCCTGCGCCTCTGCTTGCGCCTCATCCTGCGCCTCCTCCGGCTCCTGCCCCCCCGTACAGCCAGACTCGGGTTTCACGGCACACCATACTAGAGTTCACAGCACAGAACTGTAAGTGGTTCACCGCACACACTGTAACGCACCCTGGGCAGCAGCATCAAATACCCCACTGTACACATGCACTCTTACACGCCCGGCCTGCAGACTCGAGCGAGCGTGTGAGCGCGCCTCGCAGCGCTGCACCAGCGCATCCACCGCGGCGCGGGCCTCGGAGTCGGCCGGGCCCTCCCGCGCGGGCCGGTTAGGGCCGGCACCGTCCCGCCCCCTCCCCGTCGCCCCCGCGGCGGCATGCGCGTCCGGCGCCTCCCACCGCTGCACACTCTCCTGGTCCGCGCACGCCGCCGGCGCGCCCTGCCCGCCGCCACTCGGCGCGCGCTCCTGGCCCGGCCCGCCCTGCTCTGGCAGCCGCGCCGCCGGCGCGCCCCGCTCCTGCACCATGGGGTGCGCGCTTGCCGCAGGCGCGCCCGAGCCCGGCCCCGGCCCCGGCCCTGATGCCGGCCCTGGCTCGCTCGCGCCGCCCGGCCGCAGCGCAGCCTCACCAGTGCCCTGCGCGCGCTCGGCGAGCGCGCCGGGCGGTCCGGCATTGCGGGCAGCGCGGCTCGCCGGGGCGGGTGCGGCTGCGGCAACGGGCGCGGGGCGCTGCGCGGGGCCGGAGCGCTGCGCGGGGCCCCGCGCAGCGCTCTGCGCACGCCGCCCGCCGCTGCGGCCCTGCGCGCGCAGCTGGCGGGGCGGCCAGGCCAGCGCCTGGGCGGCCGCGCCTGCTGCGGCAGGCCCCGCCGGGGCTGCGCACGCCGCGCCCGCCGCAGGCTCCCCGCTGTCGACGTCCATCTCCCCGCTCGCCCCCCGCACGACAGCGGGCGGCGCCTCATCTGGGCCGACATCCATGCCGACGGGCTCGCCGGCGCCGCCGTTGCCGCCGGCCTCCTGGCGCCGGCCGCCGCTCAGGGTGTGCGGCGAGGGCGCAGACCCTGCCTGCTCCACAACGTCCGCGCCGCCGTCGCGGACGGCCCCATCGCCGCCGGCCCCGCTGCAGCTGGCCTGGCGTTGCCGCGCGGCGGCCTCCGCATGTGGCAGGGCAGAAACCCTGCCCCGCTCCTCAACCGCCAGCATCTCCAGGTAGCGCTGCACGGCCGCGGCGCCCTGCGGCAAGGCGTCCTGCAGCGGCGCGGCGCCGTCCGCGGCCCCGCCAGGCCCCGGCGCAGCCCCGCCGGCCGCCGCGCCCGCCGCCGCTGCTGCCGCATCAGCGGCCCGGCCGCCCGCGGCGCCATGGGCGCTGGCCGCAGGCGGGCCAAAGACGAAAGGATCGGGCTCGCTGCCCGGCTGCTCCGCGCGTCGCGGGTGCTGCCGCGCCTGGGGCGCTGCAGCCTCTGCCGCGGGTGCGGCCGCCCGCCCTGCCGCGGACCCTGCCGTGGCAGGGCCATCCCCCGCACCACCGCTGCCGGCCGCGGCCAGCAGCGCGCCCGGCGCGCCGCGCGCGCTGTCACCGTCTGCCGCCTGCGAGGCCGTGCGCCTCCCGGCTGGGGCGTCGCCCGCCGGGGGCGGGGGCGGGCCCGGCGCGGGGGCCGCAAGCGGCGGCGCTGCCGCACGGGGCTGCCACTGCGGCCGGGCGCCCGCGGCGGCGCCCGCGGCGGGCGGCTGCGCGCGCGGGGGCGCGGCGCCGGGCGCCAGAGCGGACTCCCGCAGGAGCGCCCCGAGCTCGCGCTGGCGCCGGGCCGCGCGCGCCGCGGAGCGGACCGGCGCGAACGCGCGCGCGAGCGGGTTCGGGTAGGGCGGCGGCGGCGGCGAGCGCTCCGCGTACGGCGGCTGCAGCAGCCGCGCGGCCGTGGGCTCGTTGACCTGGCGCCGCGCGCGCGCCGCGTGAGCACAGCGCGCGTGGGGACCATGCTCGCCAGGCCCAGCGCCTCCGCACCAGCGTGCACCCGGCAGGCCCGGCGCGCGAGTCGGCAGGCACCGCGTCCGCCGCTCGCCCCGCGAAACCAGCGCAGGGCCCTGCTGCGCGGCCGGGCGCTGCCGCGAGGTTCGCCCGCCCGTCCCAGCCGCTCCACTGTGCGCTGTTGCACTCTTCACTGCAGTGACTTGGTGAGTGCACCGCCCCAAGCCCACTGCCACGCCGACGCAGCCGGAGCCTTGCCGGCGCGCACCTCCGCGGTCAGCAGCAGCGGCGCGCCGTGCGGGTGGAAGTGCACCGCGCGCAGCGAGCGCCGCGTCTTGAGGCACACCACCGGCGCGGGGCTCGAGCCAAAGCGCTCATACTCCCACATGTACAGCTGCGCGCGCCCCAGCACGAGTCAGGGTCGGCGCCCTGGCCCACACCCGCGCGCGCCCCAGCACCCCCCGGCCCCGCACACGCCGCGGCGCGCGCGGGCGCCGGCGCGCAGCCGGGCGCCGGGCGGACAGGGCGCGGCGGCGCCCGCGCGCGCCCGCCGGCGGCAGGGCAGGCGTGCTGAGGCTCGGGCCGGCCGCGCCGCGGCCTACGGGCGGAGCGGGCGCGGGCGCGGGCGCGCGCCTTGTGGCCGGACGCGACGGCGAGCAGGCGGTGCGCGCCGTCGCAGTGGAACGCCAGGCTGGCGATCGGCTTCTGGAAGCTGTGCGTGGCCAGGCACACGCCGCTGGGCGCGTCCCACAGGCGCACCTGCGCGCGCGCCGCGCGCGCGCGCGCCTGAGCGGGCCTGAGGTCGATACAGACATGGCATTTAAAAAAGTCATTATTCCGCCATGTGGTAGAGTTTCTAGACCGTTGGCTTTTGTCAACGAATCACACAGACATAGGGAGCTGGGCCTGAGCTTGGCCGCGGCACAGCGCCGCGCCGAGCGGGCGGCCTCCCCACGGCAGCACAGTCGGTGATGCAGGCGCGAGGAGCTGCCCCACACGCGCAGCGCATGCACAGCGGCTGCAACCGACCGCCCGCCGCTGCACACACACCCCGCGCAGCGCGCCGGGGGGCCGCGCCTCGTAGTCCAGCGACCCGGACGCGAGCAGCGCGCTGCTGCGCGGGTGGAAGCGCACGACCCAGGGCGTGCGCCGGTGGCCGGTCAGCACGCGCACACACGCGCCCGTCCGGCAGCACACCAGCTTCACCGTGTGGTCGCCGCTGCGCGCGCCGCGGAGCAAGGCGTTTTGAACGCCGATGGTGCAGCGCGACATGTGACAGCTGCCACATGTGTTGTTTTGCGGGCGCTCCGCCGCCGCAGGCACAGCTGCAAACGAGCGAGCTGCGCACGCAGAAGGCGCATGAGAGCCGGAGGCGGCGGGGCGTGGTGCACTGCACGCGGTGTCACACGAGGCACCCAGACGCACGGCAGCCTCTGCAAGCTGGCGGCTCCAACACAGCAATGATGCTGCAGCACCCCGGTAGCTGGACAGCTCAAGAGTTGCTGTGTGGGAGCCACCAGCTTGCAGAACTATGCAGATGTCTGGGTGCTGCAGCATCATCACATCGAGCTATCCGGGTGCTGCAGCAGTGCCACATCCGACCCCGCGGACGTTCGCGGGCGCGGGTGCGGGGCGCACTGCGTGGACGCGAGCAGCGCGCCGTCGGGGCTGAACGCGATTGCGATGGTGGACCGCGGCGGCGGCGTGAGGTTGCAGTATGCGGCATGGCACTGCCGCAGGAAGTCACCTTCCGCCCAGCCGCGCAGCGCCGCGCGCGGGTCGGCCGCCGCGGGCAAAGCGCCGGCGCCGCTGGCGCACACGCGCCGGCCGCGCGGCGCGGCCTCGCGCGCGCGCAGCAGCAGCAGCGCGTTGCCGTTGTCCGTCCTGCGGCAGCTCGCACGGGGTCACAGGGTGAGGGCAGGCAGGCCAGGAGCGGGTCTGAAATCCCCGCGGAGCAGCGCTCGCTTCGCTCGCATCCACGGACGGGTTGCAGGCTGCAGCCTCCCTGCGCACAGCAGCGGCAGCAGCAGCTGTGGTTGCCCGTCTGCGGCATTTAGGCACGGCGTCTTTGCCGGCGCAAGACCCAGCGCTGAGGTATGTCATTTCCAAACGAAGACGGTCCGCCTGCCGTGTCGCTCACGTGCCCGCCAATGAACCACGCCTCCCGTGCACGCAGCAAACAGCCTGCTGCTACTGCAGCCACTGCGCCGAGAGCGGCAGAAGGACCACCCATTGGCTGCATCCCGCACTCGCGCGTAGCACAGAAGCACGCTGCCGTGCAAGAGAGCAACACTGCCTGCACACGTCACAGCAGCATGGCTCCCGACCCTACCAGCTCAAGCGGTCAGAACTCACCCACATTGCACAATATAGAGACATGACAAAGATGCGCTCGCTCGTACGCACGCCGGAATAGCGGACCCGCTGCACGCGGGCGTGTGCCAGACGCAGGGCGCAGGCAACCCGCAGGTCGCCCGCAGCCAGCAGGCGCCGGCGTGACCAACAGGTCATGTAGGCGCTGAACGCCCCTTCGCCGCAGTGCTGACAAGCACCTGCTTGCTCAAACTGCCGCAGCAGGGCTGGCAGCCTGCACCAAGCTGGCAGCCGGCCGCTGGGTCGGCCTGGGCGCGCGCCTGCCCTGCATGCGCGTGCGCTCGCGGCGATCAAGCTCCGTGCGGTCCCGCCTCCCCCCGCCGGCCCCGCCGGCCCCGCCAGGCTCTTGTGTCGCCCGCGAGCTCAGCACGCGCGCCCAGTCAGCCCCTCGGGGCCCCGCTCTCCAGGCTCCGCTCGCAGGCTCGAGCGGCACGTGCTGCTGCGGAGCAGCCCGCCGCAGCCTCTCACGATCGTGCCCAACAGGTCTGGCCTCTCGCCGCTGATGATTGCTTCTCCGACATGAAGCAATGTAGCACCCATCGAACACACCGCACACCCGAGCGTTGACCCCTCTGCTCACTGTTCTGCTGGCGCGCCAGCAGCAAGACGCAATAGCATACATTGCGCATGTGCTCGGCCTTGAGCAGGATGCTAAGGAGGTCTGTTCACCGGGACAACTGCGTCATCATGACCAGGGGCAGTAGTCGTGCATAAGGCTGCACACTCTGGCAAAGCTCGAAAGCAGCCTGCAGGCGCCTCTGTCTAGGAGAGAGAGAGAGCTCCTGGTCACCGCGTGACTGCAGCCAACCCGATGCTGCTGTCAGTCTCGCCATGTAGCGCAGTGTCAGTGCACTACCGAAACGGGCATGCCCATTGGCGTACGCATATGACCCTCAGAAAGCGGCCAAAGGCTGCCAGGTGCGGGTGTGGATGCACTGCGGCCTTTCCCGCACGTGGTGGTGAGCCAGTCTGGCAGAGGATGCACAAGTATTTTCCAAGATTACCCGCAATGAGTGAGAATGTGCTGCAAGCATGCAGGGCGATGCCATCATTCCCAGTCGAGGAGGACCAGTACCTTTGTGCGATTTCATTGCTCTGCCCTGCTCCTCCGCCGCCTGCCAGTGTGTCACGCTCCACTGCAAACTCACGCGAGCGCGCTTGGGTGCCTGCAGCGCCGCTTGCGGAGAAGGCCGGCCTGAGCGAGCCCGCCCTGCTGGCGATTGTCAACCCGCTCACCATTGCGCCGAGCAAGTACCGGCCCCTGGCGCTGGCAATGCAGGTCCGCGCGTTGCCGCAGGCCTCCTCACCATCCACTGTCCCTCTACCTACCTCGCAGGCATGAATTGCTGCTCGCCCCGCTAGCGTGCGTTCGTCGCTTCCTCCGTCCCCAGTCGCCGCTTTGGATCAGGTCGCCTGACACCTGACACCCGGTGACCGCGCGCGCGCAGGAGCGCGCAGCCGTGAGCCTGGCGGTCGTGCTGGTGCAGGCCAGCTGGGGCGCCGCGCTGGCGGAGCCGGCCGCGTTCCTGCCGGCCGCGCGGCGCGCGCTGGAGGGCGACCTGGGCCGCGTGCGCGCCGAGGCCGCCCGCCGCGGCTGGCTGGGCGGCAGCCTGCCCTCAGGTGCGCACGGGGCGCGCCCTTCCAGGCCTCGCGCAGGGGCCGCCCGGCGCAGGCGGCTGGGCGGCGGCCTGCTCACAAGCATGTTCGCAGCGCATTTTCTGTCCCTTGGGACTTCAGCGGTGCACACTTCCCCGTGGGCCCTGTTGTGCGTCAGCAGGGTCTAGGGATCATCACTGTGCAGCACCACCCTGTCAGAGGAGCATGCGATATTGCTGAGGTGCTGCGAACTATGCATAAACTCCCATAATTAAAAGTGGCGCCTGTTACTTACCATCACAGGGTTCCAAGCAATTACGGAGGACTTCTCTAGCGCTGCGCTATGAATACTTAGTGCAGCATACAGTAACCGCCATGCAGAAGAGGTTGGGGACTCAGGGCTGGGGGCTTTCATGCACAGGTGGGGACAGCCACGGGAAGTGATGCCCCGCGGGGGTGCACGGATATACACAGTAACAAATTGCGTTGTCCATCCGTGCGCCCCCGTGGGGCATCGCTTTCTGGGAACCCGTGCACTTAAGTCCCCAGCCATGAGTACCCAAGCCCCCTGCATGGCGGTCGCTGTATGCTGTGCTAGTTGTTCATGGCGCATCGCTGTAGAACTCTTCCGTAACTGCTTGGAACCCTGTGGTGGTAAGTAGCAGGCGCCCTTTCTTGTTATGGGAGGCTACAGTATGCCGTGTGACGCAGTTGTGATGAAAACCCATTCTTGGGCTTGTTGGGGAGAGCGGTCTTCTGTCAAGGTCCCGCGCGCTGTGGAAACCTCGTGCTGGGGACAAAATCAAGACAGTGCCTGCAGCGCATCATTGCGTCGTGCGGCATGTTACATAGTGTGCATCTGTGCTCACAGGCCGCAACGAGCGCCTCTTCCTGGCCGGCCACAGCGCGGGCGGCCAGATCTCCGCGGACTATGCGCAACGGCTCGCGGGTGGGCTGATACTGCTGGTATGCACCCTGCCTCATGCCGTCTATATAAGCCTCAGGCCCACCTGCGTCTTTGTGGAGTGTGAGACGTGCTGCTGGCAGCCTCGACGATGTACGCCAAAGGAAGAGGGCCAAAGCAGCGTCATGGCATGAGCCTTGCTGCATGCCGCGGTTGCTTCTTACATGCGGTGCTGCCTCTGTGCATGCGACACGGCCCGCCCTACAGCCGGCAGCGTGCGCGCGTACGGGCTGTGCGGTGCCGGGAAGCTGGCCGGATGTGCTTTACATGCGATGCGCTCCAGGCAACCATGGCTGCAGCGTCGCCCCAGAGCTGGGACTGACAGCTGGGGTGCGCGCGCGCAGGGCTCGCGGCTGACGCCGGCGGCGGACGCGTGGGCGGGCTGGGCGGCGTGGGTGCGCCCGCTGCTGCTGCTGGGCGGCGCACGGGACGGCCAGATGCGCTTCACGCGCAACGTGCCCTGGGCAGCTGAGGCGGCCGTCGCCGCCGCCAAGTTTGGGCCGCGCCATGCCGCCGCGTACAAGCCCTTTGTCTGTGCACCAGGTGCCTACATTGGACTTTCGAATCTGATGTGTGGCGCATGACTGTGGCTGTGAGCGAGCGGGTTGCTGGGGATGCAGCGAGCGCCCCTTTAATGCTCATGCACATGGTTGCGGGTAAGGTCGTGAGCCGCCGGGCATCAGCAGGGTTGAGGCGCGGAGGCGCGATGAGAATGTAAGCCAGCCAAGCGCGCCTGCGCACTTGTGTGCAGGGTGCAGCTGGCAGAGCCTGCAGCGCGTTCTGCGCCGGCGCGCAGGCGTGAACCACGCGCAGTTTGCGGAGGGCAGCCCGCGCAACGTGGCGCGCGGCGACATCGCCTCGCCGCTGACAGACGACGAGGCGACCGGCCGCATCGCAGAGGTGCCGGCATTCACAGCGCTGCCTGGTGATCTTGCGCTGATTGTGGCAGCCCAGGGCACTCGCCATGGCTGCCATGCACCCGCTGAATTGGAACCCAGATTGTTAGACAGCCTGCAGCCAAGTGCTGCATCTGGGCACAATGTGGCACCGCGGCCCGCGCGCGGCCACACCGCGTGTGCACGAGGGGCTGCAACAGGCTGGGTGCAACAACATGCAATTCAATGCAATGCAGAGCGCTCTGTGTGCAGGCCATGCAGCGGTGCCGGGGCGCGCGCAGGTCGCCGCGCTGTTCCTGGACGCGCACCTGGGCGCGGGGGCGGACGCGCCCGAGGACACGCCCGCGGCGGAGCGCCTGCTGGCGCACGCGCGCGCGACCGCGCGCTGGGTCGCGCCCTTCAGCGCCGCGCTGGGTGCGCCGCGGGCCCGAGGCCGCGGCGTGCCGCCTCACGCCACATTAGACGCCCTTCAGGACAGCAGGCGATGTGGTGCGGTGTTTCGGGGGACTGGGGGTTTGCTGCCAATCCGGCCCTCGCTCGATCGCTCGCATGTTGCTTTTGGCTAATAGGGTGAGCGCGACCCTAAACATCCGCGCAGGCAGAGGGGATTTGGCGCAGCTGTGGGACGCCGCCTGCGAGCAGGCCGGCCCTGGCAGCGCCGCGGCGTACCCGCCGGCCGCCGGCGCCGCGCTGCCGGGCGGCGTGCTGGCGCACGCCTACGGCGGCGAGCTCATGGACGAGGGCGCGCCGTCCAGGTTGGGCACCTGAATCTGTCCTGCAGTTCCCCGAGGGGCGATCTGCATGGAGCAAATTTTACGGGGCATTGCGGCATTTGAAGTTGCCCGAGGGGCAAATTGCATGCAGCGGATGGTACGGGGCACTGCGGCAGGAGAGCAATAGTGGTGGGTAGGGTCAAGTGCCGTGCTTGCAGGGTGTGCATGCAAGCGCGTGCTACAGATGGAAGGTAGTCCTCGAGGCATGCGGCCAGCAGGCATCCTGCCAGCAGGGCCCAATGGCAGGGCGGTGCGTGCAGAGGGCACCTCCTGGCGTGGCTGCCGCTGTCCCTTGTATGGACCTCGGGCTGCACAGGCGACGTGGCTGACCAGGGCGGGAGGCAGTCGCAGTGCGGTCAGTGCCGCGCGCGCTCCAAGCCTGGCCGTCCCAGCGCAGGGCCTTCTTTGCGCACCCCGGCGAGGTGGCAGCGGCGGAGGCAGCGGCGGCGATCGCGCAGCGCGCGGCGCTGCGCGCGCTGCCCGCCGAGGCGTTAAGCCGGGTGGACATCGTGGCGAGCGTGTGCACTGACGTTCCGTCCTTCCTGCACTCGCAGCCCACGCTGACGGCGCTCGCCGGTGCGGCCCCGGCGAGACATGCAGCAGGGCGTGCTGGGGCGATGGCCCGTGTCCTGAGACGCAGTGTTCCCTGGCGGCTGCAACGCCTCGAAGGCCGGGCTCGAGTTCTGGGATGCTCTGAATCGGACACGCAAGCTGCCCCCGGAGCCGGTCTGCTTCATGGCCTGCATCATCCTGGGGAACATCGGTGGTGAGGCTGGCAACGCCCGCACCTGGCAGCCTCGCTCGCAAGTGTGTGGGCCTCCGCGCCTGGTGAGACGGCGGCTTGGGGGAGCAGGCGGGCGAGTGCGGCTGCACGCGCGCTGCTACCTGTGGCGCGAGGGCCTGCTGCTGGACGCCGGCCAGTTTGGCCGCCCGCAGGCGCGCGCGCGCTCCCCCCTGACCCGTCCTTGACCCTAAGCCCTTCGCCACACACCTCCTGCTTTCTCGCTCGCTCGCCCCGCGTGTCTGCCTGTGCGCTTGACCATGTTGCTGCCACATGCGTGCAGACAGGTGCGGGGCCGGGTGCAGGCTCCGCGCGCCCGCTGCGACGCGCCCTCTTGGTAGTCCGCTGCCTGCTTGCCGCGTGCATTTGCTCACACAGCACAGGGAGCAGGCAGTGCTGAAGCTGTCGCCGTGGAGCCCAGAACGTGCCTTGCAGGCGCTTCTGGCGACCATGCATGCTGACGATGCAGAAGGAGCTAGCCTCATGCTGTGACCGGCTCGAAGTCATGCAGCGAGCGCAGTGGATAAGCCTTTCAGGCCGCCCGACCTAGACAGGGGTTGCTGGCCGTCTTCAGACATACGCTTGCATCAGTGCAGCATCCAGCCCGCTGGGGCGCAGGCCGCGCCGCAGTACTGGCTGAAGCTGCGCGGGCCGCATGTCGTGGGCATGGTGCGGCCCGTCAGTGCCCACCTGCGCAAACCCGCAACGCAACGCTGTGTATCAGACAAGCGACCAGTGCAGCCATTTGGCTGCCGCAGTTGACGGTATGCTGTTGTCACGGGCGTCGCGGCTCCTTGCGGGCGCTAATGGCAGCAAACTCTGTACTGTTCTTCATTCATCACCACCGTCAGTGTGGTCAGCACGGCCAAGCGCTGTGCAGCCAAGGCCTGCAGGAGCGCGGCACCGGGGGCTGGCATCAGCACGGCGCGCTCACGGCTTGCCGGCGCGCGCAGGCGCTGGGGCTGGCTGACGCCGAGCTGGCGGCATGCGAGGCATCCACCGCCCTGCAGGCTGCAGACATCCATCGCGTCGCCCTCGAGTGGGCGCTCGAGGCTGTGCCGGAGGCCGCCGCTCGGGAGTGCGGGGCCTGCCACCGCAGCAGCTGGCCTGCCGTGGGTGTTGCTTTTGCTGAGGCGACCAGGCAGTGCCCTTAATAGTTACAAGAGACCTGAGGAGGACTTGACTCAGCAAGAGCTGATAGTTGCGCTCACCTACATATCTGTTACCTTTAAGCAGCGCGCATGCTGGCAGGTACCAGGCCGGGCGCCGGCGGCTGACCTTCCAGCCGGACCGCGACGTGACCGCCAGCAGCGGCGCCCAGGTGGGTGCAGCGCAAGGCCCCCTGCCGGCCGTCCAGCGCCGCTTGAGAGCGGGGCCAATGCGCGTAACCTGGCACAGGGCATCACCCATCCGCAGGCTCGTCGCTGCTGCCAGGGACAGCTGCCACGCGAGCACCGGCGGGTGCAGTGTCTGGTGGAGCAACATGAGATGGTGCATCGCATGCCGCGCCGCAATGGGCTAGGGCAGGGTTTCCAACCCTTTTCACGCTGACATTGCGCTGCATCGGGCGCGCAGGGCTGGGTGGAGAAGGAGCGCATCGAGTTCCGCGGCGACCCCGCGTCCGGCGCCACGGCCGTGAGCGCCCCCTGCCTGCGCACGCGCGCCGCGCCGCACGCGTCGTACAGCCGCGGCATGGGGCTCTTCAGCGGCTCGCTGTACTTGAAGGTGCGCGGCCGGCGCATGTGATCCGGCTTATTGTATGTGCTGCGGCGGCGCTCTGCAGGGCTGTGGACGTAGTCCAGGCGCATGCGAGGGCCTGCCTGCGCTGCATGCTGCCGGTCAAACAGTTGTTATTAAACAGTCACCATGCTACCTGGTGGGCTCATGTGCACAGGATCTGGGTATGTGTGATGCGCTGTGTGGCAATGCCGCAGGTCATGTCGAGGGCGGCCATGATTGAGTGGATCATGCTGGACGGCCTGCGGGACCCTCCGCTGGAGGGCGGGAGTGCGTTGCGGTGATGTGCCTGCCAGCTGCGTCACAGCGTGTCTGCTGGTCAGCGAGAGTGCGGCAGCGACAAGCTGCAAGGCAGCGTCTGTAACAGGCAGTAGGAGAGGGTCCATTTCACAAAAGCTGTGTGCATGCATAGACGGTCAGGCAAATTATGGCCCAGGTGATACAACGTTCTCTAACACACAGCGGAGGTCATTCTAAATCTAGTACAGTGAAACGCTGTACATGGACATACATATGCAAGTCATTTGGCCCGCTCATACAAAACTCGTCCCGTATCTGACGCAAGGTTTTGCACACTATCCTTAACACCTTGCTTTGCAGCTGATCCCCCTGCAGACGTTTGCTTTGCACGCACTACTCTCACGCTTAGTCTGTATCTGCAGCACCCCTGCCCGCACTGCAAGTGCAAGTTTAATGCTTTCGAGCTGGACCGCGCGGCGCCCCCCCGCGGCCGCGCCCCCCTGCTACTCTGCGCGCGGGGCAGGAGCATAGGGTGAAGGTTGCTCAGCATGGGGCATGAGCGGCGGGATTGAAGCGCCGCGCTCGCTCGGGCGGCGCACGCCCGCCTGCAACGCGGCTCCCGCGGCCTCGCGCAGCTCGGCGAGCTTGCGTTTGTGGCGCTGCTGCAGGCGCTCGGCCTCCTTGCGCCCGGCCTGCCCCCGCGCCGCCGGTGCAGCATCAGACGTGCATACGACACCTCACTGTTCTTCCACCCTACCTCCATCCCTGTTTATATAGCAACGGGCTGGTGACACCTCCGGCGCCCCGGCGGACGCGCACGCGGAGCCGGAGGCTGGTGGCCGCGACAGATACTGCGTGCCGCATGCACTGTGCTAGACAGTGGCACGTGTGGTGCAGCTGGCTGCTGGGGCAGCCAGACCAGCCGAGCGCCTGGACCGCTCTGGGGGCGCGCCTGCTCCAGCGCCAGCAGCTCCGCGTACTCGGCCTGGTGCTTCGCCCAGTCCGCCGCCAACGCCTCCCTGTGCGCCTGTGCGCGCTTCGCAGCCATCAGCCACCCTGCGCTCGCCGTATTGCCAATTGTGACGGTACCAGCGCAGGCAATTGCTAATGGTCCTCGTCCCATAAGTGAGCATGGATTGTAACCCTGCAAACAGGGCTCAGGACAGACCTTGACTCGTTGCTTGCGCAGATAGTGGATGGATAATTCGCAGTCCAAGCACCCGCCGCTGGGCCAGACACGACTAGCCTGGGCAGCCTCATCGGCACTGCCAAGCAGGCATGTGCACGCGCTAAACAGGCCGCAGCGCAGTGTTGCTTGCGCGCACCTCGTCATGTTCGCACATGGCAGCACACGCGCGCCGCGCGGCGCCGCTGCTCACCACGCTGCAGCGCGGGATGCCGGCCGGGCCCGCGGCAGCCCTGCGCTCCTTCGCCCCGAGGAGCGCCTCCGTGGCCATAATGTGCTGGCTGGTTCTCTGCACGGCGGCCAGGCAGCTGCACTGCAGTTCTCTCTCAAGGTAGTGGCCCCGTCTATGCAAGGCAGCACTGTGACGTGCCGCACATGGGCCGAGCAGCGACCTGTGGGCATCATGCAGCAGTGTCATGTGCAGCCCTGCAGCAGTGTTCCTCTTGTCACGTAGCCGTGCAAGAAAGCGGCGCACTGGGCGCAGGGACAGGGGCACTGCGGTGCAGTCACCGAGCCCAGCATCGCGCCTGCATGGCGGCAGCCTCCTTCGTGGCAACACCCTCGGTGTACCTGGCCAGGTAGCTCTCAGAGGACGCTCGCGCGCCCGCAAGGCCCTCCACATCAGCATCGCTGGACCCCGCTCATGCAGTCAGCAAGACCAAAGTGTGTGCAGCACACAGCCTGGGCGTCCAACGCAAATCGTCCTGGCGCATTATGTGTGGCAAGCACTTCGCCTCGACTGCATGACATGGTAGACACGCTCTGCAACTACGTAGCCTTATTGTCTTTGCATTGGCGCATGACCTTAGGCAAGCTCTGGCAACCATTGCACTATGGCAGCGCATCAGCAGGTCGCAGGTGTGCGCATGGTTGAAATTGCTGACACTTTGCAGCTCTGTGCTACACTGATAACTATTTCAAACAGCGCAAGCTCACCTGCGGCAGTGCGGCACTACGCTCAAAAGAACACTAATGCACACAATTTGTTTCACGGCACTGCAGGCATACCGTGAAAAAGCAAATGGCCCCCAAATGTCAGCATCTATGCTGGGCGACAGGCGCGGCAACGCGCCCTGCTCCGCGCCGCCGAGCGAGTACGCGGCACCATCAGCCGGCTCTGCGCCAGGATGCGCCGGCGCGGCCGCTGGGGCCTTGCGCGCCCTCTTGACCTTGTTCTGAGTCCCTGCTCATCCAACACATTGCTGCTGAACAGACATGTTTGGTGAGCATGGACACGACTGGAATGTCAAGCACTTGTGCTGCAGTGCACACTCCATAGGCGCCACACACGCGCTTCTTAAGCCTGTGCATGGGGTCCTGCCGCGAGTGGTATCCGGCCCCATGCTGCTCTCGTCATCATCCTCCTCCACCTCCTCTATTTCATCCTCCTCCTCCTCCTCCGTATCCGTCACCTCATCCTCCTGCTCCTCCGCTTTGGCCTCGGCCGGCATGTTCGCGCGCTCAGCAGCCGTCACGACGGTGTGGTTGTGCGCCTGCCGCCATTGGCCGAGATGGTGTAAGTGAAATGAACTTGTCATGCTCTGAGCAACCGCTTACACAGCACTTTGTATCAGCAGCAGGCAAACTTGGGTACACTGCTTGCACACAGTCACACCTAGGCAACATGAGCAGCACTGCATCATGCAGCTGCTCATCATGCCAGGCATTGCCTGCGTAGTGTGCATTGCTGCAACCAGCCGTGAGGTTTGGGCGGGGCGCTTGCGTCCTGCATGGCATGGGCATGCTGACCTGGCGCATGATCTGCCGACCGGCCTCAGCAAGCTTGTCGTATGCAGCGCGGCGGTGCTCGAATATGCGCGCATGCCGCTTGTTTGATGCATCCACACCGGCCTTGCCTGACGCTCCTGCCACCCCAGCGCATGCCTGTCGTTGCTACGCACCTGTCCACCTAGAATGAGTGCTGCACTTAGCATTTGCATGCGCTTCATCCCTGTCAATGCAGGTGAGCGACATATCATCACGCCTCAGGCCAATGCTGCAGCACACCTTGGCGTAGTGAGGCTCAGAGTGACTGCTCATCGCGCGCATGCATCACACGCTGGCCTTCTTCATGCATGAACACAATATTACGATAATTTAGTGGCCGCTATCGTCAACCCCATGATAGGCAGTCAGCAGCTGTGCGCTGCCGCCCCCGATGTTCTCAACTAAACAGTGATCATACATGCTCATAACCTCGATTCACAGGCACTTTGGCAGCAGGGCATGGGCTTAATCACAGTACTATATGACAACGTACTCAGCACACCTGCAGTGCCCTGCGCCAGCGCGCGCGCTGCCGCAGCGGCGCTTCCCGCCCGATTGGGTGCTGCCCACATGTGCGGCGGCGAAGCAAACTCTGCCGAGTCCTTGCGCAGCGGAGCCCAAGCCCACGTGCAGGTGAGCGGCGATCCGGCTGTGGGCATGTAGGCCCACACGGTGTCCGCTGGAGGCTGTGGCATGCCCGCTGGCAGAACTGTTGGCCTCCAGAAACCCCAGGTAGCATGGGGCACCAGGCCTCTCACCCGCTGCGCAAGCACACAGCCTCACCAATGTCAGTGTCGCCCTCAGAGCGCTAGAACACATATTCCTGCACTAATTCCCAGACTGCCCCACGGGCGGCCAGCGCGGCCGCCGTCAGCACCGTCATAAAGAACCGCGTATCCTATCGCCGTTCCCTTGCAGGCCCTACACCTGTTGTTACGATAGGGCTGCAAGTGGCTGGTCATTAACGTGCTTGTTACCATATCGTTGACACTGTCTCTATCCAACGTGCGTGGGCTCAGCTCAGTGATCGCTCTGTAGACCAGAGCCTGGCACTCATAAACGAACACGTCGCTGCCATATTCTGGCCCCTGTGGACAACATGGCAACCATAGCTTATGGCTTCAGGCTCAGAAATTTAGTGCCCTGCAAGTGTTTGTAACTAGCATTCAGGCCCGAGCACCAAAGCCTCATGAGCAAGGTTGCGGTAGTCTTGCTCTAGCTGAAGAGACATGCAGTGTTCTTCCTGTTGCAGAGGGCAGAAATAATTGTAACAAGAGGTAAAGCCTTACAGGGGCCATGTGGTGCTGCTGTAAAACTCTTTCGCCTTCTCAAGTGAGGTGTCGCAAAAGCTTGATCTACAGGTACCTCTAACATGAGACAGGGTACTCGCCGCAAGGCTTTGCGCCTTGGGCAATCTGCGGCAGCATGTGCACCCTTATGCACCAAGCACACCTGAACTGTGATGGGGTCGGCCAGCGGCGTCGGCAGCGCGGCAACGTTCGCCGTGCGCTCCTCCAGCTCGGCAAGGCGCTCCGCAATGTGCACCTGCGTCACAGCAGTCCTCTATGGTACGCACCCAGAAGCACACACTGACAGACAGCTACAGCACCACCTGGCACATACAGGATGCATATAAGATGCATGTCCCTCATGCAGGAAGATACTTCTTGCATTTGTCCAGCACGACATCAGGCCCAAAATAAATGCCAAGCTCACAGCTAGTGGTTCGCGCAAAGCTGTAGCTGCGGTAGTATTCCATGGCATGCAATGTGCAGGTCAGGTGTGCGGCGCACAGCCCTATGCTGGCAATGCCTAAGAAAACCCTATGCATGCGCACACAAGCTTTGCGGTAAAGCGGCAGGGTGCTCTGCTGCTAGTACCATTCTTGGGACCCGTGCTGTCAACTGCCTCTGTGATGCATAGTAGTCATGCAGGGCGTATGCCTGACATGCGCATTGTGTCCGCATGGTCATGGCTTAGCACGGCCAGTATGCATGTAAAAAGGAATCAGCACGCATGTCCAAGTGCACAGCAACGCAAGCAGTACACCACGCTTCTCCCAGCCAGTGCTCGCACACCTGTTGTCTTGTCAGCATGCTTACTCTGTCCCGAGCTGCTTCTTCGCCCCAGGTCAACATTGCTACCAAGCAGACCAGGAGGTGAGGATGCAAGTTTATAAAGCAACCTAGTAGAACTGCAAAAAAAGGCATACAGAGCGTTTTTGTAAGCACAAAGAAAGCTTCAACAGGTTGAGCCTTAAGCGTCCCCCGGCCCGAAACTGCACCCATGGCGGTGTCTACTCCATGCTGATCAATGCCTGCTTGTTTGAAGCAGTGCATGCTGATCTATAAACATAGCTTGACTGCCGGTGACACATGGTCCTAGGGGTATCAATAGCCGTGCATGCAGAAGAGCAAGAGCGTGAACCTGCCTAGGCAGGTTCGCAACTGTGAAAGTCAGTGCATGCATAAGAGCAAGAACGTGTGCTGTCTGCCTGGGCCGCGCGCCTGGGCTCGGATGGCAGACAAGTTGACATCTCTGTTGGCGCATACTGATGTCACGTACCGCAGCGTGGCCATCTGACGCGCTGAACACACTATATCAGTGTCTGCCTCCTGGAGCAGCGTAGCCGCGGTGAGCTGATACAGCTTCCTCTGTTGCAGAGCAAACTTGCGGCAAGTCTCACCTCGCGTGAAGCGCGTCCACTTAGAGTCAGCTGCCTTGGGTGTTTGTGGACTGGCACTTCTTGCTCAGGAGCGGGCTGGCTCAAACGATAGGGGAATGAGGTGCACTTCAGGCTGCCGCCATACCCAGCGTGGCAGGCCTGCACGCCAGTCCAAAATTGCCTGTAGCACACGGTGCACTAGTGTTGACGGAAAGCAGGGTGCAAAGCTCAGAGTGGTTTCAATGCACCGCAGAAATGAACGAATAAACTTCAATGCATCAGCAGCACATTGTAACTGGCGATCTCAAGTTCCTGAAACCACAACGCAATGACCCAGGGTGTCAATAGGCAGGTTCCTTTTCAGGCCATGCTATAAGTGAGCATTACAGTTTTGAGATTTCCTCTTTGTGCCTTTGAGCTTGAACACTGACTTCAACTCGGCCATAGTCGGCAATGTACCTGTCATGTATTAAAACAGCTCCCATGAACTTCTCGTTTGTCGAAGGGTTGACATGCACACTCTCACAATACATGCTAAGTATATGTCCCTGCACTCCAAGCTCGACATCCTAACGAAAAAAGCAGGTAACTAGCTTGATGCGCATGCGCAGGCACCTTCCTCACAGGTATTGACCTGCAAGTTAATCGCTCGCACACAGTGCTAGCATGCGCTGCTCTCACTGTTGAGCGTGGCTCGCATTGCTTATGCTGCATGGCCCTTGACGGCTGGCACGTGTACACACCCAGTCCCTGGCGGTATACCCTGCTCAGTCTGCATCTTAACATGTCAGGCTCTGCACCCTTTTTCCAGCACAGCTGCGACTTGCGCATGCATGCAGGTCCTGCTGCCCAGCGTCTTTCAGGCCGTCCTTGGTCTTGCTGCCGCCGCTTGTGCCTCAGACCTCCCCGCTGACGGACGTGTCGTCTGTGATCACATCGGATGTGATCACATCGCCACACACGCAGCAGTGCTCAGGCTCCGGCGCGCCCTCCACGTGCGGCACCTGCGCTTGTGCACCAACACCGCTGGGCACGTTGCACAAGCGGCCCGGGCGTGAGCAGGGCTGCCTGCAGGCCATGGTTTATGCACTCTCACTTTCAAGGTATTTGATGCAGACTGACCTTACCCAATTGACAGACATGCTACGTTGAGGGATCCTTAGCACCAAGCTTGAGCTCTGCGCCACACATGTGTGCAGGGAGACTGAGCCTGCAGACAGGGGGCACAGATGAACAGCCAGCCCGGCCCATTTTGGCTGATCTGTGCAGATATGTGGAAGCCATGCAGTGTCTGATGGCCAGAGATCAGCCGCCCGGCACACCAGCGGCAGGCAGGGCGCTCTATTTTTCAGCATTGTCAAGCAAGCACGCGCACGCAGCGCGGCCAGGGGCGCTCCGGAACGGCGGGGCCGCCGGCGGCGGGCGCCGCGCGCGCGCGCTTCGGCGGCCTGTACGAGGGCTCGTCGCCGCTGGTGCTGCCGGACCCCATGCCGGTCTCCTCGTGCTCCTCCTCGGCCTCGTCCAGCTCCTGCAGGTGCTTGGCCAGCATGTCCTGGCGCTCGGCCGCCGCGAGGAGCGAGTGGTCGCGCGCCTGGCGCAAGCACGCGCACCGTCGCTTATACTCGGGTCCTGGGCGCGTGTGACAACTCCGCATAAGCGGCTACTCTGGCCACCTGCGAGCTCCCAGGGCCGGCGTGGCATGCGTGATTCTTGTCACCCAGACGGGCATCGGAGAGGGGGCACCTTCTTGGCGACATGTAGCATGCGCTCGATTGCAGTGCTGCAGTACATGGTGCCTGGACGAACGGGACGTACACCACTCCGCGCACAGCAGTTTTGCAGGTCACAGCGACCTGCAACACCGCTGTGCGCTGACTGTGCGCATCCGTCCGCTCAGGCATCATCAACTGCAGCACTGAGGCGCGCCCTGCTTCACGCTTCAACAGCATGCCGGTCCCAAGGCACCGGCGCACATGGCCGGGTGCATTTGCACGGCACATGCGCAGACCGTACACACAGTCTGCCTGTAGCGACCATGCTGCTGTGAGCATCAGGCAGTGCCAGCGGCGCCCGCGGCAACACACATGCATGCGAGCTCTGTCCAGGGCAATCAGGAGCATGCTCAGAGCGGCTGGGCGAGTGCGCCTCGACCTGGCGCATGATCTGCCGGCCGACCTCGGCCACGCGGTCGTACGCAGCAGCGCCCCGCTGCGGCTGCGGCGCGCCCGGGCCGGGCGTGCGCGGCGCCAGAGCATCAGCCTTGCCGGCCGCTCCTGCCGCGCCAGAGCGCGCCCGACGCATGCAGCGCTGCAGGCTGCGCTGGGGCGCGGAGCATGCGCCCTTGCACGCACATCGTCCCAGCTTACGCATGGTGTGACTCGTGTCCTTGTCCTCTGTCCAGTGTCATAAGGCACCAGTACGCATTGCTGTTGATTTGCCTGCTAATACTGCAACCCAATCACAAGACGCAGTGGTTGTGTGCATGCTAATATCAGCTGACGGCTCGCCATATACTTTGAAGCCTGAAGGTGTGTGACTTTCTAGGACTAGAATGCCACGCGTACGCTGCTGCAAGTCCTGCTTTTATGCTCAACTGCGCATGTGTGTGCGCACGACAACCGAGGAATGCCATGCCGCTTGCCAACCGCAGCACCCCCGACCATAACATCACGAGCAGTCTATCCTTGCCCATCGCGGCCGGCCACGCACCCCCGACGCGGTGCGGCATCTCGCGCGCCGCAGCGGCCGCGCTCTCGGCCAGGTTGGGCGGCGCGGCCGCAGTCCACGCGGGCGGAACTGTGCCGAGCTCCGCGGCGTCGTTGCGCAGCGGCGCCCAGGACCACTGGGTAGTCCCCGCGGCGCCCAGGGGCACCTGAACAGGAGTCGCGGGCATGTAGGCCCACACGGTGCCGCCCGGCGGCCAGTGCGCGCCCGCCGGCAGCATCGTTGCCGTCCAGCCGCCAGAGCGCCCAGGCACCAGGCCCACCTGCGCCCAGCCAGCACAGCACCTGGGGCCGCGGCCTGCAGGACGAGCCAGGGTAGTCGGAAGCGCTTCCCCATGCTTTCGCTTCCCCGCTTCTGAAGCGCGCTTCCCCGCGCTTCTTCATTCATGCCCTTCATGCTTAAGAGCCTGTTCCGACTACACTGGGACGAGCGGGCGCTGTGGGGGCAGCGCGCGCGCGCATGCGGCCGGGCAGACCTGCTGGCGGGCAGCGTCGCGCGGCGGCGCGGGCCCGGCGGCGCCCGCTGCGCGCTCCTCGAGCTCGGCGAGGCGCTCCGCGACGCGCACCTGCGGCACATATCTTATGCACAGTGCGCCGGTGCTCCTGTGCAGCCCAGCACGCTCTCCACTGGCAAGCCATGTGTGCGCTTGCAGTGTAGGAGCATGCGGGGCTGCAGCTGAGTATAACCTGCTGGTGGCACGCTGCCAGTGGCGTGAACGGCAGGCAGGTGAGCTAGCCCACGCTCTATACGCTCACGTGTGCAACCCTACATCTCATGCATTCTCTTGGTGCCTGCTGAGCGCCCGCGCGGGCCGCACGCCTGGGCCTGGACGGCCGCCTCATGGACGTCGCGCTCGGCTATAATTGATGACACGTAACGCAGCGCGGCCATCTGATGCGCAAAGCGCTTTACGTCACAATGGGTTCTCTTCTTCTGCCGGGATACAAGGAGCACCCGTGCAGCGCCACAGCTGCAGTGAGCGTCTTTCCAAGGGCCGCAGGACAGCAAGGCCCACGCGCGACAATTACCCACCTTCAAGGTTGCGCCTTTGCTCCCCACTTGCTCAGCAGCCTCTTGTCCGTAGGCCGGCAGCTCCTCGCAGGATAGCGAGCCGGCTCACGAGGGCCGTGCCACCCGAGGTTCAGGCCGCAGCTGTGTGATCCAGGGCGCTGGCCTCGCTTACCACGCCAGAGCAAGGTCGGCCATCAGCTCTGCTCACTACGAACTCACTATGGGAAAGGAAGCACGTGTGCTACCAGCACGCATCGATCCGTGGCTTGTCAGCATGTCCAATGAAGCTGGTTTGACGCTCCACACTTCAGTGCACCCTACCCTTGGTTCTCGTTGCAAAGTCAGTTGAGAGCGTTCGACCAGAGCTCCCTTACTCCCTCCCTGGCGCTCCCCGTCTCCCTTCCCTTGCGCCATGTCCAGCCTCAGCATGCAGTGCGGCCCGCGCACTCTGCCCAGGCAGAATGCCGCTGCCCCGCTGACTGGTGTCAAGGCCGCCAGCACGCGGCCGCGTCGCGTGCGCGTGCGCAGCATGGCGCAGCCAGTGTACGAGACAGCCAACCTCGTCCAGGCAGCGCTCCCGGTCGTGCTGAAGATGCTCCCGGGTGCCGTCACGGCAGGCGTCGCGCTGTATGCTGGCGCCAACTGGCTGAGCTACTCGCGCCTGCGCCGCGAGGTGCGCCGTGCCCTTGCCTGGTGGCAAAGGAAGCAGCATGTGTTTGCTGACGCCGCGCTGACCTGGCCGTTGTGCTGCAGATGGAGACCCGGCAGCGCCAGGCGTCCGCGGGTGCAAAGACGCGCCAGGACAAGCTGGAGCGGCTCGGCCTGGGCCATGCCGCGAAGAAGGAGGGCCAGCCTGCCGCCAGCGAGGAAGGCGAGGGGGGAGTCGAGTGAGGGCGCCGCGCAGCATCAGCGTGAGGTGTCCCTGCAGCTCCCAGAACGGCCACTCAAAAGGTGCAGATAGCAGGCAAATGAATGAATGGCAGCGTATGCGCTTAGTTAGGTGTGAGCGTGTGTCGCGCGCTCGCCCGGCCGTCGTCGAGCGGCGCACACGCGTGCGTCCAACTTTACCTTGCACGGTAGGGGCCTCAGACAGGTGTATAATGGATGTATTTTGGTGTTTTTTTGCATTCACCCGCAGATCAGCCTGGTTGCTCAGTGCTAGGCACTGATGTGTATGTACAGCCCAGTGTGTACGGCCTGCTGAGGGCGCTGATTAAACAGACTTGGCAATGGTCTGTACACATCAATAACGTTTGCGAAAACGCATGGTTGGGGACTTGATGTATGAGGTATTGAAGATCTAGTGTACAAGGTATGTTTCGGTCTGCACTTGCCTTCGGTGTGCTTGCTGCGTATGTACAACAGAGTTGCGTGTGTTGTTACGAAGGAGGGCGCTTCACTCAGTGCATTATGTATGATGCTACGTAAGTGATATCAACACTGTCTGCATCCGTTCACAGCGCGCTTGCGACGCCTTGTGTGTTACGCTGTGTAACTAAAACCAAAATCGTCTGCGTACGTTCACAGCGTACTTGTGACTCCTGATCTACAGACCGATGGACAAGTGATCCTACTGCAAGGCAGGCCAAAACTTTGATGTTGCCTTTGATGTTGCCCCACCGCACAACGCATCAGGCCGGCGCGCTTGCGGACGTGTTGTTCAGCAGCCCGCGCCCGAAGAACTCGGCGATCACGCTGAAGCCGTCCGCGCTGTTCTTGAGCTGCGTGAAGAATTTATCCTGCGTGCGCGCAGCGCTGCCCCTCAGCTCCACGGACGCTGTAGAGTCGCACTCCAGCCTCAAGGGGCAAGCCCCAATCAAGTAGCGCAAGCTCTGCACCTCAATGCTCGGCAGGCACTGGTGGCGCCATCATTGTCCGACCTGCTTGCCTGCACACCCAGGCCTCCCGCTGTTTCACGTTTTCGCACAGCAGGCATACAGTCAAAAGTGTGTACGCATGCCGGGCAAGCCTGCGCCCTGGCGGCGCCAGAGGCCGCGCGCGCGCCTGCTCGGCCGCGCCCGCGCGCAGCGAGCGGCGGATGTCCAGGATGGTGCGGAACTGCGGCGCACACAGCGGGCACTCGCGCTCGCCCTCGCTGAGCGCGCGCGCGTTGAAGCTGTGCCCGCACAGAAAGTGCACCGCCGGCAGCTCCAGCGGCGCGCCGCTCAGCGCGCAGCGGCTGTTCTGGAACACGCGTGCCTGCGCGCGGCGCGTGCACGGGGTCCGGCAGGGCGAGTCGTTGCAGCAAGCCGGCGGCCTGGGCGCGCAGGCGCCTGAGGACGCCGTGGTCCTCGTCGGCCCCGGCCGCCGCGGCGCCGGCCGCACCAGAGGGCGCGATCGGAGCAGCAAGCGCGGACGCGGCAGGCGCCGCACACCTGGGCCTGGGCCGCGGTCGTGCCAGCGCATGCAGCTCCGGCGGCTTGCGCGGCCCACATGCATGGAGCGTGGGGGCAGTAGCACGGCGCGCCGCGCCGTCCGCACCGCGGCCCCGGCCGTCGCGGCGCACCAGGCGCGCAGGCAGCGAGAGCCGGCACAGCCAAGTAGGTAACAGCCACGCCAGGCGCGGCCACGCCGGGCACGGGCGCGTGGAGCAGGCCCTGCGCGACATGCGGCAGGGAAGGGGCGCGCGCGCGGCCTCGCGCCTGCGTGCGCAGCTCGGCCACCTCCGCGCGCATGCCGGCCGTCTCGGCCTGGAAGCGCGCCACGGCGGCGCGGTCCTCGTCGGCGGCGGCCGCCTCGGCGCCCAGCGCGCGGCCCATGTAGCCGGCCACGACCGCCAGCTTCAGCGCCGGGTTGGCCGCCAGCGCCTGCAGCACCACCAGCGGCGGCAGCAGCCCGCCCGCCTCGATGTGCCCCAGCACCTCGGCCACCTGCGCTGCCCGGCCGCCGCAGCTGCACCGCCCGAGTCGCAGTGTGCAGCACCATGACAGGCGCGAGCACAGCGCGAGAAGGGTGAAGGACAACACTTGCGTGGTGCTGGGTCAGCCAGGCGCGGCATGCGGGGCTCGCTGTCATGGTCGCCTGTGGACACATGGCCGTCAACAGTGCTGTGAACACCGTCCAAGCACCGGACCCTGCCGAGCTATGGTGCGGACGCCCGGGACCCAGCCAGCACGCGCGCCGGCCTCTGCGCTTGCACCGACACCAAGGCACGGGCTCCCGCAAGCGTGGGGCGCATGCCAGGTATGCAGCCAGCGCAGGGGAGGCGCCGCGCCTGCGCCGAGCAGTCACGGTCCTGCGAGCCCAGGTACTCGAGCACCTCTGTCCACAGGTGCGCGTCGCCGCCGCGCGATGCATCGCCCAGGCGCACGCACGCCTCGATCAGCGCGGCCGGGTCGCCGGCCGCCATGTGCACCTGCCCGGCGCGGCGGCTGCATGAGACAGATCGTCGCGTCGCTGTCCCCGCTCGCCGCGCGCGCCGCCCGCAGCGGTGGCTGCATGGATCGCCGCGGTATCGGCACACCCTACCCTTATCCAGCCATGCGCGCGGCTGAGCTGTCCGCCTTGCACTGTGGTCGCTCGCCGGGCGGGCGGGCTTCAGGCGGGCGGATGACATGCAGCCTGGTGTCTGCGGCTCCCGCGTGCACTTTGCAGTATAGGGATAGGGCGATGCAGCACGCCGCCGGCCCTACTCGATCTGGCCGGCCTGTGGGCGAGCGGGGGAGCGGGGGCGCACCCGCAGCACCTCCCGGAACAGGCGCATGTTCTCGTACAGCAGCACCAGGCCCGGCCGGTACGCGGCCAGCCGGCACAGCACGAGCGCATGGTCCGGGTCGTAGCGCGGCTCGTCGCCCGCCGGCCAGCCGCGCCGCAGCAGCTCCAGCGCCTTCTCCCTACCGTTCCGCCGCGCAGGGCCGCGCGCTCAGCGCTGCCATCGCACGGCGTGGTCCGGCCCCAAGAGGCCAGACTGCGTAGCAGCCCCGCTGCTTGTCGCGCGGGGGGACAGCGGTTGCAGATTGCGGCCTGACGGTGGCCGGTTTCCAGTACTATTTGCATGCATTGGCCTGCCAGTAGCACGAGTCACATGCCTCTTCGCCCGACAGATGCGGCTCCAGCGCCTGCCACTCCCGATCTCAGCGCGCCTGACCGCACACAGCGACGGGCATGCTGTTTAGTAGCCTGCGATGCTGAGGCGGCGGCCGCCCTGCTCGGGAGGGCATCCGGTCAGAGCCCCTGAACGGGGTGATGTTTAGTCGCATGTTTGGCGGCAGGGCAGGCGCACCGCCGGCCGGGCTGCGCGGCCGCCGCGGCCGCCGCGTCCGGCTCGTCCACTAGGCGCTCGGCCAGGTAGAGCTGCAGCAGCGTGTGGTACAGCGCCTCCTCGCGCGGCGGCGCGCGCGTGGAGTTGAGCACAAACTCGCACAGCAGCATCAGCGCCTGCGGCCTGCCGCGTGGCCGGAACGGGTGGGCGCCGCTCGTGCCCTGTGCAGAGCACTTGCGCCAGGAATAGCGCGTGGGCGAGCCTGCCAAGCGGCGAGGGGCCTGGCCTCACTTTGTGCGTCGGTTGCCTGTCCTGCGCCTGCACGCACGATGGTGCGCGAACAAGTGCTGCCGTCATGATGACCGCCTGCACACTGACTGGTTATGCAATTCAGCTGCATCAAACCGGCAATCCCGCTGCAGAGCTCCTGTAATTGGATTAGGCACGTGATGGCCCGCAGACTAAGGGCCGCCGCTGCTCATGCGCGGGGACGCTGGCGCTCCCAAGCGCGGGCCGGGTGGCGCCGCGGGGCGGCGCGCCTCTCCGCGTACAGGTGCGCGACGTCCGCGACCTTGGCCGCCCACTCGCCGCCGGCCTCGCCGGCGCCGCCGCCGCCGGCCTCGCGACCCGTGCACAGGTCGCCGAGCAGCGCCGTGGTCGCCTCCGGGCGCTCGGTTACCAGCACCTGCGCCCACGCGCTGCGTGGCTGCGCGCACTATGCTCACATACGATGCATGTGAAACCTACCCTGAACCTAAAGCTGTCCCTGCTCTAGCACTTGCGGCGCTGGAAGGAGGGCCGGACAGCCCTCCCACAGAGTGGCAGGCACCTTCGCCGCCGCCTGTGAGCTCGGCCTCGCCGCCGGCCCGGCTGCAGCCACGCCGCTCAGAAGCGGTGCGGCCGTGCTGCTCAGCGATTGAGCGCCCTTGCTGCGCGGCAGGCCTCTCGGCAGGGCCGGAGCGCTGGGCAGACGTGGCGGCCGTGAAGGGGGGCGCGCCACCTCCCAGGACAGCCAAGGTCTCCAGAGTCTGCTGACGAGGGCCGCGCCTTGCCGTGGCGGTGCAGCGCAGCGGCGGCCTGCGGCCGCGGCAGGCCACGCAGAAAGTCGAGCGCCTCGTCGAACTGGCGGCAGTCCTCCAGCAGGATCTCCAGGCACCACTCCGGCTCGCCGGCCGACTGCGCCACCGCCAGCGCGTGCTCGAAGTAGCCCGCCGAGCGGCAGACCTGCGCGCCGCGCCGGATACCTTGAAGGTAGGGTAGGTCTACATCACGCCAGTGAGCTGCCTGAGGCGGTGGACGGGACGACGGCAGTCCTGCGCATGAAGCAGGGCGCACAGATGAGCAGCAGCGCCTACGCCTCCTGGACGCGCCCGCTCACAGCTCTCACGACATGCAAACGGAAGGCAAGCATGCTTGCACGGCTGATTAGGCAGCGGCGCTGCTGACAGGTGAAGGCGTAGCACTGCAAGCAGAGCGCCCGCCCGGCGCGCCTTGACGGCTGTCTCCACGTCGAAAGGCAGCGCGCCGCGGCCGTCGGCGGCGCCCGCGCCGCGCAGGAATGCGTCCAGCTTGGCCACGTCCTTGAGCTTGGTGTAGCAGTTGAGCAGCAGCGTCGTGTGGTCCGCATTGGCCAGGCCCTGCGCCGGTGCCGTAGGGGTAGGATCAGGGTTAGGATAGGGAGTATAGGGAAGATAGGGCGAGCGGGCGTCGGGGCGTTCGCGATGGACAGGGGCCGACCACAACTGTGCTGCGTGCTTGCCATGCATGGCATCAGCCGCTCCGTGCGTGCAGGTGCGCGTCATGCGCGCCCAAGTGGCCCTGTAGCACAGTCAGCGCGACAATTCGTGACCTCACTGGGCCGCATCTACCGCTGCTCAGGATAGCGCTGATCTGCAGCAGGCGCTAGAGAAGGCCTCTGCTGTACGGGCAGCAGCGCGGCGCGCGTGCCGGACGTGCGCAGCGGCCGGCGCACGCGCGCCTTGGCATGCAGCGCCTCCAGGTAGGCGGTCAGGATTAGGGTAGGGTTCTAGGATTAAGCCATGCGCGCGCAGCGGCAGGCGGCCGCGTGCCTTGGCGTGCAGCGCCTCCAGGTAGGCGGTCAGGTTGTGGATGCGCTGCGCGTCCAGGAACTTGCGGATGACGTAGCTGGGCTCCAGCGAACCGATCGTGGCCGCGTACTGCGCAACCGCGCCGTCATAGTCGTGCTTGGCGTACAGGTGGTCGCCGTAGCGCCGCTGGATCTCCGCGACCGCCGACAGCTCGGCCTGCGGTGCGGCGCCTGCTCAGGCACAGAGGCGCGGCAGGCGTGTCTATGGAGCTCAAAAGCGGGTCCGCGTCGCCAGACACGCCATTGTGCCGAGCCTGCATCAGGCTCTATTCACAAGCCCCGAAGACATGGCGCTGGTGGGGACCATAGGCGCCCCTTTTGACTGCGCGAGCACAAGCTAGGGTAGAGTGGAAAAGTTTCACCCTGTGGTATTTTACCACATGACGCCATGGCTTCATGCAGGCCACCTCTGCGTCGCAGGCGCGGCTCCCGAGGCGCGGCGCCGGCAGGCGCGGCGCGCGCCTGCTCGGACTGCGCGAGGTTCAGCGCGACCACGTAGAGGCTCTTGGCGTGCAGCAGCTCCAGCTTGGCGGCCAGCGGCTTCTCGCGCAGGCAGGCCACGCCGCCATCGGCGCCCGCCACAATCACCAGGCCCCACGCGCAGACCACATGCCGCGGCTCCTGCCGGCGCGTAGGGGGTTGAGCTATGGCTAGGCTTACCCTGACTGCGGCTTTTCGGTAACGTTGGCTCATCGGCAGATTGGTCTTCCTGCAGGCATCGCGGCGCCTCCGCTGCCACAGGCCGAGACGGCGTCCGCAGGCAGGGCAGCCTGCCCTGCAACCACGCAGACCCTGGCGCGCGCCCCACGGCGCAGCGCCTGCCGCAGGGCGCGCGCGGGGGCGCTGGCTGAGCTGGCTCAGGCGCTGCCAGCGTGTCTCAAGGTGTCTACAAGACCTCATGCAGGCACGGTATGTAGTACGCGTGCGCGCGACTCGCACACGTCGCACGGTTGCTCACATCGGTCCGGCAACCCCCTCCCCGCACCGCGGCGAGCGGCATGCTGGCGGCGACGAGCTTGTTGCGCAGATCGTACAGGTGCAGCGCGCCGCCCGCCGCGCCGGGCGCGGCGTGGCCGGCCGGGCCGCCGCGCGTGGCAGCCACCAGGTATCGTCGCAGCCAGCCCAGGTGACGCTTCTCGCCTGCCGCAGGACGGCGCTAGCGTCGGCGGGCGGGCGCGCGGGGCTGTGCCGGTATTCGAGCTCAAACCACAGCACATGACTGCTTGCCGGGCACGCCTATCGTGATTTGCTCTGCTTGCAGACACCCTCACATGTTGTCATAACATAGATGCACATGCCCCAGGGCACCGGTGTATGTAAGGGCAGATTCCAGTGACCAAGAAGACTTGGTGCACACCGCAAAGCTCATCAAGCACCCACTTTCTCACTCTCTGATACCTTCTGCACTTTTCTGTCTGTCGCACGAGCTGCCGCCAGGCGCCGCGCCTTCAAACACGAAGCAGGGCCCGCGGCCGTCCGGGGTGTAGAAGTAGACGGCCTCGGGCCGCGCGACCACGAGCTGCCCCTCAGCGTCCAGCGCCGTTGCGCCGCGCTCGGCGCCCATCTCGTCCAGCACCGCCTGGCGTGCCCGCCGCGCGCTCGCCATGACGGCAGGGCATCACATCACAGTCGTCATCCGAGACCCTCAAATCACCAACAAAATTTCCAGACAGAGGTGCGGCAAGAAGAGGAGACGCGGGGAAGCGTGGCACACCCGTATTGGCCGCAGAGCAGCGCACCTTGCTGGACGTCTTTGTATCATACACCGCCGTCTGCGCATGGGAGACCACGTACAGGTGCACGATGCTGTCTTCGCCTGCACACGGCTGCAGTCATCAAGATCTTGCTCTCCTCCATCTCAGTAGGCAAATTGCCTCTACCAGTATAGAGTGCCAGTGGGAAATGCACCGCACATCTACACATGCGAGGGTGCATGCACACCCAGGACTGCTTGCATGGAGGACTTGCGAAGCAAGGACCAACAGCGAGGCTGCATGCACATAGGGTGACAGGACTGCAACAAAGCCCCTCTGCCTCCTACATTGCACCTCCATACATGCACGGCAGAGCACAGCCAGCTCCCAACGCGTGCCTCGGAAGCCCAGGCCAGTGATCTCGCTCTGCCCGCCACTCTCTCCTCGGCTGCCCAGCATGATGCGCTGCACCTTGTCCCTGCCTGCGCGCTCCAGCAGGAGCCGGTGCCTGTGGCAGTGCATACAGCGCATACGAAACTGGTATTCAAATACGGCAGCACCGCAGCTCCACTGTTCCATGTCTCGGCACGGCATGACCGCTTGTGCGGCGCCTTCCAAGGCGTCCACACTGCCGTCCCTGGACGCTGGGGCTTCGCAGGCACCCAGCCCGCGCACCAGCCTCGCCGCGCAGGAGCAGCACGGCGCCATCGGCGAGCCCGAGCGCGAGCGCCAGATGCGGCCAGGCGTCCGCGTGCAGCGCGGCGGCCGTCACCGCCGCCTCGGCCGCCTTGCCGGCCGGCGCGAAGCAGCGCAGCGTGCGCTGGCAGGCCGGCGCGCCGCCCGGCCGCACGCCGTCCAGGCCCCACAGCTTGAGGCAGGCGGAGCCGGCGGACGCGTCGTCGCGGCCCAGTGTCGCGAGCACCTTCTGCTTCTGCGCGCCGCGGGGCAGCACGGGTGGACGCCGCTGCATATGTTTGGCGCGCAGAGCCCGCAGTTGTTTTACGGAGGTGCTCCACAGCACAACACACTGGGGGCGTTAGACCTGTGACAGCGATGCAGGCGGCCAGTGTCACTGTGAACTAGCCAGACGGGAGTGCACGGAGCCTCAACATGGCCTGGGAGCATTGCGCTCCAGGATGTGTTCCTGTCTGGGCTGGTCTGAGAGAGAGCAAACGTGCTGTTGACGGAGCAGACACAGGCGCGTCGCACCGTGAGCAAGAAGACGTCGTACACGTGCTGCTGGTGCGCCTGGAAGGCCAGGTGCTGCTTGAAGGTGCGGTCCAGCATGACCACCTGGTCGGCCTCCCCCACTGCTGACGTAAGTCGCTGGCAGAGTCACGGTGCGGCATAGTCTGCAGCGAAAGGGTGCGCGCCTGACCGCCAGCGCAGCCAAACACGCAGTGCTCTGCATCGCCGGCAGCGCATGACGCGTTGTCCGGGACGGCGTGGTCGCTGCGCTCCTCCCTCTCAAAGAACGAGAAGCGCTTCCAGCCAAGACTCATAGCTTTCGGTAAGGCAGCTACTACTTGTGCTTGGTCGCTTCCATGCTGTGCATCAACTGTTGACAGTTCTGTGCGAGGTCTGCGCTGAACGGAGTACAACGCCACAATTACACACACTGATGTCACAAACAGCACTTCAAGTGCTGCACTTTGCCACTAAAGCCTATCACAACCAAAACAAAGCCCTGATCAGCAGCCAACCCCACGCTCATGCGCTCCCGCTCCCATGTCTATGCACATACTGCCAGCCCGCATGCGCACGCGTCTGAACCCACATGAAGCTCAAGCATACAGCAGCCCCCTCACTGATAGAACTCAAACTCTGTGTCGTTCTTTTTCACATTCGCCTTGTAGCCCTTCTCAAAGTCCTTTGGCAGGATGACGTAGCGGTTTTTCCTGACGGCGTGCATGCCCGCCTCCTGGCAGATGGCCGCGATCTCCGCGTTGCTGATCTTGTCCGGCCGCGCCACGTAGTCCTCCAGGTCCACCTCGTCGCTGAGGTTCATCGACGCCGTGCACGCCTGCCGGCAGGTGCAGCGCAGCGAGCTCTGACAGCGGATCATGCCAGTAACCTGGCTGCCAGGCAGCGCAGACACCGCAGCAGACCGCCGCCTCAGCTCGGGAACAGGCTGCGCGACCGGCTCAGCGGCTGCAGACAACACTGAAGCCCCCTTGAGCAGCGTCAGTGCCGCCGAGCAGCCCCCCCCCCACCTGCAGGCGGCACCAGCAGCAAGCATGGCTCTGTTGGGCTACCGGCAGAGGCCCCAGGAGCCATGCTGGACCCTCGTCGCAAGACACAGCGAGGGCATGCGGCCGCGCCTGGAACACGAGCCGCTTCTGGCGCCGGTCGGGCAGCGGGAACTCGATCTTGCGGTCCAGGCGCCCCGGGCGCAGCAGCGCCGGGTCCAGCGTGTCCGCGCGGTTGGTGGCCATGATGACCTTGACGTTCACCGTCTGGTCGAAGCCGTCCATCTGGTTGAGCAGCTCCATGAGGATGCGCTGCACCTCGCTGCGCGGCGCGCCCCCCAGCCGTCAGCCTCACCAGACTAATGGGTGGCGCTCGAGGACCCGACCAGTGCGCTTCGGAGCTGGTGCGCACAGCATGGTGCACGGTTAGAACCTGTGCGGCACAGCAGGACACACAGTGGCAGGCGCAGGATGCAAAGAGCAGCCGTGTCCAGGTCGCCCAGGCTTGCGACCTGCGCGCAGCAGCGCGGCGCACCGGTCGGCGCCCGTCTGCGCGTCAAAGCGCGCGGTCGCAATCGCGTCCACCTCGTCGATGAAGATGATGGCCGGCGCGTTCTCCTTGGCCAGGCGGAACACGTCGCGCACCATGCGCGGCCCCTGCGCGGGCAGCCAGGCGTAAGCTTGCAGGCGCCGATGCCGCCGTGTTTGCAGACAGGTTAGATGTAGCGCGCGGTGTGCGCCTGACCCGCCCCCCCGCGTGCGGTGCCAGTTCGGAACAGAGTGCCGCGCTTTGTGGGGAGCACGGAGCAAGCACTGGACCACCAAGCGCGTGCTGCTCCTGCATGTCCACCAGCCGCGCCCGCTTGCACAAGCATTACTGACTTGTTGACGGGCCTTTGTCAGGATACGTCCAGAGTGGGCATGGCAGGATGCTGGTGTGCACTCCTGGCAGAAAGTTCGCGGTTCCGCCCGCAGGGTCGCATGCGGCGCAAGCCCAGGGCGCGCCTCGCCCAGGTACTTCTGGACAAACTCGGACCCGACGACGCGAATGAAGGCGGCAGTGGTGTGGTGCGCGACCGCCTTGGCCAGCATCGTCTTGCCGGTGCCGGGCGGGCCCCACAGCAGCACGCCGCGCGGCGGGTCGATGCCGATCTGGCGGTACAGCTCAAAGTGCGTCAGCGGCAGCTCCACAGCCTCGCGCATCTCCTGCTTCTGGATGTCGTTGCCGCCAATGTCCTGCGCAAAGCGCAAGCGTTGCTGCTTATGAGCGCGCCGTGCGCACAGGATGTCCGCAGCTTTTCGCAGGTCCCAGGAGTTGCCACTCCCAGAGCAGCAGAGCGGTCGGCTCTGACAAAATACAGTCTGTTGCAACGCCTGCTAGGAGCAGTGCGCCTGCACCTGCTCCTCACCCACCCCACCAGTGGTGCAGCAAGGCAGAGGCGCGCGCCTGATATGTCACGTCCGGGCGCTCGGACTGGCTCAGCAGCGAGATGGACGAGTCGGCCTCTGGCGGCAAGATGTCCACCAGCGCATTGGAGTGCCGGTGCAGCGCAACGCTCGCGCTCGGCTTGAGCAGCTCCCGGTTGAGCGTGGACAGGATGCGCACGTAGTAATTGGAGCCGGTGGTGGAGCCGACAATCCCGCTCGCCGTGTCCACCATCTCCAAGAACTGCCCGATCACGAGCGGCACGCTCTGGATGCGCTTCACCTCCTCTTGCGCGCGCAGCAGCTCGCGCTTCAGGTTGCGCTGCTCCTCCTTGATGTACTCCTCCTGCGCGCCGCAACCGGTGCACCATAAGCAGCGAGTGCAAGCCAGTCCACGGGTTAGACGCACCCAAGCGCAAGGGCCCTGGGGCGTGCCTGGATCTCAAAGAACTCCAGCTGCCGCTGCAGAGTCTTCAGGCGCGTGTACAAGTCATCGTCCTCCTCCCCCGCGGCCTCGACCTCCATGTCCGTCGGCTGCTCCAGCTCTTTCGGCTCCGGCACAGGCTCCGGCCGCTCGACCTTGGTCGCCATGGTGCGCAAGCGCGTGCCTGACGCGACTTATCCGCACACCTGCTCCCTGGCTAGTCCAGGCACCCGACAAGCAAAGGCTGTCAGCACCACGCCTCACTAAGCTTGAGTGATGAAGGCAGTATGGGCCCGTCTGCAGAAAGGTGTTGGAGCGACCGGCTGATCCACCCCGACCCCTGCCACTGGGCTGCCTATAGCTAGCTAGCGACTCCCCTTGCACGGAAAAGAGCGGACTGAAAAGCTTTTAAAGCACCAACATCGAGCGCCGGGGAAGAGCTACCCAACCTTTCTGTGCTTGTGCTTGGGCGCTGCCAACCATGCGTAGATGACCACCATCAGGCGCTTCACCTGCGACGACTTGTTCAGCTTCAACAATGTCAACCTGGACTACTTCACAGAGACAGTGAGCGCCTGCTCGTAGTGCCACTGCTCTATGGAAGTGCTCCCAAAATACTGAAGCGAAAGGCGTGCCTGCAAGCTGAGAAACAGAGTGTGCCTTCGACCACCTCGACGCATGCTTGTTGTGGTTGTTGTACATGAGGGCTGCTCTCTCTGGTCAGTTGCACGCTTTCAGTGGAAGGCTCAGATTTTCCCAATGGTGCTCAGCATCGTCCGCGCAGTTCGACCTGCCCTTTTACCTGGAGTACCTGGCCAAGTGGCCGGAGTACTGCCTGGTCGCGGAGGGCCCCGGCGGCCAGGTGATGGGCTACATTCTGGGCAAGGTGGAGGGTCGGGGTGAGAACTGGCACGGGCACGTGACCGCGGTGACAGTCGCCCCTGAGTACAGGTGCGCAAGACTCCAGTCACGCTGCTATGTCATGAGACCTCACACCCAGCCACTTCGGAGCCTCAGCTTGTCCTTGCTAAGCTGCGTAGCAAGCGCTTGTACAGGCAGCGCACCGCCTCTGCCGCTCCGAGTCGCTGCTGCATCTATTTACCTGGCACCAGCAAACAAGCTTTCACTTGCCTCCTGGTTCCTCGTGCACACAAAGACCTCACCAGCATGCAGCATGGAAACAGGAAGCGCCTGAGGGAACCGCTGCTTGCAGCGCGGCACGCACATGCATCGAGTCACTCTGCCATGGGCTCTTTTCTGCATCACCACACTGCTAAGCTGCACGCCCCCTTCTCCTGGGACAACCCCTCTCAAGTACATGCGCGTGCTGCAGGACAATCGGCTGCTCAGGCGGCAGGGCTGAATTTTGTCCTGTGACACCCCCTTCCCAGGGCATGCGCGACGCCATGCATTGCACGTGCTGCATTGCGAATGCTGCAGGGCTGGTCAGGCGGCAGGGCCTGGCCAGGAGGCTGATGGACCTGCTGGAGGAGGTGACCATCAAGGTGCACGACGGCTACTTCGTGGACCTGTTCGTGCGCGCCAGCAACGCGAGCGCCATCAGCATGTACAACAAGGCGCGCGGCCCGTCGCGTGGGGCGTGCTGGCTCCCATTGACCTGCACTGCGTTTGCCTGGTGCGTGCACCAGTCCTCTGCGCCCAACAAGGCATGCGGGCTCCTGTCGCGTGGCGCATGCGGACTCCTATTGACCTGCCAGTGCGTCTGCCTGGAGCCCGCACCCAGTCCCCTGCACCCAACAAGGCATGCGGCATGTCGTGTGGGGCATTCGGACTCCTGTTGACTTGCCTGTGCGTTTTGCCTGGTGCCCGCACCCAGTCCCTTGTGCCGGGTGGACACTCAGACGAGCAGCCAAGGCAGGCATAAGGTGCTTGCATGCTGCCAGGTGGTCGACCAAAAGCAGATCTGTTCTGACCAGTCTTGACAATGCATGCCTGCCGCATGGCGTGGAGCGTGCTGACCGGGCTAAGCCCGCCTCTCACCGCCTGCAGTTCGGGTATACCGTGTACCGGAGGGTGCTGGGCTACTACAGCGGGGAGGAGGACGCGCTGGACATGCGCAAGGCCATGCCGCGGGACGTGGCCAAGCGCTCGGTCGTCCCGCTGAAGCGGCCAGTGCGGCCAGAGGATTTGGAGTGTGATTAAGGCATACACATAACTCGTGATTGACAATCGCACACCGTGCAGCCCCTGGCAGTCTTGCAGCCATACATCACACATGTTAATAACTGGTGACCGCACTCGCCATACAATGACAGCCCTGACAAAGGCTGCTGGGCAGGCGCCTGGCGCCAAAGCAAGCCCCGCCTGATGCAGGTGGCCGACATGCGCCATGGCCATATGTTGTTCAGTCACGCTCGGCCATGCGTTATTCCTGACGCGCACAGCGTCGCAGGCGAGCATCCTACAGTGCGACAGTACCTGCCCGAAAGTGCAGTCCAAAATGCTGTGCGCCCCAACTCCTGATTGCACAACACTCTCTGGTGCGCCTGGTCACAGCAGGCTCCAATGCATCCCGCTCGCTTGCCATGCGTACACATCATGCTGCTTCACAACTCACCATTATCCTATCCGTGTCAACAGTATGCTGGCAAAATACTGCCAGCCAGTGGACAACTGCATATGAGCCATGTCCTACAAAAAAGTACCGTGGTGCAACCCAAAACTGACGCCAGCATGCGCAGCGCTCAAAGCCTCTGACCTACTTTTACCGAAGGTACACGGGAAGCATACAGTTCTCCCAAAGCACTGTTGTGCTTCAAGCAATGAAAGCCCGCACGTTGCTGCACTGCCAGCAAGCCATGTTCACTACCGGCGGCATAAGGTCCTGCCGCGGCACACGGAGACCCATTTGTATAAAGCGTTTGGCACTTCCCTCGCGGCCTTGCGCCTGGGGCACAGACGCTACAGTGGGCAGCCCACAGCAGCCGCGCCTGCATTACTGCATGCTTGGGCCCTGCAACAGGCCCTGACGCTGCCATTGACCTGCCGCCCCTTGCCCCCTTTGGCCGCAGGTTCGCTGCCGCAGGGCGCAAGCCCGCCGCCAGGCTGCCCGCTCACCCTGACTCTAACCCCTGGCGCACTCTGCGTTGCCTGCACCCCACACGCCTCCAGCACCCGGCGCACGTTCTCAGCAGGGTGGGGTGCCCCACCTGTGGCAGGGCTTTGGCAGGGCTTCACTTGTCGGGCGGCCGCCTCATGTGCCCGCGCAGCTCGCTTTGCAGGTCCAGCAGCCGGCTGCCGGCCTTGCCAAATAGCCGCTTCGCCCTGCGCACGCGCGCGCTGTGTCAGCTGAGCACCACGTGGTCACAATGAAGATGCACCCAGTTCGCCAATTGACCGCTTCAAAAATCTATGACTTGCGAGCACAGGCGTGCAACAGCTGGGCTGCACGCTGCCAGGGGCATACATAAAGGCGGTATCCCCTCCCTCCAAGGCCATACCCTGGTCTCGCTCTGCCACAGATCACTAACTGCGCCTGACCGCACACGAGGCACGCCGACAGGTGGCTTGGCTGGAGGAGGGCCGCGCACTGCCGGCCGGCGCTGCTCGCAGCCCCGCGCAGCCGTTCGCCGCTGCCACCCGGCTCCGCGCCCGCCGCCGGCCAGCCGCGCGGCCGCGCCCGCCCGCCGCCGTCCGCCGCGTCGCCGCTGCCGTCCGCGCCGCGCAGCCCGCCGAACAGCGCCCGGGCCCCCGCGTAGGGCGGCGCATCCTGGCCCCCGCCCGCGCTCGCGCTGCGGTCGCGGCCGCCGTTCCCGCTGCCGAGGTCGCTGCTGCGGCGCGCGCTGGCCGGCGGCCGCCCGAAGTCACCGCGCTCCGCGTCTGCGCCGGGCGGCTGGGGCGGGCGCCTCCGAGGCGCGTGCTCGGGGTGCCCGGCCTCTGCTCCACGCGCGGCCGGCGCCGCCAGCAGGTCCTCCAGCCGCAGGCCCATGGGTGGGGCGGGCGCGGCCGCCTGGGGTGCGGGCCCGGGTCGCCCTGTCCCTGTGCCAGGCGCGGCAGACGGCGCCAGCAGGTCCTCCAGGCGCAGGCCCGCGGATGGGGCGGGCGCGGTGGCCTGGGGTGCAGGGCCGGGTCGCCCTGCCTCTGGCCCAGGAGCGGCGGACGCCGCCAGCAGGTCTTCCAGCCGCAGGCCTGGCGGCGCCTCTGCGGCCGGCTCCTGTGCCGGCGCGGGGTCGGGCCGCTCGGGCTGTGGCGAGCCCGCGCGCTGCGGCTCGGCCACCGGCGCGCCGGCGCGCTCGCCGTCCGCATGCGCAGCGCCGGCCCGTGAGGCGCCCGCGTCCCTGGCTCCTGCTGCGCCCTGCTCCATGGCGGCAGCTGCCGGGCGCGGGCCCTCCTGCCGCCCTGGGCTTACTCGCGCCACGTTCTGGCGCCCGCCAGGCACGCTATCATCGGCCGCGGCGCCACCGCGGCCCGGCACAGGAGCATCGCCGCCCGCGGCGGCCAGGGGCCGCGCGCTGTCATCAGCGGACAGCGCGCCGGCCGGCGCCGCGTCGGCCGCGACCGCCCTCTGCTCTGCTCGGCTACCCAGCGTGGACAGCGCTGGAGCTGCCTGCTCTGGGGCCTGCTGCCGCCCCGGGGCCGGCGCGGCGGGCGCCGCGGCAGGCTCCGGCTGCGTCTGCGCCGGCACCTCCGCCCGAGCCTGCGCCGCCGCGGCCGGCGGCGAGGCCGGCGCGCCGGCGGCAGCAGCGGCGCCCTGCGCCCGGGCCGGCGCGCTTGGCGACTCATTGCCCGCAAACGGCGACGCCAGCGGCCGCGGGCGGCGCTCGCCGGCGCCGCCGCGGCCCGCTGCGCTGTCCAGGCTGTCCAGGCTGTCGGGCGCGAGCGCCGCAGCGCCGCGCTCGAGCGGTCCAGGCCCGTCCGGGGCCCTGCCCTGGCCCGCGTCTGCTGCGCCGCTCGCGCCCAGGTCCAGCCGGCGGGCGACGGCCGAGCGGGCCGCAGCCTCCAGTTCAGAGGGCTCCGCGGCCGGCGGGGGCTCGCCGGGCGCGACCGGCGCTGCGCGCGCCTGCGCGCCGGCGTCGCGGACGTGGCAGTCCTCAGCGGGGTGTGGCGCGGCGTCGTCGGCGGGGAGCGGCGCGGCGGCCACCTCGCGCGACCCGCGCGGGCTGCTCAGGCGCGCGAGCGGCGGGCGGCCGTGCGGCGCGCCGGCGGGCTCGCGCCGCGCGCCGGCGCCGGCGGCCTCACCCAGTGCGCCGAGGCAGCTCTCAGAGTTGCTCGGGCTGCCCAGCGCCCACTCCGCCGCGTCGAACGACCCGTGCGGGCTGCCCACGCCGCTGCCGCTCTCGCTGCGCGCAAGGGGCAGCCCCGGGCCGCCAGCCCGCGGGCTGGGCAGCCGCGCGGAGGCGCCCGCCCTGCCGTCGTGGCTGGGATGCGCGACCCCGCGCAGCGCCGCGCCGATGCTGTGCAGCGTGGCGGCGGCGGCCGCCGCGGCCGCGCGGCCGGTGCTGGTATGGGGCTTCGGCTTGTCGGGGTCGTCGCCGCCTTCGGCCGGCGCGCCGGAGCTGGCGGCGGCGGCGGCCGCCGCTGCGCGCGTCACGTGCTTCTTCCCGAACAGCAGCCGCTCCTTCTGCCGCGTCTGCGCCAGGGCAGCACGTCTTCAGCACGGCGGGTGCGGCCTGGCAGGCACCTGCCGCCTCGGCAAGACAGCCGGGGGCGGCGTGCGATCACCCACACGTCAAGGTGAGCGCCCTGTGAACACAGACGCCACCGAGCGCCAGGGCCGCCCCAGCCTGCTCCCTTCAAGCCGGTCCCCAGGTGCCAGGCAGCTGTAAGGGGATCTGTCCCGCATCCTGCAGCGCTCGTGCCCACGGTCAGGGTAGGGTAGCGTCCGCCCGGGCGGCAGGGGCGCACGCGCAGCGCCTCCTCATCCAGCTCCTCCTCGGGCCGTCCCTTGCGCGTGAGCCCGCTGAGCCAGGCGAGCAGCGGCGCCTGCGTCCCGCGCGCGGCCTCCGCCGCCTCGCCATCGAAGCCCTCCAGCAGCTCCTGCGCGCGCGAGCCTGCGTGAGAGAGGGCTTTGCGTGCAGGCACGTGCGGCCTACCCTACTCTAGCCCAACCGTAGTTGAGCAGAATGTAGCTGCACCCAGCACACCCAGCTAGCTAGGCAGTGACGGTTCTCGTGAGCAGATGCGTGACGCGCACCAGGACACCCGGCTCGTCGACCTGTCAAGCCGTACATGCGCTCCGCAGCATAGACAGATGGCGCGCGCAGCGGCTCGGGCACGCGGCTCGCCGCCCAGCACATCATGGGCGGACGTTCAGGGGAGGGCGGCGCGCGCCTTGAACTTGCGGCCCTGCAGGCCCGCGACGCTCTTGACTGCCGACTTGACCGTGTCCCACTTGAGGCGATTGAGCAGGTCTCGCCAGCGGCCCTCCACCCGCTCGTACACGCGCCGGTCCAGCAGCAGCTTGAAGTCCGAAAATGACAGCGGCTTGCCCTGCGGCGCCCCGGGACCTTGCTCTTGGACGCGGCCCCGACATTACTTCTCACATTTAGCAACACGGAGCAGGGTCAAATTCTCACATATCTGCGATATGTGCGCCGGCGGCCCGCTCGCTGACAGTGCGCCCGACCAGCAAGTGGCAACACCCAGTCAACAGGCGGCCTCCCTGCGCTGGCCCGCCTTGCATGCTGGCGAGCCGGTCTGCACGCCACGCACTCACACTGCCCTGCAGCCTGTGGAGGCCCGCTGGCATGCCCTGACGGACCTCAGAGCGAGCCGGCGCAGGCCTCAGGGGGTGCTGGTCGGCGCGCCTGGTACGTCGCGCGGCAGTGCACGCGGTTGAGCCGCACATGCACGAACAGAGCGCGGCGCCCCGCGGCCGCCGCGCGCTCGCGCTGCCGCCGCTCCGCACGCCGCTCGGCGGCCGCGGCGTGGCCGCCGCTGCCGCCGACATCCTCCGCAGACGAGCCCTTGCGGTGGCCGCGGCCGGCCGGCACGCTGGCCTGCGTGCATGTGACGGGGAGAGGTTAGGCTCAAAGGTCAGATGGGCGTTTTTGTGCATGACTGCCAGCGGTGAGCATGCACTGGGCAACACAGTAGACAGACACATGGCGATGCCGGCATGCGCATGTGCTCGACATGTGTGCTGCGTAATGCACAGGTGTGACAAGACTGCAGCCAGGGCTTGCATGTGATGCAAAGCGGCAGGCACAACAGCAGGCACAAGTGCTGAGGAAGAGAGTGAAAGGCTGCAGGCGCGTGCGGGCTGGACCGCTAGAGACTCGCTCATCATCCCAGGTGCGGCAAACCCGGCGCTGCATACCCTTCTAAAGGCAGACTCTGCAAGCCCTAGGGCCGGCGCCGTACTGCGGCGCGCGCCTGCTTGACGAGCTGGTGGTGGGCGCCGCTGCCGTGCCGCCCACGGCCCCGGCGGTGCGCGTCTGCAGAGGCAGGGCGGTCTGCGGCGGCCGCGAAAGCTGTCAGCAGCCGCTCGGGCGCCTGCTGCAGCCTCGAAAGCATGGGCCAGGCTCACGCCAGCCTTGGTGACTTGCCTCCAGCTCAAGAGCAGCAAATCCATACAAAATATTCATAATAGCAGTGTGCTCAGAGAGTCCCCGGCCATTGGGAGGCTTGCTGCGGGCGAAGCAGTGTCGGGGGCTCCCCAGCGCTCCCGGCGTCCGCACCCAGCGGCGGCGGCGACAGCGCGCGGCCCTCCGGCTGCGGCGGCGAGGTCGGCCGGCCGGCGTCGGGCGGCGCGTCGGCGTCGGCCAGGCTGGCGGCGCTGCCGCGGCGGCCGGCCGCGCGCGCCAGGCGCGGCTCCACGCTGCGCACCCAGGCCTCCGCGCGCCGGCCGGGCTCCTCCTTGGGGAAGAAGTAGTCCTGCGCGGGCGTGGCGCCGCGTCAGAGGCGGCCGCCGCGCAGGGCGGCGTGTGCGCGCCCTCGCGCGTGAGCAGGCGCGCGTCGGGGGCGGCCGCTGCATGGGGCGCGGCGCGCGCGCGCCGGGCGCGGGAGCGGCCAGGGAGCTGGCAAGCGGTGTGCCGAGTCCTGTTGAGAGTCGCGGCTGGACACTGCGGCCGCAGCGATGGACCAGCCGTGGACCAAGCCGCGCTAGACCCATGAGATCCGTTTGTACAAGAGAGGGTGCACGCCCCTCCGGCACGCGCAAGCAAACCCGTCGCCCAGCCGCGCAAGCAGAGCGCCCGCATGGGTGCCAAGAGGTCGCGGGAGGGCGCGGATCCCAGGGGGCACGGGCCCGGCTCGCCGCGCGCGCACCCAGAACGCGGTCGCGAGCGCCTCGTGCAGGTGCACGCCCAGCGGGTGCACGCTGAGCTCCAGGTGCTCGTACACGGTGTGGCTGCGCGTCGGCGCGCCCAGCACCGCGGTCACCGTCAGCAGCGGGTCGCGCCGCCAGGACGCGTCGGGGTGCCAGAGCGTCAGCACCGCGCCCGCCGGCGTGAACGGCGTCGCCGGCGTGCCACCCGTCGCGTCCGTCACGCCCGCGCTCTGCACCACCAGCCGGCTGCTGCCTGCGCGCGCGCGCCGCGCCGCCCGCGCCGTCAGGCCCTCCGCGGACCCGCCCCGCGGCGCCGCAGTCTAATCGAGCCTTTCTTTCCCCTTTCAAAAGAGGACGTCAAGTAGAAGTTTCGGAAAAAAAAAAAATAAATTGCAGCAATGCGCTTTGCGGGGACGCGTCTGTGCCGCAACGCCGGCCGCGCCCCCCCCGCCGCACAGCCTCCTCGCGCCCGACCTGGCCTCACGCACACGGTGGCGCTGGCGCGCTGGCGTGCATGCGGTGGCGCGCCCGAGCTGTCGGCGTTGCGCAGGTTGCGCAGCTCCACGCCGGCGAGCGCCATCTCCGCGAACGCGCCGCGCCCGCCGCGGCACAGCGCCCAGCGCACGCCGTCGAACTCGACGCTGAAGCGCGCCGCGCGCGCGCGCGGCCCTGCGCGCGGGTCGTCCTGCGCCGCGCGCGCGGCGGCCGCCTTGAGCACGTCCAGCACGTCGCGCGCGGCCGCCAGCGCCACGGCCGCGCCCGCCGCCTGCTCGGCGCCCCAGGCCGCCGCGAGCGGCCCGACCAGCGCGGCCGGCCTGGCGCGCATGTACGCGGTTGTTAGAGGCAGTCAGTAGACATGCACGGTGTGCAAGCGACAAGCGGGGCTAGCAGCCTCCGCCTGAGAACTCTGCAGAGGTCGACGAGTGCAGGTTTCTGCGGGTACGTGCACTGTTCCTGCATGCTACTCCTGGAATCAGGCTGTCGCCTTGACGATAGCAGAGGCTGCTGCATGCCATGTGGGCATACAGCGCGTCCCCCAAAAACAACAGCGAAAACAAAGCCATCATGCCCCCCCAAAAAAAAAACCTGAACGAAAAATAGACAATCAAGAAGATGCCCCATAGCCGAGTCGAACGACTGACCTCACCCTTACGAAGGGCGCGCTCTAACCAACTGAGCTAATGGGGCTTGCACTGGCATCGCGATGGCCGTGCGGTATTTTCGGGCGTATATTAGACACACATTTTGATGAGACTCATCCGAGGGTAAACACTCTCACATCGGCACCGGCACCGTGCAATGCAGGCATGCAGGTGCATAAGCGCAAGGCCAGCGCGAAAAGCGTAAACGCTGAACCAACATCATGTCCCCCACTTCGACGGGCAGGCATACGGTGGCCTTCATGTGGCCATCCCAGACCAGGCGCGCACCCCGACCCGCGCGCGAGCGCCGCGACGCGCTCCTGCAGCGCCACGCCCACGCCGAGCGGCCGCCGCGGGCCGCCAGGCGACTCGCTCCCGCTGCTCAGCAGCGCCGCCGGCTCCTCGTTGCCGGCAGCAGCGGGGAACACCTGGCGGCAGCGCGCGCGTGCGTCAAGTGAGCGCTTGAGAGCGGCGGTCATGATAGGCAAACATGAATGCTTATGTCACTTGCAAGCGGGACTCAGGCCTGGCTTGTACTCTTCAATAACTCATCTACGTACATAGTTTGCCCTGACCGGTCACGTGCGGGTCCACTGACATGACTGTCCAGGCAGGCAAGCAAGCTAGTAAAGTCACAAATTGAAATCTTTCACTATTCACATGCCGCTCTTTGTGACCATCTGACATGCAGGGGCGAAGGCAGGGGCAGAGACAGCGCGGCGCAGTGATTGCATGTCACCTCCAAGAGCTCAGTCGACGGGCGGCGCGAGGCCGTGACCGACGCCGGCGCCGAGTGGCGCGGGCCGGAGATGCTGCGCCGCACAGTCATCGCGCCGCTGCCCGCCGCCGCTACGAGCGTCTGCGGCCGGGACCCCCCGATTTCGTGCGCGGCCTTGCACATTCACGGAGCATCATTTGAACGCAAGGCGCCTCACAGCCAGTATCAGCCCCTGCCCTCCCATGCCGGTGAGCATGCTGGCACCAAAGCTGCCCTGCTCAGCAGACGCGCACCAAGGTCTGTTCGAGCACGTTTGTCTACCCAGCGAGCCCGGCCGTCCAAGCACCCCAGACATGTGGCGGTCCGAACAAGCCGTGGATGCGCCGGCGCGGACGCAGCGCCAGACAGGCGGGAGGCACCTCGGCGCGCAGGCTGACGAGCTGCCGGCGCAGGTCGGCAAACGCGTCGCGCGCGTCCGCGACCTCCGCGTTCTCCGCCTCGTGCAGCAGCGCCTCTTCGCGCCCGATCAGCTCCATGGCAGGCGCCTGCGCGGGGATCGTGGTATTCAGAACCCTTTGCTCAGGGTTTGCAAACAGTGGCACTGCCGCATGGCGCCGCCGATCCTCCATTGCAAACGCCTGCGCGTGAGCGCGGTTTGCCTTGGCACAGGGTTTCAAGAAACTGCTCATCGCCGCATGACGCCGCTGGTCCTTGAACAGCGGGCCTGGTCAGCAACAGCGCCGCGTGCCATCATGCACGCGGCCGCAGCAGCGTGTCAGCATCAGGCCCCGTCAGCCCGTGCCAGCCTCTGAGCCGTAGCACGCCCTCAGACCTGCATGTGAGAGCGCGCAGGGGGAGCAGAACGCACCGGCGCGAGGCAGACGTGCGTGATCGCATCCTGCAAGATCTCGAACTCGCGTGACTCCATGGCCAGGTCGATGTCCGGCACGCGCAGCCGCACCTGCGCTCTTGATCCCTGGTCAGGCACCGATGCCAGCTGCCGCATGCATGGGAGCTGGATCGCCTCACCCCCAACACACTAGCCACCAGACCTACTCCCAGACCTACTAATGCTCACGGAGCTGCAATGCAGGTTGCTGCATGGAACCGCTCTCGTTCACAACGCAGGAAGCGTGCAGGCAGCGCGCTTGCCCCGGCCAATGCGCCACGGCAGGTACGCGCGCATGAATCAAGCGCACGACCCAACATGTGTGTACATACATGTACAAACAATCAGACAAGTACGGAAGGGGTTTGTGGCACCGCACCTCCTCGCCCGCCTCAGGGCGGCCGCTCGGCGTTGGCGGCGCCCTGGGCGTGCCCGGTGCGCCGTCGGCGGGCGCGGCGTCCTCGGGCAGCGCCGTGAAGCGGCGCAGCTCCCAGCTGAAGGGCTCGCACACGCGCCTGCAAGCCGGGCGCGCCCCTCCTCCCTCGCTGACTCGCACTTCAATCACACTGTGCAAAGAGCAGCCCTCAAGTGTGCCAGCGACGGGCAGGGGAACGCCTTGTGCCGACCAACTTGCGTTGTCTTCGCTACAGAGCAGCCAGGGGACAGCTGCCCTGTTGCAGTTCAAACCAGGGACAGCACTCACCTGAGGGTGACGCCGGCGCTCAGCGGCGGCCGCAGCTGGCCGTCGGCGAGGCGCAGCCACTCCACGGCCGCGCCCGGGTCGATGTCGGTCTGCGCCACGTGGCCTTGCACCTGCGCGCGCGCGGGCGGCTGCAGCTTACCGCCTGGCACGCCCAACCGTAGAGACCCTATGCCTGCATGTGGCCATCCTGCACACCTCGAAGCGCGGAGCAGCTGTCCTGCCTCAACACCAAGGGGGCGCAGCCTTGCCAGGAAGACGCGGCCGCGCCAGCAAACGAAGCTCACTCAGCCTGAGCACCTCGTGCTGCACACAGGCCGGAACACATCCGCGGCTGCGCACAGGCGCGCCTGCTGCGCGTCACGCAGCGTGTCACCATGAAGCCGTGGCGCAGTCGCCCCGCCGCGCCGTGGGCGGCTGCGAGCAGCACGCGCCCTCTGACAGGCGCCTGAAACCCCGCACACATCCCCGCACACATCCTACGCAGTCCCATACCCCATGCCCTACCCTAGAATAGGGGCGCGCCTGCTGCATGTCAAACGTCAGTACCGCCTGCCGCGTGGCGGCCAGCGCGCGTCCGCCCAGCTGCGCGCGCGCGGCGGCGAGCAGCAGGCGCCCGTTGGCGGCGCCCGCGACCGCGTAGATCTGCAGCCCGTTGACCTCGACCTCGTACTGCGCCGCGCCCGCGGCCAGCAGCGCCGCCTCCGCCGCGCGCTCGCGCCGGCGCTCCTCCTGCAATCCCCAGGCAAAGCCCTCGCTGCCCCTGGCGGCCTGCCAGCGCGGCCGCTGAAACGCCGAAGGCAGCGTGCAACAAACTCTCCGGGAAATAACTCAATGACGGAACTATCAGCTTGCGGGGCGCTCATCGTCTCCACACGCATTCTCAACAACATCGGCAGACTGTGCCCTGCAAAGACCTGGCCACATGTATGCTGGAAAGCACCTCACGACTGGAGCGTCAGCGTCAGAGCGTGGCAGGCCGGCGCGGCGCACCCCAGGGTCCTGCGGGCCGCCGAGCATGGTGGCCACCGCGTCCGCAGCGCCGCCGTCGCCCGCGCCGCCGCCCCGCGCGCGCGCGCCCGCGCCGCCGCCGCGCGCCTCGCCGGCCCCCCCGTCGCGCGCCTCGCCCGCGTCAGCGGGCCCGCGCTCTGGCGCCGGCCGGTCGGCCTCGTGGCGGCCGCCCGCGCCGTCCGGGTCGCCCTCGGCAGGCAGCCCCGCATCGCCGGGCTCGCCCACGTCCGGGATGCACAGCCGCGGCGGCAGGCTCTGCGAGGCGCGCCGCAGCTTGCTGGGCGACTCGGGCGGCGTGGGCTGCGCGGCGCCCGCGGGCGAGCCGGCCGCATCCGGGCCCTGCTGCGGGACCTCCTCATCCTGCGACTGCGCGCCCGCAGTCCCGGTCACCGCAGCCCAATCCCACGACCTCCTATGGCCATGATCTCCTATGGCCATGACCTCCGATGGCCTGCACTTGTCACTGGTGAGCCTGCAAAGTTTAGGTCTTCCTGTACGGAAAAGACCACAACTTATAAAAAACTGGTGCAAACCTGCCCCTAGTGTGCTGGTCGGCGCGCACGCCTCCCGGCTCTTCGCAGGCGGGCGCGCGCCCGGCCGGCGCCGCCACAGCTGCATTTGCAGAGCTCAACGCTGCCCGCCAGCAGTTACAGTACCACGGATAGCACGATCGCCAGAACCAGCTGGGCATGCTCGCCTGCACCGCTGACGAGGTCTGGCGCGAGCGCGCCTTGCTCTGCTGCCTATGAAAGTGCTTCACTGACCGCAGTCTTCACTGCAGGGCACCCAGGCCGGTACACAGGCGCGGACCTGGTTCTGCCGCAGCAGCATCTGCAGCAGCTCGCCGCCGCCCTCCAGCGTCGGCGACGCCGGCATCGACAGCCGCCGCGCCAGGCGCGCCGGCCGGCCGCGCGCGCCGGCCGCCCCGCTCGCCGCAGGCGCCCCCGCGGGCGCCCCCGGCGGCGCGCCCGGCGACCCCGCCGCGCCCGCGCCCGCGCCCGCGCCCGCGGCCAGGCCCGCAGCCAGGGGGCCCGCAGCGTCTTCCAGAAAGTCTCCAGGAGGGGGCGCCTGGGGCGGGCGCCAGCGCGCGGGCATGCGGAAGGCGGACGCGAGCTGCGCGGCGGCGACCCAGACGGCATTGCGGCCATCCAGGTCCACCAGCAGCCGGCAGTCGTCCACCGTCACGCGCAGCGGCCTGCCGGAGCTTCACAGGAGAGCGTGTGCGGCGACGGCTTTGCCGCGTGCGCGACGTTAGGACGGCGACGGCCTGCCGGCGCGCTGCAGCGTGGCCGCTTCACAGGAGAGCTCGCGCAGCGGCAGCACACGCGCCGGCAGCGCGAGCGGCGGCATGCCGCCAGCGTTTGGGCGTTGGCCAGAGAGGCGCCACGCTGTCTGCAATGTCAGGCCTCCCAAACGACTGGAACCGTCCTGCATTCGCACTTGGTCAGCTTCACGAAATCTTTTTCTCACTTTGATCACATCTATCTAGTCTCTTTTAACACAGTGGCGCGCAGCGCCGCGCGCCTGAGCTCGTCCGTGGTGGCGGCGGCGCCGGCCGCGCGGGGGTCGCGGCGTGCCTCGTGCACCGACACCGCCTTGATCGCCAGCATCGGCGCGCCCGCCTCGTCGCCCGCAGGGGCAGGCGGCCGCGCGGCGTCGCTGGCGGGGCCGCCCGCGTGCGGCAGGCACGCCGGCGCATCAGCGGCGGGCGGCGACCAGTCGTGCAGAAGCGCGAGCAGCGGGTCGTGGGTGCTCTGCGCCTGCGGGCGGCGCCGCGCAGTCAGCGGGCTGGCTCGCACGTCAGGACGCGAGTAACGGGCGGTGGATGAGAGGGCGGGAGTGCAGGGCATGAGACCAGGGACAAGTTAGGGCTTAGGGTATAGGGCAGCATCGCACCCGGGACAGCGCGGCTGCCGCGGGGCCCGGCCCGACCACCAGGCGCAGGTCCTCCGCGGCCACGTCGGTCAGCAGCGCGGCGGTGGTCGTGCGGCCGGCCTCGCGCCGGCGCGCGATCGCCGACGCGCCGGGCGGCAGCGCCCGCGCCGCCGGCCGGTTGGCCGCCAGGCGGCCGGCGTAGCGCGCAGCGCCGGCGCGCAGCGCCAGGCCCGCCGCCAGGCTGCCGGGGTCCAGGGGGCTGTACGCGACCTCCAGCGGCGCCGCTACCACCGCCAGATCCAGCCTGGGCGCCACGCAGGTTTGGGGTTAGGGTGGCGTAGGCTGCCCGCGTCAGCGGGCTGTGCACGCCGCCTCCAACGGCGCGGCCGCCACCGCCAGCTCCAGCATGGCGCGCGCGCCGCTGCGCCGCTCGGCAGCTCGGCGCACGGCCGGGCGCGCCACGCCGGCTCCCGGCCAGGCCGTCTCGGAGCGGCGCGCCGGTGGACGCCTCCCGCTGCGCTGCCGCCCGCGAGAGGTGCCCTTCGGCACGCGCGGGCTCATGGACCCGTGCAATGACCCATGCACGTGCACAGCGCGCTGCGCAAAGCTGCGCGCCGCCGTAGCCGAAGTGTGTGCGCCGTCCAGTTCGCACGCCGCGCGGGAGTCCGGTGCATCTTAAATCCGTTGGCAATCACATCAGCACGCCCACCGCCCGCCCTGCTGCGCGGCTGCCAGAGCTGAGCAGAAAGAAGCTGACGAGAGCTGGGTGCGCGGGGTCTGGGCGGGCCGGCGCACTGCCGCAGCAGCTTGGGCAGGCCGGGCGTGGCAGGCCGCCGCGGGTCCAGGCGCGCGAAGAATGTGCCGCGCTTGCCGGGCATGCGCAGGTGCGGCGGCGGCTGCTGCGCCAGCGCGATCAGCCCCTTCATGAAGGCCACCTGCAGCGCAATGCAGGGTCAGCCAGCGGGCGCCGAAGCCCTGCTGCCAGGACTCTGCAGGGAGTGCAGGCCAGCCCAGCGCGACCAGCGCCTTCATAGACGCGGCCTGCCACGCGGGCGCAATTGGCCGGCGGCGTAAAAACCGTGCCGCCGCGGCCCTGCAGCGACTGCAGGCCGTCCCTGCGCGAGCGACGCCGGGGCCGGCCAGCGCTCACGCACGCCACCAAACCCGCTGTCAAACCTCTCCCTGCTTCTCCGGCGCAGGGAGCGCTGTTGGTCCTTGCGGCGCCTACGCCTGCCCCGTTGCGCCTGCTGGGCGCTCCAGGCCGCTCTGATGCCTCACGCATATCCACCCGTCTGGCACCAGCACCAGGGCAGCGCAAGCCAGCCTGCGATTGCTGAGCAGCTGGCAGGGCCGGGCGCCGCCCGCCCGGCAATGCCCAGCGCTGCAGGGCATCGCAGAGCCCCCGAGCCCCTGCTGAGCCGCGCCTGCGTGTCGCCCAGGTACACCACGAGGCGCTCGGCCTCGGCGCCCATCGACGTGGCGGGCGGCCGCGGGTCCCCCGCACCCTCGACCGCCCCCGCCGGCCCCCAGAGGGTGCCCAGGCCGGCGTCCGCCACGGCCGGCGCGAGCGCCGCCGCGCTGCCGGCGTGCACGTGCAGCGCCACATCTACGCCGATGCAGGAACATTCGCCCACCGGGTCCACTGGCGCCTGCGCCCGTAAGGCAATTGGGGTCAGGGCTAGGGCAGGTTTGCACTGCCCTATCCCACCCACGATTGGTGAGGCGCAGTCAACAATTAAAGTGCTTGAAATGCAGGGCTGGCTGCCCCTCTGGTACCACTGGAGCTGGAGGTGCCACGCCAGATGCATCAGCGTGCCTCCTACACATCACACCCAAATCCACCCCAGTCGATTGAGCTCCTGCTGGACTCACCGAGGCCTCTACCTTGCGCCTCCACCCGCACACACCGTGCCACGTCACCGTTCAAAGAGAAAGGCACCAGCGGAGTCACTCTGGACGCCGGGCGTCTCAGCACAAAGCGAGGCGGCACCGAAGCGCCCAGCACCCGCCGGGCAGCAGACCGGCCAGACCGGCCGCTCTGGGACGGATCAAGCGAGGGCCGGGCCGCGCCTGCACGGCGCCCGCGGGCAGCGCGGCGCGCGCGGGGTACAGGTGGTGGGCGTCCGGCGCGCGCCCGCTGCCCAGGCGCCAGGCCGGGTCGGCCAGCAGCAGGCCGGCCGGGAAGGCCGCCAGCGGCAGCGCCAGCAGCGCGCCCGCCGGCTCCTCCAGCCCCGCTGCCCTGAAGCCGGTCGCGACGACGCCCGCGGCGGCGGCCGCCAGCCGCGACCCTTGGCCTAGGTTAGGGTCGCCGTACCCCAGCCGCACCACCGCCGCGTCAGCGGCCACGTGCAGCCGCTCGGACGCGGCGCCCACGTCCGGCGCGGGCGCGCAGCCGAGCGAGAACTCGGCGCGGCGCGCGGACAGCGCGAGGCGGCCGCGCCAGACCAGGCGCATCATGTCCCACCAGGCCAGCGCGGGCCCGCCCGCGCCCGGCGCGCCCGGGTCCGACGGCGACAGCCGCTTGCCGGCCTGCGCGACCTGCGCGCGCGCGCCCGCGCGTCGGCCATCTGCAGGGCTGTCGCACGAGTTCTCGGCGAGATGATGGCAGCCTGACAGTGACAACTGCTCAGCCGCTCGCTGCCCCGTCCGACATGCTTGCACACCAAGGGTGACAGCCGCATGGTCCACGGCTCGTCCTCGCCAAGCGCACACTCTGCCGGGAGCCGTCAGCGACCTGATGCGCGTCGAGGGCGAAGGTTGGAAAGAAGACAGACTAAAACAGGCCAGAAACCCCGCTGTAAAGCTCAAGAGTGCGCACCAGTGCGATGGTGGGCTCCAGGCCGACGCCGTAGGTGCTGGACACGTCGGCGACGTCCACGCGCAGGTCCGTGAACGCCTTGACCAGCGGCCGCGCATGCCGGGCGGCCAGCGCGACGCGCACGGCGCGCGCGCGCCCGACGGCGATGACGCGCTCGTAGGTGGCCGGCGGCGCCGCTGCCTGGCGCGCCAGCGCGACGCCGCCCGCGACGCGCACCTCGGCCGCCGCCGCGAGCGGCGCGCCGCCGCCGCAGAAGTTCACAACGGCGCCGCGCAGCGCGGCGTCCAGGCGCAGGTGGCTCGCCTGAATGCGCGGAATCCAGGGTCAGGGTCAGGGTTGGCTCAGGGCCTGCGCCTGCGGCGCCCGTCGCGCTGCTCCGCATGCAGCACCAGCAGCCCTGGGCCCATATCGCCAGTACACGTGTTCATAGGGTAAGCGTGCAGCCGCCCACCACGACCCGCGCGCCGCAGCGTGCGCGCGGCGGCGGCGGGCGGGGATCCGCGCGCGCGCCTGGGTGAGCTCCACCCCGGCGCTGGCCGGGTCGACCGCGGCGATGTGCGCGAGCGCCGCCGCCTCGCCCGCCTCGCCGGCCGCGCCCAGCAACAGCAGGCACTCGGCCTCGTCCAGCGTCGCGCGCATGAGGGCGCCCGCCTGCGAGCCGCGCGCCTGCGCCGCCGGCGGTGCACAGCGGCGTGGGCTGGGGCGGCCGCAGCTTGCAGGGCGCGCCCCTGGTGCATCCGCGGCACGCGGCGCTGGGCAGCACGTGTGTCACCCTGCTGACTTGCGGGCTGGAGTGCCAGTGTGGCTCATAGTGTGTCAGCGGCTATGTGGCACTGCGCCAGCTTAGGTTCATAGCAGGCGCCACAGCAGGGCTACGCTCTGCGCGCCGGTCAGCGAGGGCGTTGGGCGGCGCGCACGCTGCGGGGCCCGGCGCCGCCCAGCAAGGGACGCCGGTCTGCCCCCGTTGCCCGCCGCGCACCTGCTCGCACTGCCGCCGGTACTCGCGCGCGGCGTCGGCCGCCACAGCCTCCGTCGCCCCGTCGGCGGGGGCGCCCTCGGCCGCGGCGGCAGCTCCACCGCCCGCGGCGCCGCTCGTGGCGCCGCCGCTGTTGCCCCCGCCGACGCTGCCATCGCTGCCCAGTGGCGAGCGCGGCTTGCCGGGCGACGCGCGCGCCGCGGCCTTCTCGGGCGTTCCGTCGGTGCTGGACTCGCCGCTTCCTGGCGCCGCGCCGGGGCCCGGCGGCGCCACGGCGGCCAGCGCGCGCGCGGCCAGCGCGGCCGCGCCGGCGCGCGCGCGCAGCAGCGGCCCGTGCACCGCCAGCCACGCCTCCAGCGGGTGGTGCTCCATCTGGAACGCGGCTGCGCGCACGGCCAGCCGCAGCTCCAGGCGCGGAGGGTTTTGACCCTCGGACGCGCTCGGTGACATGCTCGGCGGGAGGGCCTCGCCACCGCCGCCACCGAGCTTTCGGCCGCCGTCCTGCGGGCGCCCGGAGCCGCACGCAGCCTCCGCGGCGGCCCCCGCGCCGCCCGCCAGCGCAGCGTCTGCGGTCCGCTCCGTTGCCGGCGCGGCGCCGGCCGGCCCGCGCGAGGCGCGCAGCGCGGCCAGGCCCGGCGCGAGCGCGGCCTGCAGCGCCTTGGCCCACAGCTCGGTCGCGCGCTGCGCGGCGCCAAAGTTCTGGTCGTGCGGCGCGCTCGCCAGCACGCCGTCCAGCGACACCTCCAGCACCAGCGCCGCGCCGCTGCCGGCCGCGCCGGCGCGCGCGGTGCCGGCGCCCGGCGCAGCGCTCGGCGCGCGGGCGGTGGCGCCCGCCTCCGCCTCCACGCGGCCCGCGCCGATCCCGTCCAGGGTTTGGGCATCGCCGGGCGAGCCTGCGCCCGCCGCGCGCAGCGCGGCCGGCAGGCGCTCGCAGCCAGGCCCGAACGGGCGCGCAGGGCCGCCGTCCCTGGCGGGGCTGGCGGGAGTGGGCGCGGCGGCGCCGCCGCCGCCGCTTTCGTCTGGAGCGGCGCCATGAGCGGGCTCCTGCGGGCGCTCCGCCCAGGGACACGCCCTGGGCTCGCAGCCGCCCGCGCGCTCGACGGCCACTACGGCGGCGGCGACCGCGACGAGCGGGCGCTCGTTAAGGGTCAGGGTCAGGCCCTCGAGGGCGGCGCTCTGGCTGGCCGCCGCGGCGCGCGCCGAGTATAGCGCGGCGACCCACACAATGCCCGGCGCGATCGCCGCCTCCGCGTGCGCGCCACGCACCTCCACGACCAAGTCCAGCGCGGCCAGCGCGCTCAGGCGCGCGCGGCCCGGCGCGGCGCCCTCGGCCGCCCCTGCTCCCGTGCGGGGCCAGGCGGCCGCGCGCTGCGCCCGCGCGGCCGGCGCGTCCTGCCGCTGCGCGCCGCCCGCCGCGGCCGCCAACGCCGCGCCCGTGGCGCCGCCGTCGGGCGCCGCGCTCGCGCCGGGCCCCTGCCCTGGCGCATCATCGCCGCCGTTGGCGCCGCCGTGCTCGCCGGCCAGGGCCTTGCGCACGGCCCGCGCCGCGGCCAGCACATCCGCCGCCGTCTGCAGCGCGGCGAACGCCGGCTCCACCTCCAGGCGCGCGCGCACGCCGCTCAGCTCCGCCGCGGCGCTCAGCCCCGGCCCATGCCCTGTTTCAAACCCCGACGGCCCACCGCGCGCACGGGCGGCGCTGACGGCGAGCCGGCCATGCTCGAGGGCCAGCAGGCGCGCCTCCGCCACTGCGCCCCCGCGCGGCAGGGCGCCCGCCGCGTCCGCCTCCGCCCGTCCCAGTCCCCGCCCTTCCGACCCGGGCGCCGCCGCGCCCTTCACCTCCGTCTCACCGCACGCCGCGCGCTCCACGTACGTCACCGCGAGCCCGGCGAGCTCCGCGCTGCCGCCAGCAGAACGCAGCGCCCCGTGCGCGCCCGCCGCCCCCGGCACCAGCTCCAGCGCGAGCGCCAGGCGCTCGCAGGCCACGCGCTGCGTGCCCAGCACGCGCGCGGGGCCGCCCGGCGCGCGGACGTCGCGCGGGAGCGCCACCTCGGCGGTGTACTCGAGCGCGGCGCGCTCCAGCGCCAGCGCGACGGCCACGGGGCGCGCGACGAGCAGGGCGCGCGCGCCGCCGCGGCCGGCGCGCGGCGGCCGCGCCGGGCGCGCGCGCGGCGGCAGCGGCAGCGGCCCCAGGCCCTCGGCGAAGCGGGCCAGGCGGCCCAGCAGCGCCGCGTCCGCGGCCACGGTCAGGCCCACCAGCCGCACGTCGCCTGCGCGCGCGGGCGCGCCGCGTCGCACGCTGCGCACCCTGGCAGCGCAGCGCCACACCGCACCGCTGCGCCAGGCTCCGCGCGCCAGTGCGGCGCCGCTGATCGTGGGCGGCTGGCGCAGAGAGGCGGCACAAGGCCGCGAAGGGCGAGCTGCGCTTGTGGCGGTCAGGTAGGCCGGGCAGGCGGCAGCGCTGCGGGCGCGGGCCTGCCGGCAGGCTGCCCGCTGCGGCGCAGAGTTGGCGCTTCACACAGCTTTGGGCTGCGTGCGCGCTCACAAGCTCACCGACCGCCATGCAGCCGCAGCGCAGAACAGAACCGTCCGGCCCCGTGCCCGGCAAGGCGGCGGCGCACCTCGCAGCGCGGCCGCCGCGGGGCCCGCATGCCCGGCTGCGCCGTCACCCGCGGGCGGGGCCGACACGGCGACTTGCAGGCCACCGGCGGCCACAACCCTGACCGCGTCGCCGCGCGGCTCGGCGCGCGGCGCGGCCGCGTCCGCCGGCGGCGCGCGCATCTCGATCAGCTCTACGGCCAATGCCTGCGCGCGCGGCAGCGCCTTCTTATGAACGGTAGGTACAGAGTACGGCACGACAAGCCCCCTGTAGCTTGCGGATGCGTGTCTCGGCCATGGCCGGGCGCCGGCCGGCACAAGTCACGCGCATCCGCGTGCAATGTCGCACATCGCTCGCCGAGCAGTGCTCGGCGACACCACGCCCTTGCTCAGTTCCAGGAGAGCAGCGCGCCGGCCGCGCCAGGCGCAGGCACAGCGGTGCGGCCGGAGGTGGCCCTGCTGGGCATGCTCAAGCACGCGCGCTCCACCCCCCGCGGCCGCCCGCCCTCCACCAAGCACGCGGTGCGCATCTGATGCGGCTGTCCCAGGGGAGGCTGACCTGCATGCTGAGCCCGCCGTAGAGGGGAGGAAGGAGCTCCGCCGCGCGCCGGCGGGCGCCGCTCTCTCGGGAGGACGTCTTGGGCGGCGCGCGGGCCTCGCCCGACGCCGCGTGCGCCTCCGCCGCCGCCAGCGACAGCCGCAGCGCTGGGCCGGCGGCCGCGGGCAGCACGCGCAGGCTGCTCGCGCCGCCCAGCTGCATCACTGCCTCCCACTGCACCCGGTAGCCCGGCTGGGGCCCCGGGCCAGGGTGCAAAGGCTCGGGCGCGCTGCTGCCGGGCTCCAGTGGCCCGCGGCCTCCCTCCAGGACATGAGTCGAGCCTTCAGAGAAAGCATCACTCGTGTCGCCAAGCGCCTCGCCGCTCGTTGCGTCAGCGCGCACGCCAACTGCGCAACCCGCAGGCCTGCTCGCATGCAGCCGCGCGGCCAGCTCGGCGGCCGCCGCCGCCGCCGCTGCCGCGCGAGCGGGGCACACCGTCGTTGCCAGGCCATCCACATCGAGCCCCAGGCGCAGGGCCATGCCGCGCGGCGCGGCCGGCCGTGCGGCTGCGGCCGCGGCTGCGGCGTCCTGCTGCGGCAACGGCCAAGGCTCCTCGTCGGCTGGCACCACGCGCAGGTCGGCCGCAGCGCGCGCCCAGCCGACGTGGGCAGCATGCGGGGCCCCGGCCACGCCTGCGGCCGCCTGCAGCGCAGCGGCGCACGTGTTGCACTACGCGCGTGTGCCGTCGCGCGTGCCTGCCCGGGCACTGTTGGTGCTGTCAAACGAACACAGCACGGCCAATTGGCCGTGCTGGACGCATGACATGAAGTTATGCTTGTGCACGCAGCCTGTGCTGGGTGGGTCTCGAAGCCGGCGACTGCGCACCACTGCTTGCCCCGGCCGTGCGCGGCATGCAGCGCTGCTGCTGCTGCTGCATGCGCAGCATGTAGAGCCGCTTTGGCACAGGCAGATGCGCGCTGCTTTAACCGCGCGCGCATGCGTGCAGCCAGGCAGGATAACATTCGCTACGGCAGGGCCGGGCACGCTGCCCGGCGCCGCGCCTGCACGGTGTCAACCGTCACAGCTGCGCGGTACAGCGGCGCGACCGCCTCGTGGCCGTCGTCACCATGGGATGCCGCCCCATCACCCGCGCGCTCCATGCCCGGCTGGCTCCCGCCCGGCCCGTCGCGCCCCGTCGCCCGCGCCGGACCCCCCGCGGGGCCTGCAGCAGCGGCGCCCAGGGCTGCCGCGCCGGTCAGCCGCAGGTTGCGCGCCTCCGCCCAGGCGCCCACGCTGCCCGCCGCCGGCTCCGCGGCGGCTGCTGGTGCGCCAGGGTCAGCTTTCCCGCCGGGGTCAGCTTTGCTGCTAGGGTCAGCCTCGTGCGCCAGGGCCGCCCCGACGCTGCACCGCAGCAGCGGCAGAGAGATCTCCAGGCGGTCAGGCAGCACGGCGGCCAGCAGGCCGACCGGCAGCGCATGCCGCGGGCCGCGGCGCGCCCCGCGTCCGGGCTCAGCTCTCGGTTCAGATTGGGGCCGCGCCGCGCGCAGCAGCTCCGCGAGCGCGGGCAGGGCCGGGGCGCCGGCCGCCAGCGTGACCGCGCCGAGGCGCACGGCCGCGGCCTCGCACCGTAGCGGTATAGCGCCCCTGCGCAAGCAACGTCGTATTGCGTTTGCTGGCTCTAGCCTGGGTCAGTTTTGGGACCGCCCTCCTCCCCTCTTCGCCTCCAACCAAACAAAGGCCCCCATTTTCGCTGCGCACAACGGCCCGCTGCGCACAATGGGAAGGCTCGCACCGCACAATGCGCACATCGATGTCCACCGAGAGCTCGTTGATAGTCAGGACGGGCTCCCGCGCGGTCCCTGCCACGCCGCGCGGGGCCTCGGCGCCGCCGCCGCCGTCGCCCGCGCAGCCGCCGCCCGCTGGCAGGCTGACCCTGACGGGGTCCACGCACAACTGCAGCTGCAACAGCAGCGCGGGGCCGGTGCTCCACGCCAGCTCCGCATCGCCCACCTCTAGCACAACGTCTGTGGCCTGCACGGCACACCACAGCCATATTGCATCGTCAGAGGCAGTCGTGCCGTTCCTGCTCCACCCAGTCACGCTTCGCTGCATGCTGCAGGTAGCGCGCCGTTCCAAGCGCGGAGCGCCCACACGCTGCTGATCCCTTGCGCATGCTGCCTGCGTCACGGCATCTGCGCCTCGCTTCACGGCTGCCTGCGCAGGGACCAAACAGCCCTGCGGCCGGGGAGGGAGGCGGGCGCATGGTGGTGGCGCTTCTGCAGGGCCGCGGTGGCGGGCGGCGTGCACACGATACGCAGGGGCGCGCGCCTCGCACACGATCGCGGTGCGCGTCAGCCGCACGGGCAGCGCGGGCAGCAGCGTCGCCAGCACGCGCAGCGCCGCTCCCGTCAGGCCCCGCGCGAGCCCCGGCCCCGGCCCCGGCAGCCGCGCCCACCGCCGCGCCTTGCCGCGCGCGCCGGGCCGCTGCGCTGGCGCTCCCCCGGGCGCCTCCGGCGCGCCCGCGCGCCCCGCCCGGAGCTGCACCACGAGCCCGCGCACGGCGAGCGGCGCGCGCGCCTCGCGCGCAGCCCAGGCGCGCGCGACGGCACGCAGCAGCTCCGCGGCGCTGCGGGCGCTGCACAGCGACACCTCCTCCGCCCATACGGCCGCGACCGGGCCCTGCCGGGCCGCGCGCGGACCGGGTGAGTGCCCTGGGGCAGCAGTGCCTCACAGGCGTGGCGCGCGTCTAGTCATGCACCTATTGCATGAAGCATGCGCCTGAAGCCGAACAAGGCGGTCAGAGGGTGACCGCCGGACGGGGCGGGCCCGCACCCGGCCCAGGCGCACATGGATGTTTCGGACACTGAGCAAGCTGAGCGCGCCCACGCTCACGTGCAGGCGCTGCGTCCGCGCGAGCGCTCCAAGCAGCCAACCCAGGCACCTGCGGGGCAGCCGGAGCAGCGAGGTCTGCGCAAGGCGCAGCGAGGCCTGTGTGCGAGGTGCACCCGGCGGTGACTAGTGCGCCGGGCGCCCACCTTCTGCCGGCCAGGTACAGCGCTGCCAGCAGCAGTGCCAGCAGCACCAGTTTGTCCAGCCAAGGCATGCTCTCGAGGCGCGGCAGCATCGGTGCATGCGGACGCAGCCACCGCCCCCGCAAGCTTCCGGGCGTGCAGCTGCGCTTATGTCGTGGTCCGCGCTTGGTCCAGTAGTACTGCGGTAGCTGCGAGTTGGAACTTCCAACTTGCATGTTCAGTGCAGGAGGGTCTGAGGGAGGGCACAGCTGGGGTCACGACGGCGTGGATGAGGCCTGTTCCAGAGAAGGTCGAAGGCGGCCTACCCAGACACCCCCGGTAGTGTGCTGCATATATCCAATGGCGCAGGGGCTCGCTTCGCACATGGCGCTCTGCCCCAGGCACGCGGGCTGCCCGCGGCAGGCCGCGCAGCCGCAGGCGCGCGCGCCGCCCGCGTGGCTGGACGCGCGGCCGCTGTGGCGCTGCGCGCGGCCAGCGGCGCGGCGGCTGACGGCGACGGCGGTGGCGGCCGTCGAGGACGCGCCCTCCACGAGCGCGCCCGCGGAGGAGGCCGCACCAGAGGACGAGTTCCTCAACGCGATGGACTTTACCAATACGGAGGACCTGTATGCGCGGTTCAACCAGCTGCTGGAGGCCGGCGTCGCCGACTTCAAGGAGGGCGACAAAGTGACGGGCGTAATAGCCACGTGCGCGCACCCTGCCCGCTGCGGCGGAGCGCGCTTGGGTGGCAGGCGGCTGCGGCGCCTGGTTGCTGCCGCGGCGCGTGCGCTTGCATGGCGGTCATATGCGGCTGCGTGTCTGCCTGGCCGCGGCGTCGGCGCGCCTCGTTGGCTGACAGGCTGTCTGCGCTTGGGGCAGCGTGGACCAGAGGGGAGCGTATGTGGAGATTGGTGGCAAGATGCCGGCCTACTGCCCCTTGGACGAGCTCAGCCTGTGCAAGCTCTCCAAGGTGCTCACCCCCGCCTCGGCAGGGCCCCTGCACGCTGCCGCTGGGCTCCGGTGCCGGCGCGGGCGCTCAGAGGCTCGCAAGCATGCGCAGTCAGCGCTGCCAGCCGTGTTGCTTTTCGGACGTGCGCGCTTGGGGTGCAGCGCGCCGCGGCCGGCAGGGCGCTGCCGCCAGGCCGAGCACAGCGTGGCGCCGGGCCGGGCGCGCGCCCAGCCGCGGCGCCCTCCCTGCGCGCAGGCGCACACGGTGCTGACGCCGGACACGGTGCGCGAGTTCCTGATCACGCGCACGGACAACCGGACGGGCGAGGTGCAGCTATCGGTGAAGAAGATCGAGACGGAGATCCTGTGGCAGCGCCTGCGGCAGCTGCGCGACCACAAGGTTTACGTGCCCGCGGCGGTCGTGCAGTCGAGCGCCAACCGCAGCGGCGCGCTCGTGGACTACTTTGGCCAGACGGGCTTCGTGCCGGGCAGCCACATCCCCAACGTGCGCGCCTGCCGCGCCCCCGCCCCCCCGCCCGGCTGCCCAGGCGCACGCCCGCTCGGGCGGCCTGCACCTCTCTGCTGCGGGTGTGGTCGTCCCTGCGCCTGCCCTTTGCTGGCGCCGAGCGCCGCCTACAGCCACGCGCCTCATGTCGCGCGCGTATGCCCCGCACGGCGCGCGCCGCTCGCGCCAGGCCGGCAGGGCAGCCAAGCGAGCGGCTCGCTGGTTTGCAGAGCCGCACGCCCTGCAACCCTGCAACTCTTCTAGGGTTGCTTGTAGGGTTGCGACGTGGGCGGCCGCGCATGCGGCGCGCATGACACCAACCTGGACACGATGGTGGGCACGGAGCTGATGTGCTTAGGGCAGGACACCAAACCCCAACCACGCAAGAGGGTTTTTAGCGGGCGCTGGTGCGTGCGGCGCGCAGGACACCAACTTGGACACGATGGTGGGCACGGAGCTGATGTGCACGTTCATGGAGGTGGACGAGGAGGGCGGGCGCCTGGTCATGAGCGCGCGGCGGCGCATGGACCACGGCAGCAAGACCTTCAAGGTGCGCCGCCGGCGGGCGCCGACGCGCGCGCGCTCCGGCGTGCAACCAGCTTCCTCAGGGCAGCACCAGGGCGAGCGGCGCTGCGCGTTGCCAGAACACCATGGTGTCGGGGTTTGAGCACTGCATGAGCCTGTTACTACGTTCGCCTCCGCGGGCGGCGAGCACGCAAGCACGTGGCAGTAGCGGTCCCCACCTTGAGCGGCGCGCGCGCGCCACGCCAGCGACCCGGCGAGGACGCTGGTCCGAACCCAGGGTCTGACCCTGGGCCGGCCCGGCGGCGCCGCGCAGGTCGGCGACGTGGTGCTCGGCACGGTCCAGGCGGTGCAGGCGTACGGCGCGTTCGTGGACATGGGCACCGGCACCACGGGCCTGCTGCACGTGTCGCAGATCAGCCACGACCGCATCACGCAGGTGGACAAGGTGCTGTCGGTCGGCGACAAGCTCAAGGCGCGCGCCCCTGCCTCAGCTTAGCGCGCACGCCGCGCTGCGCGGCGTGCACGGCAGCAGGGACGCGCGGGCGGCGCATGGGGCTCGTTGCATGGCCCGCCTCATGCGCTGCGCATGCGTCGCATGCGCGAAGGTGTGCAGGCATGGCATGAGCTGTGCATAAAAGCCTCAAGATACTGCCCACTGATTTTGCTGAAGTCGTTGACGCTGGCCAAAGCTGCTGTGCCTGTGAACAGCAGGTCTGTAAAGCATATGGCAGCACAGGGCGCTGTTGACACAAATGCACCGGCACGCGCAGGTCATGATCCTGACGCACGACAAGGAGCGCGGCCGCATCAGCCTGTCCACAAAGAAGCTGGAGCCGTCGCCGGGCGACATGCTGCGCAACCCTGCGCTCGTGTTCGCCAAGGCGGACGAGATGGCGGCGGTCTTCAAGTGCGCGCTGGACTGCTCAGGGTGCTTTCAGAGTGGCCAGCAGAGCTTGTCGCGCTCAGGTCCTTCAGGCTGTCACGCCGTACTCGCTGTGCAGCTGTGTATGTGCATGCACAAGGTACATGCATGCTGTGCACGTCTTTTTTTGTAGTCAAGTTCTGAGGATTTATAGAGGATTTATAGAGCAGGTGCGTGCGGGGTTGATCGCAGCAACGCCGTGTATGCCTTGTCGTGCACATCATCGTGGGAGGCGAGGTCATGAAACGTTGTACGCGTGCGGCAGCTCATGACTAGCGTGTGCGGTGCAGGGAGCGCTTGGTAGAGGCGGAGGCTGCGTCTCGGGATCTCGCGTGAGCTCGCAGCGAGCAGAACGGGGAAGCTGCGGAGAAGGTCACATGGGTCTGCGCCACATGCGAGGAGCTGGAGAGGCTTGTGTGCGTTGTGCAGCCAAACCTGGCGGCTTCTCGCCGCAAGTGTGGCGTGTGCAGACTGTTTTACGCGTGTGCGCTGCTTGCTGCCGGAGGCATGAAGCAGGTGTGTTCTGCACTGCCGGGAGTGAGCATGGGGAGTGGACAGCCTGCGTAAGCGAGACTGGCTGACTGCTTTGGGTGTACATTATGCTACTTAGTCTAGGTTGCCGCAGTTCCCACGTTGCTCATGGTGTGCTGTTACATGTCATCAGGCAAAGCCTTGCATGGCTTGTCCTCCAGGCTTGATGCTTCAGTGAGACATCAGTTGATGCGTAGCTCTCTACCAACAGCCACCGTCCTTCACCAACGCACATCCTCCAACGCAGCAGGTCTGCTGCACCAAAGCTATTATACTATATAGTACAGTAAGGGACTGACAGGCTGACTTGGAATCAAGCTAGTGCTCACACCAGCACACCAGTGCTCAACAGTGCTCATTAGTGCGCACACCAGCACTGACACCGGCAGATTGCACACTCACTTGTGACACGCAAAACGCATCAAGGCTGCCGTCGCCGAAACGCGGGACAGTACAGAAGCTGAGCATGTAGAACATCTGCACAGTACAGCATGGATGCAGAGGCGCTCAGCTACGAGGTGGAGGCGCTTGAGCACACATACACTTCGCGAGTCACTATCGTCAGCGATGCACCTTTCCGCTTGGCCATTGTCATCACGCCGCACACCAGCGAGGACGAGAGCCGGCAGTATGTGCGGGCGACCCTGCAGCTGGACCTGTCGCCGGCCTACCCTCAGAAGCCTCCAAGCATAGCGCTGGTGGACGTCAAAGGCGCGCTTGGAATGTAGCCGCGTCACGCAAAGCCTTTCGAGACACGGTGAAGCCTGGCCGCCAAGGTCCTCGCTGCGCCGCGGCAGGCCTGGGGGACGCGCGCGTGGCGGAGGTGCTGGCGCGGCTGGAGGCGGAGGCGGCCGAGCTGGCGGGCGAGCCCGTGCTCGGCCAGCTGGTGGAGACGGCCTCGGAGGAGCTGACGCGCCTCAACGCGCCTGGCGAGCCGTGCGCGTTCTGCCTGGAGCCGCAGGAGCCGGAGGAGCCCAGCGGCGGCGGCGGCGACGCGGCCGGCCCGCCGCGGCTCCTGCGCCTGCCGTGCTACCACTGCTTCCACTTGTGCGCGCCTGCCTGTCCGCCTGGCTGCCTGGCACTGACACCACAGGGCCTGCGCGCCTCGCAGTGCCGGGCTGGCACACAGTTTGACTGCGGTGATAGCGCCAGTGCCAGGCGCGCCTGTGCTGGCGGCCCGCGGGCCGGGAGGTCGAGCGTCAGGCTGACGCGGCGCCTGCCTGGCCGCGCAGCGCGTGCTTCGCGCGCTTCTGGAGGTGGGCGCAGCGCGCCGCGGCCGCGCAGCGCGCGCGCGTCGCCGCCGAGCTCGGCGCGGCGGCGCCCGCGGCCGCGGCGCTCTCCGCGGCCGGCTGCGTGCCCGACGCGGCCGGCCGCTTCCCCGTGCGCTGCCCGGCCTGCCGGCTGGCGGTCCCGGCGGGCGCGCGCGGCGCCGCCGCGCTGGCGCGCCTGGGCCAGCCGGCAGCCGGCAAATCCTCGCCGGCAGGGCTCGCCAACCCTGGCCAGGGCGCTGCCGCGCAAGCCGGGGACGAGCGCGGCGCTGCGGCCGCCGTTGCAGCGGGCGAGCGCGGCGCAGGCGAGCGCGGCGATGCAGGGTCTGCGGAAAGGGCTGGGGGCGCGCCGGCGGCGGAGGACCGCGCGGTGCGGCTGGCGGTCGCCGACCTGGCGCGGCTGCGGCTGGCGCAGCAGGCCAACGCGGAGCGCTTCCGCCGGCAGCAGGCCGCGGTGCGCGCGCCGCCGCCGTGTGCGCGTGCCCATTGCAGTGTGCCGAGGCTGGCTGACCGCGCAGGCCGTCAGTCTGCTCTCCAGTCACCAGATTGTCACCAGACCACCGGTGTGCGCATGCGCGTCCGCGGTCTGGGTCATCAGCCGCGCTCGAAGACGGCCTGCAATGGACACCACTGCTGGCGCGCCCGTCTGCGGACGCCACGCCGTGCTGCGCGCAGGGCGGCATCGTGAGCGCGTCCTGGTCCGTCGCGCTCCCGCCCGGCCGCGCGGCAGGCGACGCGCCGGCGGCGCAGCCCGCGGCGAGCGCGGCGAGCGCGCCGGCCCCGCTGCTGCCTGGCCCGGCCGGGCCCGGCTCGGGGCGCGGCAAGCCTGCTGGCTCCTCCTGGGCGCAGGCGGATGCCGCAGCGCCGCCCGCCCAGGGCGCAGCTCGACCCACTGCGGGCGCGCCGGCGCGGCCCGCGCCAAGACCTGGCGCGGCCGCGCTGCACCTGGCCGCAGCATCGCATGCGAAGTCTGCGGCGGCACGGTCTGCTGAGCGCGCGCCGCGCCCTCCCGCGGCCGAGCCTGCAGGCGCGGGCGCAGGGGCCGCCGGGGCTGGGCGCGCCTGCCGCGCCGACGCAGCGTGCGGCGGGCCGGGGCCGCGCGCGGCGCCGGCCCCTGTCTCACGCGCCGCGGACGGCGCGCCGGGGCGCGCGCGCTGCAGCGCGCCCAGCCCGCCCGTGGGCGCGCCCTCGCACCATGCGGAGCGCGCTCCGGCCACGCCCGGCGGCGGCGGCGGCGAGGGGGTTGCCAAGGCGCGGAGCGCGCCCAGGAAACCATCAGCGCATCGCGCGGACGGGCCAGCGCGGCCCGCGGCCATAGGAGCAGCTGGCGGCGGCAGCCCGGCTCCTGCTATGACCGGGCGCCGTCCGCGTCAAACAGCCATGCGGTAGATCGGTATTGTGAATTGTGTATTGCTGGGGCGTCCCTCTGCCTCTTGCGCCTATGTGTAGCTGGCGTGCTTGGCGCCGGCGCTTCTGCGCGGTCCCTGAATCTGTCCTATGCGCGCTTGTGTCAGGGTTCCGACCCGTTGCGAAGGCATGTAGGTTGTGTGCAGTGGCTCAATTACAGTGCTCTGCATGTACGCCTGGAGCCTGCCTACCGCGACAAGCATGTCTACGCTGGTTTTAGCTAGAGTCATTCTTCTCATGTTAGCTAGGCTAAAACCCTGAAACACAGTTGCCACCTGTGTGACGCTCTGTGCATGCACCAGACGGGCAACAGCATTGTACAGCCAAACAGCTGACTGGCCTCTACAGCAGGCCCGCGCACTCTTGCAGCCAGCGCCACGGTTGTGTACATATCGTGCTGGCAGCGCGCCAGGTCAGCATGCTGCGCGGCTGCTTGCTGCAATGCAGGAGAGCCGACCTTCAGCAGACTGCTGCCAAGCATGCATGCAGTGCGGGTTAGCCCGGAGCTGCAACCAGCTCCACAAACCACAAAAGCACCAACTAACGAAACACGGGGTAATCACGACACGGCAGGCCGTCAACGGCAGGCTGTCAAAAAGCCGCTCAAAAGTGCACCGCAGGCCTGATACGGGTCTCTCGCGGACACGGCGCCACTGGTCTTCGGCGCACACACGAACCCCAATGCGCTGGTGCCGACAGGTGCTGACACGTGCGCACCAATGCTCCGATCGTTGCTGACCGTGAGCAGCTGTTCCCGGTCTCTTCATCATCCCGCACATTCCCCGCGCCGGGCCTAGATTGCGAGCGGCACCAGCGTGGCATCGTCCGTCTGTGAAGCAGCATCTCGAGCGCCGTGCAGCCCCTGCGGCGCCGGGCCTGCGGCGATGCTGTCCCAAACCCCGCGCTCCGCTCCCACGCGCTCGCCCCCGCCCGCCGCTGCCGCCGCGGGCCGGCCCCGCGCGCCCGCCGCGCCCAGCCCCGCAGGTCCCCCCGGCCCCGCCCCACCCGACCCCGCGGCCGATCCCCACGCCCACCCCGCGGCGGCCGGCGCAGCGCCCGCGGGCGGCAGTGCAGCGCGGCCGGCGGCGGCCGGCGGCGCCGCCGGCCGGTGCACGAGCAGGATGTTCTCGGGGGTGACCGGCGGCGCGCGCGCCACGAGCGCGGAGAATTTGTCGGGCGGCAGCTTGCACCAGGTCGGCTGGCGCAGCGCGGACTGCGCGGCGGCGGACATGGAGCCGCGCAGGCGAATGCCGCGCGTGATGTTGTGCCAGCGCTCGTCGCACACGCGGCTGCGCGCGCACGCACGTCCAGCTCACTACTGTGACGCTGTGAACTGCTGAGCGGCTCCGCCTCAAAGCCAACAGTCCTCAGCGCGGGGCGGCGCGTGGCAGCGGGCGTCACGCCGTCGCCGCACACTGCTGCAAGCCATGCACGCTGCTGCATGCTGCTGCAGGCCATGCTCGCTGCTGCAGGCCGCACACGACCCCGTCCCTGCTGCGCTGCCCGTCCCCGCACGCGAGTGCTGCGGGAGCCTGGCGATGACACAGCTGCTGATGCACCGCAACGGGGCCACATCGTTGACACAAGCGTGCATGTGTGCGTCATGACAGGGGCGCATGCATGCACCCCATGAGTTGCTTACAGCGACAAGACACACATAGAAGGCACAACCCAGCGCGGCAAGTGCCGCGACAACTTGTTGGAGCCGGAAGGGCCGGCCCGAAAGGGCCGGGGGCCGCACCCCGAGTGCGACACGTCGGTGTAGCCCCAGGCGTGCAGGCGGCTGAGCAGCGCGAGCGCGCCGCCCGGGAACCCGCTCGCCGCCACGCCCGGCGCGTGCAGCTCCAGCAGCAGCACCTGCGCGCGCGCGGCGCCAAAACCCTGAGCCGCGCCGGCGCCGCCCGCTGCACCTGCAGCACTTGCCCCCAAACCTGAGCTGCATCAACACCACCAGCAGCGCCTGCGCGCATCCGGCGTGTGTGGGGCGGCCCGCACCCGGCGCGCTGTGCGCCGATCTGCGCAACACGCAGCCCAACTTCCACAGCTGCGTGCAGAGTCTTGCTGCATGGAGCGATCCTGCAATTGGGCGGCTGGGACTGGACACGGCCTCAAGGCGCCCGCTCGTGAAGACAACGCTGCGCGCAAAGACAGCGGTGAGCGCACCGGCGGCGGCGCGCGCGCCACCAGGCCCGCCAGGCCCGCCAGCACCCAGCCCTCCCAGCCGGCCGCCGACACGCGCACCGCGCCCACCAGCGTCCCCACCGGCACGAGCGCCTCGCCGCGCCGGCGCGCCGCCGCGCGCACGCACGCACCCCCCGCCTGGGGCCCACGCCCTGCGCCGGCGCTCAGGTTGTGCGCGGCCGGGTGGCCGTAGCCGCGCAGCGTCTCGAACGCCGCCACATGCGCCGCGCCCGCGCCGCCCGGCAGGCCCCGGTCCAGCAGCCGCGCGGCCTCGCCCCGCGCGCCGGGCCGCAGCCCCGGCGCCGCCGGCTCGCGCTCCACGCAGATCTCCTCGTCCATGTCGCCCAGGGCCACCTGCGCGCCGCGCTCGCATGCATCAGAGTCCGGCCACGCGCAGCCTGCGCAGCATGGCAGGCACATACCAGTAAATGGCTCCTCCGCCCTTGGAGGCCTGCACAGTGCGCTACAAGCACCCGGCCGCTTGCTCTGTGCTACCCATATATCCTGTTCAGTACCGGCAATAAAGCTCTCCAGTCACGTCCGGACCTCTGTGCAACACAGTGCTGTCAAGCACGCACCTGCACGCAACGCTGGCCTCAAGTCCCAGCACTCCACCAGCATCCGGTGACGACCGCACTCCAACAACGCCCAGAGCCGACCGCGCCTTGTGCAGCGCAATGCGGTCCTGGAAGCTGTTGTATGCAATGCTAGCCGTATGCAATGCTAGCCTTGAAGGATAGGGTTCTGATAGGTTTAGGTGACAACCACACCTTGTGCAGCGCGATGCGGTCCTGGAAGCCGTTGTACGCGATGCTGGCCTCGAACGACAGCAGCGAGCGCGGGCTGAGCTCGAAGGCGATCACGCGGTGTCCGCGCGCGGCTGCGGCCAGCGAGAAGTAGCCGCTGCCGGCGCCCACGTCCAGCAGCACCTGCGGCGCGGCGCCCCGGGGTCAGGGACCTGCCTGATCAGCGGCCTCCGTGATCAGCTGCCTCCATAATGAGCTACCTCCGTGATCAGTGATCGCCGTGATCAGCGCGCAGCGTGGTCTGGCTGCCTGCGCGGAGCTCTGGCAGCGCGCGCGCGCCGCGCTCAGGCCCACACCGACCCCAGAGTGTGGTCAGGCGCGCCAGAGGCAAAGGACACCCTCTTGCTTTGCACAACATTGCAGGTCGTTCACCGACCAAACAAAGCAATTGCATACCTACTCGTAAGGAACACTGAGGTCAGGAACACAAACACTGGGATGTGGCAGACGCACAACAGCACAAGCTCAGGACCCCACGCTCCGCTGGCGGCGTCAGTCACCCATAAAAAGAAAACTCCCACGACGAGGGGCGTCCACCCTGCATGCACACATGAAAAGACAGCAGGGCGCGCCCGCTGCTGCGCGCCGAGCCCGCCCAGCGAGCCGACCAGCGCGTCGACGACGCTGGGCCCGCGGCCAGGCGCCAGCGCGGCCTGCCAGCGGCCCCACGCCGCCAGCGTCGCTGCCACGTCCACGCCCGCCTGCGCACGCCGACACCCTGTTGGGTCTCCGCAACAGGCGGTCTGCATTGAGCAGCAGGGCGCCTTGCCGCCAGCGCGACAGCCGCGCCGGCGTCCGCCCCGCGCGCGCCTGCGCCCGCTGTCCTGCGGGCGGCAGGGCGACGAGTGCCAGGCAATTAGGTTCAAGGCGGCGCGGGCGCCTGCCGCACCCGTTAGGGCCCCAACAGCCGCCATGCTGCGGGGGTGCAGCCGCCATGCTGCGGCGTTGCAGCGCCAACACGCGGCGCCCGCGCGAGCTGATCGCCGCGGGGTCTGCAGGGCTGGCAGCCCGAGCTGGCCCCCGCTGGAGCTGAGCAACACAACCCGTCGGGCGTAAGCCGAATGCCGCGGCGCGCCTGCACGTCGCCCGCGCCGGCCAGGTCCACCAGCATCGTGAACGGCGGCTCCCAGGAGACGGACACCGGGTACAGCTCGGCCGCCGCGCGCCGCGCCAAACCCTCCTCCCCTCCCTGCTCGGACTCCTCAGGCCCGCGCTCCCCCACCTCCGGCAGGCCGGCCAGGCCCGCGACGTCGCCGCCGCCGCCCGCCGCGCCGAGCCTGGCGCTGGCCACCCTGGCGCCGCCCGGCCGCAGCCACGCGCCCAGCCAGCCGAGCGCCCAGCGGCGGCGGCCGGCGCGGCCCGAGCCCATGAAGTGGTGCAGCACGACGACGTCCGGCGCATCCGGGCCGAGGCCGTCGCTCATCGGCTGCGCGCCGAATGCCGCGCGCGGCAGCACGCGCACGCTCCACGGGTCATCCGCCTGCGCACGCAGTCGCGGCGCCCGCTGAGAAAGTGCGCCATGCGCGCGTCAGCAACACGCACGCACCAGGTGAAGCAAGAAGCGGGCAGCGTCAGGCCCATGTAATTACACAAGCTGCCAAGAGCGGCTCATGACGCATAGCTCACAGGGCACGCGTGCGCGCTTCTCTGGCAATGCCCAGCGCAAAGCACTCTGCACGGGCGACCGCGCGGCGCGCCTGCGCGGGCGCGTGCAGCCGCGCATGCTTCAGCACCACCTCCGTCCACACGCCCGCGCCGGCGCGCTCCAGCGCGCCGCCGCCGGGCGAGCGCGCGGCCGCGGCGCCCGCGCCCGCGGCGGCGGCCGCCGCGATGCGGTCGCACACCTCCCGCAGCGCCGGGTGGCCCGGCGCGCCCGCAAACGCCCACTGCAGCACCTGCGCGATGCGCACACGCGCTCGACGACAGACTCACTGCAACTTCTGTCAGAGGGGCGCCGTCCCTTTCGTTGCCGGGGCCCATAGGTCAACCACCGCTTGGAACGCCCCACTCTCCCGCCAACGTTTCCTACCCAGCAGTGCTCAAGCTTCGCTGGGTCCGGACACGCCGTGCCCTCCAGTCCGGCTCCCAGACGCGCGCGCGGCCAGGGTGCCGCCGCGCTCGCGGCAGCGCGCCCTGCAGGGGGCGCGCCCGCCGCCCGCGCCCGCCCTGCGCCCCCGCCGCGCCGCCCGCGCCCCCGAGCTCGCTCTCCCAGCTGACCACCAGCGTGTCGTGCGGCCTGATCAGGCCGCTCAGCGGCTTCCGGCACTCGGTGTCCACGTCCGCGTACACGCCGCCCACGCGCAGCACCGCCAGGAACCTGCGGGCCGCGGCTCCGCGCTCAGCTGAGCAGGCGCGCGCGGCGAGCCCGAGGCGGCCCCGCCGGCAGCCTCCCAGCCGGGGCCTGTGCGGACAGGCTGCGGGGCCGCTGCCTGCTGCGGGCGGACAGAGCGTCAGCCGCGCTTCTCGCCTTTGTGGCGGCCCCCGCCTCTTGCACAGGGGCTCGCTGCGTCTTCGTGTGGGCTCCGGCTTGGGCCAGACCACGTCTCAGGTGCAGCGGGTGACACGGTACCAGGCGTCGCCGGGGGAACAGCAGGCGAGGGCGCAGATCGCCGCGCCTGGCCACTGCAGGCACTGCCGGCGGCGCGCTCCACAGGCAGGGCACCCTGCGCGGCGGCGGGCGCGGCGCGCCTGAAAAAGTGCGAGCGCTCCACGCCGCGCGGCAGCGCGCGGAAGGCGTCCAGGTACTCCGGGAACTCGCGCTGCACAAACTTGAGGCAGGCCTCGTCGTCGTAGAAGCGGATCTCCCAGTCCTCGTTGTGGCGCCGCCACGAGTGCATCAGCGGCCGCACGCCCGGCGGCACCGCGCCGCTCTGGTACGTCTGGTGCAGCACGCGCGGGATGAGCTTGGGCGAGTCCGCGCGCTGCGCATCCGGCCGCCCCTGGGACGTCCACCGCGGGCCACCTGCGCACGCGCGCCGCTGCATGGTACTCGGAAGCGCAGCGACAGAGGCAGCAGGCCTGCTGCACCAGGCACCCGCCAATGCGCCGAGGCAAATCTGAAAGGAAGCGCGTGAGCCAGCGGCCCAACCAGGCCTGGTGTGCTTGCGCAGGGGCCGCACCGGCCAGCACATAGATGTCGCGAATCTCGTCGTAGATGTCCCGCGGAAAGTCCCCCACGCCCGGGATGCGGATGCAGAAGAACAGGCCGCAGCTGGCCGCGTGCAGGCCCAGCATAAGGCCGACCAGCAGGGCCAGCAGGCGGCACAATCGGCCGGTTCGAGGCAGGCGACGCTGCCTGCCCGGCCTCCACCACTTCCTCCCACATCCCCAGCACCCCTCCCTGCTTGCCAGGGGCTGCTCGCGGTAGCGGCGCGCCGGCCGCTGCTGCTCCGGCAGCTGCGCGCCCGGCAGCTTTGCAGAGGAGTCGCCTGCGCAGCAGGGGCAGCGCGTTCAGACGGACGCGTTCGGCTGCAGCGGCGATGTGCCTCAGCGCGCGCTGCTGACCGCGCCGTGCCCCCACACCCAACGCACCCTCGTGCGTCTGATCAGCTCGCCAGGAGCAGCGCGGACACAGCAGACGGCGCAGTTCGGCCTTTTGACCGGCAGCCCCGGAGCACCTGCCAGCGCGTGCCGCGAGCGACGCGCACCATAGCCTGCAGCGTCCTCGATGAAGCACGCTCCTGAGGTGGACGCCGGCTCGCCCGCGCCCGTCTGGCGCAGCATAGCGCAACCCGCGGGCTCCACGCCGCGCCCTGCTCAGGCGCCGCATATCCTCCACGGGGCGAGCATTGCCTGCTGACACCCGCTCTGCCACTTCCCACACTGCTCTGGTGCTTGACGCGAAAAGGCGCGCCGAAGCGTCACTGCCAAGCTACCGCTGGCATCGCTGCTGTGCCAGTCCTTGCTGAGCGGGACAAATTCAGTTTTTGCCAAGCGCTTGATGTGCTGGCAAGCCTGTGCCTTGACAAGAAACTGCCAGAAAAGAAGGGTCTTAGGCTTCAGTGGTTGAGCCGTGCCAGTCCTTGATTTACATGGCGCAGACATGCCATCAGAGGTACACGTGACGGTGCAGCAGGTTCAGTGCCACTGCGTGGCCTGCAGCCAAGACAATTTGCATCCCCGGGTGCTCGCCAGTTCAGATTCATCTCTCGCGGCCCCAAGGGAGCCAGAACTCCAGCCCAAAATCGTGCTAGAACCCCGCCTGTCCCCTCCCTGCGGGCCGGCCTCCCGCGCTCACTGGCTGGCCTGCCGGCCGGGCCTGGGTGGCAGACCGGCAGGCGGCCGCCCCCATCATGGGACATAAGCCTGCAGCAGCCACACCCTGCCAGGCAACCAGCGTCCGTTGGCCCCACTGCTCCACGCTGAACTGTGTGGCACGCAGGCAGGCGCCCCTCGCTGGCCCCTGCACGCAGTCCAAGCGACTGGCACAGCGCGCAGGGCGCGGTGCCGCCCGCCCGCGCGCTGGTAGGAAGGTCAGTGGCCCAGCTGCGGCGCGACACCCGCGAGCGCGTGGCCTCTGGTGCGCGCGCAGGCGGCGGCAGCTGCATGCGGCGCGCCGCACGCGGGCGGCCAGCGCGGGGCGCCGCCTACGGCTCGCACGCGCGGCGCAACAGCGCGCGTGCACAGTGCCGCGCGCGCTCGCGGGTGCATTGACGCCGGCCGCGGCTTCCCACGACTGCCGGCGCTGCGCGGCGCCAGGCGGGCAGGCACGAGAGCAGCGGCGCGCGGCGCATGCGGCGCCCGCCGGCCGGCCCATGCGCCTGCCCTGGAGGCGCGCCGCGGCAGCCCGGCGCAGCGCCGCCGCGAGCGCGCTCACGCCGGCGCCGCGGCGGGCGCGCGGTACACGAACTCCGCCATGAGCGCGATGTGGTCGGACGACCAGTGCTCGTTGGGCAGCCCCGAGTGCTTGCCGCGCTGCACCTGCGCGCCGCGATCAGGGTACGGGTTAAGGCCGCGCGTCTTGACCGCGCGCTGCGGGCTCGGCCCTGCTTCAGTGTGGGCTTGCTGCGGGGGGGCGCTGCGGGCGCAACCGGCCCTTACGCTCATGAGCAGTCACTGGCCTCGCGCAGCACCAGGATCTCGCCGTGCTCCCTGAAGCAGCACCACCCGCTCCCGCTGCTGCTCCACGTAGTGGCGACATGGGTATGGGGCAGCATAGCCCCTCAGGGCAGTGTGCCTAGCGCCCGGAGCCGCGAGCCCGCCCGCGCAGAGGCCTTACGCTCCCAGACACACCGCAGCGCCCCCTGCCCTTGCTGTGAGCTACGGCTACACGTGCGAGGGGGCGGCAGCGCGGCGGCCGCTGCGTCGGGTCTCCGAAACCCGCTGATGATCAGCGAAACTGAGGCCGACACCTCCCCAATCCGCAAAGGGGAAGGTGAGGAGAAGGGGCAAAGGCGCACCTCCGCATCGTCCGGCAGCTCCAGCGTGGCCACGGGCGCGAGCGAGTCGGTCGTGTACAGGATGTAGTCCAGCGTGCCCTTGAAGTCCTTGCCCACGTTCGTGAACTGCGCGCCGCACGGTGCCGGCAGCACGTCACCGCATGCTGCGCAAGGGCTTGCGCGCGGCAGTGCCTCGGCCCGCCGCCGTGCCCCGTACTGTTTTGGAAATCTCATTTACTTGCTGCTTCCCAACGCAAGTCGCTCCTGAGTGCACTTGCGTGCACAACCCCAGCGCGTCACGCTGCTTGGCGGCCTACAGCAAAAGCATCTGGCACGCAGGCTCTCCCCCACCCACCCGCTTGCTGCCCTTCCGGGCTCTTCCAAGCACGGGCCGGGCACATTCGGAAGCGCAGCTCAGACTCCGCTCGGCGCCTGGGCGCCCAGCAGCGCTGCAATGCCAGCGCGCAACCCTCTTAGGGTGAGAGGACGCGCCTTGGGCTCATGGTGCTTGGGGTCCAGGCGCACGCGCCGGCGGCCGTCCGCGTCGCGCGCGTCGCCGGCCGCCGCGTACGCCGACGCCAGCGGCAGCGCGTGCTGCAGCTTCGCCGGCGGCCGCAGGATGCCCAGCGGGTCGTTGGCCAGCTCCTGTGCGCATTGCCCTTTGTCATTTACATACACTTCTTTCTGCTGTGCAGGTAATGATCTACTGCCACTGCTATGCGCCGCGCGCGGCTGCAGGGCGCCCGGCTGGCACGCAGCGCCCGGCTGGCACGCAGCCCTGCATGGGAGTGACACGGCGCACAGTGGCGGGGAGGCCACCAGCAGGCGGCTCGCGCCCTTGCAAGCGCGAAGCCCTGTGCCCTCCCTTGAAGCGGATACGGACTTGCAATGAAGTGCTGTCCTGTCCCGCCGGGCGCACAACAGACGCGCCAGAAGCACGCCTGTCTTGTGTGAGCGGCGCTTCTCCAAGTACCCCAAGAGCCCAAAGCGTCGTGGGGTGCCCCGCGCCCGTAAAGCGCCCCAAGCCCAGCGGTCCACGCCCTGCTGCTCTACCCCCTGACCCTGACCCTGACGCTGACCCTGACTCTGCCCTGGCTGGACAGGGCGCGCACCGGGTGCCCCGGGTCCACCAGCCGCTTGACCAGCAGCGAGTGCGCGGCGGAGCCCGGGACGGAGTTGAAGTCGCCGGCGACCAGCATCGGGATGTCCGCGCTTGCCGCGATCTTCTCCAGGCCCTTCAGCAGCGTGTGCACCTGCTGGGCGACACCACACGCCTCACAACGTGTGCACCTACCGCGCAGCACTCCGCGCCGCACGACGTGTGCACCTGCCGGCCGGCGCCGCGCGCCTCACGGCCGGGCCTCCAGGGCAGCCCGCTCCTCCACCTGCGCCACAGCCGCACAGGACGCGCAGGCTGTGCGGGGCGCGCGGTGTCTGCCTACGCAGGCCTGTGGCTTGCTTCACGCGGCTGGCGTGCCCGCGTCTGGCAGACCCCTCTGCCGGGCGCAGCGTGTCCACCGGCATGCACGCGCGTTACGCCTGGCCTGGCGCGCCACGACAGCGGCATGCAGCACAAAGCGCAGATGCGTTCCTGCCATGCGCCTGGTCGCGACACGCAAAAGCCCAGCTCGCTCCCACGGCTCAGCCCGCCCCAGCGGGCCTGCAACGGCGCGGCCCGCCCGCGCCCGCGGCGCGCATGCCAGAGCTTGACGTTGAGCTCCGGGCTGGCGTCAGGGTCAGGGCGCGCGCCTGCCAGAGCTTGACATCGTTGAGCTCCGGGTTGGCGTGGATGTGCGTGTTGGCGACGCAGATCAGCTGCCGCCGCCCCGCCGCCGCGGCCTCCGGGTGCGGCGGGTCCAGCGCCTCCAGCACCGCGATCAGCGCCACGTTGTCCTGCGCCGTGGCTCGTGAGAATACGAGTGGAATCAGAAAGCTGAAATGCAGTCGGGTCTGTCAGGCCGGCTCCGCCGCCGCAGTGCAGGGTGGCAGCTCATCGTGCTGACCGAGGCTGCACCACCTTGCGCAGACGCGCCGGTGCGAGAGCCCCGCGTCGTTGTTTCCAAGTCTCGGCCGCCCATCCAGCGACCCGCCCGAGCTCTGGGCGCGCTGTTTGCAGGCATGCACTTCTGCAAGCCAGGCTCTGCTACGCGCGTGTGCAGCGCTCTGCAGGCAGCGGCGCAGGGTGCCCTGCCAGCCGCGCGTGACGCCCCGCGCAGCACGCCGAGAGCGCCATTGACACACGGCTACGCCGCACCTTCAGCAGGCGGTTGAGCGCCGCCTTGCGCTGCTCGGTCGGGATGGCGTCCGACAGCGACAGCGCCGCCTTGTTGAACTCCACCTGCGCGCCGCAACACCTCCTCGCCTTGGAAGGGAGCACCAGGTGCACAAAGAGAATTAGCCTGCACTCCCCTGCCAGCGCGATCCGCCGCGCGTGGGTTGACGGGATTGCCGGTTGGCTCCCGTGTGAAACGGGGCACCACCAGGGCAGGGCAGCGGGGCGGTGACCGGCGTGCCGTGGTAGGGACGCGGGCGCCGCCGGCGGTGGGGCACCGCGGGCACCGTGTGCGCGGGGCGCGCCTCATACTTCTTCACCAGCGCGAAGCGGTCGCGGCGGAAGAAGGTGGCGCATCCGTCGATGGCGTACGCGGAGCCGGTGTAGATCTCGGTCGTCTTCTTCTTGTAGATCGCCGTGTACCCGTGCTTCTGCAGCTCCGGCGCCAGGAACTCCGTGAAGTGGTTGCTCTGCACCTCCTGCGCGCGGCTGCCCGCGCTGTTGGGCGCCGTGCTCCGATCTGTCGGTTGCAGCGGCCCTGGCCGCCTGCGTACGCAGGCGCGGGCACGCGCATGCAAGCAGCTGAGCGACGCTGTGCAGCGCCCCAGGCCACGCACACAGCGCATCGCCGGAGGGCCCCGGGCACATGCAATGCGGCGCCTGCAAGCAGCGCCGCTCGGAGCCGCGGCGCGCCTGCAGGCACATGATGTCCGCGTGGTACGCCAGCAGCTCCTTGAGCAGGTTCTGCTTGCGGTAGCCCCATGCGAGCATCCACGGCTGGCAGTAGCTGAACTGCTCCGCCTGCCGCCCCCCGCAGCTTGCACGCTTGGTGGGTCTTTTGAACAGCAGACCCAGCGCGCGGGAGGGGAGGGGGCCTCGCTTCTCCTGCACTGGCTGGGCCCAACCACTTTGGCCATATTTCAATAGCAGCGCCGTACGGCAGGCAGGCGCCTCCCAGCAGCTAGACTACACAGCAGAGGCGCGCGCCGGCACGCAAGGCGCTGGTGGGACGGGCGCAGGCGGCGGCGCGCGCGCACCGTCGCGTACAGGTCGGCCAGCAGGTTGTACGTGAGCGCAGTGAACTTCCCAGCGGCGACGACGGCCTTGGGCGGCGGCAGCGGCGTGAGCGCGCGCTTGGGGGGCGAGGGCGCCGGCCGGACCCGGGCCGTGGCCACCGAGAACGTCTTCCCCAGCTCGCCAAAGGCCGACGCAGAGTCGATGGCCACCACCTCGCACTTCAGCACGCTCCCCACGTCGTCCGCACAGGGCGTGTACAGGCGGCCCTTGCCGACCTGCGGGCCGGGCCCCCACTCAGCGGCCTCGGCAGCTGATGGCCAGAGCAGCCATGCACAGCACCCGCCCTGGGCCACCCACCTCGATCCAGGTCTCGCCGCCGTTGCTGAAGGTGTGGCTGGCCTTGAGGCTGGTGTCGGAGGTGAAGCCGTTCTCGTTCTTCGGCAGCGCGCCATGGCCAACTGCGCCCGCGCGCCCCAGCTGCTCAGCCGCACGCCGGCGGCGGGGACCGCCACCGGCACACTAGCAGGCAGCCTGCAGCAGCGCCATGCGCGCAGCCCGGCCGCGCACCGCTTGCGTGCAGCTCCTTGTGCACCACCCAGTGCTGGCGCAGGCAGTCGGTCGAGCACGTGTAGCTCTTGCGCGTCTCGACCTTGCTGCGCAGGCACAGGATGCACTGGATTGTCGCCTCGCGGTCCTGCGCCGGGCGCGCGCGCGCTCAGCGTCTCTAGACCCCGCGCCCTCGCCGCGCTCCGCGCAATCCCCCCGCGGCCCCGCACCTGGTGGAAGAAGCACACGGCACCGCCGCGGTTTACGACCGAGCGGTACCAGCGGAAGCGCAGCGAGAAGCGCGCGTCGCCCGACCCCTCCTCCGGCACCTCCTCCGCATTGCAGCTGCTGTTGTCGGAGCGCCGCACGAGCACATACGGCTCGAGCGGCACGCCCTGTACAGGGGTCTCGCCACTGGGGATCCTAGCACTGTTGATGGTCAGGCCAGCCATCCCGGAGCCGCGGTCCGGGGCTGGTGCTGCGGCTGCGCCTCTGCTGCGCGCCACGCGAGGGCCTCAGTCGCGCCATGTCGCCATGAGGCATCCTAAACGCGCCCGCTGGTCAGGGCAGACGCCCCATTTTGCTTGAGTGCAAGACGCCCTGGCGCCGAGTACAGTGCAAGGCCTGCTCTAGGGCCCTACGCTCTAGGCCTGCATCCTGAGTAGGCCGGATGCGCCTCAACAAAAATATGAAGGAAAAGTCAAGCACTTGTGGTGTCGTGGAGATAAAGCCTTCCTGAGCCTGCAGGTGGCGTGACAGCCCTGCTAGCATCAGCTTGGGCGGGAGTTCGCATCCTGAGCTGCCCGCCCCTGCGGCACTGGGCGCCGTGGCATGGCCGCGTCCGTGGAGGAACTCCGGCAGCTGGTAGACTCCGCGCTGGCGGCCGGCGCGGCTGTGGACGACGATGCAGAGGCGGCCGGCAGGGCCGTGGCCGCGCTGGGGCAGCTGGCGGTGCAGCAGGTGGGCGCTGCCTCTGCTTTGAGAGGCCCAGGCGGTTGTTCACAGCATCAGACCGGCTTTGGTATGCCGCTGGCACCAATGCATCTGGCCTGTTCGCTAACCTGGTGCGCAGTCAGGTGCTCCCGCGTCATCATGCTGACCTCCGCGCCTCCCCCACGCAGGTCACGACTCAGGTGCTGCTGGACTCCAACGCGGGCAAGCTGGTGCGCCGGCTCACCAAGCACGCCGACGCCGGCATCGCCGCAGCGGCGGTGCAGGTCGTGGCGGCCTGGAAAGACGCCATCGCTCGGGAGCAGCGGGCGGCGCTCGGCGACGCCGGTGCAGCAGGTATAGTGCAACTAGCCAAGCGCTACCATGCATTTCATGTATGGCAGGAACAGGGCTCGTTACTGCCTCAGAAAGCAGGCCTCTGGTGCCAGGGAAGTTGCGGCGTGTCTCCGCCTCCGCTCCCCAGTCAGCTAAACACATCTCTGGAGAGCGCAGCCTGGGCTGCGTGCAGGCCCGAGCGCGCCGGGCGCGGCCAGCAGCAGCGCGCCGCAGCTCGCGCGGAGGTCGTCGGAGCTCGCGGGAGGGCTTGAGGCGGAGCCGGCGGCCAAGCGGGCCCGGGCCGCCAGCGCCGCGCAGGCGCCGGCGCTGGCAAATGGCGTCAGCAACGGCGCCGGCGCCAGCGCCCCGGGCAGCTCCGGCGTCCGCGCCGGCAACGGCGCCGCAGCGGCGGCGGCGCTGCCCAGCGCCGCCGCGGCGGCCGCGCCGGCCGCGCCGCGGCCGCCCGCCAAGCCTCTGGTGGTGCCCAAGTGCGGCGATGGCGTGCGGTGCGTGCGCACAGATGCGCACATTTGCGCACAGCTGCAGCGCCTGCCTGCTGGTTGCCGCAGCTGGGCTGCTCGCATCTCTGGTGGGAGTGCCGCGGATGCTGAGCGCGCACACCGGGCCGGCGCGACCAGGGTCAGCAGCTGCAGTTTCATGCTATATGCCCTCTCAAGTAGCCTTTGCTTGTGTGGCTGCATCCACGTGGCGTGCTGGAAGGCCACCACCGGCCTGTCGGCGGGCGCAGCGGAGCGGCAGGCCAGCTCTGCTGCAAGGCCCGTCCATTCAGTGGTAGCATCCTTGCGCAACACATGTGCCCGGCGCGCGCAGGGACAAGACGCGCACGCTGCTGGCGGAGGCGCTGTCGCTCGCGGCCGGCGCAGCGCCGGGCGCGGACGCGGGCCCAGTCGCTGCGGACGTAGAGGTCGCCATGCTGCGCCAGGTGCGTGCAGGCTGACTGAAACATGTGAAGTGAAGGGTTAGGGTAGCTTGCCCTGCCATCAGCGGAGTGCGTTGGTCCGCCTCATGTGCAGGCCGTTGTGAAACAGCCGCGCTGCGCCAGGTGCGTGACGGCTCACTGAATACACAAAGTGCAGCTCGCCCTCCCATCAGTGGAGTGCGCCTGTCTCGTGTGCCTGCCATCGCGGGATCGCAGGAGCGCGGGGAGTGGTAGGGGCCTCGGGATTGCGTATTGGACCCGGCTGCCTGTAATGGGGTAACCAGGCTAGGTACCGCACAGCACCTGTTCAGGCTTGCTGGGCTCTGCTGCAGTCCCCTGCGTCGGCGCCACCACAGAGCCTTGCGCCCCAAAGGTCACAAGCGGCCAGCATGGCGGTGGGCACCTGGGGCGGCGCAGCCCGCAGCGCCGCTGGCCGCATGGGCGACTGCGCAGCTGCCAGCGGGCGGGGGACCGGGCGGCTGTGCGCCCAGACGTGAACGCGCATAAAGAGCAAGGAGAGCAAGGAGAGCAAGGAGAGCACGGACAGCAAAGAGAAGGAAGAAGGTAATGCGCGCGTGCAGGCGGGCGGCGTGAACCAGGCGTACAAGGCCACCTACCGGCGGCTGGCGTACAACCTGAAGGACGTGTCCAACCCGGACCTGCGTCGCCGCGTGCTGTCGCGCGAGATCGCCGGTGCGTCCGTGGCGCGCCGCTGGCAGCCCGTCACATGCGGGGGCGGCCGGCGCTGTGTGCCGAGCTCAGTGTGTCGCGCCGGGCAATCAGCCGTGTGCAGATTTTGGGCTTGCGTGCCAAGCTTGGCACTGACTCAGCTGCTCTCAAGCCGATCATGTACTGGTGCAAGCGGGGGAGCTGGCCAGCCGAAGAGCAGAGGCCGCCAACAGCCGCGCGCGGACCGCAGTGGAAGCGCGTCTGTCTATGTGCAGTCGGCGCGTGCGCTTTGGACACGTGCCTGCATGTACCTGGACGACGCCTCCGGCCCAGGCGCCGTGCCTGGAGGGGCGGCGGCGGCCGCCGCGCCGGCCGGCGCGATGGGCGCCGAGCAGGCAGATGCCCTACCAGGTGGCTGGCGCCAGCGCGACCGTGCTGCCGCCCGACGCTGGCATCCTCTTAGGCCGCCCCGCCCACCGCCCGCTCTGCCGCAGGCGCGCTGCTGGTGGAGCTGCCGGCCGAGGAGCTGGCCAGCGACGAGCGCCGCGCGGCCAACAGCGCCATACGCCGGTCCGCGCTCGCGGAGGCGGAGCGCGGGCAGCACATGAAGGCCGCGACGACTGACCAGTTCCAGTGCGGCAAGTGCCGGCAGCGCAAGTGCCAGTACTACCAGATGCAGACGCGCAGCGCGGACGAGCCGATGACCACGTTCGTCACGTGCGTCAACTGCGGCAACCGCTGGAAGTTCTGCTGACTCAGCAGAACTGAGCGCCTGGGCGGTGCGGGCGCGCCTGCAGGCTGTGCGCCGGCCGGGCCGCGCCAGGCTGCTGTGCAGCGCTGTGCTGTACCAGAGTCCGCGCTGAAGCATGGAGCATGTGAAATGATATGCCCCATGTGCTCTCTGAACATGTGCGATAGCATGGGCGCTGCCGGCGTGCGTGCTTAGTCGTGCTGCGCGATAGATGTCTTAACAGCTGGCATGTTGACGCGTTGGCGGTTGCCTGTTGCACCTGGCCTGTGTGTGCGGGCACTGCTCATGCCTGGCAGGCATGGTGGGTTCGCTCGCGAGCACAGAGCATGTGACAAGCTTGACTTGTACCACAGCTTGACTTGTACACGTTTCACTTGTACCACGACGGTGGTGAGTGCCCTGCTGACCACATGTTTGAGGCGCACATGGCAGCTCACGCCCTTGCAAGACGCCACACCCTCATGCAATGCTGCATGTTACCAGCATTGCCAATGCGGACAGTTCTTACATGCCGTTCGTACATGCCGGGGAGGGGCAGGCAGGAGACGGCGCGCTTGCCGTCACGGCCCAAGCAAGGCAGCCGCAGTGTTGTTCACGTGTGCCAGAGTGCCAATACATGCAAGTTCCGAGCAGAGACGTTCTGCGCACCCGCGAGGTGAGGGCCTTGTCGTGCCATGAACGCCAGTAGTGGCACTACTGGCACGCTGTGGCGCTTCATACAGGGCGCATGGCTGCTGCCTCAGCAGCACTCTGCAGAGTGCCAAGACGTGAGCAGAAGAGAGGGCTTGCAAGGCCAGACACACAGGAGACATGGCAAGGGAGAAGAGACAGACAGAAAGGCTGCCCACCGAGTGTGGCCAGCACATGCCCCGCACAGGTGCCTGGCGGGGTCGCGGCGACCCTGACAACAAGCAAGACAGAAGCCTAGCGAGCGGACGTCCTGACAGCGCGCTTGGCTGCGCCAAGCATATACATCCTCCTATCGGCTCTGGTTTGACCATGCTCAAAACTGTGAAGCACAGGTTGTACCACTGCACAGCTGCAGCGCCCACGCCCCGTGCGCATGTACCCCGTCACCCCAGCATCATTGCTGCATGGCTCCCTCCCCACACCCAGAGGTTCCACAAAGTCGCCCGGACCTGAGCTGCTGACATTTGTCCTTGTCGTGCGAGGGAATGGCAAAATGGCCTCACGCAAGTTTGGCCTGGCATTCACAGCCGAGCATGCGTCGGCAAGCCCTTGCAGCAGACACCCTGCGCAGGTGCCCTCCGCAGGGCAGCAGGCCGGCCTGCTGATAACGCCGCGACGGCGCGGAGCAAAGGCAGACCATGCACCCGCTTCAGATGATGTCGCCTACGGCAGGGGCAGAGGCGGGCGCAGGAGGGTCGCGCGCGCGGCCTCGCCGCATCAGGGCAGGGCGGTGGCAGGGTGCAGCTGATCAGTTTATGTCGCCGGCGGCAAAGGTGGTGCGCGCGAGCGTGTCGACGTCGAGCGAGGCCAGCCCCGCGCCGCTGAGCCCCACGAACAGGCGCTTCCCGGACGGCGCGAACGCCAGCCCGGAGATGTGCGGCTCCTCGCCGCCCGGCGCCAGCGTGATTTTCTGCGCGAGCGGCGAGCACGAAACAATAAACAGATGGCCATGCCGCAAAGGACCACTACTACATGCCAGCCTTACAAGCACGTCCATGCCTTGCATGCCAGTGCATGCTTGGAGAGCCATGCGCAGTGGCAGCCTGCAGGCTCGCGCGCAGCAGCCGCATGCACTAGCCAAGGCGCGCGAGCACCAAGCAAGCTAGTGAGCAAGATGGCAGCGTCGCGCCCAGGACGCTCATGCACACACGGGGGGGCAATACAGCACAGCAACGGGGAAACCCTTAAGCGGAGCGCGCCTGGCTGGCCCAGGTGCGCGCGTCGATGATGTGCACGTTTGACTCGTGCTCGCTGCACGCCAGCAGGTCCGCGCCGCCGCTCGCCCACTTGACACAGCGGCACGCGCCGCCGGCGCGCACCTGCGCCACGGCCTGCAGCCGGCGCCAGCATCGGTCGGCGTCAGTCGCTCCAGTCCAGGCGTTGCGTGGGAGCCGGAAAGAGTTGTGTCGACGTCTGCCACAGTGTCGGCATGTGCCGCTCTTAAAGGAACCCGCGCCAGCACTCCAGCCGCACTGCAGGGGCTTGGGAGCAGCGGGCCTTAGCATGCACGCCGCGCGAGCGCCACGCGGCATGTGCGGAGAGGTGCAGCAGGGCCCATGCGCCAGCGCCCTTTGGAAGCGCGCTGTGCGCCGGTGCAGTGTGGCCGCTGCCGTGGCGCGTGGGCCGCTCCGCCGCAACGTGAGGGTGACACGCTCGAGTGCAACCCGGTGCAGTAAGGCGCGCCGGCCCCTCAGACAGGCAGCCAGTCATGTGCAGTGTCCCTGTCGGGCTAGGGGAGTGTGAGCGGCACCTGACGCGTGCGCATGTCCCAGATCGTGCAGCGGCCGTCCTGGCTCGCCGCGGCCAGGCACGCGCCGCTCGGGCTCCACGCGCAGCTCATGCCGGCGTCGCTGAAGCCGCGCAGCTTGCCGAACGCGGCGTACCCTGCGCGCCGCAGCGCGTCAGGTGCAAGACAACGCTCGCGGCACGCCTGCTTCACACCGGCGTGCGCCGCGCCGGAGCTCGCAGCATAATGAGCTGGCAGGCGCTGCGCGACGCCGCCCGTTTCGTGAGACCGTTCTTGCCCGCCTCTAGGCACAACAAAGCAGACGTCTGGCTCTGCCACACCCCTGGCAGGCGCCAGGCATGCTGACTGCCACGTGGCATGTCTGTAGGGCGGGCGCTTCTGACACATGGGCTGAAGGCCGTGTGTGTGGGCTGGACTGGCCGCGGAAGCGCGCCTGCGGGAGTGGGGCGGTACAGGTACACGGCGGGCGCGCCCCGGTCGGGCGCGTCGCCGACGCAGGCGAGCAGGCCGCCGCCGGGCGCGAGCGCGCAGTAGTTGCTCGGCGTCGGCGTGGCGATGCGCGCCAGCGGCCGCATGGCCGCCAGCGCAAACACGCGCACGGATTGGTCGTTGTTGCACACGTACAGCCGCAGCTGGTCTGCGCGCGCCCGGCGCACCGCCGCCGTCAGGGACACACGAACCAGATCAGAGCTCTTCGCACGCGCACCACTGTGAACGCGGAAGTAGGCAGGCACCGCGTAGGCCAGAGCAGCGTGGGGCCATCATCTGATACTGACAGACACACTTTGTAAAAGAAAACACCAAAACCAGACTGGTCCTGTGGGCAGGGTGGGGCAGCGGTGTGAGCGCGGCATGAACGTCCAGGCAGGCCGCGCACTGGGAGCAGGCGAGCCGATGTGCAGCGCGTTGTTCACGCTCGCGCCCAGCCCGCCGCTCTGCACCACGGCTCCATCCGCGACGCGCCGCACGTCAAGCTGTGAGCACTGCAACGCGTCAGCCCACGTCCACGCAGCGACACACGTTTTGAGACACGTCTTGCAGATGTATTCTCTGAGCAGGCGCGGGCAACGCGGCTGCGTGCACCATCGTGGCTACATGCATTTCAAGCTGCAACAAACAGCGCAGGGTGTCTAGGCCGGGGCACGCGACAAGGATCAGCACGCCTGGCTGCACTGGCCGCCAGCGGCAATGTAGCCGCTGCCAACAGCCAGGCTTGTCGGCGTGAAGCTCAGCTTCTGTACGTCCATCGACTGCGCACCGCAGCCCACACTCAGGTCTGCTGCAGCAGCCGCACGTTGCTTTGCCTGCATCCCCCAAGCAGCAACAGGCGCTCCACACAAACAGGGGCTTGTCTGTCCAGGGCACCAGCGCGCGCCTCATTGCTTCGGCAGTCATACTTGACGGTGCACCGGTCATACACGCAGTAGACGGTGCTGTCGTCGTCACAGTGTACCAGGTCGCGAAGCTGCCAGTGCTGTATTTTTGTTGCCGTGCTGCGTGTGCACACAGCGCCCGTGAGTGCGCTGACACAGCGTGGCTTGCAGTTGTCGCTGTGATCCCAAGGCACAGGCGAGCGGGGGCAACATGGTGAGCACAAGCAGTGGACATCTGCACATGTTGTTCGTTAGTTCAGGCCAGCTGCAGGGGCCGCACCGAAAAAATCCTTGACGCGTACGTACTGCGGTGCGACCGGGGTGCGCGTCATACTGCGCACTGATGCGGCCGGCAGCCAGTCATTCAAGGGTACGCCTGGCCCAGGCCCCCAAGTTTGAATCACGGAGTGTGCAGTGCCCAGGTCCACGTGTCACGAGCCAACGGGCAGCGCCTCGTTGGATGTGAAACAGCTGGTGCACAGCGCAATACGTGCAGGTTACCAAAGGACTGCACAACGCATGGTACCGGTGGAGGAATGATTTGACTCGCGGGAAACCATTGACATGCGAGGGTGGGTGCTGCGGGTGTGAGCACGGGTGGCTAGCCATTTCAAACTCAACTTCGACGAACAGCCTGCAGAGATCTAGCCATCCCGCCCAAGCACAAGAGGACTGCGCCGACTTGCTTCTGTGCACTGCCAGACCTGAACAGCTGCACTGCTGCTCAAGGTCCCTGACCTGTCGCTGCGCATCACAGGCAGCTACCGTGCGCCTGCCCTAGCTCCGCGCGCTGCACGCAGAGCAAGGTGCGCCCCGCTCAAGCGTCTGCGTCTGAGACCCTGCTGACACGGTGCACAGCTGGCGGCGTCAGAGCATGGAGCTAGCCAGGCACTTGCAGCCGGCACCTGCCTTGCCTGAGAGGCGGGAGGGCTGCGCCTGCTACTTAGCGCAGCTTGTAAAGGGCCAGGGTCACTGGGAGGCACCGCGGGGCAACTCAGCATGCGCCGGGGCACTTGAGCTAGGATCTCTGCACCGCGCAGGGCGGCGCGCAGCAATGACAGCCACGCGTGCAGCTGTATGTCTGCTTGCGGCTCTAATCTGCGTCACGGGTGCTGAAGCGGGTGCGCACTGCTTCCACGGCCCCCCTCACCGCAGCTAGCCAGATACCAGAAAGTGGCAAGTACTGTTGGTGTAGCTCTGAGGCTGATTGGCTGCAAGCTGTGTTTAAGCAGCAGGCAAGCCTGCTCAGTGTCTGTGTTCACAGCGTAGCACGCGCATGTGTGGGCAGCCTGCTCTAGCAAGTTTTGACAGGCATTTGTTGTGGGCTGCGCAGTACCACGGCGGCTGCTGCAGCAGGCGTCATCGGGTGCACAACAGCAGAGCGGCAGCGGCACAGCACAGCAGGGCTTCAGCGTTGCGCTCGCGCCAGGCACAACGGTGAGACAGTACATGCGGCGCAGCCCCTTGGGTGCAGCAATCATGGCATAACTTGGGAAGTGCCTACATGGCCTGCCTACTAGGCACTCATCTAGAAGCCTAGTGCCGAGTTTCGCTCACAGCGCCTTGCTCGCCATGGAAAACGTCGCCGGGGCACCCTTGGGCGTCACTGACTGCACCCCCCGAATCGCACCAACCTGCTTGCATTGTTGTGCAGGCCGCTGCGCGGCAGGGCAGGAGGCTGCCCAGCCACATAGCCTGCCTTGACAGCGCGTAGTGTGTGGCAAGGTTGTGACGCCCCGCGCTGCTGGTGCCAGGTGAGCTACCAGCAGCAGCCGGGCTTCCCGCGCGTGTCTGCGACCACGCCCGGCAACTCGGTGACCGTGGAGCACACGCAGAACTCCAGCGAGCCGCAGGCGGTGTTCAAGGTCGGCCCGCAGTCGGAGCCGGTGCAGGTCACGCTCGGGCGCCAGGCGCGCGCCCCGCCCCTCCTGCGCGCAAGCGTGCTGATGCTGTTGTGCTCAGTGTGGGCACGCAACGCCTGACGCTTCCTGACGACATGAAGCCTGATATGTTGTGTCAGGATCTTTAAAACATTTGGCAGAGAAGGGCGCTTGCGCGGGTATGCTAGTAGGTCATTGGCATGTCAGCATTGCCTTGGACCTGTGGTCTAGCAGAGAACTATGCGAGTGCAAGCAGTAGTGTTACAAGACCAGCTGCTGCCTCAATATGAGAATGCTCTACAGGGTTAGCCTGCGCTGCAACGTGTGCGCCTGCACAACTGTGGCCCCCTGCAGGTTCTTGCTGGCAGCCTAAGGAGTTGCTGCTGCCGCGCCAGGTGGGCTTGGCGTCGGGCCTCGTGGAGCAGCAGCCCGCCAGTGACCAGAACGACCCCAACCCGCTCAGCGGCAGCCTGCACCTCGGCAAGTGGGGCGTCACCCAGGAGAACGGCTATGAGCACTTCCAGGCGCGCACCACTGCACTGCACGCTTGCTGCTGCATGACACGGTGGCCTGCAGCAGTCACGGCAGCTTGTTGCAAGCCCCGGCCGGCCGGCATGACAGGGACTTGCGGCAGCCTGCGGACAAGATGTGCATCACGCAGAGCACGGAGGGGACAAGTGGTTTGGCAAAGGGGCGCTTGCTGGTTGCTATGGTGACATGCCATGCCATGACACGCTTGGCGTACTGTTGATGGGTGTGCAGGCAGCAGATCACTGTGCAAGTTTGATCACAATGCATGGAGGCCTTGAGTCATAATGCATGTGCGGCGCCTCAGAAGAGCCGCTCCCGACATTCGCAGAGCCGGGCGCGCGCAGGTTGGCCGCGACGGCGCGTCGCTGACGACGCCGTTCAGCAAGGTGGAGGTGCCGGGCACGTACATCACGGACCCGGCGGCCACGCGCCAGGCATTTGCGGCGCTGCAGGCGGCCGCGCTGCCGGCGCTGCAGAGCCTGCAGCCCGCCAAGGACCTGGCGGCCGCGCTGGCGCCTGCCGCGGCGCTGCTTGCCGATCCGCCTGCGCCCGCCGCCGCGCCCTAAGCGCTCTGCTCATGGACCGATGCCTGGTCTGGCACAGGCATGGCGCCGGGCCTGAGGACACAACTCGTCGTGCTTCGGCGCCCGCCTGTCCCTGCTGAACAGCCTGACCAGCAGAGCGTCCTGTGGATGCTGCTCTTGTCGCTCACGCAGTTCCCGCTGTTGTCTCTTCCCTGTAAGGGCTTCGACCCACGCAGTGCTGCCGCAGCGCTGCTGGCCGACACGCCTACTCCAGCTCCTTCAGCTCATCCATGGGCTTTGAACTCACTGGTGCGTTTGGGAGGGCCCCTGAGCAACACTCTCGTCACTCTTGCACTCACCATGCGTCCGTTTTGTCACAAAGGCGTGCGCGGCGTTGCCAGCAGAGCGCTTGCTCGACTGATGAAGTAGGAGAAGGGCATGGCCTGCTATGGGCGAGGGACATGCAGGCCAGCACAAGCTGCTATCAACAAGCTGCTATCAACAATGGAAGGTACTTTGGTGCTGGACCTGCTGCATGAGTCTGGGTGTGTGGATGGCAGTGCTCAATAGGCACATATAGCTTAGAAGACATCAAGAACGTTTGCTATGGACCCTGCACTGCCCATACTTGTGTTACGGCTATGAGTGCCTTGGTGCTATTCAAGCAACACCAAACAGCAGAATGAATGAAGCTTTTATATGTAACATTGCAAGTCAGCCACTGGCGAAACACTGTTCTGTTGAGAGCTGGTTTGCCATGGCACCTTCAATGCAACTTTGCTGTGCTGTTGATGCATGACAGTATTTGACTGCGTACCGTTGTAGCACGCCAAGCTGATGAAGGATAGCAACGCTCACCTGCTGCATGCATGCCTATTCCGCACTTTCTCCGCTCTCCAGCAGCGCACGCACATGCGCGGGTATGCGTGTGGGGCGGTAGGCTGGCGACAACCACACGACCGTCGCCAGAGCAGTCAGGCAGACCTCCGTCTCGCCGCCGGGTCCGGCCGGCAGGCGCACGAGCTGCTGCTCAAACTCAGCTCGCGCAGCCGTGCACCGCCGCAGCCGCAGAGTGCCTGCACACATGGCGGTTTGCACAGTGATAAAACCTGCTGCTCTTCAGGATGCTCAGCTGTGCAGAGGCACACAGCTGGGTACTACAGCGAAGGACGCACCCTGGACCCGGTCGCGCGAGCGCAGAGGAGCCTTGAACGACATGTTAAGCTCGGAGAGTGCTAGCAAGCCGCCAAGCCGCTCTGGCGCAACGTCCAGGCCGAGGTGCTCCAAGAACTCATGGCGCACTGCAGCACGCGAAGAGAGTTGTGCTCCGAGACGCTTACAGCGTAAAGGGCGTCCAGCTAGCTCTGAAGCTCACCGTGCTGGCAGTAGCCTGCGCAGAGCAGGTATCTTGTGTCTGCTGGGTACAAGCAGGCAGCGAGCGAGCACGCACGCAGAGCTCCGTCAGAGCCAGCGTCTGCACTCACAGGCATAGACTGCGTTGTTCACGACGTTGTACATGTCCAGTTCATAGTCTCTAACTTTCCACTCGGTGCTGAACCAGCCTATATCTGAAGCAACAGCGCAGACGGCTCTCCTTTTAGACTGCTCTGGCACTCTCCGCAGTGGCAGGGGACTGCATTTGTAGCGCAGCTGGTGATGGCTCTGCACAGCTTGAAAACAGGTGAGCGCCGGCATCGTAGTGTGAAAGGGACGGTGTGATGGTTCCAAGTGTCCAAGATGGTTCCAAGTCGATCTTTCAGCAGGGCGAGCTGCATTTCCTCGCTCATGGTAACCTCCTCTTTATTTCCCTTGGGAGCCTGATTGGCAGCGCAAGGAGGCCTCCACTCAGGAGGTTACTCTTTATCCCCGTGTCTTCTCCCACAACCCGAGACACATAGCTTTGCTAGCTCGTGGCCCGTACGTTTCCTAAGATGCCGGCGCCTCCAGCAAAGCTCACCAGGTGCACATTGTGAGGAGCACTGTGCTTGCGATCTACGTTGAACGCGCTGACACGGCTTTTGTTGCGCAGCGGTGAGAAGGCCGCCCTCAAGAAAGTAAAGGTGACGCCCCTGGCGGGCTCCTTGCGCTGAGTGCGGCCGCACATGCTTGAACCCGCCGCCTGTGCCTGGCGTGTGACGCTATGCAGTGCTGGAAGAGGCCACCGAAGTGCGCGGCTGTTGCGGCGCGCCTGCTGTCCGTTGAGCTGCGCCGAGCAGCTACTCTTGCAGCACCAGGCGGCTCCACCAGAGACACCACTCGCCTGTGCAGCTATGTGACCCTTTCACGCTGTAACGTCTTCGGTGTTCTTGCAGGCAAAGGAGAACAAGGCGAAGGCAAATCCTGGGCTTGCTGCAGGTGCGCACAAGTTGCAGGGGGGCCTAGAGATAGGTTGAGGCTTTGCGCCGGGGCGTGGGGTCCGAAGGGGACCTCCTGCACACTACGACCGAGTGTTGCCGGCGCACTGCGCGCTTGCATAGGTGTACAGCTCGCTAGGGTGATTGACCAGGGCAAGGCAATGCGGAAATCAAGCAAGTCTGCGTGCGATCAGGCAGAAAGTCTGAACTGCCAGACTAGCTGTTGCTGTGCCCCATACCGTGCACTTGGCAACCTAGTGTTGGGCCGACGGCCTGCGCTGTGGCAGCCGGGTGGACGCATGTTTGACTGCCAGCTCGGTGACAGCGGGCAGCGGCGCGCACATTGTGAGCGTCCCTGGGGCCTGGTGCCGCAGCAAATAAGGCGAGCGCGGACGCGAAGCGGGAGCGGCGGGCGACGACTGGCTCCAAGAAGGAGTTCAAATGACCGGGGGGCAGCACGCGCACGCGAGTGCGCGTTGCTGCCTGGGCCTCGCAGGCGCGCCACCGTTGCCGGCGTGTGTCGCGCGCCGCCAGCGCTCAGCCAGCAAGCCTGGTCAAGCTGTCATGTGTAGCTGTTTGCTGTCGAACGCTCAGCGAGCCTGGGCGCTGCTCCTGCGCAGGTGCTTGCAGCTGGCCATGCGCCGACAGCGGCGCTGCGCCACCTGCTTGCGACTGCGAGGCCAGCTCCGTGGGGCCAGGGGACCGTCGCCGACACCAAGCATTCCTACAAGCACAAGGGAAGGTGGTGGAGTATCTACGCATGTCTATATAGGGTGCTGGTCAACGCCTGCCACGTGAGGCCCATCGTTGTGGTGTTGCACCTGACCTGCTTGTGTCTCCGGCTGCGCTGTTTGCATCCGACAGGCATACCCTTGCTCTTGACAAGTGCTGCTCGCATGTGATTGTGTAATCCGCTCCTCTAACAAGACAGTGGGTTGCCCTGCATGTGCGCTGCATCGCTGTGTCACCTATCAGCATGTTGCTGCTTGTCCAAAGCAAGAGCAGGGGTGCTTGCATCAGGACCATCAGAGCTGTGTCACAGACCGCAGTCAGCACTGGCTGCAAGCAGCACGCGCTATGATAGGAGAGCCTGTCTATCGGGAGCTTTTAGCACAGCCCAAGGCCTTGAGCCGCCTGCGGGCGTGGCTCAGCGCCCACTGCATGCAGCATCAGCACCGCGCTCTCACCAGCTACAGCAAAGGCTCAGCAAGACAGTGGAGAGCTAGCAAACTTGATGTGCACAGGTTTGCATGCGCCCGGGGCGCCAGCTTACAGCAGCACCAACGTCTACAACACAACAGCCCCCCCCCCCCCCCCCCCCTTGCCAGCGACAGAGCTGGCAGCAAACACAGGTTGCACCCGCCGCTGGCAACAACACCGCCCTCAGCAGAGACTATACACGGTCGTACAAAGAAGGCCGCGCGCAGCGGCCGTCACGGCGGCGGAGGTGGCTGCTGGTCTGCTCCGATTGCAGGCTTCTCCAAGGGCCCCACCTCCTGCTCTATCCGCTCGCGCGCCCGGTACACCTTGGACTGCAGGTAGAACGTGCCGTCCTTCTCATTCCGCTCAAACAGGTGGTTGTATTTCTGCGCGCGCGCCGGCACTCAAGAGCTCAGCGGGGCGTCAAGAGCTCCGCATCCTCAAGCGAGGACCGCTGCACGTGCGCGGCGCTGCAGCACTGCAGCATTCGCTACGTTGTCTGTGCGAGCACGCCACGCGTCCGGACGGACACCGCCCAGGGCGTCCTGAGCGCAAGCTCTGGTGCGCGTGGCGGCGCAGCGGGCAGCGGCAGTGCCTCGTGCGTGTCCCTTGCGCTGTCGCGCTGCGCCCCAGCGCAGGGCGAGCCGGCGGCACCTTGAGCACTTGCTCCAAGCTGGCGGCCCGGTCCACGCCCAGGATCTTCTGCGCCTCTTCCAGGCTCATCCCGCTCGCCTTCGCCGCAGCCTTGACGCTCTCCGGCGTCACGCCGGACTTTTGCGCGTCTGCGCCGCGCCGCTTGCACTTCAGGCCGGCGCGCTTCCTGGTGGGTGGCGCTCAACCAAGTCGTCCGTGCCAACTGCCAGCCAGCCGACGACCTGCCAAGCGGGGCGCACTGACGAGCGCCTGCCGATATGCCTGGGCCCCTGCGCGCAGCAGGACACCAGCGCCGGCCACTATGAGGTTTGCCAAGATGCGGGCGGCCTGCGTCGGGCGCGCCAAAAGTTGCTGAGATGCCAACGGCACGGATGACAGCCTGCGCAGGTGCCTGACAGCCACAAGGGCGCAGGCGCACCATGAACGGCTTACGCAAGCGCTGTGGCTGCTCTTGTGCAAAGCCTGTGTAGCAGGTACACTGTAAAGCGCAGAATCGCACCCTCACAGCCAGGCAGCAACGGCAAGTATGGTGCTAGCGAAGCGCAGCTGAGAGGCGGAGGACCCGCGTCACCCTTTCTAGGGTGTGGTCCTCGGCTGCCAGATCGTACTACAAAAACTCAGCAACTTTCCTTTTCTAACAGGGAAGGCCTCTCAGCCGGCGAAAAGGATCATGCTGCCCATCGAGCCTCCATTCCACTGGACTGTAGGCGCTGATGGGCGGATTGCAATACAGAGCGGACATCAAGATGACCTCCCTCCCCTGCTGCTGGTATGACATGGTGGCACTTCTCTCCTCACCTGCAGCAGCTGCTGTTTCTTGCAGAGAGGAGTCTCAGCAATCAACATGCATGCCTGCGGACAGGGACTACCCCTGCCCAGGAGGACACTCGAGGATGCACGCAGGGAGCTACAGAAGTACCTTGAGTACAGGCTTGAGGGGGAGGCTGCAGATGTGACGAAATGTGGTGCGCTGCGCCCAACGCTCGCTGCATGTGCTTGAAGCAAGCACGGCTACGCCGACGACGCTCTTCGTGCAACAGCCCAGCGCTGGCTCAGCGCTTGCAAGCTCTTGCTGCAGGATACCGGGCCAGGACGAGCTTTGTCGGGCCGTCCACGTGGCCGCAGCCGTCGGCGCCGCGCTCGGTGGCCGAGTCGCTGCTGCCCGGCGAGGGCGAGGCTCTGCAGTTCCGCGTCGTGCCGGCGCCGGACGCGCAGGCGGTACCTGGCCTCACGCTCACGTTGCTCTCCTGCTCTTCTGGAAGTGACGCGCTGTGCTTAGCGCTCCCAATTTTGACCTCTGTGCCATGCCCTGCTCGCCAGGCGCGCGGCTGACGCCCGGCTCGCCCGCTCGGCGCAGGCGGGGTCGCTCCTGCGGCGGCCGCACGCGGCGCAGGACAGCCGCGAGTACGTGCGCGGCAGCCTGGCCTCGCTGCCGTTTGCCCCGGGTGCGGGCGCGGCCGACCGCGGGCATGCCAGGCGCCCACCTGCGCTTTGCATGCCATCCTGTCGACTTCATGCTATCACAGCCTGCGCTGGCCTGCCCTGCCGAGCTTCTGGCCGAAAGAGAGGCTGCGGCATGCATGCATGCCAGGCTGCATGCGGCCGCCCCTGCTGGGCCGCGCGTCGGCCGAGGTGCGCCCACGCAGGCACAGCGCACTGTCGCTGCAGATGGTGGGGATCTTCCGCCTGAGAGCGCGTGCGTGGGTGCCGGCCTCGGCCTGCACGATGTCCTGTCAGCGCTGCATGCACAGCGGTCACCCACGTCGCTTGCCCCAGCCAGCGCTGCTGCCTTGCAGGGTGGCTGTGCACACTGTCTGGCTTCTCCAAGCTGGTATGTGCGCATGCCGCGGAGGCATGTCCAGCGCATGGCATGCCTTGTTTGCCGCTTCCCTGTGAGCACCGCCACAGACAGTATGCTGCAGCTGCTGTTCCCCCAACAAGTGACCTGCGCTCGCGCCAGGCGGCGAGGCGCTCAAGGCCGCGGCCACCGCCGCGGACCGCGCCGCGGCGGAGGCTGCGTCGGGTGCGTGGCTCGCGGAGCTCGAGCGCTCGCTGGCGGCCGGGGCGCCGCCGCCGCGCGCGCGCGCGCCCGGCCTGCCGCGCGGCGCGTTCGGCGCCTGGGCCGCGCCTGACGCGGGCGCGCCTGCGGTTGTCAACCTCATAACCCATACCCTGTTCAAGAGCGTCAGAGGTGCATGGTGGATAAGAGGTGCATGGTGCTACAGTGTGGGCGCTGTGCAGCAGGCCGGCACTGCCGCTTGTGCTTGCGACCCTGCGCTCGCGGTGATACAGCGCGTGAAGACACACATCCTGCACACGCACACACTTTTCAGCAGCCGCTGTGCATGGGTACGCTCTGTGCTCCTGGCCACCCCAGTCCAGGCTGCTGTTTGGCTCAGTGCAAGGCCTCAGCCGATTTTGCGCAGAGCTCCAGCCACGCCTGCGCGCTTGGCAGTGGCTGCGGCACCCAAGACGAGGCCCGCCGCCGAAATGCGCATCAGCCACACAGCCGCAGCTCCGCTGCAGCCCGTCCCAGACACATCCTGAGCCATGAAGCGCTCGCGCACAGGCGAGGAGGCCTCTGTGGTCGCAGGCGGGCGCGCGGCCGCAGCGCAGCCCGTCCCGGCCGCAGCAGCGCCCGCCCAGGAGCGGGCCGGGCCGCCCGTGGCGCCGTCCAAGCCGGAGCCGCTGCGGCTGGACAGCCTGTTTGCGGGCGTCTGGCTGCCGGCCGACGATGAGGAGGACGCAGAGGACATGGCGAGCGACAGCTGCGGCCAGCTCGGCGCTGCCGCAGGCACGAACGGCGCTGGCGCGCCGGCGCCGTCGCTGCAGGGCTCGCCGCATGCGGCGGTCGCCTCGCTCAGCAACGGCGCGCGGGACGCGAACGGCGCGCCCCCCGCAGCGCCTGCGCACACCAGACGCGCCAGCAATCGCGCATGCATGGAGTGCAACCAGCGCGAGAAACAGTGGCGACTCCGCATGCATGAAGGCTCAGCAGTGTATGCGCTGGCCTGTGCGTCTGTGCTTGCGGCGTCCCTGTCCGCACGCCTGCTGGCTGGTTGCGTCCAGTGACGCGCTGGACCCGCTTGCCCTGCTCCTAAAGCGCATTAAACGAAAATCCGTGCCTCTATAATCACAATTTTGTATACTCATGTACCGTCCTGTATGCTTAATGCAGCCGTAACTTCCTCACAGCTGTTATCTCCTCACAGCCGTTATCTCCTCACAGCGCCACGCTGCCACGGCCTGGGAGCACCTCGTGCGGGCGGCCGCAGGCGCGCTGGCGGGCGCGGCCGCGCTGCTGGACGCGGACGCCGTGGCTGCGGCGGGCGCCAGCCGCCTGCCGCCGCCGCCGGCCGGGCCTTCCGGGCGGCCGGGCGCGCCAACGGCGCCGCCCGCCGCGCCCGCGGGCGGCGCGCCCAAGAAAGCGAACGTGGAGTGGGCGGTGCGCGGCGGCGTGCCCGACCTGGACGCGCAGTTCGAGCGCCTGCGGCCGCGCATGGCGCACCGCTTCCCCTTCGAGCTGGACCGCTTCCAGAAGGAGGCTATTGTCCACCTGGAGCAGGCGCGGCCCTGGACCCTGACAGCTGAGCCATTCAAACGCCCGGCGTGGCAGCAACGCCCGGCTGCGTGAGCACTGCTGTCCGCTATGGGTACTCATCGATTGAACACCGCAATGCTTGTCGTCCCTGAAACACCTATACGGGATCTTTTTTTTCTGTACACTACCTGATACACATATGCTCTCTCTCTGAGCACGCTCGTGAAAGCACTTGAGCGCAGTGCCCAATCGCTGGTCTATGCGGTGGCGCGAGCACTGCACTGCCTACACTACAGAGTGCGAGGGGCGCTGCTCTGCTCGCGTCTGCAGCCCGCCCACGCGGAGCCGCCAACGGCGCCGCGCGCGCGCGCAGGGCCACAGCGTGTTTGTCGCCGCGCACACCAGCGCGGGCAAGACGGTGGTCGCCGAGTACGCGCTCGCGCTCGCGGCGCAGCACTGCACGCGCGCGATCTACACGTCGCCCATCAAGACCATCTCCAACCAGAAGTTCCGCGACTTCTCGGCGCAGTTTGAGGCGCGCGCGCTAGTGTAGGGTAATTCAACCCTCCCCTATACTGCCCCTGCCCTACCCACGTCGCCCATCAAGACCGTCTCCAACCAGACGTTCTGCGACTTCTTGCGGCGGTTCGAGGCGCGCGCGCGCGCCGGACGCAGCTCGGGCGCAGCGCCAGGCAGGGCGTCTTGCCGCGCGGCTTGACCCCCTGCGCCGCTGACCCGGCATCGCCGCCAGGTGGGCCTGCTGACGGGCGACGTGAGCATCCGGCCGGACGCGGCCGCGCTGATCATGACGACCGAGATCCTGCGCTCCATGCTGTACAAGGGCGCAGACGTCATCCGCGACGTGGAGTGGGTCGTCTTTGACGAGGCGCGGCGCCCTGCCGTGGGGTAGGGTAGGGTGCCCTGACACGGGCAGGTCGTCTTTGGCGTGGCACGGCCGCCGCAGCGCTGCGGGCTGCACCGCGGCCTGCCGCGCTTGCAGTCGCGTACCCTCATGCAGCCGCAGACCAACACTTGCCATGTTTTCCATGTCGCACGGCACCTTCGTCCCGGGCCATGCTGTTTAAGTGGCGTGCTCGCCCGGGTTCTGATGAACAGCGCGTGCTGCGCAGGTGCACTACGTCAATGACGCCGAGCGGGGCGTCGTCTGGGAAGAGGTCCGCCCCTTGCATAACTGCTGCGCGAGCGGAGCTGCAGCGTCAGCGCAAGCTCTGGGATGTTGTACGATAGGACTGACCTCCTTATTTCATTGCGTCGGCTCCTGTCAATTGGTGCACCTGTCAATGAGTGCAAAGGCAGCGCACCCGCATGCAGCAAACCCAGCACGGCCGCCGCCCCGCTCGACACTGACCGCGCGGGCAGGCCGCGCCGGGCTGGGTAGCCCTACCCTATCCCTAAGCGCGCAGGTGATCATCATGCTGCCGGCGCACGTCAACTTGATCCTGCTCTCGGCCACCGTGCCCAACGTCATGGAGTTTGCCGGCTGGGTGGGCCGCACCAAGCGCAAGGTGCTGTACGTGACCGGCACGACCAAGCGGCCCGTGCCGCTGGAGCACAGCCTGTACTACGCCGGCCAGCTCTACCCCATCTGCCGCGGCGAGGCCTTCGTGCCCGAGGCGCGGCGCCATCGTAGGGTATCAGTATAGGGTGGTACAGGATCCCCGCAGGCCGCCCGCCCGCTGCCGCAAGGAGGCGGCTGCCTTGCATCGCAGGCCGCGACGCGCCGGCTCGTGCGGGGCTGCCGTGTGTGCGCGAGGGCGGGGAGCTGCAGCGGGTTTGGGCGCAGCGGGCGCGCCCGCGCCTGGGCGCCGCTCGCCCGCCTGGCAGGCGCGCGTGAGCGGGGCCGGGCATTTTGGGCGCCGCAGTCAAGCGCCCCTGCACCAAATCAAGGCTTCTCATCCGCTAACGCCAGCCTCGGCACGTGACTGCTCAGTAGTCCCATCAAGATATTGGGGAAAAACGCGCTGCAGGGCGTGGCGCAAGCGCGCGCCGCCTGGAAGAAGCGCAACGCGGTGCCCGAGACGCGGCGCGACGAGAAGCGCGCGCGCCCGACCGGGCGCGGCGACGGCGGCGCCGGCGCCGCGCGCGGCCGCGGCGGGGCCCACGGCCGCGGTGCGCGTCATTCGGCTCACGGGCGTTGCCTGTGCATGTGTCTCACACAGCAGGCAGCCGGCATGGCGCGGTTGACGCAGCGGGGAGCACGCGCTGAGCTCGGGAGGGGCCGCTCGCCGGGCGCGGCCGGGGCGGAAAGGGGCGGGATGTTTTTAAGCTCTTTTATTGGTGCTTGAACACCTTTGTTGCATGGAAGCAACATGCAACAGAAGTCTCCCATTGATGTGCGTGCAAAGTAGCTGGAGCTTGCCAGCAGGTGTATGAGAGTGGTGCGCAGGCCGCGGCGGCGGCGGCGGCGGCGGCGGCGGCGGCGCGGCGGCCGGGCGCGGCGGCGGCGCCAACAGCAACAGCGGGCTGCGGTCGGAGCGCAGCGCCTGGATGGAGCTCATCGGCAGCTTGAAAAAGAAGTGCGCCGCGCCGTGCCGCGCCGCGCCGCGCCGCGCCGCGCCGCACCGGCCCTGCTGACCGTGTCGCGCAGCCGCCGCATGGCGCAGTGACACGCCGAGCGCCAGAGCTCCTGCCGAATGTGCATCACCGCATGGGGATGCAGAGACCGCCGCACCCTACAAAGCCCTGTGCAGGGCCGCCCCTGTCCTGGCGCGCCTCCGCACGCGCGCTCGCGCGCCGCCGGCTGACACGTTGGACGCGAGCGCACCCGCCTCGCGGCGCGTCCACCGCCGCGCGCGCGCCGCGGCAGGGAGCTGCTGCCCATGGTCTGCTTCTGCTTCAGCAAGAAGCGCGTGGACATGCTGGCCGACAACCTGGCCGCGCTCGACCTCACCTCGGCGGCTGAGAAGGCCGAGACGCACCTGTTCTGCGACCGCGCGCTCGCGCGCCTGCGCGGCTCCGACCGCGCGCTGCCGCAGATACTGCGCGTGCGCGCCATGCTCAAGCGCGGCCTGGGCGTGCACCACGCGGGTGCAGCCCCGGGGCGAGGCCGTGCAGCGCGCCGCGCGGGCGCGCCGGGGCGGGGCATTGCAGACACGGCGTCCGCATTGTCATGGTCAGGATGAGGGTAGGCCTGTGCGGCGCGCCGACCGCGGCGCTCCGGCGCGCAGGCCTGCTGCCGATCGTGAAGGAGGTGGTGGAGATGCTGTTCTGCCGCGGCCTCATCCGCGTGCTGTTCTCCACCGAGACGTTCGCGATGGGCGTCAACGCGCCGGCGCGCGCCGTCATCTTCCAGTCGCTGCGCAAGCACGACGGCACCGCCTTCCGGCGCGCGGCCCGCCCGCCTGCGGTCCACCCGCTCGCGCGGCGCATGCGGCAGCGTCCGGCAGAGGCTCATGTCGGTGCTCCCAGCCGCCTTCCCTGCTGCGGGGTCGGCTCTGTCGCACGCTGCTTCAAGGCTCGCCTGATGTCTGCTGGGGCTGCCCAGAGCGCGCTCGCAGCCTGGCACCTCGAGCTGCTGGCAGGCAAGGGCGCCGACAGGGCATAGACGTGCGCACAGGACGCTGCTGGTGAGCATGCACATGCATGCTGCGCCGCGCGCGGGACGCCGCGGCCTCTCTCGACTTTCCAAACCGTCCAACAGATGCAAAGTCACGGGAGAAGGGCCGGGAGAGTGATGGACATCCGAAGAGCAAAAGGCAGGCTCCTGTGCCATGTCCACAGCCAGGGTTGACTTACCAATGCAGCAACCGTCCTGGTATGAGAGGGATGCGAGCGCGCGTGCAGGACGCTGCTGGCGGGGGAGTACACGCAGATGGCGGGCCGCGCGGGCCGGCGCGGCCTGGACCCGGTGGGCACGGTCCTCGTGGCCTGCTGGGACGACGTGCCGGACGAGGGCGAGCTGCGCCGGCTGCTGACCGGGCGCGCGACGCAGCTGGAGAGCCGCTTCCGGCTCACCTACTCCATGATCCTCAACCTGCTGCGCGTGGAGGACCTCAAGGCGCGCCGCGGGGCTCGGCCAGGGTGGGGAGAGGCGGCTGCTGGAGGAGCGCGGCTTGCCGCCCGTCTTGGGCAGACCAGCGCTTGTTCCACGGCTGCATGCGGGCGGAACGGACCTGCAAAGCAGGGTGTCTGCCACCCGCGCATACAGGTGCCAGGCGTGCCTGCGGCGCGGGTTTGCGCACGTGCCTGAATGCGGCTGTCAGGAGGACGGCACGCGCATCACGAGGCGCTGCATGCGGGGGAGCAATTGGCGAGGCCGCACTGGCAGCGTTTACACCTCGTTCTGCGTTACCAGCAGACAGGTCTGACCCTAAACTAACCTACTCTACCCTGCCCTACCTGTGACGCCGCGCAGGTCGAGGACATGCTCAAGCGCAGCTTCGCCGAGTTCCACGCGCAGCGCGCGGCGCCCGAGGCGCGCGAGGCCCTGGCCGCGGGCGAGGCGGCGCTGGCCGCGCTGCGCGCGTGGCCCTGGCCCGCCAGCCGCCGCGGCACCGGCCGGCCGGAGGTGGAGCGGTACGTCGTGCTCACGCGGCGCGTCGAGTCGCTGGGCGCGCTGCTGCAGGCCCGCCCGCGCCCCGCCCCGCCCCAGCGCCGGGGGGCGCCGCTGCGGGCGCGTCGTGCTTGCAGTCGGTGCTGTTTGCGCCCGTGGCTGCCCCGCGAGCTGAGGGCATGTGCGTGTTAACAAAGTCGCCATCATGCGGCCTGCGAGCGAGAGCGTATGCTTGCAGAGCGCTCCCTCCGGACAATACGGGCGGCGGCCTGCGCGCGCGCTCGCGGGCGGGCGCTGTGGCGGGGCGCGCATTTGAAAAGGCGGGGCGCGCCTGACGAGCCGGCCCGGGCGGCGCAGGACTCGATCATGGCGACGCGCGGCGCGCAGCAGGCGCTGGTGCCCGGCCGCGTCGTCCTGGTCCGGCACCCGGCCAGCGGCCTGCCGGAGCTGGGCGCCGTGTGCGGCGCGCCGGCCGGCGCGGGCGCCGGCCGGCCCGCGGGCCCGACTGCCGGCAGCGTGGCTGCCGGCGTCGCTGGTGCGCCACGCGGGGCTCGGGGCTCTGCCGGGCACAGCGCGCCTGCCATGCCGGCGTGCTGCAGCTCCGGCGCAGCCCCGTGCTGGGCTCCTGGTGTGTCTTGGCGTGACGGAGGCTACATGTTAGGGGGTAGAGCAGGTGTGCCCAGCTCAGGGCCGAGGGGAGGTCGATGCGCTGCCTCTGTTACTCTGATGCAGGCCCAGGCCGCCCATGCTATGTCCTGTTGCTGCCGCTCCGGCGCGGGACAAGCCCAGATTGAACACAAGTGCCCACTCCTGGCAACATCCCGCGACAGGGCGCCGGTACTACGTGCTGTCGCTGCCGCGCCCGTCGCCGCAGCGGGACGCGGGCGCGCCAGACGGGGCCGCGGCGGGGCCGGCGGCCGCGGGCAGCAGCGCGCCAGCCGCGCACGTGGCGGCCGGCGGCGGCGGCGGCGGCGGCGGCTTCCAAGCCCCGCCAGGGTTTGTGCTGCGAGGTGAGCACCGCCCGTGTGCTCCGCCCTCGCCCCGAAGGAGCGGCTGGCGGCACGTCGGGCGCCAGCAGCAGCCCGGGAGCAGTGCTCCGCCACGTCAGCCTGCCCTGCAGCGTGTGGGCAGCGTATTGCCCTGCGCGCTGACGGCCGCATGGGCCCCGATGCTGCCTGGTGGCTGGCGCGCAGAGGACAGGAGCGGGGCGGCCGCGGCGCCCGGCCCGCTGCCGCGGCACGGGGAGGTCGGCGGCGCGGCGTACACGCTGCAGGAGGCGCGTCGCGCAGCCAAGCTCGCGCGCACTGGTCTGCGGTGCCTTCTGTGCAGTCTTGTTCTGCGGCCTGCATTGGTCTGCGGTGTCTTCTATGCGGCCTGCTGCGCGCTCACTGGCACCCGCTCGTGCCAGTGAACGCGCCCTGCATCAGCCTGCAGACAAGACAGGGTAGGGTAGGTGACCCTAACCCTGTGTCAACACGCTGCACAGGTTGCAGCCTCCGACATCGAGGGCATCTGCCGCGCGCGGCTCAAGTGCGACGCGGGCGCTGCGCTGGACCCGGGCAACCTGCAGGCGGCCGCGGCGGTCGCGCGCGGGCTGCAGCGCGCCGCGGAGGAGGCCGCCGAAGCCGGGCACGCTCGCTGCCCTGCTTATACTCACCCTTGTTCAGATGAGTGTCAGCTTGGCAAAACATCTGCTGACACAAAATGCTGTCCTGGCCAACGTCTGCCTAGCGTTGTTGCAGTGCAAAAGCAGTCTGCGCGTGTTTGCGTCACACTGGAATGAACCACCTTGTGAGGCTCCGGCGCCCCGGCCATGCATCGCTAGGCTCAAGGGCCCTGGAAGTGAGTGCCGATGCCTGATGATACCTGCGTAACCGGCACAGGCTCGGCGACCCGCCCGTGCTGGACCCCGTTGCAGACCTGAAGCTGCACCAGCTGGACCTGGTGGAGGCCATCCATGAGCGCCAGGCGCTGCTGCAGGCGCGCGCCGCGGCCCCGCGCCGCGCCCAAAGCTCGCCTGGGGCGCCCAAAGCTCGCCTGGGGCCGCGCGGCGGCCTGCCCGCCCCTGTCCCGCACTCCGCTGCGCTGCCCATGCCCCTGTGCTGTGATTTGACCTGTGCGCTTGCACCTGGAAATTTTCTAGGATTTTTTTTTTCTTTCCGCCAGAGCTAAAACTAAAAGAGGTGCCTTGTGTCGCCTGAACGCATCGCAAAATGCTGTGCATAACAAGGATAATGTGCCCCGTGTGACAAAACAAACAGGGGTGCGCGTGCGCCGCCAGGAGCGCGCAGCGCTGCCGTGCCACAGCGAGCCGGCGCTGGGCGAGATGTTTGCGGCGGTGCGCTCGGAGGCGCTGCTGACTGCGCGCCTAGCCGCCATCTCGCACCAGCTCAGCGACGCCAGCCTCGCGCAGGCGAGACCCTAACCCTGCCTAACTCCCTAATACGCTATGGGATCAGCGGCGCCAGCCTCGCGCATGCGCGCCCCGGGGCGGAGCGGCAGCATCCAGGGAGCTTTTCCTGCATTCGGCGTGCTCTGCAGAGCCGGCCTCGTGCAGGCGCACCGTGCGGGCACACGGCGCATGCAGCAGTGCCCAAGCGGATGCTGCAGCAGCCCAAGTAGCAATGTAGCGTGTTGGCCCCTTTCGCAGGCATGGCGCCGCCCTGGACGCAGCCTCTTCGGTGCTTGTACGCAAGGTCATGGGATGTCCCTGCGTTTTGGAGACCCTAACCATAAGACCTGGTTATACCCTGAGACCTGGTCATGCCCTGGCCAGATGCCCGAGTTCCGGCAGCGCGTGGACGTGCTGCGGCGGCTGGGCTATGTGGCCGACGACAGCACGGTGCAGCTCAAGGTGCCGCCCGCGAGCGCCCTGGTCGCGTGCATGGCGAGCCCGGACATGTGTGGCCTGCGCTTCAGCATGCATGGCCCAGTGTCGGCTGTCAGGCACGTGCCTCATACGTGCTTCTGGAAGTGGCACAGACTGGCCCAAACCACATAGGCTGCCATTGAGCGAACTGCGTAGCAGGTACTGCAATGCCTGTGCGTCTGCAAGCGGGCGGTGCATGTGCACTGGCGCTGTGCATGCCTCTGCATGCATGCATGCAGGACCATGCTGCCACGGGAGCGGCCACGTTGCTGGCGAGCCACCTGCATGGGAGCAACGCGAGGCCATCGAACGCCGCGCCGCGCGCGCGCAGGGCCGCGTCGCGTGCGAGGTCAACAGCGGCGATGAGCTGGTCGCCACGGAGCTCATCTTCGCGGGCGTGCTGGCCGAGCTGGCGCCCGAGGAGGCCGTGGCGCTGCTATCGGCGCTGGTGTTCCAGGCGCGCGCCGCGCGGCGGCCCCGAGGGCGTCGCGGGCGTGCGCGCTGCAGTTGCTGCGCGTTTGCAGGCCCGCTGGCGTGCGGTGGCGCATGCGTGCGGGGCGCGCTAGTGTGCAGGAGGGGAGCCATGAGGCGGCCGCGCCGGCTGCTGGAGCGCGACTGGAAGCGCCGCAGCAGGTGTTCGAAGTGAGTGGGCGTCCGGGGTGTGCAGGCCAAGGGTGAAGGCTGCGCCGCCTGCTGCAGCGCGCCGGGCAGCGCCCCGGCCGCAGCGTGACGCGCCCGGGGGCCGCCGGGCGCGCAGGAGAAGAGCGACGTGGAGGCCGCGCCGCCGACCGAGGCGCTGGCGGAGGCGTGCCAGCACGCGGCCGCGCTCGCGTGGCAGGCCGGGCAGGTTCAGCAGGAGTGCGGCCTGGACATCCTGCCGGACGAGTTCGCGCGCGGCGCGCTGCGCTTTGGCCTGGTGGAGGCGCGCCCTGCGCGAGCGCTTGCGCAACCACATGGACGGCTGTATGCGCATAGCCCTGCCTCGCCGCTCGGAGGCCTGCGATGTGTGAAAGTGTCCATGTGCAAAGGGCGGGCTCGGGCCTGAGGCTGGGCGCGCGGCGCCGCGGCAGGTGGTGTACGAGTGGGCAAAGGGCACGCCCTTCAGGGAGATCTGCGAGCTGACGGACGTGATGGAGGGCTCCATCGTGCGCGCGGTGGTGCGCCTGGACGAGACGTGCCGCGAGTTCCGCGATGCGGCGCGCGTCATGGGCAACGTCGCACTGTTCCAGCAGATGGAGGCCGCGCAGGCGGCCATCAAGCGCGACGTCGTGTTTGCCAACTCGCTGTACGTCAGCGGCTAGTTGGCATGGCGCGCTCCGTGACTAACCTGCTGGTCAACAGCTTGGGTGACGGTGTTGCAGCCTCCCGCAGACGTCTGAGGCCGCGCGCGCGGCCGACTGCAGTACGGGCTCTGCCAGCAGCGGCCAGCACCCAGCAAACTGGCTCAAGTAGCGGCCAAGTGTAACCATCACCAGATCCGGCTGATACGTTATAACCTGGTCAGGGCATCAGGCACTGGAGGTGCACAGCAGCCGCTGGTCCCGCACGTAATGCACCGCTGTGTTCCGCGTGTCCCAGACCACCAGGGCCTTCAAGCGCGGCCCGGCCGCGCACGCTGAGGCGCGTGCGCGGTTGTCCCGGGCTTGCTTGTCAGAGGCGGGCGCTTGGTATACAGGAGGAGCGCAGAGTGCGGAGCAGGAGTCGGAGCCCAGCCTGCGGCTGCGCAGCCGCAGCGTTGGGACAATAGCGCTCAGGTGCCTTTGACAGAAACTTGACCAATGCCGCAAGGGGTGGCGCCCAGCTCTGCACTGTATCGTGTTGGGGCGTGTGTACGTTCCGCACACACGGAGCGGTGCAGCGCTTGGGTGCACGGGAGGTGCTGGGCACTGATCGGCGTGATGCTTTGCATGCCTGATGCCGCGCGAGTTCTCGCTCGGCTTGCCTTGCGTACACGCCGTAGCTGGTCCGCGACGTATCATATGGCGTTTTCGGTGTCCGGCCGGCCGGGCCGCTCGGTAATGCTAGGTCTAGATCAGCTGCCGAGGCTCCTGCACTGTGCTGGGCCACGCGATAACGCTTGTACGCCTCGACAGGCTCGCAATGGTGGATATCGGCGCGCTTTGAGCTGCGTACGCAGAGGTATGTTGTTGTGTACCGGCTCGCACATCACTCCATCACCCGTGTTGCAGCTTAGGTCGAGCGTGTTCCAAGAGGTTTGAGTTGTCGTTGCCTAGTAAAAGTATAGGGAAGCTCCGTCTTGTGCTGCGCTCGCGATGGTGCACGCCCCTGCCTGCGTGCGCGAGGGCGCTACAGGCACACGCGTCGCCTGTGCCGTTGCGCCTTCACATGTTTTCCCCGTTCAGCTATGCGGAGCAGCAGCGTGGGCCGCGGCAGCCCCCACCGCCAACTGGCATTGGCCGGTGGTGCATGTGCTCACGGCGCCTCGTGCGCGGCCGCCAGGCATGCGCGCCTGGCCGCGCTCATGCGATACGCCGGCGCGCGCTGCTGCAGCGCTGGCGATCGCCGTGCTGCTGTGCGCGGGCCTGCCAGGCGCGTGTCCACAGGATGCGCCGCAGCAGGCGCCTCGGCCGCCGGGCGGCGCTGGGGGCAGTTGCGGGGGCGGGGCGTGCGCGCGTGCGGGCGCGGGCGCGGTCGCCCCGGCGCCGGGAGGCGGCCCCGCGCGGCCCGGCGCTGACGCACTGGCGGGCGCCGGCGCAACCGCCTCCGCGCTTGCTGCAGAGGGTGCGCCGGGAACCGCATGTCTGGTTGTTCGGAGCCATTCCATGCAAGCACCGCAAGTAGCGAGCCGTCTGCTCGGAAAGCAACAAGCATGGTTTCGCCATTTTTGAAATTGGTGGAGGGAAGGTGCGTCATTCAGTGGCCAGGGAGTGCTCGACAGAGACGCGCCCCTGCACTGTTAAGTGCCGCTGCGCTGTGTGACTCGCTCGTGCAGCTAGCAGCGCCGTGCTTGCCGTGAGACTACATGGCATGGTGCACCGGTGTCCTCGGCCTCTGTGCCCAATATGGCGGACGAATCGAGGAAGGTGCTTCAACTGGCGCGTTGTTTGCGAGCGCGCACCTGACCAGCACCGCGCGCGGCCGTGCAGCGCGCGCCTTGGACGCCCTGCGCCAGGGCTTTGAAAACCTGGACAGCTTGCGCGGCCGGGGCCTGGAGGGCTGGACAACGGCGGGCGGCCACTGCCAGGGCTGGACGGGCGTTGCCTGCAACGACGTGGGCCGCGTGACCGCGCTGTGCGCCCTTCCCCCCCACCTCTGGTGCTGCTGCCTGCCAAGCAGGGTGGCGCCGGCGCGCATAGCGCGCGCGACGGGCCAGAGCTGGCGGGTGCCTGGTGGCAAGCGGGCAGGCGCGCGCGCGCAGGGAGCTGGGCGGCTGGGGCATCAGCGGGCGCCTGCTGCCGGACCTGGTCGGCCTGAGCGCTCTGCAGCGCCTGTGCGCCCCCCCTGCCCTCGCCGCCCACCGTTCGTAACACTCAGATGCCTCAGCATCATACTGTGGAAATGGTCGCGCGAAATGATGACGCTCAGCGTCTGCGAGCCGCACGTGGCCGCAGGTGAGGGGCGCCGCGCTGACCGCCATGCGTGTGCGGCCGCAGGAATCTGAGCGCGAATAACCTGCAGGGCGGGCTGCCGTCCAACTGGGCGCGCACCGGCATATTCCCCAACCTCACCGCCCTGGACCTCAGCTCCAACCCGCGCCTCAACGGCGTCGTCATTGCGCAGTGGGGCACGCAGGGCGCATTCGCGTCGCTGCAGGTGCGCCTCAAGCGCGGCCGCACGGGCCCGTGCAGGCGGGGGCGCATGCTAGGGTCAGGGTAGGGCAGGCGGGGCGCGCGGGGCGTGCGCTGCGGCGCTGCGCAGCACGCCAGCGCGGGCGGATTCGGCACACGAAGCACGCCTGTTTAAGCAGCGCTGCTGCCCTACCCTCCTGCCAGGCCCGCCCACCGCCCCGGGCAGGCGGCCGCTCTGTTGTCGCGCTGGACCGCATGCGCCGCCCCTGCCCGCCTGCCCTCCGAGCACCCTCTCAAGGCCGCTCTTGACGCCGTCAAGCCGCATGCTGCATTCAGTCGCGCGCGCGTTTGCGCGCCAGAGCGTCGCTGGGCCCGAGCGCCGCTGCGCGCCGCGCAGGAGATGAACCTGAGCCACTCGGGCCTGAGCGGGCAGCTGCCTGGAGCCTGGGGCGGCGAGCTGAGCCTGCCCGCGCTGCAGACGCTGGACCTGTCCGGCAACGGGCTCCAAGGCGCGCCCCCACGCTCCTGCGCTGCACGCAGCTCGCTCAGAAAGTGGTCAGGTGGCTGGGTCGCCGCCGCGCCCCCACGCTGCGCGCCCACGCTGCTGCGCTGCCTGCACCTCGCTCTGGGCACTCGGGTGGCTGGGTCGCGCCTCTGCATGCGGCCCTGCTTGCTTGCTCATTCGTCCCGCCGCTCGCCGCCGCCGGCGATGCGTGCGCGAAGCGGGCGCGGCGGTGCTGCGGGCGGCCGCGCCGCGCTGCCGCGTGCGCTTGACGGGGCAGGCGTGGCCGCCGCGTGACCCGCGCGCTGCCGCCCGCAGGCTCGGTCCCGGCGTCCTGGGCGACGCCCGGCTCCATGACGCGGCTGGCGGCGCTGCACCTGGGCCGCAACGCGCTGATGGGCTCGCTGCCGGTGGAGTGGGGCACGCTCCCGCGCGCGCTGCCGCGCCTGGCCGTGCTCGGCCTGCAGGACAACCGGCTCAGCGGCACGCTGCCGCCCGAGTGGGGCGCCGGCTTTGCGGTGCGCGCCCGCTGCCCCCAAACCCCGCTGCGTCCCGCCGCGCAGGCGCACGGGGGGCAGGCCCCAGCATGGCTAATTGGGGGCTGGTTTGCATGAGCTCTTGCAGAAGAGCGTGCGCTGCCGGAGGCGCATGGGCGACGGTGCACTGGCAGGGGCCGTGCGGACGGGCGGCAGCGCGCGCGGTGAGCGGGCGGGGGAGGCGCGGCGCGGCTGAGCGCGGCGCGGCGCGCAGGCGCTGCGGGAGGCGCACCTGGAGGGCAACGCGCTGACGGGGACACTGCCCGCGGAGTGGGGCGCCGCGGGCCGCTGGCGGTTGCTGGAGGTGCTGCAGCTGCAGGGCAACGCGTTGCGCGGCGCCGTGCCGGCCGCGTGGGGGCGGCCCGCGGCGCTGCCCGGCCTCAGCTACCTGTGCGGCCCCGCGCTAAACTTGCCTTTGCAGGACCTGATGTATGTGCATGTAATCATAGTCATCCTTCCAGGAAAAACCTCGCGCCATGTGGCCGCTTGGGCTGCTGGGTGTGGAGCGCGCAGCATCGGACATGTTGTGCTCGAGGTCCTGGTGCCGCTGCGGCCAGCGGCACGTCAGCCGGGCGCCCGGGCCGAGCCTGGTTCAATCCTGGACCTGGGCGGGAGCCCGCCGAGGCACTGGCTCCGGCACCGCGCTCGATCACATGACACCTGCTGCGCTGGCGCGCGCAGCATGCTGCGGCCGGGCAACCCGGGCCTGTGTGGCAGCCTGCCCGGCGCGGTCGCGGGCAAGGCGGCGGACGCGCGGTGGGCGCGCCTAGCGCCCGGCGCGCTGCCGCCCTGCGCCGACGCAGACGGCGCAGCCGCACCCGCCCCTGCCCCAGCAGACGCCCCGGCGCCCGTGCCGGCGCCCGTGCCGGCGCCCCTGCCATCGCCCCTGCCCGTGCCGCGGACGGCGCCTGCGCGCGCGCCTGCGGCCGCCCTGCTGCCCGTGGCTGCGCTGGCGCCCGCGCCCGCGCTTGCTGCAGCGCTTGCGCAGGCGCCAGCGCGCGCGCCGGGAGTGGCGCCCGTGCCTGCGCCCATGCGGGCGCCCGCGCCCGCGCCTGCGCTTGCTCCACCCCAGGCGCAGGCACTGGCGCCCGCGCGCGCGCCGGCAGTGGCGCCTGTGCGTGCGCCCGTGCGGGCGCCTGCGCCTGCGCCTGCGCATGCAGTGGATCTGGCGCCCGCGCCCATGCCCGCGCTTGCCCCGCTGCCGGCGCCTGTGCAGGCGCACGCGCGCGCGCCAGCAGTGGCGCCAGCGCCGGCGCCCGCGCATGCGCCTGCGCGTGCACCCGCACTGACGCCGGCCGCCCTGGCGCCGGCGCCGGCGCCGGCCAGATCGCCCGCAGCTGCAGCGCCGCCGGTCCGCCCTGGTCCCCATCCTGCCCTGCCCTGCTGCGCCGCCTCACACGCATCACTGTGGTGACTGTTTCGTGGAATGCAGGCCCACCTGTTGCCAGAACTGGCCGGTGCACAATGAGTGCAAGGAAATTGTCTGACACTCGAGTGCGGGCTTGCGCCGTCCCCAGGCACACCCGCCCGCCAGGCCGCCCGCTGCCGCACCAGCGCCAGCGCCCGCTCCTGCGGCGCCGGCGCCGAGGCCCGCGGCGGCCGCGCTGGCGCGGCCAGGAGCGGCGCGCGCGCCGGCAGCGGCCCTGCCGCATGCTGCTGCGCTGGCCCCCGAGCCCGCGCCGCCCGCGGCCGCGCGGGCGCCCGCTTCGGCAGCGCCGCCGCCACTCACTGCGGCGCCGGCGCCGGCTGCCGCAGCGCCGGTGCCGCTCGCGGCGGCGCCGCCGCCGGCCGTGCAGGCCTTCTTGCTGCCGGCGCCGACGCGGGCGCCCGCCCGGCCGTCGCAGCCGCCGCCGCCCCCCACGCAGCCGCCCCCGACGCGGCCGCCGCCCACCGCGGCGCCTGCGGAGCTCGCGGCGGCAGCGCCCGCGGATCGGGGCGGGCAGGGCGGCGGCGGCCGAGGCGGCATGTCTTGGAACACGCCCACAACCGCCGCAGCGCCCCCGCCCGCCACCGCGGCGCCCCCGCCGCCGGCCACCGCGGCGCCCGTGCCGCCGCCCACCGCGGCGCGCGTGCCGCCGGCCACGGCCGCGCCCCCGCCGCCGCAGCACCAGGCCGCGGCGCCGGCCGCCGCGGCGCCGGCCGCGGCGGCGCCCGCGCCCGCCGCGGCGGCATTCGTGCCGCCGAGGAACTCCAGCGACGCATATCTGCAGGTGCGGCCTCAGCATTCGGTGCCGCCGCCCTGGCTGCCACCCTCGCACTGTGATACGTGCGTTCAAAGGCGGATGGCCCGAAGGGCCTGAGTGCCGTCACATGACGAGTGCGCGGGGGCCACGCGCAGCAGGGGCTGTGCAGCGGGCGGCAAGCGCGCGGCCCGGCGATGGGCAAATGCGCGCTCAGCCGCCACGCCGCGGCCGCGCAGGTGCAGTACCAGCTGAGCGGCGGCGCCCTGGGCGACGGCGCGCGCGACGATGCGGCGACGCGCCAGCGCGTGGCCGCGGCATACCAGCGCACGGTGGGCCCGGGCGTCAACGCGACGCTCCTGGCCCTGCAGCCCGCGCAGCAGGCTGGTGCGCCTCGCCGCCCCGCATGCTGCAGCTCGCGCGCGGGGGGTGCCCTTGCTGCGCGCGCAAACCCGCAGCATGGGCATGGGCGCCAGCTGTGTGGCTGTCGCTGGAGCGCGGTCTCGCGCCAGCGCCGCCGTAGGTTGCCTGTTTGGCCGCCGGCCAGGGCCAGGCCAGCGGGAATAGGGCTGCGCCCTGCAGGCCACAGACACAGTCCGCACCAGCCACACAGCACGCCCGCCTCAGCGCGCCGCCCCAGTGCCGAGCGGTGGCTCTGTAGGGCGGCGGCCTTCCAGCCCGCTGAGCGCATACGGTCACGGCGCGCGCAGGCGCCGCGCGGCGGCTACGCCGGCTGCTGCAGGCGCCCGCGGCCGCGCCGGGCGGCGCGCCCACCTGGCAGGCCGTCTTTCTGATCACTGCGGCGCCGGTGGACGTGCCGGCGATCGCGCAGAGCGTGCGCGCGCGCACGCTGCCTGGCAAGTTTGAGCACGAGCTGGCGGCGTCGGGTGCGCCCGCGCGCTTGCCACCCCGGTCTGCGCGAGCGCGGCGGCGGATGCAGGGTCATGTGTGTGCCCTGCCAAGCGCGCTGGAGAGCGGCGACGCTGGTGGGAGCGTGGATGCTTCAGTACATAAATGTAGTTTGTAGGGTTGTACCACGCAGCTGCCAAGGTGCAGCGCTCAGTGTGAGGAAGGTGCGGCGGCAGCGGGGAGCGGCGTTGCAGCCAGTGAGCATTCCATCGGAGGTCTGGCGTCTGGCAGGGATGCGTCGGCGGTTCGCGCCCGGCCCACAGCTGCGCTGCACGCGTCAGCACAGGCGCCGCCAGGCGGCCGGCACGCCGTTGCGCTGCGGCGCGCAGCCGGGCAGCGCGCTCGCGCTCCTGTCGGCACGTGCCTGAGCGGCGGCGCGCGCGCGCAGGCCTGCCCAACACGCGCGCGGCGTACGGCAGCGTCAGCGCCGTGCAGCGTGACGGCACGCTCGCGCCCGTGTCAGAGACGCTGATGCCGCCGGCAGCGGCGCCCGGCGGCGCGCCCGCGCCGCCGGGCGTGCTGGGCGCCACGCCGGGCCTGCAGGTCGCCGCGAGCGCGGCGCCGGCGGGCGAGGGCGGCGGGGTCAGCCCCAATCTGGGCGTGATCGGCGGCGCGGTCGGTGCCGCACTAGCGCTCGTGCTTGTAGGTGCGGCCGCCGCTTTCTGTATACAGCACTGTCAGGAATGATGATGCCTGGTACGGCCTGGGCATCCTGTCTGCACCGCTGCACCTGCCGATCCGGGCAGGCCCAAGTGTCTCCTGTTTCTAAATAGGCCGCATCCTGGGGCCCGCGGCAAGCCGTAGTGCAGCACCTTCAAGGGTTTTGCCAATGGGGCGTGTTCGTTGGCAGGAGCGCTCGGGTGGCTGTACGCCGCCCGGAGGCGCAAGTGGCGCGCCGCGGAGGACGGCAAGAAGCCGAAGCGGGCGCCCGCCGCGGCGCCCGCGGCTGCGCCCGCGCCTGCGGCGGCGGCGGGCGGCGGCGGGGCCGGCCCCGACGCGCCCGCCGCGGCCGCAGGCGGCGCGCGTGGAAACCCTGCAGCCGAATCGGGCGACGCGGAGGCCGCGCGCGCCGCCGCCAGGCCGGCCGCCGTGAACCCGGCGGCCGTGGAGGCATATTTGGCGGCCGTGCGCGCGGAGGCGGCCGCGGCGCTGGCGCGCGAAAAGGCGGCCCACGCGCCTGCGCCGGCCCCGGGTGCGCCCGTGACCCGGACTCATTTGTGGGTATGCAGGCGCGCCGTGCGCAGTGCGCAAGCGGGCAAGCGGGCAAGCGGGCAAGCGGGGCCTGCCTGCGCGCAGCCCGGCCCCCCATGGGCGCATGTGCCCCGCACTGACTTGCAGGACGTTCGCAAGGGCTGTGCTGGCGGGTCTGTATGCGTGCGAGGTGGCGCAGGCAGGCGGGCATGCAGCTCTGCGCGCCCGAGGCAGCCACAATGCGGCGCTCAGTGGCTGTGGCCCGACACTACGCCATGCGCTTGGATTGTGACCCTACCCTTCCGCAGGCGCCGTCGGCCTGAGCCCCGCCGCGTCGCTGCGCGCGGAGCCGGTCGTGACGATCTCCGAGATCGAGCCCGCGCCGCCCGAGGACGCGGCGGCCGCGGCCGCGCGCGCGGCCAAGGGCAAGGCCGCGGCGCGCGGGGTCATCGGCAGGGTGCGCCCCCTTGGCTGCAGCCCCATGCGGCCCGAACCCGGCTGTGCCTTGTAATGCCATGTGTAGGGTCATCGGCAGGGCGCGTCCCTTCGGCTGCAGCCCCATGCGGCCCTGGACCCCGCCGCGCACTTTCAGGCCCTCTGCTCCCTGCATGTGCCGTGCCTGCACTGCTCTGGTCCTGCATCGGACCATGACCTGTGTCATTGGCCCTGCAGTAACGCAACCTGAGCGAGCGAGCGTGGCTGTGCACGGGCGGCGGCTGTGCCGTGCATGTCGTAAACCCTGGTATGCGCATCAGGGTTCGCGGACGGACTCTGCGCTGTCGCTGCGCCTGGGCAGCTCGGATGGCGGCGGCAGCTCCGGCGCGGGCGGCCATGCGGACGTGCTAGGGTTTGGGCCGGGGTCCAGCTCGGTCCCCAGCTCCAGCTCGGACCCCGGCGGGTCGGCCATCACCTCGGCATCGCCGGGGTCCACCACCGACTCGCTGTCGGGGTCTGAGAGCGGGCGCAAGGCGGTGCGCTGACCCAGGTCGTGCAGAGCGACTTGACCGTTGTGCTGTTGGTGCCTGGCGCCGCGCATCCTGCTCTGTTGCTTGACAAGAAACAAACAAAATGAGCCGTTGCTTATGGCAGGGTGTTGCCAAATGCATGATTGCCCCATGCGTACCTATCCCTTCAGATACAACTGCCATAGGTGCGAATCTCCATGAGGCCTGCGCCCGCCGCCTGGCGCCGGTGCGTGAGCTAGCAGCACGGGCCTCTTCGCCAGGGTGGACACCTTACAACCCATATCCAAACCTAACCTATGTTCAAGCCTAACCTACAGGGACCTCATCTGAGACGCGGCTCGGCCAGCGCAGGCCACGCTGCCGACGCTGCGCGGCGCGGCGGCGGCCGCCGTGCAGCAGCGCATGCTGGCGGGGATTGGCGCAGGGTTTTCGCCGGCCGGGCCGCTGCGCGCCGGGTCGCTGTCCAGCCCGCGGGTGCGCAGCGGCTTGGGTGATTCACCTGCGTGCATGCATGGTGCGCTTGTGTTGAACAGGGGGCGGCCGGGCGTCACACAGCGCCGCAGCGGCCAGGTGGCAGCCGCAGTGCCGCGGCCCTTGAAGCGGGCGTGGGGTGCCGGTCAGGTCTTGGGTTTACCCCTTGATTCTGCGCCCTGTTCTGCGTGTGAGGGCGGCAAGCCCGGCAGCTGGGCGCGCTTGCCGCGGGCCTGCCGCGCAGCCGCTGCCGAGCGGGGCGCCCATGCGCGCAGGGCCGCTGCGCGCAGGCGCAGGCGCGGCAGCCCAACCCGCTCATCCAGGTCGCGCTGCAGCTGCGCGAGATGGAGGCGGCGGCGGCCGTGCGCAGCGCCGCGGCGCAGCGCGCGCAGGGCCCCGGCGCCGGGCCCGGCGCGCAGGCGCACGCGGGGGCCAGCGCCGCCGCGCTGCCCGGCCCGGCTGCAGGCGCCGCGCGGCTGGGCGCGCCGCGCCTGGCGCGCACGGCCACCGCGGCTGATGTGGAAGAGCTGCTGCGGCGCGGGCGCGCCGCGGGTGGCCACGCCCGCAGCGGCAGCCACGGGAGCATACAATCTTTGGGCGGCGCCGGCGCGCCGCTGGAGCGGGGCGGCGCCGGCGGCGGCCTGGCGCGCGGTGGCAGCGGCGGCCTGGCGCCCGAGGCCCGGGGCGGCGGCGCCGGCGGCGGCACCGCTGGCAGGGCCACTGCGCTCGCGCGGGGGGGTAGCGGGACTTACCCGGGCGGCGCGGGCGGCGCGTCGGCGGGCCCGGTGGCGCACCCGCTGCGCAGCCATGGCAGCGCCGGCAGCCTGGCCAACCTGGCGCGCAGGTGCCGGCCCCGCCGGCGCAGGCACTCGCAGGTTGCATGCTTGGCACGACCTCACCTGGAGGGAGGCCCCATGCGGCGCTTGGCGAGTGCACTTGCATGCGCTGCTCGCCCGCCTGCAGCAGCGGCGGGTTCCGCCGGTCCCGCTGGCACGGGCGAGTCTGCGGGAGTGCGGCGCGACGTTGACACTGTCCCAGTTGTTCACACAAACCCTAAACCTGACTCCATCCTCCTGACGCACGTGTGCGTGCGGCCGGCAGCGCGAGCGCGGCCAGCAGCGCCTGGCAGAGCCGGGAGGCGTCGCTGCGCGCGCTGGAGGAGCAGCTGGGCCTGGCCGGGCCCGCGCATTCTGAACCCTTGCCCGTGGTTTCCTCTCCGGGCGCGCCCCCCGCCGCCGTTGCGCGGCCGCGCACGCCCGGCGCGCCCGCGCCCGAGCGCGCGCGCACGCCGCCCGCCGCCGGCCGCGGCGGCGGGGACGCCGCGCCGCCCGCCGCCGCAGCCGGGCGGGCCAGGGCTCGGGACGCAGAGCCGCGGCCGGGCGAGCCGCCGCCGCGGCTGGCGCGGCCGCTGAGCGGCGGCGGCGGCGGCGGCGCGCGGCCGGAGCGGGGCGGCAGCCAGGGCGCCGGGCCGGCGCCGGGGCTGGGAGAGCGGCGCGGCAGCCACGGGCAGCGCCTGGCGGCGCTCGCGCGCAGCGTGCGCGCGGGCCTGGAGAACGGCGGCAGCGACAAGCTGGCCAGCCTGGGCCCCGAGGAGCTGGCCAAGCTGACCGCGCTGCTGGAGAGCATGGAGCGCGAGCAGGCCGGCGCAACCGGCGACCGGTGCGGCCCCCAAGCCTGCCCTTGCTGCTGTCTGCGGAGCAAGGCCCAAAACCAGCGGGCGTGCCACTGGCCTGAAAGCGCGCTGCAGTGTGGTAAGCCCGGGCGGAGTCGGGGTGGGCGCCGTGGACTGCGCGGTCTGGTGCGGCGGTGCGCGCGCGGTGCGGGCATGCCTGCACAGGTCGCTGCCGTGCGGGCGCTGTCAGGCAGTGACGGCGTGGGCCGCGCCCGCAGGTCCGGGCAGCGCGCGCGACATGCGGAGCAGCCGGCGGCGCAGCCGCGCCGGCCGCCCGGCCGATCGACGACGCCGCCCGGCCCGTGAGCTACGGCGCTGCCGCAGGGCCTGGCAGCCCTGCGCGGCCGGCGCGGGGGGCCTGGCGGCTGCGCTGGCGCGCCTGCAGGCGATGGGCGTCGCGAACGGGCGGCCTTGGAGCCACCGCATGGGGGGGGGTTGCACAGGGGCTGCATGGAACCGAGCAGAGATGCGCCGAACGGCTGACGCAGGAGCAAACACGCCTGGGGCCTTTGCCAGATTGTGGGGCGCCACATGTGGCAGACGCAACCAACCCATGAATGCTGAGGGCCTGCGCTCGCCCCCAGTGCCCGGGTGCCGACCAGGCTGGTGGGCACCTTGGGGAGGGGTTGGCTCAGGGATCCTGGAATGGGATGTGCCGCAGCAGCGAGAGGTGTAGGGTTGGATGGGGGCGTGATGATAGATGAGCGGGTTGCGCGGGGCTGCCCCGGGGGTACCCGCTCCTTTGTACGTAGGGAAAACTTGCCCCAGCCTAGAGCTTCCTCCCCCCTTCTCCAAGCGCTGGCCGGCAGTAGGCCGGCGGCAGAGCCGTGTTTAGCTCGGTCCTGCGTGTCTGAGGCGCGCGGCCCCGCCCCACCCGCCGCTTTGTGGCGGGCGCGTGTACAGAGCGGCGGGTCTGCTGATGCCGCGGCGGACCTGGGTGCCGAGAAGCCTGCGGTCGAAAGTTTCATTGGGCGTGTGCGGTTTCACATTTTGGTCCACAAGTCCCCCATGTGGCGGCGGCGGTTGGGGTGTGCTAGGGTCTGCATGCAGGGCGGCGCTCTTTCCCGATATGGTGCCTCGTTACGGGCTGAGCATGGGTGGGCCCCTTTCCCTGCCGCGCCATTGTAGGGAGCAGACCGCATGCGTATTGGTCAGCGGACTCGGTAGAGATGCACATTCTGGATTCTGGGCTCTGTGTGGGCTGTACTTGAGTGGGCGAGCGACCGTGCGGCGGGCGCAAGTTAGGGCAGATCGTGGTGCAAGCACTGTGTGTACTGGATTTGAATTTTTGGCGCCAATGTGTGGCGCCATGCTGCTGGGCGAGCTCTGAAGTTTGCGGGGCGCCCGCGCGCCCTGCGCGAGACAGCAGCGTTTATGCTTTCTCCGGCCTGTGCTGGGGGTAGGGTCAGGGTACCCTACACCCTGCTTTCTCCGGCCTGTGCTGGCTGCCGACCACTGCGTGCCAGGGCGGGGCGGGCAGTGGGCATCTGCAGCGAGCGAAATGTGTCTCGAAGGGGCTTCTACAAGGCTATGCGGCGCGCAAGTTGGGCAGGCACTCAGTGGGTTACCTGGGCGTGCCAGCGGGGCGCTGTCCCCGGGTGTCAGCAGGATGCGTTTGAGGTATCGTGGCGCAGTGCGACAGACGCGCTAAGGCGCGGGTGCCGCTACGCTAGCGCTGCTCACTTGCTACGGTGCCGGCGTTGCTTAGGATGCCGGAGGGTTGGCGGCGCGGCCGAGACGGTGCCGGGCGCCCTGGGGCAGCCGCTGCATGATGGTCGGGGCGCACTCTGCCCTTAGTTTCGCTTCACGGGGTGCCTCTTTGTGTTGGGAGTCCCCTTTTGTGCCCCTCATCTCGAGCGGCGCTTTGCCGGATCCAGAGAGTTCACAGGATGCATGCAGCCTGGTATCTAGGGTGCGCCGCGCCGTGTGACACCACCATCAGCGCTTCCACTGCCACGCAACTGCGCCCTGCAACATGTCCTGCTGCGGCGGCGCGCTTTGCTCTCCGGCCACTCTAAAACACGCACCGGGCTCTGCATGCAGCCCGCGGCGCCACATGTGCACCGCATCACGCGGCGCGGGGCCATGCCCTGGGCCGGGTGCAGCTCATGACACGTGGCACACGGGTCACGCTGCGCACATTGCAACGCCCTGCCGTTGAGCCTCTGCTAGGATCAAATCTACGGCGCGGTCCACCTCGTCCAGCGTCGTGTGGCGCCCGGTCGACAGCCGCAGCGTGCCCAGCGCAAACTTGCGCGGCACCTGCGCAGCGCGCACATTGGTGACTCGATTGGCAGCCCTGCGCGTCTGAGCGTGCATGCGCCACACCCGGCGCGCCGCCCCGCGCCTGCACGAGCTTCCGGCGCGCGTCTCTGGCCACCAGCAAAGCCAATGCAGCCGCACACGCAAGCATGTTGTGCTGCCTGCCTGCTTGGCACCCGCGCTGCCAGCTCGCAGCCCTGGACATGCAAGCGCTGCCAAAATTGCTACCGCCGCCTGTGTTGAGCCACCAGGCCCGCATCCAGGTCCAAATTGGAGCAAGGGCCAGCTGCCGACATACGCAGGCTCCGCGCCGCAGCCGGGCAGCTGTGAGCCGCGGCGCGCGCACCGCCATGGCGCGCAGCACCCCGGAGATGCAGGCGTCGCCGCTGCCGCCGCTGCCGCTGCCGGACGAGTGGCACGCGGCGCCGGCGGACGCGGCGAGCGAGTCCGACAACGCCGCAAGCGCCGCAGCGGCGTCCAGGCCGCGAATGCCCAGGCTCAGCGTGTTGGGCAGGCGGCGGGCGTCGTTGGCCGGGCCGTGCACCCTCACGGCGCCCTGGCACCAGAGCAGCAACAGTGTGAGGCACAATTCCTTGACCCCGAAATATTGGGAATAATTAAGGCGAAAAACAGGTGGCTGCCAAGGCGGCTGGTACCACGGCGGCCAGGGTGCGGATGCTGAGGACTGTTGCCTGGGACAGGCGCCAGCGCATGCATGCGCAAGCCGTGCACGCGTGTGGCGCTGCGGCGTCGGCAGGCCGCCTTCCCGACAGCGCATGCCCATGCCCAGCGAGGCGAGGCAGGCACGCATGCCGCTGCGCCGCGCAGCCGGCCCCGCGGGCCCGGCGCCGGGCCGGGTGCCGCTGTTGCTACCCTACCCTACCCTATGGCATTGTTCACCTCTGGGAAGGCCGCGAGCAGGCGGCGCTGCAGGCGGTCACGGCAGGCCGCCATGTGCGCGCCGGCGGCCGGCAGCTCCGCGGCCGCCAGCGCAGCCGCCGCGCCCAGGCCGGCCGCCAGCAGGATGCTCTCCGTGCCCGCGCGCCGCCCGCCCTCCTGCGCGGGCGCGTGCCGGGTGGGCGGCTGCGGCCGGCCCAGGCCGCAGCCGGGCACAGACCATCACTCCGCAAGCCCGTATCCCGATCTGCATGCTTGGGCCTGTGGCGACTGTGGTGCGCCATGTGCGGGCTGGCCCGCTCCAGCAACGGCGCTGCACGCGACACAGACGGGCGCTGGCAGCGTTACGCCAAGCCGCCCCGGAAATGTAGAACTTTCAGGTGACAGCGCATGGCCGGCGCCGCCGCGAGTGCCGCCGGCCCCCACGAGCCCTTGCAGCGCGCTCATCCATTACGGCGCATCGGCAGCCCGTAACTGGATCCTCCCACAAGCAGTATCGTCGCATCTGCGAGGCATTCGAAAGGCTGCAGCCAAATCTGCCGCGCGTCCACCCGCACCTGGCCGCCGCCATGCAGGTAGGGCGCCAGGTGCACGCCGCTGCGGATGTACAGCGCGGCCACGCCCTTGGGCGCGCCAAACTTGTGGCCCACCACGGTTAGCAGGTCCGCGCCCAGCTCATCCACGTTCACGCGCACCTGCCGCCCCGCGCGGTGTCAGCTGACCGCGAGACGGCAACTGTAGCATGTTGCCCCGCGCCAGCCTAGGGCAGGGTAAGCCTGTCAAGCTCAACAGCACGTCAGGTCGCGCGCGCGCGCGCGCGCGCCTTGCCGACGCTCTGCGCAGCGTCGCAGTGCACCAGAGCGCCGGCCGCGCGCGCGGCGGCGGCCGCCTCGGCCACCGGCTGCAGCGCGCCGGTCTCGTTGTTGGCGTGCATCAGCGACACGACCGCCGTCTCGCCCGGGCGCAGCGCGCCGCGCACGGCCGCGGCGCTCACGACGCCCTCCGCCGACACAGGCACCAGCGTGTAGGTCAGCAGACCCTGCACCCTGAGTGCGCCCGCCTCGGCGCGCTTGGCTCACCCGGCGCTCCACGCACGCACGCACGTTCGCGACCACCGGGCCCACGCTCGAGCCCGCCCTGCCAGCACGGGGCGCGTGACCAAAGGTCCCGGCCGCCACGCATGCCGGATGCGGCGCATGCCGCTCGGGCCGTCACGCACCAGCCCCGCCAGCGCCCAGCAGGCTCCCCAGTGTAGGTAAGGTGGCTGGCTCAGCGCGCAGCGGCGACCACGTGCGGTGTGGCAGCCTCATGTCTCGCGCAGTGCGCTTTGCTGCGCCGCCCGCGCGCCGGCGCGCACCAGGCCTGCGAGCGCCTTCAGGCACTCGGTGACCGCCGGGTGCTCGACCGCGGACGCGACGACGTGCGGCGTGGCGCCTGGGCGGCGCGCGCGCCAGGCCAGCGCCGCGCCTGCCAGCGCCCAGTTGTTGGACTCGGTGCCGCACGCCGTGAACACCACTTCGCCGGGGTGCGCAGCGCCCACGACCGCCGCGACGGCCGCGCGCGCGTCCTCCAGCGCGCGCTTGCTCTGCGCCGCGCCGCGCGGCGGGCCTGTGGTGGGGCGAGTGGGGCGGGGGGCGGGACGCGTGCGCTGCGCTACCTGGCACCATCCCTTGGAGCAGGCGAGCCACGAAGGACCGGGCTACCTCAAAATGTTGCGGTCGCGCTGGTGGGGCAAGAGCTCAAGGCGCTGGGGCAGGCGACGCTGCACAGGTGCGCGCCTTGCGGCCGTAGACGTGCGGGCTGGAGGGGTTGCCAAAGCACTCGCTCAGGAAGGGCGCCATGGCCTGGGCGACCTGTGACAGGAAGAGCGCTGCAGCTTAATCAGCCACAACCCGTCCGACGCCATCGTGCATCATGCATGTGCGTGGCGCGCTGTATCAGACCTCCGGAAATATCGGCGTGGTGCCGTTATAGTCCATATAAACCGCGCCGCTGACGTGCGGCAGCGCGGTGCCCAGACGTGGTGGGGCCAGCGCACACGCCGCCCTCTGACTCATGTGGCACCGCAGCGCTATGCGGCCCTGCTGGCGGCTGCACAGCCGGAGCGGAGAGGCCCTGCAAGTCTGTATGCTTGCTATGTTTGTGAGGCGGGCGCACCGGGGACAGATGCAGATTGCAGGCTGTTTTTTCAAGCCAGTGAAAGACAGCTGCGCCTAGGAGGCAGTGTAGGAGCAGCACAACACTTTAAACGGTGTTGCCTGCACGCATAGTCGAGGGTAGATGACTCTCCGGCAGAAGTATGTGGAGGCCCTCGCAGGGGCCGGAGCATAACAGCCCGCGTTTGTTTAGCGAGCGCAGTACTGAAGGTTGGCTCAGCAACCAGCGTCCCTCGTCCTGTAAGGGAAAGGTAGAAGAGATTGAGCCCTTCAAAAGGCTCCGGGCGTGAGCGGTGTCCCTAGCCCCTTGATAAAGCACCAGGTCAGCGCCGCCTTGCACAGTCCCGCCGAAATGCAGCAGTCCTGCCGCTATGCAGCAGGCTCCTTTTCTGTGGCAGTAGCTGTAGCTGCTTATCAGGTAGTTTTACAAGCTGGCAGCGGGGGGCTGGCTACTATGCGGCCGGAGGGTTCCCAAACCTAGCATTTGATACCGGAAACTCATGCTCTGCAGCCAAAGTGCTCATCAGTCAATCTAAGCCGAAGCGTCCGCCGCGAGCAGCCCAACCTGCTATCGGGAGCAGAGTGTGCCTCGCGATGGGGAGCGTGGCGCCGATGCTGCTCGCGGCAGTAGCACTTGCTCTGGCCAGCATCACCGACGGCGCCATCACGTCCGTGGCGCTGCACAGGAAGAACGCTCAGCTGGACCACGTCGCGAGTCGCAGCGACCGGAACGTTGTATGTGCGCCCCGGCACGGCAGCTCGACTTGATCCCTTGGTCGGTTTTCAAGAGTCGATGGCGCGTGATACGCCGGCTGTGCAGCGTTAAGTATTTATGTATAGACATCTGGCATCAGGCAGTGCCAAGGCCTGCGGCTGGGTCTGCAGTGTGACTCTCATCAGCTGCTTCAGGTCAGGTTCAAGGAGACCGTTGTAGCATCTTACCATCGTATGGCTGTGCACATAGCGTTTGCTCTGGAGAGCTGCTAGTTTCACGTAGCATTGATTGTGTGAGAGCCTGCACCGTGTGAGCCAGTGCCGGTATAGGTGTGCTGCGTTCTGCACTGCGAGAGCGATGAACTGCGCTCGTGGCTCTTGCGGACTGCCTGCGCACGCGCTTGCACCCACACAAAGTGAAGCTCAGCGTGAGCAATGCTGCTGGGGGCGCGCAGACTATGGCGTGTTCAACCTCGGCACGCCCGGCCACGAGTTCACAGGCTGCTTTGACACCGGCAGCTCAGACACCTGGTGCGCGAGCTGTGCTAGAGCACCGCGGCCGCTCTGCTGCACCACACCTGTGTGGTCACGTGACCCGGTTCTGACGCGCCGTGTTGCAGGGTACCGTCTGTTACGTGCGCGGGGCCGTCTTGCCTGACGCACGACCGCTTCAACCAGCTGGAGTCCAGCACATTCAGGGTGAGGCCGTGCCGGCCCCCGCACCAGCTGCTCCATTCAGCCAGTGCATGGCCATGCGCAGGCTTGTCATGCCTGCGAGCCTCTGCTTCATGCGCATCGCGGCCGCGGCTGACCCAGCGACGTGCCTGCCCGCGCAGATGACTGCGAGCTCTGGGCGCGCGCGGCATGTGGACAACAGCTTTGGGTCGACTGCATTTGGCCCGTTCTCGATCACATACGGCACTGGGCAGGTGGGGCACCAGCTGCATCGCACGCACGCATCATCGTCATGCAGCAAAAGAGATACATCGGTGCATGCAGCCTTGCATGCATGTGCCGCAACAGTCAGCACAGCCCGGGGCCAGCCACCCGGGCGCCTGCCTTGCAGCTGCCTCGTCTCCAGAGCACAGAGCACGGCGCGCAGCCAGAGCGCTCGCGTCGAGCGCCAGGCCGCACGCTCGCTCCAGGCCCCGGCCAGCCCTGGCCAGCCCCCGGGCCGACCCTGAGCGCGCGCGCTGCTGCGGCAGGTGGTCGGCACAGTGGCGTCGGACACGCTGTCCGTGGGCACCAGCCCGGCCATCACGGTGCAGAACCAGGGCTTTGGACTGGTCTTCCACGCGTCCACCGACTTCCTGGGCGTGTCGTGCGACGGCCTCTTCGTGCGCCCCCGCGGCCGCCCTGGTTCTGTACCGTACGCATCCAGGACATGCGCCAGCAGTGCTGAAGGCCTGCTATCTATCACCTTTCCAAAGAACAGTGTGCACGTCTGGTCAAACGGTTGCACGATGCGCGCTGGAGGCCTGCACGCGACACCTCCTGGACGCACACCGCACGTTGTGTTGCATGCGAGCGAGCAGCGCTGACAGCGTGTTGGGCGCTGCAGGGCCTGGGCTTCCCCGCGCTGTCCAACCTGAAGACCGTGCCCGTGTTCTTCAACATGATCGACAACGGCGACCTGGACGCCAACACGTTCGGCATCTTCCTCAATCCGGCGCCCACCGCGGAGCCGGCGGGCGAGATCACGTTCGGCGGCGTGAACACCACGCACTTTGCGGGCGAGCTCTTCGAGGTCCCCGTGGTGAAGAAAACGTGCGCCCCTTTCTTCCAGTGCGCTGCGCTTGTCTGCGCCTGAGTCCACCCCTGCCCAGGTCGACCAGCTTCTCCTTTGGTCCTAAACATTTATAGGAGAGGCAAAGGAGGGTCTTATGGGTGCTGAAACACATGGGCTGCAAGGCATGTGACATGCGCTGCACGTCACATGCCGAGAGCGGTGAGCCCGGCGACAAGCCCCTTGCTGAGCGGGTCGGGCGCGCGCAGGTACTGGGTGGTGGGCCTGGCGGGCCTGCAGGTGGCGGGTGGCACGGTGCCGGGCGCGGGCGAGCAGTTCCCCAGCTCCGCCAAGCAGGTCATCCTGGACTCGGGCACGTCGGCGCTGCTGGTCAGCAAGACCGACGCGGACAGCATCCACATGGCGCGCGCCCTTGCCCCTGAATCTACCTCCCGCTGCCAGGCACGCCTGGTGCATGATGCGGCCCAGCCAAGGCGCGGCCTTTGGCGGAGCGCCCCTGCCTGGCCGCATGCATATGTGGCGCTGCCTGGGGGCGCAAGCCTGCCACATCAGCAGCATGGGTGTGACTTGCTCCAACTTGGCTGGCCAGCCCGCTTCCTTGCTCCTCCATGGCACTTGCATGCGCGCACCGCCAGCGCCCTCAGCTGAATACCCGCAGCCCACTGTGGAATCAGCTCAAGTCATATCCAGGTCGCCTGCTGCCATGCAAGCACTGCCCGCACGCAACACCTTTGCTGCGGCTGGCTGACGCTGACCCCGGTGCGCGCAGCGGATCCCCGGTCTCACGAAGACGGTGAATGGCATGTGGATGGTCGACGGCGGCTGCGCAAACGTGCACACGCTGCCCTCGGTCTCCTTCAACCTGGGCACGGCGGATGCGCCCAAGTACTTTGACATCCCGCCCATCCTGTGGACCAAGCCGGTGCGCCCGCGCTCCCGGTGCTCGCCCGTGTAGCCCTCGCGCAATGTGCCGGAGCGCGGCCTGGAGCACCATGTTCGGACCCCAGCGTCATGCGCTTTTTCTAATGCAGTGCATGCAGAGCAGTGAGGAAGGTGCCAGGGAGTCCCGAGCTGCATGCCATCTCCTGCTGCCAGCGGTGAGGGCTGCATGGTCCACCCCGGCAGGACCCTAGAAGAGGGTCATCGGCCACACACGAGGCCTGGGACGTGAGCCGCCGGGCGCGCGCGGCGCAGGTGGCCGGCGAGACGACCGGCGACATGACCGGCGACTGCATCAGCCTCATCTTCCCGGGCACGAGCGACGCGGAGATGATCCTGGGCGCGCCCTTCCTGCGCGCCTGGTACACCGCGTACAGCTACGACCCCGTCACCAAGGCGGCCAAGGTCGGCCTGGGCAAGCCGCTGGCGCTCGCGCAGCTCATCGCCTCGACCTAGCTCACGTAACCCCCCGCCCGCCCCCCCGCGCGGGTCTAGCTACGCACCACCCACTTGAGCGCGCCGGCGCGCTGCGGCGCCGCGCGCGCGGCGCAGCGCCCCGGTGCCGAGTATGCCCCGTGAGGGCACGGCCTGTAACAGGCGCCCCTGCAGCGCCAGAGCGGTCAACCAGGGAGCCCGGTTCGGCGCACTCAGCGGTCCGCGCCCGCACTTGCGGGGCGGGCCGCCCTCATAGCTATCTGCCAGCTCACACGCCCGTCGGCTACTTATGGGCATGCTTTGCAGCCCCATTGCAATTGGGCGCCCTGTGATGTGTCATGTGTGTCCCTGCATCTGCCCAGACTGTTGAAACGTGTGTGTCCGAGGCGGGCGGTTCTCCCGTCGCATGGTTTTGTAGCATGCTGTGTCCGCCCGTGTGTCTGAGCAGTCTCCGTCCAATGCCTGCCAGCCAGCACTGGGGCAATGCAGTGCGCGCCGTGTCGTGTGTGTGCAGCAGTTTTGCACATGGAGCAGTTCTGGGTAGGATTGTCAGCGCACGAAGTATGTAAATGCAACAGTTCATGGAATGCACTGCAGTGATGTAAATGCACCAATTGATGGAAGGAACTGCAGTGGATGACAATGATCTGCGCATGCTCTCTCAGTGCAACTGCATGCACTCTAGTGCGGCTGGAGGGAGCGGGGCGCAGTCCACACATCAGGCATGCTCGGGCAATGCATTAAAGCCCTGCAGGGCACCGCTGGTGTACAGCAGGCCGGGCGCATCATCCCAACCAGGCTTACATGCACTTCATCGTGGAGCATGCCAGCATACACCACCGCTGGCTTGCGACACGGCTGCTCTCACTCTCTTCTTGCCAAGAAGTTCTTGGCATGCGTTGTGCGGCCCAGGCCCCGACTCACCCCTTGCGCATGTTCATGCCGGCGCGGATCACCTCGTCCACCAGCAGCAGCTGCGACGCCACGACTGGCGCGCTGTCCAGGACCTGCGCGCGGCGGGCAGGGTGGCGGTGGGGCGCGCGCCACGGCACACAGCGCGTGGAGGTGCCATCCAGACAAGAGCGAACTCGCTCTGCATGCGCCAGCATCAGTCACTGTAATATCCATACAGATCGAGCGGCTCGTTTTGGGCAGCCCCTTATGCAGAGAGTATCTGCGACGGGGCCTGCGGCAGGGGCGGAACACGGCTGCAGCAGACTGACACGACCGGGCAGGGCACACGGGCTCACGGTGCATGCGTGCACAGCCGCACTCTGCGCACGCAGCGCGCCGAGCGCCCCAACGGGGTGCGGCGCCTCCGCCATGTCCATCGCAACCGTTGCTGTCTGCGCTTATGTGTGTGTGGAGTAGGGTATTTTAGGTTGGGGGTAGGGTGTGCCAATGCCGTGTCATACAGACGCGCGCGCCTGGCGCTTGACGAGGTAGTTGTCATAAATGCCAGCGGTCGCGGGGTCGCACGGGTCGCCGGTCGCGATGTCGATGCCCGCCGTGCCGCCGCGCGCCACCTCCTCCTCCAGCGCGAGGATGGTGTCCTGCGCGGCCGGCTCCCCCAAGCGCTTTGGCAGCCAGGCGCTGCGCCCCGCGGCGTCACCAACCACGCAGACCGCCGCGAGCCTGTCCTCCCAGGAGCTCACATGCGTGCGCCCCCCACGGACCGCACACATGAAGCGCAGCAGCAGCAGCCCCGCTGGCCCGCGCCCGGGCGGCGCGCCTGCGCGTCGTAGCCGGAGTTCTCCGCCAGCGTCTTGGGCACGCCCAGCAGCGCCTCGGCAAAGGCGGCCACGCCCAGCTTGGCGCGCCCGGCGACCTCCTTCCGCGTCACCTCGCGCAGGTGGTGCGCGGCGGCCACCTGCGCGGCGCGCGGGGCCTGGGCGGTGGGCAGGTTTAGGGTTAGAGCAGGGTAGCTTTTGGTTGGCGGGCGCGCGGCCCGCCTGGAGGCGCCGCGCGTGGCGCGCCGAGCCCGGCCGGCTGGAGCGCCCCCGTCTGAGCCAGGCCGGGCCGCTCGCCTGCGCGTCAGCTGCTGCATGCACGTGCACAAGCTTGGCGCCACAGCTCTCATGGCACACATGTTGATTAGAGCATGACGGACGGGGTGCCCGCGGCCAGCGCCGCCCCGCGTGAAAGCCCGCATCACGGCCCACGCCGCTCAGGGGCACAGCAGAAGCACGGCGCTGAGGCAGGGCTGCATGCGCACTGCGCAACGCACTGCTCATGCAATGCAGGCAGGCGCGGCGGCGCGCCGGCGCCGCACCTCGAATGCGCCGGCGCCGGGCACCACCGCGCCGTCCTCCACCGTGTTCTTCACGGCGCGCAGCCCGTCCCGGATCGCGTCCTTAATCTGCGCGCACACGCGCCGCCTTGGCAGGGCGCGCTTCTGCATGTCCTGCTGCGCACCAGTGCCCACCTGGTGCACCTGACAGTTAATAAACCTCCGAGGCAAGACCCTTCTGTTGGATGTCATCGCGCGTCCCCAATGACCTGCGGGGACACACTAGGAGCGACAGTGGGCTGCATACTTCCGTGGCTGTTGAAAGCCGTGAAGCCCTGGAGCAGGGGTCAGCTGGCAACCGCAAGGCCAGGCCTTGACATGTAATAGCTGGCGTGCAGCCGCCAGCGGAGGCCTCCAGACTGTACAACTGGACTGCGCCGCGAGCCGCAGCCCCGGCGGCCCGGGCCACTGCACGGCAGCCATGCAGGCTGCAGGCTGCAGGCGCCCCACCCGAGGTGTCCGCCGGCGGCATGCCCGGCACCCGAGGTGTCCGCCTGGCATCACGGCCGCCGGCGGCCGGCGCGGGGGCCGCCTGCGCGCGCGCCTGTGCAAGCGTGTGGTCCGCCGGGCCCTTGATCAGGATGGTGACGCTGTGCGGGTTGCGCACGCCCTCCACGAACGTGTACTTCTCCTCGCCCAGCACGTGCTCGTACACCAGGCCCGCATGGCCCAGCGCGTCCGGCGCCAGCTCCTCCACGCTGTTGACCGCGAAGCCTGGGCGGCCGGGCGCGGCGCTGTTTGGCTCATGCGGTAGGGTTAGGATAGGGCAGGGTTGGGCTTTCCTGGCGCTGCCTTATCAGCGTCTGCCCTGCCTCTGGAGTGCGCCGCGCGTGCGGCCGGGCCTGCCTCTGGATGCTGCCATGCTCTGTGCAGAGCAGCAGGCGCACGCTGTGACCAGCTGCCCGCCCCACGAGCCCCCGGGGAGTGCGCTGCCCCGCCATGGAGGGTAGGTTGTTGCTTGAGCGGCCACCAAGTCGCAGAGCAGCATGCTCCCCTCCGCTGTGACCAACTGGTCGCCCCATGAGCTCGAGGGCCGCGCTGCCCCGCAGAGGCGCTGGCGCAGGGTGCCCCTGCGGCCCCGCAGGGCAGGGTGGGGTGCCGCCGCACCGCCGCACGCGAGCGCCAGGCGCTCCATGTTGCGGCGCTTGGCGCGCCGCAGCGCCAGGATGCCCTCCTTAGCCAGCAGGTCCAGCGACATGGGGTCGATGCCCTTCTGGTTGATCACAACGAAGCCCTGCCCGCTGGCGCCGCACACCTGCGCGCGCCGCGCGCGGGCTCACGGGGCGCGCGGAGCTCGGCCCCAGCTTACGCGGACCTGCAGCCAGGTGTCGGGATCTGCATGCAGAGCAGCTTCCGGAGGGCCTGCACGCCCTGGCTTGACCCTGGTGCAGGCCCTACCCGGCCCCGCGAGCTCTTGTGTGCAGACGGAACAAGCCGCTGGGCGCAGCGCGCAAGCCGGGGCACCGGACCCTGCGCGCCGTGCGCCAGAGTGGGCCTTGGCCCTGCGTGCAGCAACGCAACAAGCCTCTTCCGGGAAAGGTAAGAGGGGGCGGCTGCGCGGCTCGGCGCGGCGCGCCTGGCGCTTGAGGTCGATGACCTTCTGCACGCGCGCGTCGACGACCGCGCGCTCGGCCGCCACCAGCTTCTCGCGCTGCTCCGCGCTGCTGTAGAAGAAGCCCGCGTTCACCTGGGCGGCCAGGCCAGGCTGGGACCCTAACCGCAACCCTGACCCTGCACCCCTGCTCACGTGGGGGCATGTGAGCACGCAAGGCCTGCGACACTCCCGGCGGACCCGCGCGCCTGCAGCTACCCAGCGGATGACGAGCGGTGCGGAGCCAGCCTGCCAGGCGGCCGGCATGAGACTGACTGTGTCAGCTTCACTGGGCCCAGCACGCAGCGTGGCGGGATGAGCCTGGTGAGCCTGGTAGCTGCTCCGCGCATGCGAGGCAGCCCTCGAGCAGGCGTGCCGCACGCTTTCTACTCTTACCCGGGGCGCTGGAAAACGCATAGGATTCCAGCTCCTGCGCATCTGGCCGCAGGCGGGCGTCCCAAGCTTCAGGGGTCGCGCAAGCATAACAATGCAGGACAGCCTGCCTCGCACGCGCCGCTGCGCATGGACCACTGGGCCGGCGGGGCGCGGGGGTTGCGCGCGCGCGCCTCCGACTTATCATACTCCAGCGACACGTTGCAGGTCAGGATGTGCGCGTCCTCCACGCGCCGCGGCATGTCCGGGTGCCGGCTGCCGTGGTCCAGCACCAGCCCGCGCACCAGCCGCGTGTCCTTGTCCAGCTTGTGCCGCATGTGCATCAGCTCCACCTGCCGCGAGCGCGCGCTCCCGGCGCTGAATGCGCCCATCATGCCCTACCATACCCTGTACGTCACGCGCCCCACGCGCATTGAGCCAGCAGTACCTTCTGCGGCACGCATGGCTCTGGGAGCGCCCTGGCATCACCCTGCAAGCACAGCAGCCTGCCCCAGACCCACCGTCTTGTGTGAATGACGCGCCAATAGCACATTGGGGTTGTTGTTGGCCGCCACGGCAGTTTGAGGTATCACACATTTATTCCACATCTGCTGGGCAACACGCAATGGCCGACCGCATGTCGATGCTCAGGCCGGCACGCTCGAGTGAGCCTCACGCAGCGGGCGCCGCGCGCGCCATGAACAGGTCGATGGGCTCGTCGGGCTTGCGGATGGTCAGCACGGCGTCCACGACGATGTCGGTCAGCTGGTCCGCCAGTGCCTCGTACACCTTGGTGCGCAGGCTCGTGCGCGCCACGCAGCGCAGCAGCTCGCGGTCGCCCGGCGCCGCAGGCACCTTGAAGCTCTCCAGGAACTTCAGCGCGGCCTTCTTCGCAGCCTCAAAGCCCTGCTCGCGCGCGCGGCGCACGCGAATGGTTCCCTCTGGCGCCCCTGCTGCGCGCTGTCCACGCTCGCTGCAGTATGTGATTTGCATTGTGTATGTTCATCCCGCACACGGCAGAAATAACGCACTGGCTGCCTCGATGCTGGCCTGCGCGTGCGCCTGCCCTGCATGCTTTCCATGCCCTGACAGACCCCTCACACGTGCATGCTGCGTGTCACGAGCCTGCAGCGCAACCAGCTCGCCGCTCCACGGCAGGCTGCCGTGACAGGGAGAGCAGGGCTGCGTGGTTGGCTTGCGGCCCGCAGGAGGCCGATGGGCGTGCCTCCACAATGACGCGGGGGTGAGTCCCCTCGTTCAGGTAGCGCTCTGCTTGTTTCATCAGCTCACCGATGAGCAGCACCGTCGAGGTCGTGCCGTCCCTGCAGGCCGGCGGGCGGGTTGGCCAGCTTCAGCAGGGGCTGGGGCGCCTGCGGGGGCTGGTGCAGGGCGGCTTGGGGGGATGCGAGCAGGGCAGCGGTGCTCGGCGTGAGCGCACCCTGTGATGTCGTCCTGGGCGACCGCTGTGCGCGCGATCATTACGGCTGTGGGATTCTGAATTTGCATCTCTCGCAGGAGCACGTTGCCGTCCTTGGTGAGCTTGATGTCTGCACAGAGCCCGTGCCATGTTTAAAACAAAGCTCGCTGCTGCAGATGTGCAGCGAGGTTGCAAGCATACGCTCCGCATGGGCGCACCACCAGAGCCGCCGACCAACATCTTTATTGTGCCCTTTGGGCCCAGGTTGGTCCGCATGACGTCGTGCAGGCCCTTGGCTGCGTTAATGTTCATGAACAGAGCAGCAGTGCGGCCCATCACCTCCGCCTTGGAGTTGAGAGACTTGACCGCCATGGCTCCACACCTTCAGCTCCCGGCAGGCGCAGCACAAACTCAGTGCCTAGAAGGCCCCGTGCAGGCTGCTGTGCAGTCGATCAACGCCAGGATGTCCGAGCCCAGGATCCTGCGGCATGCATAAGCGCGTATGGGCTATGAGCTATGTGAGCGAGGTCAGGCACAGTACGAGGTGTACACTGGGGAGTTGTTCAAGCTCGTCCAAGAGTTTAGCTGTTACAGTGAGCCAGGTAGGGCAGCGCCTACCTGCAACGGCCGCCACTGTGCCTGCTCTCACCCCCCGTCAAGCCTGAAATGTGGGGGGCCCACCATCTAGCCGCAAGCACCTCCAGGGAGCGCGAGCCAGAGACATCGCTCACATAACTACTCCAGCACATCGTCTTCTTCCTCAAGCTACTCGCCACATCGGGACTGTGACCTGCACCTCTTAAGCTTCACGCGTGAGTTGAAGAGATGGACGAGGAAGCGCTGAAGGGCTTTGAGGAGCGTGCAGGCGCTGCGGAGCAGCGGTTAGCGGCGCTGGAGAGCTCCATGGCCAGCAGCAAGGGCGAACCTGGTGCTGCTCTGTCTCTGCTGAGCTTGAGAAAACTGCTTTACTATTTACTGTCGCGATTGGCGTGTGGGGGCTACACACGTCTGACGCAACCTGCAGGCACAACGTCTGGCCCTGGTGACGCTTCGCCAGAGCTGCACGCGGCCCTAGCACAGGCACATGAGCAGAACAAACAGGTACGCCTCTTTGTGTGCCCAGGCTTCTAGAGACGCATGCTTGCCTGCCTGACCAGCGCATCGGCGTGCAGCTGGAGGCAGAGAGGAGAGAGCTGCAGACTCAGGTGGAAAAATTGCGCTATCGCATAGATCTGCTGGTCGCCTCTGTGCGGGAAGGCGATGCCAACCTCAAAGTCGCGCTCGGCACAGACGCCGATGCTCGTGCTGCACTAGCACAGAAGCTTGCACATATGTGCCTGTAAGCTGTGATGCAATGAGTATGTGTTATTCAGCCACCAGCTTTACCTTGCCTCTCTCGCCACTGGCTGCATGCGCATCACCAGTTTTCACACGGCATGCTGTTTCCAGACATGCTTGGAGACGGCAGAGTAAAGATAGTTTGTTCAACACCTGCCTTTATGTATGGGGCACACGTCTCAGCAGGCAAGAGCTTGCATAGGCCCAGCAAGAGACAGAAAAAGAATAGCGTCAGATGGCACAGCAGCATCACTACTTACTCTACCACTCCGCCCCTTGCCTGAGGTACAACTGAGAAGTCGACGTCGAGGCAAATGAGCGGCGCGGTGGGGTCGGCGCCCACCGCCGACAGGCGCACAGTGTACGGGCCCTGCGCGCGCCGCGACACGCACATAGCCTCAGAGATCGGGCCACCCAAGTGCTGCCAGCCGGGGCTGCTGCGGTCTCGCGTACCGGCGGCGTGATGATTGGGAACGGCTCCTCCAGCTTGACTGTGAGCGGGCCCTTCTCCACAGGGCACTGCGTCACGTCGCACAAGTCCTGCGACTGCGTGTAGATAGGGAAGCCGCGGTAGGACACGCCGATGTCCAGCGTCCCAGACTCAAGCCCAGTGTCTGCAAGGGTACATACAGGTCAAGCCGCCCTTACTAGCTGTGCATGTGTGGCACACATCAAGGCGGCTATGAAGCCGCAGCAGATGCGCGGGCTTGATTGCATACTCATACACAGCGTGTAAAAGAGCACCACATGAAAGGCACAGCAGGCCAGTGCCGAACGTGCGCTGCTGCGCACCGGCAATAGCCTCCACGATAAACACCGCAGTCGAGCCTGGGTAAGGCGGGTCTGGCGACAGCGTGACGTTGTTTATCTTGCCCTGGCTGCTCACGTCTGCGCAGGCCTTCCAGGAGAAGGCGCTGCTGCCTTGCAACAGGCCCAGCAGCACCGCCAGGACAGCGAGCCTGAGGGCTGCTGTCATGGTGGTAAGGCTTTGACTGTCAGTGAGTGCCTTAGATCCGAATGCCTCTGATGAGACCTTGTCGGTGCAAGCTAGACCACTTGCCAACCACTTGAGTTTTGCGTGACTCGGTGAGCATATTGTACCCTGCTAACATACCCTAGGCTCACCCCTTTAAAGTCTTGAGAAACGTCCCTGGTTAGAGCAAAAAACTCGCAAAGCGCACCCAGCCCCCACCAGTGCTACAGACTACAACCTCATACGCACTAAATTCTCGAAAGTTGTAGAGTGACAGTGAAGAGTGGGGCGTGCACCACGCAGCGCGGGCCCCCTCCTGGGGCCCTGCGGTGATGATCAAGCCCGGGGGCCGCAGGCGGCAAGTGCAGCAGTGCGCAGCCGTGGAGGATGTGCTGTCGCCAGCGCTGGCTGGTCAAAGCCTGCGCAACCTGCTTCCCAACCTGTGCGAGGGCCAGCTGCTGGACCTGCACAGGCGTGGCCCAGCCACGCTTCTGGGGGCACCAGGGGCACCACTGTGAGGCTCGGCGGGAGCTGTGAAGCTCCATGTGGATGGTGCTAATGCCAGACGTGGAGCAGGACACGCAGCAGTGCTCCCTTAGATGGCTGACGGCTTGCAACTTCCTAGTAATAGTGTTTGACTGTACTTGAGACAAGGAGCCGCTTAATAATTGTATGGTCAATGTGCGCCATCGCTCGCCGAGCTGAGGCATAGCCTGCTTTTACTGTCAGAGTGCGGTCAAGCGGCCAAAAGCTTGTGATGTGCTGTGACGCTGGGCTCCGATGTGCACCTTATACAGGAGGGCAGTGGCAAGTGCCGTGCCTGACCAGGTCAAAAATAGCCGTGCTCCCAGGACGGCGCTGCCTCACGCTGCCCGAGGCCGCAGGGGGCAGCGGAAGCTGGCGCTGCGGCAGACGCTGCTCAGCAAGCTGCCGGGCCTGCTGCGGGAGCGCGAGCTGCCGTGCCGGCGCTGTCAGCGATACGACAAAGCCTTTGCCTGCGTGCGCGCCTCCCACGCTTGCGCTGCCGGAGCCGTATCTCCTGCAGCTTCCTTCCTCCTTCCTTCCTCCTCTGGCACACTTATGCTGACAACGAAAACAGAGTGCCTAAGGGTACTGTGCTGCGCAGGCATGGCTGGACCCGGAGCACGTGGTCGTCGGCACAAAGTGCAACAAGCTGCTGCTGCTCAACACGCGCACGTACGCGCTGCGCGAGGTGGCGCCGCCGCCGGCGCCGCCGCGGCAACCGCGCAGCAGCGAGGCGCCGGTCGAGGGCCAGGCGTACGGCAACTGCGGCATTCACGCCGTCGCGCTCAGCCCGGACGCGCAGCTGCTGGCCACCGGCGGCGCCAGCCCCAACGACTGCCAGGTCTACCGCGTGCGCGGCGGAGCGCAGCGCAGCGGCGCGCCCGCGCTGGCGCCCGCGCAGACGCTGGTGGTGCGAGCACTGCTGCACCATCATGTCGTGCGCGGGCTGCCTAGCGCCCTGCTGACTGCACCATGTTGTAGCATCCAAGCGGTACCCAGGTATGGATGCCGCACAGGGCCACGACGACTGGGTGTTCGGCGTCGCGTGGATCACCGAGCGCCACCTCGTCACCGGTGACCGCACGCGCCATACGCCAAGCACTGCAACAACCGCCAATCGCCTCAATTGCAACTAACTGTTAATGTGTTTGACCAGGCTCACGGGATCGGACCCTCCGGCTCTGGTGCATGGACGAATACAGCGGGCTGCCCAACGTCCAGCCGCTTGTGATCCAGCATGAGAAGGTGGGTTCTGGAGCGGCTTAGAGCCTTCACTGGGCTGCTTTCAGTGCATGTTGACACTCACAGTTGTTCTGCCAGTGTCTGCCTCTAAACGAGCTTCCAACCCCCTTGGCACGTGTCCAGCATACGAGGCTGCCAAACAGACAAAATCCGATCGTCAGGCGGTCTGGCTGGTGTTACTCCCCATGTCACGCTTGCGCTTACGCACGGCGCACCGCGGCGCAGAGGGATAAAGTGCGGGACGTGCAGTACAGCCCGCAGCTGGGCCGCGTAGCGTCGCTGGTGACCAGCGGCGCCGTACACCTCTGGGACCCGCACATGCGCCTGGCCCGCACGGTGCGCGCGCGCTGCCCGCCGCGCCCCGCAGGCGCTTGGAGCCCGTTGCATGGCGCCGCGCATCGTGTCTGCGCCTGCACAGCGCTGGTCCGCCCAGCACTGGTCGAGCAGAGGCGACGCACCGCACACGGCCGTCTGCTGCCAGTGTCTCTGCTTCAACCGTGCGGACGCTGCGGCTGAGCAGTCGCACAGGGTATGGCCCCTACCCGAACCCTTGTCCGCGGGCAGGTCAAGCTCAGGGTGGAGAAGGAGGTGGTGTGCATGGCGGTGGGCGACGGCCTGCTGGCCGTCGGGAGCCAGAGCCACGCGTCGCTGGTGGACCCGCGCTGCCAGGCGCCCGTGCAGGACGTGGCCTCGCTTGACACCGACCACGGTGCGAGGCCCCAGCACTGCTGCGTGCCTGTCAGGCTCGGAGCCATAGACGCTAGAATGTGCTCAGTAGTGGTGGGATGGCGCTGCGACTCTACCTGCGCCTATTAGGGTAGCGAACGCAACACGCACTCTTGCCTGGTAGGCACTGTACATATATGTTCCCATGTCAAAGTCTTACCTCCACCTGTGCAGCTACAAACACATTACGGAGCGTGATACTAGTTGTCTTGACAGCGACAGGGACAAGCACAGCTCATATTCATTCACACACCTAACAATTGTTCCACAGCGGGCATTATTCCACCGCACGCGCCCGAAGCAGCACCGCCTCTTATGCGTCACTGTTGATCGTTGCCATACCTGCTGTCTGCCGCCGGCCTGCGGCGGTGTGTTTGGCATGCCGGAGCTTGCGCCGCGCGTGCAGGCGTTCGCTCGCTGTGCTTCCTGGACCACCTGCTGTCGTGCGGCACCGGCCGCGGGCGCGTCTCGTTCTACGACCTCCGCGCCTCGGCCTGGCTGGACCTGGACCCTGACCCTGACCCTGACGCGCAGCCGCGCGGCGGCGCGCGGCGCGCCTGCGGCTTCCAGCAGCTCGGGCCCGGGTGGCTGTGCCAGACCGATCCCGTGTACCTGTGCGCCCCCGCGCAGGTCATCTGGGAGTACAAGGCTGAGCTATGTGAGAAACTGCACATGCTGTGCTTGGCCAGCTTGTTGATGTGCGGTGGGGGCACCGGGAACCTTGGATAAGTGAGGGGTGGCTTCATTGGCCAGTGGCTTTGCAGGCTGCGCGCCACGCTTGCATCACCGTGCGCCCATGCATCAACAGCCGTGTGACATGTCTCTGAAACAGCGTGTGCACTCCTGCGCACTCTTTCAGCTTATAGGCAGAGCAACACTCTCTGTTGCGCAGTGGTAGTGTGAGCGCGCGCGATTGCCTGCATGTGTCGGGCTGCGCCACGGGCAGGCGCGCTGCCGCAGGCATGACAGCTGCGCCTGCCTCGTCGGCAGGGAGCACTTCATGGGGCAACCGGTGTTCAACGCCTGCTACGCGCACGCATGGGACCCCACCTGTACCAAGCTGCTGTGCGTCGGCGGGCCGCTCGCGTACGGCCTGCGCGGCTCGTACATGGCGCTGTGGGAGTAGGGGCCAGCGGGGCTGCTGCCGCGGCCGTACGGTGCGTCTCGCGGCAGAGCCGGGGCTTGCTGGCAGAGTTGCGCGGCCTGCGCGCGTGCCGCAGGCGGCCCGAGCCCGGCCGGTCAGGGGCGCTGTGCCACAACGCGTGCCTGCGTCCTCGCATGCGATGTCTTGGCATGCATGCATTGGTAGCGCCTGCTTTTAGGCTGTAGCTGCACGGCTGCGTGTATGTCTGGCTGTATGTGCGGCGCTGTCTGCTGCATAGGCAGGGATGCAGGGGCCCTCTTCGCATGTAGCCACCTCGGCACGGTTCTGGCAGCTCTGCAGACATGGCAGGCTTGCTGTTGACGCAGTGGGTGGTCCTGGAAGTGTGCTTACAGAGGCGAGCTACTGCTCGCGGCGGCCTGCACTCTGCACTTTGCTGTATCTGTGCTGCGCATGTATGAGGGGAGGGATGCTGAGCAAAGGGCGCTCTTGCTCAATGCATTGTTTGTAGCCAGTTTGGCGTGACATCACCAGGTTTTTGCACCCAGATTTTGACCCGTTGCACGTTGTGTCCTTTGGACGCAAGCATGGTTTAGCTCGTGGAGCGTGTGGAGCGCTTGTCGTAGTAGCAGCCCTATCTACGAATGCTTTGCTGCGGCTAGCTTTTCAGTGCAGCTTGTCGCATGGCAGTGTGCATTTGCGTATCCAGACTTGCTCTCTGGCAGAGAGTCTCTGCACATCGTATAAATTGAACAGTGGTGGCTGGTGCCCATGCTCTCTTGCTGGCATGCAGATGCATCTGCTGTAGTAGGGTGTTTGCAGTGCTCTGCGTCAAACCAGCTGTGCTTGGCGCTGGTGGCGCCTTGAAATAAATCACCAGAGCTCATGTGCGAGCGCTCTACTGAAGCACCCGAGAAATCATGAGACTCGTCATATACATCCTTCAACGAGGTCTCTCGCAGCACGCCGACCCCGAGCTCCTTCACACACTCTGTAGTGCAATGCAGCCAGCCTCAGCATGCCTGCACCCAAATGGAGTACTGCGATTCAGGAGTAGAGGTCAACAAGTGCCCACTGCAGGCATGCCAGCCGGCTACCAGCGTGATGCATGGTGCTCAAACAGGCGCGATCATGCATACCTTGAGCACATCCCCACATACCGCATTAGCAAGCAGCAGCCACATACAGGACACCGGAAGCGCACCACGGTTGACAATGAACATCAATGCAAGGCTCTGCAAAAACCCAGCGCTTGCTGCAATGCATTGAACAGACCGCCCAGGAAGCGTCCGGGCCTGGCACAGCAGCAGTGTCTGGAGCTAATGCCAGCAGATTGTTCCTGCTTGACCGCACAGCTCAAGGCATACATTTTCACGTTGCAAAACAAAAAACCTGATATCACCCACAACCACCACACCGCCGCAATAGGGTCCTTACTAGGAGCGCAATCGAAGCAAGTTCATCTGGCAGCGGAGGAGAGGCTGCAACCCAACACCATGGCCCCTGTCCAGCGCATGCGGCTACCGGCAGCGCGTCGCCACCAGGTCGACCAGGTCGCCCTTCTCGGCGGCGCCGGCGGCACTGACGCCGTGCTCCGCCAGGAGCGCTTTGAGCTCGCGGATGGGCGCCGCGGCCAGCTCGGCGCGCGACCGCGTCTCAGGCGCCGGGCCGGCCCTCTCTGTGCACACCTGCGCCCAGCGCGCTCGTCAGCAGCGTCGCGCAGATGGCAGGCGAGGCCCTGGCCACAGCCAGTGCCTGCACAAGTCTGCAACCCTGCTCCTTTGTCAAGTGCGTGCTTGTGCTGATAAGCCGATGTGTGCTCATTCACAGAAGCATGAAACATGCTGGGAATTGGGGGAACAACATAGGATGACAAGGACGGTGAGCGACGGAGCTGAGCGGGCATGCGACCGATCAAAAGCCCTTTGCCAGACCTGGTGCCACTTGTATCTGCACCGCCTGCCTCTCATGCACCCAGGAGACTGGAGACAAGGCGCCGACACGCACCGTCCGCACAGATGACTCGAAGCCCGGGTCCGCGGGGTGGCCGCAGAAGCGCACGATGCCCTTGCGGTCTACGACGAGCGCGCACGGGATGCCCGACACGCCTGCTGCGGTCATCAGGCTCTGCCCGGCCGCCTCGCTGGCGGCCACCTGCAAAGCAGCGCAGACAATGGCTCAACGATGAAACACATTGTGATGTGCAGTTCTCTTGCTGGGGGCGGCGCAGACGGTTGGTCACATGCAGTACATGGACCGTGCAGGTAGCAAATTTGCTGGAAGAGAGGCGAATGTTGCGAGAGGAGCACACATGCTGCACATGTGTCGCCAAGGGGCCCGAGTAGTGCCCAAGGCATGCATGGGATGATGCCATCCACACCCGACCTCATGCAGTGCACTTGCTGCGTGCAGTCAGTGCCGCGAAGCGCCCAGGCGCAGCGGGGCCGCAGCGCACCGCATACTCCATGTTGCGGCCCTGCTGCTGCACAAAGGCCTGCAGCTGGGGGCTGGCGGGCTCCAGGCTCACGCCGACCACGACCAGGCCCTGCGGCGCATGGGCGCGCGCAATCTGCGACAGGTGCGGAAACACCTGCCGGCACGGCCCGCACCTGCCGCGCCGGGCAAGGGCCGTCACTGAACAGCGCCGAACTTGCTACCGTGTCACAAGCGGCGGCACCTCTACCTTGTGACTGAGGTGCCAGGCCTGCAAGACAGAACAAGGGCCCGGGGCGCACCAGGTTGCCCATAGCTCGACCACAGTGGGCCTGCCCGGTGCTGGAACGTCAGTCGGCTCGCCCTTCAAGAAGTGGAGTGTGCCTGAGAGACGCACGCTTGTGAGCCTGAGAAGTTATGTCTCTGTTTACTATTATGGACTAGCAAAGAGTGCACAGCCATGGGCAGAGCCAGGGCGCAGGCAAGGCAGAGAGCATCATCAGCGGCATGCCTCTTATGTCGTTCTTAAGCGCATACCTGCACTGAACCTCGGGCACGGCTTGCCCACCAGGGCCATGGTCCAAGTACCCGCAGCCTATGCAGGCAGTTCGTTCAGCTCACCCGCACCCCAGGTACATACTTCAGGTGAAGGAAAGCTGTTCCTGGGTGCTAACCCGCCTCTACTCAGACAGAGCAGCACAAAGTTGTTGGACAGCCCAGTCCAAGTGATCGATTTCGAAGCTGATGTGCACGTGGGTCTACCCACCGAGCAGGGGCGAATTAAATGACGCATGCGGCCCAGCTCGAGAGTCCTGCTTGCAGACCTGTTTGTGCACCCGGGGCACTCTTACAAACTGTTCAGGTCAAGCTTGTGTGTGCTGCGGTAAGCTCGTGTGCTTGCTGAAAGCAGCAGTATGGCAGAGGTCGGCAACCGCACCCCAGTCCCTGGCGGGGACCTCATGCCGCCACCGGCGCCGCGCTCGGCGCCGTCGCGGCGCGCGCCGGCGGTGCTGGACGAGGACGAGTGGACAGAGCAGCTGGAGGCGATTATCGAGCGCGATTACTTCCCCGACAAAGCCAAGCTGGAGAACAAGCTGGAGTGGCTGCAGGTGCGAAGCGCACGCTGCCACCTCTGCTTTGCCTGCAGCGCTGCAGGTTATGGCGCAAGAGGCGCGAGCGCAAGGCCTGCGCACCTGCAGCTCCTGGATGTGCGCGTCTTGTCGGTTTGTCAGTCAATGAAACCTTGTGGCCTGCGCTTGAACACCAAAGGCAAAGCGAGGCCACGTCGCTTGGTGTGGCCGTGCTCGCCTGGTGTGTCACGCGTGTTGGCGCCTCGTGCTTGGGCACCCGCTCGCGAGCCGCCAGGCGCAAGCAGGCCTGCATGTCCTGTTACTGACCGCGCAAGGAGCGGAGGCGCGCTTGTGTGTCTTGCTCAGACAGGCAGGCGCAGGGTGAAGACACCGCTGTGCAGCACGTTGCCTCCGCACGCCACTCTCATGCGGCGTGTGTGCGCAGGCGACGCGCACGGGGGACCCGCTCGTGATCCGCCAGGCGCAGGCGAACATTGCGGCGCGCCGCGCCGGCCTGCGCACGCCGCTGGGCGCGACGCCCGGGCCGGCGGGCACGCCGAGCTTCAGCAGCGTGCTGCGCACGCCGGCGGGGCTGGGCCACACGCCCATGGCTACGCCGGTGTTCACGCCACGGCCAGGCGGGGGTGACGCGCTCGACAGGCACGCCGCGTGCCGTGAGCAATTCTTGCGGGCGTGTTAGCCCTGTGTTGTGCTGTGCGGTGCAATGGGGTTGCCGTTGCATGGTTGGCCTGGTGAAAGAGCAGAGCAAGCGCGCTAGAGTTGCAGCAGCAGCAGCACGTTAGCCTTCAGGACCAGGGGCGCGAGTGATTGCAAACTTGTGTGTGGCGAGGTGCGTGCACTGTTTGACTGGTAAAAGACGTCCTGCGTGCAAGCGGTAGGCTGATGCTTGGCTGGCAATGTACTACCTGGGAAGGATGATGTGATTCAGCTCGCGGGCCAGCAGGGGGTGCACCTCAAGTGCCATACCATAGCCGCTCAAGTCTGCCTCGGTGGTTGTGCAGGGACGGCGCGGCGCACGCGCCAGCGGGCGGAGCAGCGGCGGCAGCCGGCGAGCGCGCGCCGCCGCTCTCGCTGGACCGCTTCTGCGCAACGCACACCAGCGAGGACAATGCGTCCTTCGCGCTGATCCTGGCGGCGTCCAACAAGCGCCGCCGCGTGTCCCAGCCTTGGCTGTTTGAGGACAAGAATGAGGTGAGCCGACAGCAGCCCAGACGGCTCCAGCACATGGCATGCAAGCGGTGTGCTCTGAACTGGTTGTGTTGTGTTGGAGCCTATAGGCTGGACTCAGGAGGGCGCCTGTGTCTCGTCGCTCCTGGGCTGAGTGCCCACGACTGCATCAGCATGAAGCCGGAGCTCTGGGCGCAGCGTGGAGCGGCGCGCGTGCGCGACGTGGCCGACCAGGGAGCCGGCGCTTCTGCCATGCTCACAGTGTGGTCGCGGCAGGTGCCGCGGCTGGAGGCCGCGCGCGACCGCAGCAACGACGGGTTCGGGACCACGTTCCAGCCGCAGCACGAGATGGCCCTGGTGCCCTTCACGGCCAAGAACGCGCTGTACGACGACTCCAGCGAGCGCGCGGCTGTGGCGCTGACGGACGCGGAGCGCTCGCAGCTCGTCCAGGCGCGCGGCTCGCCCGCTCGGCCCGCCCGCTCCTGATTTGTAGGATGGGGGAAGGGCCGAAGCACCAGTCTGCCCGCATCTGATGTAGAGCTGGGGCAGGGCTAAAACGCAGGCGCCTGAGGTTTCAGCATGTGCCACATGTCCAGTCATCGCGCCTCACCCATGCGGGGGGTCATTCTGTGCATGACCCTGAGGTTTGGCCTGCTTCAGGAAGTGCTTGACCTGCACTGATCTGGTGGCGCAGGGCCCGCCGAAAGCCATCCGCTACAGCAACACGCGCTTCATAGGCGCGGCGGCGAGCGCCGTCGGCACCCCCGGCGGCAGCAGCAGCGGGAGTGCGGTGGGCGGCAGCGTGCGGAGTGACGGTGCGCAGCCCTGTCCTCCATCAGCTAACCATGCACTCCAGGCCATGCATGGTCAACCGTGCGTGGTCGACCTGAGATGCCACCAAGACCGCGGCTCGATGTGGTGGCGCTTATGATGGCGAGCACTTTTGCTAATACTTAGTAGTGGTTGTGAAGAGTGTGGGACGCTGGGCAGCGCACAGGCGTGAGCTCGTTGTGGAGAGGCACTGCAATGGTGCCCTGCGTGCAGCGAGTGTTGCAGGCTGCGCGGACGCCATGCTGCGCGGCCATAGCCGCGCGAGCTGACGGACGTGCTCTGTGCCGGGGCAGCGGACGGCGGGCTGGGCGCGCCCGGCGGCTACGCGCGCCTGGCGACGCCCAGCTTCACGCCGGGGCCGGGCGAGTCGCCGCTGATGACGTGGGGCGCGCTGGACGGCACGCCGCTGCGGCTGGAGCAGGAGGACACGCCCGTGGACATCGGCGGCCGCGGCGCCGGGCCCCACTTCCACATGCCGGAGGTGCTCCAGTACATGCATGCGCTCCCGACAGCGCATCTGTTTGCAGTCCAGTCGAGCACGCCTGTTGAAGTTTGAAGCTAGTCTCCCACGGCGTTTGAGGTGCGTGTGTTGCAAGTGCCCGCCTTGCGTTGCGTCAGAGCTTGGGGATGTGGTC